>ERZ827469.2181-NODE-2181-length-15430-cov-3.770276_pt1 | contig 15430 bp, 13 predicted proteins | sample MGYA00519917_ERZ827469 | MGnify/ENA primary metagenome ERZ827469 (study PRJEB31778, sample SAMEA3449314) | human gut metagenome | biome: human gut; feature: human-associated habitat; material: faeces | place: United Kingdom | collected 2010/2012 ... | reverse complement strand
GTGCGTGGTGACCGTCTGCGCCGATATTCACCGCTTCACGATGTGGTGCGAGCAGCGCGATGCCGACCCCGCCTACGACAACTTCGCGTGGTTCCTGAACGCTTCGACCGACGCCCTGCTGGCCGCGCAAAACCTCTGCGTCGAGGCCGAAATGCACGGGCTTGGCATCTGCTACCTCGGTACGACGATCTACACCGGGGGCGACATTTCGCAGATTCTGGAACTTCCGAAGGGGGTCATTCCCCTCACCACCGTGGTCATGGGCTATCCCGACGAGTCGCCCGAACTGACCGACCGCCTGCCGCTCGAAGCCGTGGTCCACTACGAGAAATACACCGATTACACGGCCGCCGAGATCGACGAACTGTGGGCCGAGCGCGAAGAGTCGGAGCTGACCAAACGCCTGCTGGCGGAGAACGATCTCCCGAATCTGGCGAAGGTCTTCACCCAGCGGCGTTACGTGCGCAAGGACAACCTCGCCATCTCGGAGTCCTATTTCGCCCTTCTGAAAGAGAAAGGATTCTTCAACAACTGACGCCGTGCGGGGATCGTGTCGCATATTCGCCGTTGCGCTGCTGGGCCTGCTGTGCTCGGCGTGCAGCGTCACGCGCCACATTCCCGAAGGCGAATATTTCCTGCAAAAAGTCCGGATCGAGGACGACCGGTCCACGCCCCGCAAGGAGCGCATCACGGCTTCCGACATGGAGAAGTACGTGCGCCAGACTCCCAACAAACGCTTCCTCGGGACGAATTTCTACGTCTGGCTCTACGAACAGGCCGACCCCGCGAAGGACAACCGCTGGAACAACTGGAAGCGCAAGATCGGGCAGGCGCCCGTGACGCTGGACATGGGGCTGACGGAAAAGAGCGCCGAAAACCTGAAGGTCTACATGGATTCGAAAGGGTTTTTCTCCTCGCAGGCGACCTACCAGGTCGACACCGTTTCGCGCCGCAAGCGTGCGACGGTCACCTTCCGCACGCGCCAGGGCGAGCCTTACCGCATCGACTCCATCTCCTACGAGTTCCAGGACAAGTTCCTCGAACAGATCGTGTTGCCCGACACCGTCAATACGCTGCTGCATACGGGCGATATTTACGACGTGTCGGTCCTCGATGCCGAGCGGGAACGCATCGCCGCCTACCTCAAGGAGCGGGGCTACTACAATTTCTCGGTCAACAACATCTCCTATGCCGCGCGGATGTTCGAGAAGGAGCGGCTGATCGACCTGCGGCTGATCGTCAAGCAGTACCTTACGGGCTACGACGAACGCGGACTGCCCGTGATGGACAACAACATGGTCTACCGTATCGACCGGATCAACATTTTCCCCGATTACGACCCCACTGTCGCACGGACCGACACGACGCTGCTTTCGCGGCTCGACACGGTCTACTACCGCGGTCTGAACATTATCTACGAGAAACGGCCCAATCTGCGTCCTTCGGTGCTCCGACAGGCCGTGCCGCTCTATCCCAACTACGTCTACAATTCGTCGCAGGTCAACCGTGCCTACTCCGACCTGATGGCGCTGGGGTACTTCAAGAGCGCCAAGATCGCTTTCGAGGAGCAGCCCCGGTCTGCCGACGTCACCGACATCGTCTCCTTCATCGGCGCTTCGGCCGACTCGACGCAGACGCTCTACACGCGCGAAGGTTACCTGGCGTGCAACATCCTCTGCACGCCGACGCTCAAGCAGAGCGTCAAGGTCGACCTCGAAGGCAGCACCACGTCGAGTTTCTACGGTCTGAAAGCCACCGTCGGCTATCAGAACCGCAATATTTTCCGCGGCGCCGAGTCGTTCGACCTCTCCTTCACGGCGGGTTACGAATTCATGAAGGCTCCCGACGCCAAGCGCAAGCGGGCCACCGAATTCGGCGTCACGACCGGACTGACCTTCCCGCGGTTCCTCGTGCCCTGGCGCACGGGCCGTTTCCGCACGGTCAACCAGCCGAAGACCAAGGTCGAACTGTCGATCAATTTCCAGGACCGCCCCTATTACGCCCGTACGCTTTCGAGCGCCGGCATTACCTACATGTGGACCAACAGCCGCTATTCGTCCTTCTCGCTGCGGCCCATCGACATCAACGTGGTCGATGTCAACAACCTCGACGAATCGTTCCTGATGATAAACAAGACCGATTCCGCGGGGCAGCAGGAGCTCACACCCAACAAGTACCTGCTCGAGAGTTTCCGCACGCAGTTCATCGGCGGGCTGACGTTCGGCTATTCGTATAACAACCAGCGTAAGAACCTCGGCGGAAACGCCACGAATATCCGTTTCAACGCCGAGACCGCCGGCACCAGCATCTCCTCCTTCCTCGAGGCTGAGCTGGGCGACGCCTACAACGACTATACCGTCGCCGTCCAGACCGGCGAGTCCGCTCCCAACGTTGCCGGTATCGTCAAGACCGGTGACTACTCCATGACCGTCACCCTCACCGAGGTCAACGCCACCGCCATCTATCAGCTCCCCGTCACCGTGTGCCCCATGCACTACTATGGCGAGACTGACAAGTATGACTACGACAACAACATGTTCGGCTTTGTCAAGGGCGATCTGTCCCACGTCAAGTCCGTGACCTCCACGCCTGTCGGCTCCGGCCCGTACACCTTCGAGAGCTGGTCCAACGGCGCTGTCACCCTGCAGAAGAACCCGACCTACTGGAAGGGCGAGCCCAAGATCGACACCGTCATCTGGCGCGAGATGACGGATGAAGACAAGATCCCCGGCGTTGTCTCCGGCACGATCGACGTAACTGACCCCTCCTACTCCAAGGAAGCTGCCGAGCAGATCAAGGAAGCCAACTCTAACGGCGAGATCTCCGGCGATACCATCCAGACCGACCTCGTCGCCAACCTCGGCTACGGCTATGTCGGCTTCAACGCCAACCGCGTGAAGGTCGGCGACGGCAACGGCGGTGATGAGGCCTCCAAGGATCTGCGTAAGGCCATCGCCACGGTTATCGCCGTTTACCGCGATGTCGCTGTCGACTCCTACTACGGTGAGTTCGCCAACGTCATCAACTACCCCATCTCCGACACCTCCTGGGCCGCTCCGCGCGTTACCGATGAGGGCTACAAGGTCGCCTTCTCCGTTGACGTCAACGGCAACGACATCTACACCGAAGGCATGAGCGCCGACGACAAGTACGCCGCCGCCAAGCAGGCCGCTCTCGGCTACTTCGAGGCTGCCGGCTACACCGTCGCTGACGGCAAGATCACCGCTGCTCCCGCCGGCGGCCGCATGGACGCTGAAGTCATGGTTGGCGGCAGCGGCAAGGGCGACCACCCCTCCTTCATGGCTCTGACCCTCGCGTCCGACGCTCTCAAGGAGATCGGCTTCAACCTGATCGTCTCCGATATGTCCAACTTCGCCGAGATGACCAACGCGATCAACGCCGGTACTGCCGACATGTTCGCCATGGCATGGCAGGCCACGCCCGACCCGGATATGTTCCAGATCTATCACAGCCAGGGCGGCTCCAACGAGAAGTCCTACTGGATCAAGGATGCTGACCTTGATGAGCTCATCATGATGGCTCGTCAGTCCACCGACCAGACCTACCGCAAGACCCTGTATAAGCAGTGCCTTGACATCGTGGCCGACTGGGCGGTCGAGATCCCCATCTATCAGCGCCAGAACTGCGTGATCTTCTCCGCCAAGCGTGTCAACCTCGACACCGTGACGCCTGATATCACGACCTACTGGACCTGGTACAACGACATCGAGCTGCTCGACCTGCAGTAAGCTCCGTCGCTGCACAAAAACGTTACTTAGGCGCATGGCTACCCTGCGGCCCCACGGCCGCGGGGTAGCCTGCCCCAGGCACATCTGCTTATGATCCAAATGCCCCGGTGCATCGGAGCATTTGGCTGATATGCAGAGAGAGACATATCAAACCCGAAACGGCGACAAGACCCCGGGCGCGGGGCGGCCGTTATCAAAAAACGGAGGGATTCTATGCGCAAATATCTGGTAAAACGCCTGCTGCTGTCGGTGGTGATCCTCTTTTTTGTGACATTCATCATCTACCTGCTTATGCGCTGCATGCCCAGCTCCTACGTGGAGAATATGGCGCGGCAGCTCTCGCAGGCTCCCGGCTCCAAGCCCTATGAGGAGTGGCTGGCACAGCTCAACGCACAATACGGTCTGGACCTGGGCCTCATCCCCGGCTTTTTCGTCCAGCTCAAGAACCTGTGCACCGGCAACTTCGGCGACAGTCTGGCGGAAACATTCCTGACCGTGGCCAAGCGCTTTACTTACGGCGGCGACACCGGAAAGGATCAGCGGGTGTACTACATCAACACCAAGGAGCTGGGCGAGATCCTGTACGGCACCGCCACTCCCATCCCCTTCCGGGTGGTGGTCAGCGAGGAGCGGGGCTACAAGCTCTCGGTGAACCTGCGGTGCAACGGCAGCTTCACCTGCCGCATCTGCGACCCGCTGCTGTTCTACACCAACGTGTGCAGCAACGTCTCCACCCAGTATGACGCATCCGAGATCGCACCCCGGCTGAAGAGCGAGCTGATGAACGCCCTGCAGCCCGCTCTGGCCACCCTTTCGGCCAACAAGGTGCAGTATTACGAGATTCCCGCCCACACGCTGGAGATCTCCGAGGCGCTCAACGAGCAGCTGTCCAGCGTCTGGCGCAAAAAGCGCGGCATTGAAGTGTTCTCCTTCAACATCAACTCCCTGTCCATCCCGGAGGAGCAGCAGAAGAAGATCACCGAGTGGGAAGAGAATGCCATGACCACCGATCCCACCACCGCTGCCGCCCGTCTGGTGGGTGGTCAGATCGACGCCATGAAGACCGCCGCCGGCAACACCGCCGGTGCCATGACCGGCTTTATGGGCATGGGCATGGCAGCCGGTGCAGGCGGCATGGGCGGCATGAGCGCCCAGAACCTGTTCGCCATGGGCCAGCAGGCCCGTCCGGACAGCGTGGACGCGCCCCAGCAGGTCAGCCGCCCCGCACCCGCCCCGGCAGACAGCTGGAAGTGCAGCTGCGGCGCTACCGTTACCGGCAAATTCTGCCCGGAATGCGGCAGCAAAAAGCCGGAGCCGAAGCCCGCTGCGGACAGCTGGACCTGCAGCTGCGGTGCCACCGTCACCGGCAAGTTCTGCCCGGAGTGCGGCAAGCCCCGCCCGGCGGCAGCAGAGGGCTGGACTTGCAGCTGCGGTGCAGTGAACAAGGGCCGCTTCTGCTCCGAGTGCGGCAAACCAAAGCCTGCCGGTACGCCCAAGTATAAGTGCGACAAGTGCGGCTGGGAGCCGGAAGACCCTGCTCACCCGCCCAAGTTCTGCCCGGAGTGCGGCGACCCCTTTGACGACAGCGACCGGACCTGATAAACAGCAAACATGGAAAGGAGCATACCATGATGGGATTCTTCTCCAATTTATTCGCAAAACAGAACTGTGCGGTCTGCGGCAAGGAGTGCGGCACCCTGCACCGCTCCAAGCTGCGGGACGGACAGTTCCTCTGCGACGACTGTGGCAACAAGTGCTCCAAATATATCCGGCTCAGTGAGCTGACGCTGGACGAAGCAAAGGAGCACATGGAGTACATGGCCCGGATGAAGCGGGTATTCGACGAGGTGTTCGACAAGACCGGGTTCCGGGTCAACGCATACCCCTCCACCCCAACGCAAATGGGGCTGGTGTTCTGCGATGAGCTTGGAATGCTGTACATCGACGACCGCACCGGCGGCCGGGGCAAGATGCCGGAGCTGATCCGCTACGACCAGATCGCCAGCTATGAGGAGTATCTGGACGAGACCCCCGCCAAGGAGCCGGGCCAGAAACCCACCCTCAACGGCGGCGGCCTGAAGCTGAAGCTGGTGCAGCCCCGCGGCATTACCGAGGCAGAGACCAGACGGGGTCTGCATCCCCACCCCTACATCAAGCAGGAACTGGTGATCTGCTTCAGCAAGCGGGACCGGCGGGAAATCGGCTATGCCCACATCGCACGGCAGCATCTGGACCACATCTTCGGGGTCCACGATAATGAGACCAGCATGTTCGGCCGCCGGATGTCCAAGGCCGAGGAACGGGAGCTGAAGGGCCAGATGGGCATGATCGGTGCCATGGGTGCCGTGGCATCTGCCGCCATGAAGGGCGGGCAGCTCTCTGAGCAGGAAAAGGCCCGCTTTGTGGAGAACATCAATCTGGCAAACGACGCCCAGACCGGCGGCATGGCATTGTACAGCCGCCGTGCTGACGAAGCCTTTGCAAAAGTGCAGTGACCCCAAAAGGAGGAACGGATATGAGAAAGATCCAGCGCAGAGATTTCCTCAAGGCCATGGGCCTTGCCACCGCCGCCCTCGGGCTGACCGCCTGCGGCGGCTCCGGTGCCGCCAGCGCATCCAGCGTTTCCAGTGCACCGGCTTCCAGCAGCAGTGCCCCGTCCGCTTCGGCACAACCGGAAGCAGCAGAGGAAAAAGCCGCCCCCGCAGGGCCCCCTGTGACCCAGTTCCAGACCGGGGAACTGACCATCGGCGACTACACCTTCAAGGCACAGTACATTCCCTTTGACGTCCGCCGCGAGGTATGCGGTGCCTATCATTTGATCCAAGCGGACAGCTACCGGGGCAATTACTTCTTCAGCTTCTACAACGAGGACGATGAAGAGCAGTCTGCCAAGATCTTCGAGTATGCCATCAAGGACGACCGGCTGACCCCGGTGGCAGAGTACAACATTGACGGCAGCAACGCCCTCAGCATCGACCGCAATGGCATCCTGTACGCCATGGATCCCTTTGATGTCTACTGCTACGATCTGAACGGCAGCGACCCGGAGGAGCCCAGCGACGCACTGGACTACTCGGGCAGCTGCTATTCCTCCAAGGACCGTGATCTGACCGTGATCTACTGGGCCTTCGCACCGGTGCTGGTGCAGGACGGCGAGTACACCGAGCTGATACTGGAAGGGGATAACGAGATCGGCCCCTTCTGCAGCATGCCCTCCCTGAACCTCAGCGGGGACGAGCTGCTGACGGTGGGCGAGCTGGAATCCAGCGGCGACTACTACTTTGCCGCCTTTGATCTGGACGGCAATGAGCTGGCCCGCAGCTCGCAGCCGGTGGGCAGCTTTGACGCCGTGATGATGAAGCGCCCCAACGGCTATCTGCTGGACACGGGCTATATGTGGGAGCTGTACGCGCCGGACGGCACTTTTTTGGAAAAGTCCCTCCCCGTGGGTGAGCGCGAGACCCTGTGCCAGCTGTGCGGAGAGTTCTGCACCTTTGACGTCTTTTTGCCGCTGGAGGAAAATGCTTTCCTGGCAGTGGGTCACTACGGCAAAGCCACCGAGCCGGATGAGCCGGTGGTGTTCCGCATCACCACGGACTTCTGAGCCGACCGCTTCGGCGGGGAGACCAACACAAAAACAGTGGGGCCGGGGAAGAGCCCCCGGCCCCCTTTGGAACAACAGGAGGAAACGCTATGGCAGGAATGCTGGAATACAAGTGCCCCTGCTGCGATGGCGCCATCCAGTTTGACAGCGCCACCCAGAAAATGAAATGCCCATACTGCGACACCGAGTTCGACGTGGATACCCTCAAGGGCTATGACGAGGAGCTGAAGGACGAAAAGCCCAGCGAGATGGAGTGGGCCACCCCCGGCGGCAGCTGGGCAGAAGGGGAGACCGCCGGTCTGCATACTTACAGCTGCAAGAGCTGCGGCGGCGAGATCGTGGGCGATGACACCATGGCCGCGTCCGCCTGCCCGTTCTGCGGCAACCCCGTCGTCCTCACCGGACAGTTTGCCGGGACGCTGCGGCCCGACCTCATCATCCCCTTCAAGCTGGACAAAAAGGCCGCCAAGGCAAAGCTGCAGGAGCATCTCAAGGGCAAGACCCTGCTGCCCCGGGTGTTCCGCAGCCAGAACCACATCGACGAGATCAAGGGCGTGTATGTGCCTTTCTGGCTCTTTGACAGCGACGCCGACGCTCAGCTGCGGTTCACCGCCACCCGGACCCGCTGCTGGTCGGACAGCAAATACGACTATACCGAGACCAACTACTACTCCGTCCGGCGGGACGGCACCCTGGGTTTTGACGCAGTGCCGGTGGACGGCTCGTCCAAGATCGAGGACGACCTGATGGAGTCCATCGAGCCCTTCGCCATGCAGGACGCCATCCCCTTCCAGACCGCCTATCTGGCGGGCTATGTGGCGGACAAATACGACGTGAACGCCGAGGACAGCATCGAGCGGGCCAACAAGCGCATCCGCCGCTCCACCGAGGAGACGTTCCAGCAGACCGTTACCGGCTACGATTCGGTCAAGGTGGAAAACAGCAGCATCCAGCTGCACGGCGGCAAGGCAAAGTACGCCCTGTTCCCGGTCTGGCTGCTGAGCACCAGCTGGCGGGGCGAAAACTACCTGTTTGCCATGAACGGTCAGACCGGCAGATTCGTGGGTGACCTGCCCGTGGATAAGGGCGCTGCCCGCAAGTGGATGCTGGGCCTTACGGCTGCCCTTTCCGCCGCATCCTACGGCGTGATGTGGCTGCTGTGGCTGGCACGGATCCTGTAAAGGAGGGACGAACGATGAAAAAGACTTCCAACCGACTGCACTCCCTCTTTGCGGCGCTGGCAGCACTGGTCCTTGCGGCGGCGCTGGCTGTTCCGGCCTTTGCGGTAGAGGGCGGCTTTGCCGACCTGTACTACCGCATGTTCGACGACGCTGAGGTGCTGACCGAGGACGAGGACAACGAGCTGGAGGACGCGCTGGAAGAACTGAGCCTGCGCCAGAGCTTCGATGTGACCATTGCCACCATCGAGTCGATGGAAAGCGTTGGTGCCGACAGCATGGAGCAGTTTGCCGATGATCTGTATGACTACTGCCAGTACGGCTACGGCCCCGATATGGACGGCGTGCTGCTGCTGGTGAGCGTGGGCGACCGCAAATGGCACATCTCCACCTGCGGCTACGGCATCACCGCCTTTACGGATGCCGGCATCCAGTACCTTGGCGAGCAGATGACCCCCTTCATGGCCGATGGAGATTACGCCGGTGCATTCCGCACCTTTGTCCAGTGGTCGGATACCTACATCGACGCTGCCCGAGCGGGCCACCCCTATGACGTGAATAACCTGCCCCGGGAGCCGCTGTCTCTCATGTACCTGTTCCTTGCGCTGGGCATCGGCCTTGTGCTGGCATGGGTCGTCGTCAGCGTAATGAAAAGCCAGCTGCGCAGCGTGGCGTTCCAGGAGAATGCCGCCAGCTATGTGCGGGAGGGCAGCATGAATCTGACCAACAGCCGGGAGCTGTTCCTGTACCGGGATGTGCAGCGCACGGAGCATGTGGAGGAAAAGGACTCCGACAGCTCCGGCGGCAGCTCCACCCACACCTCCTCCAGCGGCACCACCCATGGCGGCGGAGGCGGTTCGTTCTGAAAGGAGCATGTTTATGAACCCTTATCTTTCGGAAAAAGCCCGGGGCGAGATCCCCCGTGTCCTCAAATGGCTGCGGAACGCGGGGCTTGCCTTCTGCGTGTTCTGCTCTGTCGGCGGGCTGTATACCCTTTGCCTGAGTTTGCAGGATAAGGACTATTCCCACATCGGAGGCTATGTGTTCTGGATCGTGGTGGGTGCTGTACCCCTGGCGCTGTTTGCCCGCGGGGAGGCCCGCCGCTACCATGCAAGGACCATCGCCCGCAGGGTGGAGAACTACTCCGGGGCAGAAGTACCCCTGCGGTGGCTGTGCAACAGCGTTGGTATGGACACAAAGGACATTACATGGTATTTTGAAAACGGCTATTTTGCAAACCTCAGTCTGGATCTGAACCAGAAGATCGTCCGCAGGCGGAACGTGCCCCGCCATGACCCGAACCGGGGCTGAACCCTTTACGGCTGAAACAGAAAGGAGTATTTTCATGGGACTTTTTGATAAGATGAAGCAGGCCACGGCTGCCACCGGCGGCAACCAGACCGTCACCTTTACCTTTCAGGCTCTGCCGGAAAGCCTTGCCCAGATGCAGGCGCTGCCGGAGGCCAGTCTGGACACCCCCTTCAAGACTGCGGCCCTCACCGTCTGTGCGCTGTGCGCCTACGGCGCCGACAAGAACATCGGAAAGGAAATGCTCAACTGGCTGCGCGGCCCCCGTCCGCTGAACGGGCAGGATATCTCCTTTTTGAATGACCGCTTCCGGGACGGCAAGAGCTACATCCCCTTCTCCTACTTTGTGGGTGCATCGCCGGAAAATGGCTATACCCCCCGCCAGCCCTTCACGCTTCTGGTGGGCAGTGACCACACCTCCAACACCGAGGAGGGCTACTGCAAACTGTTCATCCCCTGCGGCGGTGCCGATGACCCCCGCCCCATCAAGCTGCGCCGCAAGGGCAACGGGCAGTGGTTCTTGTGGGAGCAATACCTGATGACCGGCATCCGCATCCCGGCGTCTGCCGACCCGTGGGCGTAAGATGAAGGGCGTGACCATGAAGCTGTTTGCCGCCGCGCTGGCGTTGACACTGGGGCTTGCGGGCTGCGGGCCGGTGGACGGCAACCCCATCCGCTCCGGCGCGTCCGCCCCGGACAGCGTCCCCCGGCAGGACGCTGTGACCGTGGCGCAGCTGCGGCAGCAGGCAGAGCAGAACGGCAGCCTTGCCGTGGTGCTCTATCTGGGCAGCGTTCCGGGGCGCACCGACGATGTGGACGCTGCGCTGGACAGCCTGCAGGAACAGCCGTGGCAGTTTGTTACGGACATCCCGGCAGACCGCTGGGTCACAGCGCCGGGCGGCGGGCGGGAGTTGTACTGCATCTTTGCCGTGCGCAGGGAGGATACGCTTTTTGTCTACGAAAAGCAGGACCCCCAGTACCCGCACCAGACGGGCCGGGAGCTTTATTGCAAGCAGGATGGCCAGCCCATTCTGCTGCTGTGCAACAGCACCCCTGACACCCCCGACATCACGGCGGTGGTCTACTGCACCACCGGCCGCGCGCTGGACTGGTCGCCCCGGCTTTCTGCCGGGACCGGCAGCCCTGTGCCGGTGGAGGGCGTAGACGATTTTTCCCAACACCCAACGCCCGGCGCTGCCCCCTGAGGTGCGCCCCGGCAGGGCATGAGAAAGGAGAACTTATGAAAAACCTGAAGCTTCTGGCAGCCCTGCTGGCGCTGACTATCGGTCTGGCGGGCTGCGGCAAAGGCAGCAGCGCGTCCAGCTCCAAGCCCGAAAAAATGCTGGACGGAGACAACATGATCGCATCGCCCTCCGCCAAACAGGAGTACACCGAGCCGGAGGACGTGACCTACATGCGCCTTCTGGCAGGGGAGGACGAATACCGCGCCTGTGTGCTGTATCTGGGCGGCTCCTACGAGATCACCACCGATGTGCAGCAGGTGCTGGACAGCCAGACCGATCTGCGGAATCTGTGGGGCTTCGTCTACGACATCCCGCAGAATCACTGGGTCGTGGCACCGGATGGCGGGTGCGACCTGTACTGCATCTTCCCGCAGGACCCGGATGCCACCCTGTTCGTCTACGAGACGAGCCTGACAGACGATGCCGAAAAACCGCTCCAGCGCGGTAAACAGCTCTACTACAGTGAGGACGGTCAGCCCATCCTGCTGCTGTGCAACATCAGCGATATCGTCCCCAACACCGAGGTGGAGCTGTACCCCAGCACCGGCGAAGAGCTGGTATTCAGCCCCTTCCTTTCCGGCGAGAACGGCCACGTGGTGGAAGCCGAGGGCGTGTGCGATTTTACCATCTACCCGGAAGGGGACGACTGGGAGACCGACACCAGCCCATGGTCGCTGGAAGGCAACTGGCTGGAGATCGCCCGCGACACTGACGAGGGCTATTCTGAGACCGACCCCGCAGACGCTGACCGGATGTGCTTTTTGCCCACCGACGCCGACACCGAGGGCAGCCAGCTGCCCCTGACCGCCAGCTACATCACCCCCTACCCGGAGCTGAACGTGGAGGAAGCCGACCTGTTCTATCAGGAGGGCACCCCGGAGGTACCCTTCCGCTCCAATCAGGAGTGGTACGCCACCTTTACCGGGACCCACGGCGACCGCTACGCCGTCACGCTGGAGGACGAGGACACCCTTGCCCTGAAGGTCTATCTGGACGGCGGGGAGAGCTACCTGAGCCTTGTCAACACGGTCTACTTTGCACGGCAGGAGGCCATGGGCTGACCAGCGCGCACACCAACACCGGGAGGAATGCACCATGAAACACACCAAAAAGATCACCATCCTCCACTCCAATGATCTGCACGGAGATTTTCTGGCAGAGCAGGTGGACGAAAAACTGGTGGGCGGCGTTTCTATGCTGTCCGGCTACATTGAAAAGGTGCGGGCAGAACAGCCCAACACCATCTACGTCATTGCAGGTGATATGTTCCGGGGCTCGGTCATTGATTCCGAATACAAGGGGCTTTCCACCATCGAGATCATGAACGCCCTTGCCCCGGACATCGTTACCATCGGCAACCACGAGGTGGATTACGGCATCGCGCATCTGCTGTTCATCGAAAAATGTGCCCGCTTTCCCATCATCAACGCCAACCTCTACATCAAAAACACCCCCACCCGGCTGTTTACTCCCTACAAGATCCTGCGGGTGGACGGCATGAACATCCTCTTCATCGGCATCATCACCCAGGACGTCATCAACCAGACCAAGTCCGAATCTCTGGTGGGGTCCTTTGTGGACACCGCCGCAGCTGCCGCCGAGGTGGGCAAGATCTGCAACGCCCACAACAGCATCGACATCGATTTTACCGTGCTGCTGACCCACATCGGCTTTGAGGAGGACCGCCATCTGGCCCGCCAGCTGGACCCGGCCTGGGGGGTGGACCTGATCATCGGCGGGCACAGCCACACCCTGCCAGAGCACGCGGTGGAGGAAAACGGCGTGGTCATTGCGCAGGCTGGCACCGGCACCGACCAGATCGGGCGCTTTGACATCATTGTGGACACGGACAACAACTGCATCGATTCCTACACATGGCACACGGTGCCCATCACCGCCGAGACCTGCCCCCGCAACCCCGCCATGGAGCAGGTGCTGCACCGCTTCACCAGTCAGGTGGACGAAAAGTACAGCCACATCGTGGCGCGCTTCCGCCGGGAGCTGACCCACCCGGAGCGCACCCGGGAGACCGAGCTGGGCAACCTGTTTGCGGACATCTTCACCCGCAGCCTTGGCATCGATATTATGCTCATCGGCTCCGGCAGCATCCGGGCCGAAAAGCTGGGCCCCATTGTCACCTACGGCGACCTCATCGAGGGCTTCCCCTACGATGACGGCGTGTTCATGTTCAAGGTGACAGGCCAGCAGCTGCGCCAGATGCTCCACTACATGCTGCGGGAGGAGGCCTACACCGGCCACACCGAGTTCTACCAGCTGCCCTCCACCCTGCGGCTGCGCTACGACCGCGCCAAGGGCGACTTTGATTACTTTACCTACTGCGGCAAGGAGGTGGGCAAGGAGATCGGCGACGATGCCTTGTTCACCGTGGGGCTGCAGAACTACCACTTCAAAAACATCGAGAGCTTTTTCAACATCTCCTACGATACCATCTGCAAGCTCCAGAAGCCCCGCAGCGTGGCAACCTCCTGTCAGGATGTCCTGATGGAGTATTTCCGGGAGCACGAGATGGTGGACGCCGCCGTGGACGGCAGAATGACCATTCTGCCCTCTACCGCGCAGACCGGCTGACCCCCGCAGGGTCAAAAACATCGTTTCGCCCCGCAAAATCTGCGGGGAACACTTTGCAAACAGAAAGGAGCACTCCATGAAATAACGATTTTCAAAACGAACACGCCTTGTCAGTGCCCTTTTGACGCTGGCTATGGTATTCACCTTTTTGCCCTTCAGCGCCTTTGCGGCAGGGGGGTGACAGGTGGTTATAGCATCACCTCAATAGTATTGTATCGTTTTTACAGAAAGAACGGTACAACATCATCGTTCGGGTGATTTTGTCCTATTGTGCTGATTTATGCCTTTTCCCGGTCGAGTTATAAAAAATGGTAACTTGTCCGGGCGATTTCATGCGCTATCCGATCACAGTTGCTGTTTGTGGAGGTAACTGTGATTTTTTATTGGGGTAACGCATCAAAAAAAGCCTGTCTGCTGCCGTAGACCAGACTGCAAACAAACCGGCACAATCGTTCCGTTTCACCACCTATAATCATGCCGATGTGCAATGCTGCGCCAGCTTCCCTCAATGGGAGGCTGGTGTTTTTACGCTTTTAAGGGCAAGGTGTCGTGCGCCACCACGATCCTTTTTGTCCGAATGCTCACATTCCGTAAAATAACTGGAGGATTATTGATAATGAAATCGACCTATTTGCTGCCGTGGTTCAAGATGACCACATGGTACTTCCGACTGTTTCGATTGCTGGAAGTTTCCAACGTCAAAAAGCGCACCAAAAATCATAGTGCTGATGCCGACCGTATTTTCATGTTGGTGAAAAATCATGTGCTGGCCGTATCCGGCATGGGAGATGAAGCTCCGCCCACTCCCGGCGGAAGAAACGGAGGGTGTGATGTATTATGATCCTGCTGCAACGGGTGAACGTATTCAGACACTTCGGAAAAATCGAGAAGTGACACAGGAGCAGTTTGCTGTTGATTTGAATATCAGCGACCGCTACATGAGAAATTGTGAGCGCATTGCCGCACAAAACGGCGTTGGGGCGGCTACCGTAAAGCGAGCAGAAAAACATGCCAAAGGCGTGGACGCAGCAGCGGAAGATGCGGTCCCCGGTGCAAGAGAGGATAGGATACATGGGATACCTCATCAATGGTGCAGTGGAAACCGAGTGCCCACAGCTCCGCATTATCGAACCAGAACTGTTCGAGTAGGCACAGGAACTGCGGCAGGCACGCACCTGTGAGCGTGGCGGCACTTCACTGGGCACCAGCTCCAAAGCCCTGTTGACCGGGCTGGTTTACTGCGCCCACTGCGGCAACCGCTTGAGCCTGACCAGCAGCGGACGGACACACACCTACGCCGATGGGCATACGGTGAAAGAAGTCCGGCCCCGGTATAGCTGCTTTTATAAGATCCGGCATCCGGGTGACTGCGATGGGCAGTAGAAAGACTTGGAAAGCAAGCAGAAAGAGCTGGACGACCTGAAAGTCGAAACTATTCTGGTTATCCGGGGCGTGAGTGCCTTGGACAAAGAACTGCTCGGTACACTGGTGGCCGAAGCGAAAGACGCGCTGGAGACCCTTGAAAAGCAGCTTGTTCAGGCGCAGGAAGAATACGAAGAAGCCACCAAAACGGCAAAGCGCAGCAACTACATCTGCAACGAGCTGTTTACATGGGCGGATGTTTACGACACCGCCAACCACGATGAACGCCGCGCCATCTTGCAGCAATTCATCAAGGAGATTCGCGTCCGAAAAGACTATGAGATCTCGATTACGCTGAACGCCAGCTTCAATCAAGTGGAGCAGCTCAAGGCTGTG
>ERZ827469.2180-NODE-2180-length-15464-cov-2.602700_pt1 | contig 15464 bp, 14 predicted proteins | sample MGYA00519917_ERZ827469 | MGnify/ENA primary metagenome ERZ827469 (study PRJEB31778, sample SAMEA3449314) | human gut metagenome | biome: human gut; feature: human-associated habitat; material: faeces | place: United Kingdom | collected 2010/2012 ... | reverse complement strand
TGGATTCGGAACCCCTGCCAATGCGGAGTATATCGAAGGAGTTACGGTTTGCCATGAGGCAGCCGAACTTACCGATGCTCCTGTTGACGACGGTGTAGAAGCCAAGATTCCTGTCCCGCCTATCCCGAAAGAAGTTGTTGAAGCCGAAAAGAAGACTGCAACGCGAACTCGGAAGACTGCCAAAAAGCAGGAACAGCCGAAAGAAGCTGCACCGATTGAAACCAATCCACAGACTGAACCTGAACCGAAGCCTGAACCGGAGCCTGAACCAGCATATACGCCGATTCCGGTTCCGCCTGTCCCCCGTGAGCAGGAAATTGCGAAAGAGCCTAAAACGTTGGAAGAAGCCTTGAGTTTCAAGGTTCCTTGTGGGCGCTATGGCGGTCAGACCATGAAACAGTTATTGGACAGTGGCAACACTGCAGCCATCACTTATTTTCTGCGGCCTTTGTATACGGGGAAACCTGTTCAGGCTGCTGCTCGTATTCTTGCAGGTCAATATAACCTGTAAAGAACTATGGGTCAGAAAGGGGATGGTAAAAAAAAGAAAGGATGAATAGCAAATGCTAAGCATGGAAGCAGTTCTTGGCGTCGTTGGAGCTAAGACACGAGGAGGAGTATCACGCACCGGCGAAATAGAAGTCCAATGTCCTATGGGAGTATGTGGCCATAAAAAGAAACCGGTGTATTTCTCTGTAAACTTAGAAAGAGGTCAGTATAACTGCTTCCATTGCTGCAGCGGATGTCCGTACAGTGGTGGAATAGTTGACCTATTTTGTCTGTTCAATGGACTTGACCCTAAGAAGCGGCAGGAAGCAAACAAAGCGTTGGCAAATGCTTTGGATGGCAAACCTACCGAATCGAGGATTACGTTCAAGTATCAGCCAGAACCAACAGCTGATATCAAGTCAGATGAAGAACTTGATAAGGTGTATAGGGCGGTTTTGAATGAGCTGACCCTGAAGCCTGAACACCGGAACAATCTTCTCAAACGGGGCCTTACCAATGAGGTGATTGACAAATGCTTATATCGTTCCGTACCGGAACGCTGGGTAAGTGTCTTTGCCAAACTCAAAAAGCGAGGTATTTCTTTTGAGGGAGTTCCGGGATTCTATGAGAAGAATGGAAAGACTTTTTCTGCCTGCTCAAAATCAGGATTCTTCATTCCGTATTTTAACTCAAAAGGTCAAATTGTAGGGATGCAGATTCGATTTGACAAGGGTGACAAACGATATCTCTGGTTTTCGTCTGCCGGATTTCAAGGTGGATGCAGTGCCAGAAACATTGCGAGCTACGGTATTCCTGGTGTTATGCCGGAATGCAAAAAAGGTCAAATCGTGTATGTTACGGAAGGGGCACTCAAAGCTCACATTGCTTGTGAGCTAAGCGAGAGCCATGAACCGTACATAGCCCTTGCGGGAGTCAACTGCTTTAACCAATGGGAAATGACCTGTGAGTACCTGAAATCTCAAGGAATTACCCGCGTGGTGGATGCGTTCGACTCTGACCGAGAGAGTAATGAGCATGTTAAAAATGCACTTGCAAAACTTTATGAAATCGCGTCCCGATATGGTATCACGATGACTCGTTTTAACTGGGGCACGACATATAAAGGCGTGGATGACTATTACCTTGCATTTAAGCAGGGGAAAGTATTCCGGCCTTTTGTTCCGAATACCACAAACGAGACAAACAGCATAAAGTTCGTGCCGTTTGTCCCGGTGAAAACAGCATAAGAAAAGGAAAATTATTATGGCTTACAATCAAAAAAATCAGAACACAAACAAGGAAGACGATTTCGTCATCTACCAGCTTCAGGGACAAAAAAGCTTTCTAAAGTTCAAGATGGACTGGGCAAATATCGGCAAGCTGCATTTATCGTTTGTTGCCCATACTGGACGGCAAAATGGATGCAAGCAGACGGATTTTATCGAAGCAGCTCTCGATGTTGAGGGCGGTAGCGGTGCAATCTATCTTGCGGAAGCCGTCTTGAACGGCATGATGGGCCAAAAGCGTATCCAGGCAATCAAGAAAGCCAAGGAGACGCAGGCAAAGTATCCCGAGGAGCTCTTTGTGTACAACGGCGGAAGCCCGGCACGCAACGACCGTCCTGTGATGTGGCGGCAAATTTCACTCATTCCTGGTACGAAATCGGCTTATGTGTTCCAGGCAGTGGAAGCAGAAGGTATTCAGAATCAGATGGGTGGATACCAGAAAAAGCCAGATGCGGAAGTCAAGCGCATTCTTGTCAGCTGCTCTAAGGAAGACCTGATTGGCCTTGCAGGGGCATTCAAGATGCACTGGACCGCATATCTGTCCAACGCAGAACGATATACTCAGCACATGACGAATCATCGGGAAGCTCCGGCTGCAGCAAGTGACGCGCCTGTTCAAGCTCCGGCACCCGCTGTAACACAAGCACCTCCTGCACCGGTTCAGAACGTCAACATCCCCGATACGGCTTACACCATCTACGATTCTATCGGTAACTGGATGCGGGTCGCAGGAACCCCCGAACGGGCTCTTGAAATGCTACGGAATGCTATTACCACGATGAAGACCAAGGATGGCTATGTCCGTCGTGATAATAAGGAGTATGAGGCGGCAAAGGAAATGATTCTTTCGGGAGCAAAGAAGGGGTTCAATACCGTTTCTTTGTACAACGGTGATAAAGCCGTCCAGCTGTATGTGACGGTTTGCCCGTACGTTCTCTAATCATAACAGCAGTGGTATCTATCACAGATGCCACTGCTTTTTTGTTTGTTGCTGAAATGTGCGAATTGTAGAAAATTAAAATAGGTGGCCAGACGAACGCGAAGGAGGCGATTATTATGTCGGCTATCAGTAATGTTGTGAACTATTTTCAATCTCTTTATCAATCTGGTGATATCAAGCTGGCTGTTGATATTGCATTGATTGTGATGCTGATTTGGTTTATCATGCGCGGCGTAAGTCATTTGTTTGAGACTCTAGTTCTTGGAGCCATCACGATTTATGGCGTAAATATGTTTCTTAATTATATTGGCGTTACGGTTGACTATCAAGGACTGTTGAGCCAGATTGGATTCTATCTGAATCAATTTCTAACCTTCATCAATAACAATTTACCGAGGTGACATTTTTGGAAGAGAATAACATTGTGCTTTCCCGCACACAACGAATGAAAGATTTTGTGAAAAGTTGGGCACTGCCGGTCATTTGCTTTGTGGTGTTCTGGCTGATTTTTAAATTCGTCCTTATGACTTCCATTATCCCAACACAGTCAATGTATCCGACTCTTTCGGCACCGTGCTTTACGGTTGGAGTGAGAACGGACGTTTTGAACAAGCCTTACGAGCGCGGCGACATTGTTCTGTTTCAACGTGATGATGGTAACGAACGCTTTTATGCCAAACGAATCGTTGGTATGCCTGGAGATGTGCTGGAAATCAAGCACGGGCAGACATATATTAACGGTGTCGAATACGAAGAATCTTATTTGAACGAAACACCGGAAGACCTTGACTTTGGACCGTTTCAGGTTCCGGAAGACCATTATTTTATGATGGGCGACAACCGAAACAATTCGTATGATTCTCGGTATTGGGATGAACATTTCGTTCCGGCCAACAAGGTTATGTCTAAGGTGTATCTGCATTTTCATCTGGGACTTTCAGACAAAGACTCACAAGATGATATGGCTGCTCAGAAAGGAGAAAACTGATGGGTAACAACAAAAAGCAGGCCAAGAGTGCTGCTGAAAATCCGATTATTATCATTGCCGTTTTCTTGGTGCTGGTTGCAATCACGCTGATTGCGAGCTTTGCTGTTGCGAAAGCCAACAAGATTGATATTACCGAGCTTGTTTTGAACGGAGATATTGAGCTTCAGGTTGGTGAAGAGGAAGCAGTTGGCTTTAACGTTGCCACCGCAAAAACCGAGGACAACGACAAGGTAGTTGCCGCTGTAAATCGGCTGAAACTGGTCTGGACCGTGGAAAATGAATCTGTTGCGGTTTATGATGACAGTGAAGGCGTATTGCGAGGCGTATCTGAGGGCTCTACCGTCTTAACCTTGGCTACCGAAGACGGTAAATTCTCGGATTCCTGCATCGTGAACGTTGTTCCGGCAGAAGCCGAACAGACACCGGAATCAGCCGCAACAACAGCAGAAACGGCAAATCAATAGAGCGGCTTGGCCAACTAATGGTGGACATGCAGCAATCGGATTCAGCCAAAATCTCCAACAAGGTTCTGGCTGACCGTATGAAGCAACTGAAGCAAGGAAAGGAGTTTGTGACTATGTGCAAAGAGATTGAAAGATTCGAAAATGAAGTTACGGTGAAAGTGGCTTCGGAAGAGCGTATCAATGCTGTAAAAACTTTGCTCAGCTGTGGACTGGATGATAAAACCATTACAGCAAAAATGGCGGTACAATACAATATCCCTGAGGAAGAAGTCAGAACGTATATCGCTAAAGCACGCGGTAACTAATTTGTAACGTATGGCCGTTCACCGTTTGGTGGGCGGCCTTTTTTTGCTCCTGTTTTTGCGCGGCAACAGGGAAAACTTAGTTTTATGCTATTTTCGCTTGCCCATTTATGCGAACCGAATACAATAAAAATTGTACGATAGATAACAAACATCGATACGGGCATAATGCCTTTCGTACAATTCACAATTTCGCTTAAAGAGGCGGACTTCTCATTTTGAGAGGCCCGCCTCTTTTTGCATTATTAAAAAGGAGCGTAAGAATTATGACCACTACTATCAACAACACCACCACTACCAACAACAATGTAACCATGAACGCACCTGCCTCAGCAACTAGCGCGGTCGTCAACACAACCATCAACACAGCTGCCGTGACACCCAACTTAAAGGACCCCGACCTTGTGGATTTCACACTGGATGGGGCAGAAGCGCAGTACAAGGATGGCGAGTACGACAAGCTGCTTGCACAGTGCAAGCAGGACGCAGCAAATACTAAATGGCTTGAGGAGGGGATTCGTGACATTCGTTTTGAAGCGAGTCATGATGAACCTCTTTGTGCGGATGAATACGCCAAGCAGATGAAAGTGAGCGAAGAAGCGGTCCTTGATACGCAGCAGAACGCAGGGCTGAATCTGACCACCTGTATCGGCAAGAAGCCGGTAGGGGACAGTGCAGTCCGCAGCATTTGCGACAGAGGCATGATTGGCATGAACTGCTACGAACTGCTTCGCAAAGAACGCCGTGAGAGCTTGAAAGAGGTCTTGAACCTTATCCTGGCAGAACGGAAAGGTGCGGTACAGGTTAAGTACAGTTACGACAAGGTTCGTGCTGTGCATTCTGCCCGCTATGCAGCTATCGGAAACGATAAGCTCCTGAAAATCATGGACGATTATATGGACCAGAACTGGCCTGACCGTGAATTCGAAGGCGGCTATTTGTCTCACGAACTTATGAAAGTGGTCATCGACCTTGGAGCCTACAAGCAGCAGTTCTTTCGCAAACTTCCTTCTGGATTTTCTGCGGGGTATACTCCGGCAGTCATGATGATTAGCTCGGATGTTGCTGCATCTGCTGTACGCCTGATTCCGTGCTTGAATATGGGCAGCGGCATTGTGGCACCCATGGCTAAAGATGTGGCGATTCCGCATATCGGTGAAGACATTGCAGCACGAGTTACGAATGCTTTTGTGGCTTTGCTTGCGTATTTTGACGATGCGGCTACCGACCTGGATAAGCTGCGTAATGTTCTAATTCGCAACAGTAAAGCAGCGCTTGTTCGCGTTTTGAAAAGCGGTGGTATGCCGAAGCAGGAAGCACTGGAAGCTCTCGAAGGCTTTGACGCTGTGTATGGCGATATGCCTGTAACTGCTTTGGATATCTACTTGGCAGTATGCGATGCATACGCTGGTGTGGTTCGCAATCACACTCAGGATGCTAAGAAGATTTTCGCTGCCGCTGACTGCGTTGCACGCTGCGCTCGTACTCGCTGGAGCGATGTGGATATGCCTGGTAAGGAGGACTTGTAATGGTAAAGCCCAAAAATGTATTTATCCTGCTGGTTATTGCCGTACTTGTATACGGCTTGTGCCGCTGATTTTGAAAGAAGTAACAACCAATGGCAAGCTATGATGGTACTAACAAATCCAGTGCGGGGTGTGCTCAGCATCTTCCGTACTGGGAAATCAATGCTCCCTACACCAGGGAACTCTACAATGAGGCAATGGCCAAGGCAAGCCCGGAAGCAGTTAAATTCTGTAACCCGGACGGCTATAATGGCCCTGAAATCGAGGTCGATGCAAGCACCTTGACGGAGGACCAGTGGCAGGCACGGCGTGCAGACCATTTGGGCGGTTCTGACATTTCTGCTATCTTTGGCGCAAACAAATTCAAGACGAATCTTGATTTGTTCTACGCCAAGACTGGAAAGCAGCCGATTGTCCCGGAAGAAGAAACTTCTCAATCCCGGTTGAATAAGCTGTGGGGTCATATCTCGGAGGAGTATGTAGACGCTTGGCTGTCGGAACGGTATCCGTACAACGATATCATCACCGATACCAACATCTATTCCATGCCGGGAAAGCCTTATATCACGGCCAACATTGACCGTATGATGCGCAAGCCGGACGGCTCGTATTGCTTGGTGGAAATCAAAACTACGAGCTCGTTCAACAAGGCTGAGTGGGAGAATGGCAATATTCCTATTCCGTACATCTATCAGGTTCGCACTTATATGGCGATTCTTGGCGTTTGGGAATGCGTTGTGGTCTGCATGTTTGACCGCGATACGCTTATCGCAAATACCATCAAACGTGACCTTGATGAGGAGATGCGCATTATCCAGGGATGTGACGACTTCTGGCAAAACCATGTTGTCCCGCGTATCCCGCCCGAACCTCTTGGTGATACCAAAGCCCTCATGGATACCCTGCATCGTTATACCGGCGATGCCAACAAGTCTGCGCCCGGCATTTTGTTGGGCTCTGAATACGCAGAACTCTGTAAAGAGTATACGGACGCTTATGCTAAGTATAAGGCTGCCAGCGATGTAGCTAAAGGGTACGAAGCACAGTACAAAAAGCTGGCAGTGCCTTTTGCGATGGCTATGGGCGTTAGTACCCAAGGGACTGTCATTGGTCCAGATGGACTCAAATGGCTTGTTAAGCTCACCCCCAAGATGAGCAACGCATCCATTGACCGGCAGAAACTCGAAGCATTGTACCCCGATGCTTTCAAAGCCTGTGACATTCCCAGACGTGAAACGAGCCGGACATTAACGATAAAGGTGGCAAAGAAATGAAACTGCGAGAAAACGATGGACGTACGGTCGAGTTCAAGCTGGTTGACCGTAATACCAACATTGACTTTGCAGAGGATTGGCTGAATGCCGGGGCCCTGCAGCGTGACGCTGATGGAGCGTATCTTGTTGACGACATCGATTATATTCGCGATTACGCAAAAGATGCAATCAAGGGATGCAATCCAGATGTAGAAGGCAAGTTGAATGCAAATTTATTTTGCTTTTAATTCGCTTTTTGCTTGACAGCGTATGCGGCCGGAGTAAAATGTTAATTAGTTAATAGATATCATCTTACTTCCACAGCGGCAGCTTGAAAAGTTGTCCTCCGGAACCAAATCCGGTCGTGGTTCATTTTTCATAATTCGCTTAGAAGCGGACTTCCTGTTTTCAGGGAGCCCGCTTTTTTGTTTTGAATTCCCAGTGCATTGCACTGTTTTTAATAGATGTCCGAACAGCTACACATATGTGTTAGTCTGTACAACAAATCACAACCCAAACAAGAAAGGACAATCATGAAAATGAAAAACTTCAAAATCAACTCCGAAAACATAACCAACATCGCTGCACGAATTGTCGTTGCAGTAGGCATCATCGTTCTGGTGGTTGTTGCGTTCAAACTCGCAGCATTTCTCCTGACCAAAATCCTGTTCCCTTTGCTGGGCGGTGTGATTCAGATACTCTTCGAGGCAACTAGCTGGATTATCCCGCTGTTCCTCATCAGCCGCACCAAGACTTTCCAGAAGGCTTATAACGCGCGAGGACAAGAATAAGGAAGGTAAGGAAAAATAACAGCACAGCCTTTGTCCGGCACGGCTCATCTGCTTAAAGCGGGTGGGCCGTTTTTTTGTTGCAAAATATGAGGATGGCAAAAAAATGAATGTGTACAAAAGTATGGGCTTGAAACAGGTGACATCGGAACAGGAACCTCATGTGCAGAAAGACCCAAATGGAGAGCAGCGGTGATTCATATGCTTTTTGCTGCTTGCACATCTGTGCGGGTTAGGTACAATTATAAATGTAGCATGGATACCATCTCATTTAACTTACCATTAACACTCATGCGCTCGGTTGCTACACCGGGCGCTTTTTTGATATACAAAGGAGGATTTTTTGATTATGTCATTTTATTATAAACCAGAATGGTGCTTATATGCTGCCAGCGAAGTGGAACGAAATCAGGCTGCAAAGAAGCGCTTTGTTGATGAATATGAAAGCAATGTTTGCTACCGTAAGGAAGCCAAAAACCTACTCAATGATAAAATAATGGGCTTAACGGAAGTCGTACCTTCTCGTCGTGCCGATACGGTGAAGGTGGCTGTCGTTATGAGTTATTTACTATTCAATGAAAACAAGCCAAAATGGACAAAACTTGTACAGCTGTTGGGGCGCGATTTTTCCTATATGCCTCGAATGGTAAGTGCAATGTACGCAGGTACGAAGGCAGCATACGATTTCACAGATGAAATCAACAAACCGGAGAACGTGGCAAAGAGATATCTGTTTTTCTTGTACGGATATGCCAGCCCGGAAAGCCAGCTTCCCCAAAACAAAGATGTCTATGATATCTGGACCCGAAATTTGGCAAATTCAGAAGGCGAAGGCAGCGCCATCCAAAGAGAATTCTTTGCGAAACTTGGCACAGGCGTACAGAAAACAATTAGTGACCTTCAGAACAAAGTGATTGCCGATATGAACAAAGCAACTATTGATGTGAAAGTAAACGATAACTTAACAATCCAAAAGACAGAATTCAGTGATTCGAATTACTCCATCATGTGTGATGGCTATGCTATCTGTGAAGATGCTATGTGTCAGGCAGGCGTTGGCTTCAAACCAGTAGCAAACAGACCTCTAACAAAACAAGAGTTCCGTAATATGCAGGCAAATCTCGCGGAGGATGTTCAGTTTGTCTGCAAAAAGGACGATGACAGCTTTTGCTTTGGCATGCTGGAAGCCCTTATTGTGGATGGACTTATCACCGTTGATGATAAGAACAACATACTGATTTCCCAGAAAGTATCGCAGCAGACGCTTAATCTTATCAATCTTTATAACTTTATGCTTCCTGTTTACGCGTCAGTCTACAACTTGGCGAATGCTTACGCCGATGAAATTCGTAGAGCTGTTTCGCGTGAGCTGTTTGGACAGGATGAGGGTGCTTCGGATGAAATGTTCGTTAAGCAGATTGACGCTCTGAACAAAAAGCTGGTAGACGCAGAGGCTTGTGTAGAGCGAGCTGAAAACAAGGCAGCTGATGCAGACAAGCTGCTGCAGCAGAGTAAGAAGCGCGAAAACGCTCTGACATCCAAGCTGGAAACGGCGTATGCGGAGATTGACGAACTGATGCAGCTGGTTCCGGAAGAGACAGAGGATGATTTGCCAGATGAGCAGGAGGCTCTTGAGGAAGAAACCTTGCAGCCTGACGATGAACCCGATGTCGATTATGGGAAAAAGCTGGATGAACTACTTCAGAAATATTCGGTTGCTGTCGTTGGCGGCAATCAAAACCTGATGAAGCGATTCCAAGTTCTTCATCCCGATGCCATCTATGTGAGCAAAGATATGGTGGCGGCCTGTGACCAGATGATTCACGCTGCAGACCTTGTGCTCTGCAAGGTGGATTCCATGTCTCATGCACTTTACAATAAATGCAAAGTGACATGCCATCGTTATGATATTCAGATGAACTATCTGCCGAATGTCACATCCTGCATGCGCCTTGAAAAATGTATGTGCGAGATGATTGAGGCACTCTCTGCTTGACGGATTGTGCGGCACGGATAAAATAATAAATGTACGATGGATAACATTGAACGGTTTCATACGTTTGGGACCCGTCGCACAATTTACATTCTGCTGATATAGGCAGCCATCCTTTACCGGGTGGCTGCCTATTTTTATCGGCATATCAAATAGAAAGGAGTTTATCAATGAGTAAAAACAAGAACCAAAACAAAAATCAGACAAGTTACGAAGAGCAAAACCGACAGCTTGTCGATGCTCTCTATGAGCAAAAACTTGTAAAGCCAACATGCAGCGACTGCGATGACTATTTTGGTGCGATGGTTTCCATCTTGGCAAAACGCGGATTCGAGCAGGAAGCTTTCGAGCGAGAGCTTCACAAATGCGAAGGGAAAATGAAGAAAAGCCTTGAGGATAGTGGCAACCCATATTTCTTGTGGCTTGTGCATAATTGTCAGGCGTGCTGGCTATCTACGCCGGTTGATGTTGCAACGCCCGGAAGCGAGGATTACGATACATGGTCTTACTATATGTACAGTAATGACGTAAAGGCGTATCTTATCACGGTAAACGAAAAAGTCGAAAAAGTGGCATATCCGAAATGTTTGGAGGTGCTGCGAGAAAAATAAAGGGGTAAGTAAAATTGGATAACACTACTATCACGCTAAACAAGTGCAACGTAAAGCGTGTACTGAAGGCCGTACCAACGAGCACAAATTACGCCTGCTGTATTTTTACAACTTGTGTAAAAGGGCAAGAGGATATGTTTCCTCCTGAGGTGCGCAGATACGGCGGGATGACGGCAGAATTCAAAGCCACATCTCAGCATATTCCCGTTGAGCTGTTGAAGAAAATTTCATTTCGCCTGGAAGGACATTGGGCACCGGATTCTAAAGAGGAAAACGAGAAAATCTTCGTTGCAGAAAAAGCAACCGAGATTTTGCCTGAAACCGAAAGCGAGGTTTGCAAGTTCCTGATGCGGAATTGCAGCAGTTTAGGAAAGACGATGGCAAACCATATTGTTGAACGTTTTGGGATGAACACATTGGACGTTTGCGCTCATCACTGCAAACAGCTGCTTGACATTCCAAGAATCGATGACAAGGTCATTGCCAAACTCAACGATGCCTGCTTGTCCGCTCTGGTCCGCGCAGATGTTCTTAAACTTCTGCAAGGCGTAGACGTTTCACCATCCGCTATCAACACATTGGTTGAGACGTACGGAAATGAAACGATTCACGTTCTGGAAAACAATCCCTATAAGCCCGTCCCGATTTTGGGCTTTGCGGTGATGGACCAGATTGCGCTGGCAATGGGCGAGCCGGTAGATTCCGAGCGCCGCATGACCTGCGCGACAATCGAAGCATTACATATCGCCTGCCAAAAGACAGGAAGTATGTGTGCGGAAGAGAGCGCTATCTTAGCTCGGATGGCCGCGCTCACTCCACAGGTGAGTGCAGAACGTCAAAAAGAATCGCTTGATGATGTTGCCAAGGTATATGCGATTGTCAAGCAGGGCAAATACTACTACGATAAAGACGATTTCCTGGCAGAGCGTAAAATGTCAGCTAAAATCGTTGAACTTGCCAGTGCTGAGCCGATAAAAGAGCGAGAAATCGAGGACGCTTTCATCAAATGGCAGAAAGAGAATGCAATCATTCTCTCTCCACGACAGGCTGAAGCCGTTCGAAACCTAAAGTACCGTATCTCTATCGTCACTGGTGGCCCCGGTACAGGCAAGACCACTTGTCTGCGGGCTATCATGGATGTGTACCATATGGTATGGCCGGAGGAACATATTCTATTGATGGCTCCAACGGGCTTGGCCGCCAAGCGTATGGCGGAAAGCACCGGTATGAACTCATCCACGATTCATAAGGCTTGTGGCTTGGTTCCGGCAAATAATCCGAGCGGATTCACAGCGCAAGGAGACTGCACCATCTGCGGTTTCATTGGCATTGATGAAATGAGTATGGTCGGTGAACACCTATTCGCTTATGCAATCGACGCTGTTTTGAGCAGCCCATCCACCAGAATTGTGCTGCTTGGCGATACGGACCAGCTGGCTCCGGTAGCTCGCGGTGATGTTCTGCGCGATTTGATTAAGTGCGGGGTGATTAAAACCGTTCGCCTTGATGTCAACTATCGGCAGGGGAGTACCTCGACGATTACAGATGCTTCCATCAAGATTCGTGAGAATCGTGCCTATACCGGGGATACCCGAAATCTTGTGTTTGATAATGAATTTCGCTTCATTCCGGTTGTTAACAAGGATAAAGAAAAAGAAGCGAATGAAATCATGAATCATATCGTTGAGGAGTATCTGAACGGCGTATCCAAATACGGTATGGAAGGGACGATTGTTCTGACTCCTACGCATTATGATAAAGGCACGCCGAGCGGATATCTTTGCAAGAACCGTGTCAACGCTGCAATTCAGGCGATTGTGAACCCTAAAACGGATGATAAGCTCTGTGTTGAAATCGGCAAGCAACTGTTTATGGTTGGCGACCGAATCATTCAGCGAAAGAACACCGAGCAGGTCATTAACGGTGACTTGGGAACGATTCAATCAATTGCCCAGCTGGAAAGCGATGTTGCCGTTGAAATTTACTTTGACTCGAAAGGAGAAACTTTAGTTTATAACAATGAAGATATGAAAGATATTGAGCTTGCGTATGCCATTACCGTGCATAGCTCTCAGGGCTGTGAATTTCCTTGCTGCATTATTCCGGTGAGTATGACATACGGAGTGATGTTGACAAAGCCTTTGTACTATACCGGTATTACGCGAGCCAAAAAGAAATTGGTGATGATTGGCGATGAGGAAGCACTGAAATATGCGCTTCAGAATTTCCGTAAGCAAACCCGCAAATCCTTGCTCTGTCCGCGCATCATCACGAAACTAAAAAAAGCCAAAACATAAAATTAGTTATAGCGGGAGTTCCTCATGACAGGAGCTCCCGCTTTTTTCGTTTTGTGTGAATAATGCTTCAAATAAACGAATGTATGATTGTTGCACGCCTTTGCGAGGTGCAGATAATAGATATTGTAGAGTTAAAGGGTTGAACAATCAGTTCACGAAGGCTCTACTACGATGATAATCGAAGGAAGGAGGTAGTTCGAAATGAATATGAAAAACAGCTTGCAGAAACGCACCCCGGTGCAGAACCTCCAGATGGCTGTAGGTACTGCTTGTGCAATGGGCACTGCGGCCATGATGAGCACGGTTATGGCTTATGCAGACAATGTCGGCAATGCCATCGATAAGGTGTTCAATGTTGGCAACCAGGTCAGCAACTCGATTGCTAAAGGCTTGTTCCTATCGGCATCGCAGTATTCCTGTATATGCTGGTGCGTATGCTGCTGGCCAGTGACCCGAAAGACGTTCAGACTTATAAGAAACGTCTTATCGTGGTTGCCATCATCGTCGTGGCTGCTGTTGCAGTGCCCGGCCTGATGAAGGTTGCTAATGAACTCGGTGGCCAGATTAACGGCGAGCTCGGCGGCACTAACATTGGCGGCAATAACATTGGCGGCAATAACATTGGCGGCAATAACATTGGCGGCAATAACATTGGCGGCTAATATTCGCTTTGCGGCTAAAAGGCTCGTCCGAGTAATCGGGCGGGTCTTTTTTTATTGAAAGAAGGTGAGCAACATTAACTCTCTTATAAAATGTAAACCCGTAAAAGGAAAGAAAGCCGTTAAGCGTTCCATGGCCGCTGTTATTCTTGCATTTGCAATGACCGGATGCATTGCGCTTTCTGCGGTTTCTGACCTTGTCAGTAACTTCCTCAGTCTGGTTGTCATGGTCATCGCACGTATTATCTTGCAGTTTTGTGACCTTATTATGAATCCGCTGCTCGAAATTACGCAGATGACGACAGAAGAAGTTGCCCATTATATTCCTGGCTTTGCAATGAGTGGGAACGGCATTGGGGGCTATTTTTCACAAGCCATAATGGTAATTTCGACAACAATCGCCGGAGCACTGATTGCCGTTCGTATCATCTCGTATTTGATGGAAACTGCAGACGGCGCAAGGACCGAAAGCGTACCAAAACTGATTTGGAACGCTGTCTTTGGCATGGTTCTTACTCTTACAGGCAGTCACTTCCTTCAGTTGATGTTCGATGAAATCATTTCGCCTCTGACAACGGCGTTAAGTGAAGGCGTTACAGGTGGCGGATTGGGGGAGTTTTCGTTTGAAGACTCTGGCATGAAAATTATTGGCCAGACTGAATCTGGCGATGCGGCTGGAACAATAGTTGCATGGATGGGAGGTTTCTCGATTGTCGAAGGTGCTTCTCTGGTTGTCAGCATTGTGTTTCTGTTTTTGATTTGGTGGAACCTGATTAAGTTGGTACTTGAATGTGCGGAACGATACATCATTTGCGTCTTCACTATTTTGCTTTCGCCTCTGGCATTTGCCACGGCAACTAACGAAAGAACAAAAGATACGGCAGTCAACTGGATGCAGATGTTCTGGTCACAATGTGTTTTGCTAATTCTGAACATTTGGGTCGTTGGTATTGCACGAACGGCATTGAACATCGGATTGGTCGGCGCATCTGTTGAAAGCGTCGTGAAATGGGGCCTTGTCACATACGCATACCTCAAAATCGCACAAAAGCTGGACGATATGCTTGCAAAAGCCGGATTCCGCATCACAAGCACAACAGGTCTTGACCCGATGAGTGAAGCGGCTGGCGCTTTCCGAATTATTGCGGGTGCCGCGCATGATGCTCTTGATTTGGCAGGCAGCGTTGCTGGCCACGGCCGTGCAGCTGCTGATGCCATTGGAAATGTTGTAGGCGGCGCGGGCAGTAATAGCAAGCCAATTGCTGCAGGCGTGGCAGCAGCTGCAGGTGCCAATGGCGCAGCAACTGGAGCTGCAAGCAATTTGGACAAATACGGCAAGGTCAGCTTTGGTGACAAAGAAAAGGCCGACCGCTTTGTACGTGGGACAAACGCTGAGCGTAGCGACATGTACAAAAACCCTGGCGAGACCTTCAACTCCAATTCGAATCGTCAGGCCATGGCAAACGCTCTGGATGAGCTTGGGTTTGATGGTGGCAAGGTGTCTCAGGGTACGGTTGAAGACCTGGCTCCCGATAACGCCATTAAAGGCGCTGTCAATGGTAAGGTCACTTACCGCGATGAGAATGGCAAAATTACAGGCGTTTCCGGATTCCGTTATTCGAGTGATGAATCTGGCACGACTGCAACCAAGACTTCCGACCTGGCTATCAGTCCGGATGGGGCTAGAGATATAATAGGGTCAACCAAGAAAAACTACGATAACTAAAGGGTTTTGACGGCTTGACTCGTTCAACAAAAGTATTTATTTGCTGACAGGCTGCGGAGAAGCTGAAATCCAGAGGTTATAGGTGGGAGGTTTTGGTGCAGCTCTGTTTTGACCCACAAAATGAGCAGCAAGTAAAAAATCA
>ERZ827469.2163-NODE-2163-length-15547-cov-3.832107_pt1 | contig 15547 bp, 18 predicted proteins | sample MGYA00519917_ERZ827469 | MGnify/ENA primary metagenome ERZ827469 (study PRJEB31778, sample SAMEA3449314) | human gut metagenome | biome: human gut; feature: human-associated habitat; material: faeces | place: United Kingdom | collected 2010/2012 ... | reverse complement strand
AAATCTATGTGATTTACCGTACCACTGAGGACGGGCTTGGCGGCCAGGTCAGGGCGATTGATGTGACAACACCGGGGGCGCCGGTTGATTACCTGATGGCGCGGTTTGATGTCTACAAAACCGAGCTGTCGGTAAACGTTCAGGAAGTGCTGAATACTGGCGTGCTGTCGATGATGCTCTACACCGGCGTCAACCGGGTCGGGGCCAATCTCGAGCAGAAGTATCTGGCTGAATGTGCGTGGCTGTTCCAGGCGCAATTGCCGTAAAGAAAAGCATTTAAGTATTCACTATTTCATTTTTAAATTAAAGGCTGGTGTTAAAAAGGGATAATGCCAGCCTTTATATTTCTATTTGTCTAATTTGTTAATTATGGTGTCAAATTCGCTCATTACATTCAAAAGATACTCACTTCCCTCAAATCGGGTGTTTGGCATGGAGACATACGTAAAATCGGCCTTTCTGATAGTGTGGGATAATATATTATGATAAGTGAGAAATTTCATGTCATGTTCAAACTTATAGCGTTGCTCTGTAGGGACTTGAATTATAATGCTCCGGTTTTGTTTGAGTGAGAGAATATTTTCCTTGCCGATGCCAAGAAAAATTTCAGCCACTTGGTCAAGAAAAGTATAACGTTCCTCAAATGAAACCACACTATCTTTGAATGCTTCATTACCAAAAAACTTAGGGGTTGATAGCCCGATCTTTTTTGCTATAGAACCAAGTAGTTTTTCCATAACCGTATCTGACGACAACAGGTCGCCTTGAAGCAAATTCAATGGTGGCGGCAGGAGTGCAGGAGTAAGACCAGAATGGCAAAGCGGAGCAATTTCAATACCTCTGACCCATGACGCCCCTGTTTCAAAATTTATCCATGGTCTTTCAATTGAAAATGGGCTGCATAACACTATTGTATAGACACATGAATTTAACGCTTCTGAGACATTGCGCAACCAGTTACTCCCCATGCTTATTGATTGCTGTTCGGATGAAACAAATACATTAACGGCACCTAGTAAAGATGATTCAATTAATTCTTTTATCTTTATTGCAATCTCTTTTTCTTCTGTTATATGAGAAATAAATACAATTGGTTTGCTTACTGTCATGACATCACCCATCTTCTCACTATGTGGAGTTATGAACATACTCCACAAAAACACTTTGTAACATCCTGATAAAAGATCAGTGATTTCTCAGGTGAGCTAAAAGAGCTGGGGAGAATCGGTGGCCGCAGGAGAGTAATGACTGAAGAGGTCGTTGAACCCTGCCGCCGGATGCTGGAGAACGGCACAACCCGGCAACAGATAGCTGATGTAGTTGGGGTGGGGACCAAAAGCATTTACAAATATCTTCCAGTCGGTATCCCCACAAAAAGCAAAGCGTTACCTCAGTGATTAAGATCGATAGATGAAACCTGCATTGAACAAAATTCACGATGAAATTACTGTATATATAAACAGTATTTATGCGAGGGACGATTGTGCTTAGACAAACAGACATTAACCAGGCATTTCGCGAGTCAGTTTTACGTAACTCGAAGGGATATCAGTACTTACATACAAGAGATTTCGTTTCATCATTACAGCAGCGCGGTATTCACTTCTCACACTTTGAGGCTAATCGGTGGATAGAGCGCTATCAGTCGTGCTTCGCTGACAAAACGCCGGATCACACAGAAAACAGGCTGTGGATTCTACGCAATATGGGGAGGGTGATGTGATGACTGCCAGCTATTTTCCTTCTCCTGCTGCTGATTATATTGAGTCTGCTCTGACTGTCACGGCTGCATGTAACATTGGCGCGAACTCTCAGATTATAGAGACCGATCGCGGCTTCGTAGTTCTTGACCTGTCGTTAAAAGTGACGCAAGGAAGCGTCCTTCTTATCCGCCTGGCTGGCGAACTGCAGTTTGCAAAATTGATGGGGCGTTCTTTTATCACTGTCGAAGGTGAATCGATAGAAGGGGAGGCGATGGAAGATGTTGAAGTGCTCGGAGTCGCAACCTATGCGATCAACGATATGAGGCAGGATGATAGTCCTGTTTGATGGGCCCCACCAGACAGTCGCACGTCGAGTCTGTCTGAGTGAGGGGCTGGCGCTTTACTTAATACCTTTATTTTTCTGTAATTTGTCAAATTTATCGTGAAGCGTTTTCGGAAATAGCTCAGTGTAGACCTGCCACAAGATATTCAGCGACCGATGGCCGGTGACCTGCGCTACCTCCTCAATGCTGAACCCCGCCTCAAACAGCCGACTCGCCCCCTCGCGGCGTAGGTCGTGATATCTCAAATCCTCAATCCCCAGCTCATCGCGAACGCGCCGATACATAGCAGTTATGCTTTTCGGGTTGAAAGGAAACACCCGATCGTCAATATGAGGTTGCATCTTCAGTATTCGCCATGCATCCCCAAGCAAGGGGACTGACATGTGGTTTCCTGATTTTTTCCTGGGATCTTTGCGGTCTCTTACAATAACGGAATGTTGCTCCTCATCTACATCACTCCATTGAATACGGCAAACTTCACCTATACGCATGCACGTCAGGATTGAAAACATAAAAATCTGATGAAGCGGGGCGCCGGTGTAGGCGGTTTCCGCTTTTATTTTTAGTACGTCATATAACTTTTCAACTTCTGATGATTCAGGCCGCCGACTTCGTCTCTGTGAAGGTGAAGCGAGCCCCATATTTCTTATCCATACCTTTGCATCAACCAGTTCATTCAAGTCAGTCGTGACACCAAATAACGGACGCGCAGACTGTAAAACGACACTTAGATAGGAGACATCCTGAGAAATGGTGGAGGGGGACAGGCCCTGCATTTTCCGCATCTGGCAGTGCTCGATAATGTCTTTAGACTTTAAATCGGATATTTTCAACTCCGCGATCGGGGAGCGGGATAGAACGCGAAGGGAACTTTTCTTTGATGAGCCGATTTTTATGTTTGGATGATTCTCATATCTGGACAGCAGGTCACCAACAGTGATGATTGTCTTATCGAGGTGCTGCCCGGACTCTCCGGGGGTGCCATGTTCCTCGATGTGCGCAACACGTTTGGCGCCCCATGATTTAGCCAGGGTATTTTTCGAGAAGGTTTGATTTTCTCGATACACATACTTTCCGTTTTTCTTAACCGCTACTGTACAGCGATAGCGGGCCGTGCCGTCACTACGCAGTCTTTTCTCTATGGTGAAGAAGGCCATACCCCTGCTCCTTACCTAAATTTCATGGGGTGCTGTGTGGGGTGCTGATGATAATAAAACGGAAGGAAATAGGCAAAAACAATCCATAATAATACTGGCGTTAAATACAGTATTTTAATGTAATAAATTGATTTTAAAGTATATATTATAACCTGTATTTTTTGTAACTTCGATTGAACATGGCGACGAACTGGGCCAGCGGGAAGACCATCACGATAAAACCTGCCATCTCTTTCATCGGCTCAATCATCAGCTGAGGCAGATCGGCCTGGCGGCGAATTTTGCCGGTGGCGATGCCGTAGGCCAGGGAAACGACGAAGAAGAAAAAGATAATGAGCGGGACGATCCCTTTTATAAACGGCGAAGGCATCACGGTATGCTTGATGGGATCGCGCAGGATACCGTTTTCCGGCACGACCATCAGCGCGATCGCCGCCACGAATAACAGCGCGGCCACGCCGGCCACGCGCAGGCCGAAGCGCTGTTCCGGCGTCAACGTCTGCAGCGTTTCATCGCTGTTGCCTTGCCATTGCCCTAACCGCGGTTCCACCAGTTTATCGGTAATCAATCCGCCAACCAGCGTGAGAACGATCACTGAGGTTGCCATAAAATACCAGTTATCAATCACGCTGACGTGGAGCGAGGCGTCAAGGGTTTTTGCCGCTTCGGTGCTGATGCCAGAGAGCAGGACATCGGTGGTGACGATGAGCAGATTGGCCGTGAAGCCGCAGCCGACGCCGGCGATGGCCGCCAGCAGCCCGGCAACCGGGTGGCGGCCGACGGCGAGGAACATCAGGGCGCCCAGCGGCGGCATAATCACCAGCGCGGCATCGGAAGAGATGTGGCTAAAGAAGGCGATAAAAAGCACCATATAGCTAGCGTAACGGGCGCTAACGTGGGATGACATTTTCACTATCAGCGAAGGCAGCAGGCCCACTCGTTCCGCAAAACCGGCCCCCAGCACCAGAGCCAGAATGGCCCCAGCGGCGCGAAACCGCTGAAGTTCTTAATGACGTTCGGCAAAAACCAGTGCAATCCTTCAACGCTAAGCAAATTTTTCACCACCACTCGCGAGCCGTCGGTGGGGTTCTGTACCCCGACGTTCAGCGCCGACAGGATGGCGGTGGCGACCATTAACGCCACAATCAGATAGATAAACAGTAAAAACGGATGCGGGACCTTGTTACCTATTTTTTCAACCCAGCCATAAAGCTTACCGGTGGGGGAAGGCGACGGTATGGATGACATACTCATGGGCGTTCCTCAGTTGTCGTTGTTGTGTTGGTTGTCTCTTTACCCCTGGGCGTGTCAGCCGTTATTTTTTTGGCGATTACCGCGTTGCCGTACTCCATCCAGGGGGCTTTTATTATTTTAAAATCGAAGGGTTGATCTCCTGTGGAATGGGGCACCGGTAGGGCCTTTCGGCTAAGACCTGCGCCAGTTCCTGCTGGCTGGCGGTCAGTAACGCCCTGTCGCTGAACAGACGAATGGCCGTCGCGCCCAGCACTTTCCCCGCCAGCAGCATCCCTTTGTGGGCGATGGAGGTTCTGCCCTGGCTCACCAGTTGCCAGGAGTGCAGCGGCGTCCCGACGGCAAAACAGGGGCTGAAGCACTGGGCCACGGGGGCCTTCCAGCTCACGTCGCCGACGTCGGTAGAGCCCGCAAGGATGTTGTCCGTTGCCGCCCACGGCGCCACTTCATCGATCAGGCGCGTTTCGCGGTGGCGGCGGGCGAACGCTTTCCCGTCCTCGCCGCCGGTGTCGGCAATGTTTTTCAGGCTGTTATTGATATCGTTCGCGCTCAAGGTTGCGCGAATTTCGGCGGCGAATGCGCGCTCTTCCGCGCTCCAGGGCGGCGTGCCGTAATGGCAAACCGCCTGATACATCGCCGCTTCCAGCGTGCGGTTGGGCAGATAGCTGGAACAGGCTTTTTCGAAGCGACAGCTGACGCGGGTCTCGGTCATCAACGCCGCGCCCTGGGCGATTTTCTCGATCCGGGCGAAGATTTGCTGCGCGTCGGCCATTTCCGGCGCGCGAATGAGATACAGCACCTCCGCCTGCGCCTGGACAACGTTGGGGGAGACGCCGCCGGTATCGGTGATGGCGTAGTGCACCCGCGCCTTTTCGATAATATGTTCGTTAAGGAAGTTGCTGCCGGTGGTCATCAGCGTCACGGCATCCAGCGCGCTGCGGCCCAAATGCGGCGAGTTTGCCGCGTGCGCCGCGGTGCCGGTAAACCGCCACGCCGCCTGAATGTTGGCAAGGGTGCGGGTGCTGAACATCCCGGCCCAGGCTTCCGGATGCCAGGTCAGAGCGGCATCGATGTCATCGAATAACCCCTCGCGGACCATGAAGGTTTTCCCCGAGCCGCCTTCCTCGCCGGGACAGCCATAGAAGCGAAGCGTGCCGGCGCCGCCCTGTTGCTGCAGCCAGTTCCTGGCGGCGACCGCGGCGGCGAACGCCGCCGTACCAAGCAGATTATGCCCGCACCCGTGACCGTTTTCTCCCGGCGTCGAAGACGCGGGTTCCGCGCAGTGGGCCTGCTGGCTGAGCCCCGCCAGGGCGTCAAATTCGCCGAGGAGGGCAATCACCGGTTGGCCCGCGCCGAAGCTGGCGATAAAGGCGTTGGGGATCCCGCCGGCATTGCGGGTCAATTGAAAGCCTTCCGCTTCCAGCGCATCGGCCAAACGCGCAGCGGACCAGAACTCCTGAAAGCGGGTTTCTGGATGGTCCCAGATATCATCGGCAATGGCGCAAAAATCGTTGCGCCGCCCCTCAATAACGTCATCGACAAATTGATAAACGTGTTCCATTACACACCTCGCTGCCAGGGAAAGTTCAGGGCGACGCGTGCTAACGTTTCGACGGCCAGGGTCATCACGTTCTCGTCGAAATCGAATTTTTCATTGTGGTGACCGGCGCTCAGTTCCGTGCCGAATATCATGTATGAGGCGAGACCGCCGCGCTCCTGGACCCGGGCCATCATCAGAGTGGCATCCTCTGAACCCGCCGGGGCAGCGATACGATCGACAGCCTGTTTAACGCCGGGGACCTGGGCCGTCTGCTGGCGCAGATAGTCCACCCACGCCGGCGACGGGGCGCTGGAGGTGGCCGCGCCCATCAGCTGCAACTGGTAACTGGCTTCATACATGGTCGCCGCGCCGGCGATCGCCTGTTTAGCCCGCTCAAAGACGTACTGGTTAATGGCATCGGTTTCGCCACGGGTTTCGACTTTTAATAGCGCGGAGGAGGGAACCACGTTACGTCCGGTACCGGCCTGCATGACGCCGACGTTAACCCTTGATGCTCCGGCGCTGTGCGGCGCGATGGCGTGCAGGGCAAGGGCGGCCTGGGCCGCCGCCAGTAGCGCGTTACGGCCATCTTCCGGTTTACCGCCAGCGTGGGCGGCGACGCCGCTGAACTGCACATCGAATTTGGTGGTGGCCATAAAGTTATCGCCGCCGCAGACGACGGTGCCGGCAGGGACGCCGGTACCGATATGAATGGCGGTAAAGTAATCCACCTCATCAAGTACGCCCGCCGCGACCATGGCGCGCGCGCCGCGGGTACCTTCTTCCGCCGGCTGGAAAATCAGCACCATCGTCCCGTTGAGCTGCGCGGCATACTCCTTCAGAACGTGCGCCAGACCCAGCCCGATTGCGGTGTGACCGTCGTGGCCGCAGGCATGCATCATGCCGTCGTTGCAGGAGGCAAAACGATCGCGATGCGGACGGTGACTATCGTCATGCTGCTCGTTGAGATCGAGCGCATCCATGTCGACGCGAAACGCCAGCGTCGGCCCCGGCCGCCCGGTATCGAGGGTCGCCACCACTCCGGCGAAGCCGCCTTCAAACGCCGGTAGCCAGCGTTCAGGCGCACCCTGCGCGCGGGCGCGCTGGAACGCCTGCGCCAGCGTCTCTTCATCAGGCAGGCCCATACGGCTATCGGCATCGATAACGTCGCGCCCCAGCGCCAGCTGATAACCCAGACCGTCTAATACTTCCGCCACTTTGCTGGCGGTGCGGAACTCCAGCCAGCCGGATTCCGCATGCAGGTGAAAATCGCGACGCCATTCGGTCATTTTTGGCGCCAGCTGGTTGATGAAATCATAAAGTTGCGGCATAACCTTTCCCGTTATAAGCAAAAACTGTGATGGTGTTCACGAAGTGATAGCCTTTACTTATCACCCATCACTTTCATGCACTCTCATCCTTAACCTGCCACAGCACAATCGATTACAGTAGATGTCATTTTCTTCTGTCTGATAAACACTGGTTATCACTCACAACATGTCATTTCAGATTAAATTTCACCACATTCGCGCCTTCGTTGAGGTCGCGCGCGAAGGAAGTATTCGCGGCGCCAGCCGGGCGTTGGCGATTTCGCAGCCGGCGTTGACCAAAGCGATTAAAGAGCTGGAAGAGGGGCTCTCCGCGCAGCTGTTTGTGCGCCGTAGCCAGGGGGTGGCGTTGACCGAAAATGGCGAAAGTTTTTATCAACATGCGAGCCTGATCCTGGAAGAGCTGCGGGTGGCGCAGGATGAATTGCTGCAACGTCAGGGCGAGCAGGCCGGGCAGATTAATATCGGCCTTGGCGCCAGCGTAGCGCGTTCGCTGATGCCTTCGGTTATTTGCCGCTTTCATCAGCAGCATCCGCTGGTGAAGGTGCGGATTATGGAAGGACAGCTGCTGGCGATGATTAATGAACTGCGTCAGGGTGAGCTGGATTTCACCATCAATACTTACTATCCCGGCCCCTACGATCATGAATTCAGCTTTGAGAAGCTATTTGAGAAACCCTTCGCGGTATTCGCCCGCGCCGGTCACCCGGCGGCACACGTCACTTCACTTATCGAGCTGCTCGATCACCACTGGACGATGCCGACGCCGCGCGGTAGCTACTTCAAACAGCTGCAGGAGATGTTTAACCAGGCCGGACTGGCGCCAAAGGTGGATATCGTTTGTGAGACCTTCTCTTCGTGCATTAGCCTGGTGGTGAAAAGCGATTTTCTCAGCATTCTGCCGGTCGAACTTGGCAACGACCCGATGATGGCGGATAAGCTGGTGATGATCCCCATTCGAGAAGCGTTACCCAAAGCCACCTATTTTCTGATTCAGCGCCGCGATACGCGGCAAACGCCCTTAACCGCGTCATTAATCACGCTGTTTCGTCGTCAGAGCCGACAACTATTTCCATAATCGCGCAGAGGTGGCTAAACGCGTTGAGGAGGCGCCGCGAGACGGCTATAGTAACCACCCGGTAGTAGCTGGAGGAGCGCGCATGAACCTTGACGACAAATCCCTATTTCTTGGCGCCATGGAGGACGTTCAGCCTCTGAAACATAATCACGACGTTCACTGGCACCCCGCGCGCAATACTCGCGCCGCGCAGCGGATTGATCCCCTGCAGCTGGATAACTTTCTGACCACCGGCTATCTCGATATTGTGCCGCTGGCAACCGCCCTTGAGTTTAAGCGGGAAGGTCTGCAAAGTGGCGTCCTGGAGAAGCTCCGGCGCGGCAAATACGGCCAGCAGGCAAGCCTCAATCTGCTGCGCCAGCCGGTGGAGAAGTGCCGACAGAATCTGTTTGCTTTTGTGGTCCAGGCGCAAAAAGAGGGGCTGCGTAATGTGCTGATCGTGCATGGCAAAGGGCGCGACGATAACGCGCACGCCAATATTATTCGCAGCTACCTGGCGCGCTGGCTGGTGGAACTCCCGGAAGTCCAGGCGTTCTGCGCGGCGTTACCGCACCACGGCGGCAGCGGCGCCTGCTACGTGGCCCTGCGGAAATCGGCGGAGGCAAAGCAGGAAAACTGGGAGCGCCACGCCAAGCATAGCCGCTAGCGCATCAACAGCGTCAGTTCCCGGGCTGCTTTCTGTAGCTCGGGTAACACCCGCTCCAGCATCTCGTGCGTGGAGACCTGCCCGGCGTGTACGCCGACGTTCAGCGCCGCCTGAATCTGCCCCTGAGGGTTAAAGAGCGGCACCGCCAGCGAGCGCAGCCCCATCTCGAGCTCCTGATCGTTAAGCGCGTAGCCCTGCTGGTGCACGCGCTTAAGTTCGGTACGCAGCTTTGCAACCGAATCAACGGTTTGCGGGGTATAGCGAATCATCGTGACCCGGCCCAGCATATCGTTCAGCTTCTCCTCCGGCTGATAGCTCAGCAGCACGCGTCCCATGGAGGTCGCCCAGGCGGGCAGGCGGCTGCCGATGTCGAGATCGATGGTCATAATGCGCGAACTCGACGCGCGAGCGATATAAAGAATGTCGTCGCCGTCGAGAGTGGCGATGGAGCAGGACTCATTGAGCATTTCGCTTAAATGCTTCAGCACCGGCTGCGCCGAACGCGCCAGCGGCGTGGAGGCAAGCCAGGCGTGGCCCAGCGCCAGAATTTTCGGTCGCAGCTGGAAATTTTTACCATCTTCGGCGTAAACAAAGCCCAGTTTGCTCAGCGTATACAGGCAGCGGCGCACCGCCGCGCGCGGAATGCCGGTCTTTTGGCTGATCTGCGAAATTGAGAGCAGCGGGCGCTGCGGAGTAAACGCCTGGATCACCTCCAGCCCGCGCGCCAGCGAAGCCATAAAGTTCGGATCGCCCTTAAACGGATCGCTATCGCCCGTCAGTAAATCATCTGGATGCTTCTCCATTTTCTTCTCCGTATTTGCCGTCGATCACATTCTTTCGCTAAACATACACGATGTTCGATTATCGCACCATATTTCGATTATCGCCCTTGACCAGCATCGTTAAGCGGGTCACATTTTGTGCGAACAACGAATAAAAGTGCGATTACCGCACATACAGGAGCGACCTGATGATTGATAAAAGCGTGTCGACGCTACGTGATGCCATCGCCGGGATCCACGACGGGGCGACCATAATGATTGGCGGTTTTGGCCCTGCCGGGCAGCCGACGTACCTGATAGATGCTCTGATAGAACAGGGGGCCCGTGATTTAACCATTATCAATAACAATGCGGGCAACGGCGAAGTCGGCCTGGCGGCGCTGCTGAAGGCCGGTCGGGTGCGAAAAATGATCTGTTCGTTCCCACGTCAGGTTGATTCGCAGATTTTCGATGAGCTTTATCGCCGCGGCAAAGTTGAGCTGGAGCTGGTACCGCAGGGCAACCTCGCGGCGCGGATCCAGGCGGCAGGCGCTGGCCTCGGCGCGATGTTTACCCCCACCGGCTACGGTACGCCGCTGGCAGAGGGGAAAGAGACCCGCGAAATCGACGGGCGTCATTACGTGCTCGAATACCCCATCAGGGCCGACTTCGCGTTGATCAAAGCCCACCAGGGCGACCGCTGGGGAAACCTGGTTTATCGCAAAGCGGCGCGCAATTTTGGCCCGATTATGGCGACCGCCGCGAAAACCACCATTGTAGAAGTTTCGCAGCTGGTGCCCTTGGGCGATCTCGACCCGGAAAGCATCATTACCCCGGGCATTTTTGTGCAGCGCGTCTACTCCCTGGAAAACCTGATTGCCGCTAAAAGCGCCTGAGGAACTCTTAATGCAAAAACTGACTCGCGATGAGATGGCCCAGCGCGTGGCCCGCGATATTCCCGAAGGCGCTTACGTCAATCTGGGGATCGGCTTGCCCACCCGCATCGCCAACTATCTTCCTGCCGATAAAGAAATCTTCCTGCACAGCGAAAACGGCCTGCTGGGGATGGGGCCGAAACCGCTGCCGGGGGAAGAGGATCCGGAGCTGATTAACGCCGGGAAAGAGTATGTGACTCTGCTCAACGGCGGCTGCTACTTTCACCACGGCGACTCCTTCGCCATGATGCGCGGCGGGCACCTCGATATCTGCGTGCTTGGCGCCTACCAGGTTTCCGCCAGCGGCGATCTGGCGAACTGGAGCACCGGCGCGCCCGACGCCATTCCTGCCGTCGGCGGAGCGATGGATCTGGCCATTGGCGCTCGTCAGGTCTTCGTGATGATGGATCACCTGACCCGCGAAGGGGAGTGCAAGCTGGTAGAGCACTGCACCTATCCGCTGACCGGCGTCGGCTGCGTCAGCCGTATCTACACCGACCTGGCGGTCATCGATATCAGCGAAAGCGGCCCGGTGGTGCGGGAAATCTTTAACGGCCTCTCTTTTGAGGAACTGCAGCGCATCACGCCGGTGGCGCTGACTTTTGCACAACTGGCGGAAAGCGCGTAAGGAACCTATGATGAATCAGGCATTTATCTGTGATGCGGTGCGGACGCCGTTCGGCCGCTTTGGCGGTACCCTGGCCACCCTGCGCGCCGACGATCTGGCGGCGCTGCCGCTGAAAGCGTTGCTGGAGCGCAACCCGGGACTCGATCCGGCGCGTATTGACGATGTGATTTACGGCTGCGCTAACCAGGCGGGGGAAGATAACCGCAACGTCGCGCGCATGGCGCTGCTGCTGGCCGGTCTGCCGGAAAGCGTACCGGGCAGTACCGTAAACCGCCTGTGCGGTTCCAGCCTTGATGCGATCGGTATCGCAGCGCGCGCGATTAAAAGCGGCGAAACTCAGCTGATGATCGCCGGCGGCGTGGAGAGCATGTCGCGCGCGCCGTTTGTGATGGGCAAGGCCGAAAGCGCCTTTAGCCGTACGATGCGGATGGAAGATACCACCATCGGCTGGCGCTTCATTAACCCGCAGATGAAAGCGCTGTACGGCGTGGATTCGATGCCGGAAACGGCGGAAAACGTGGCGGACGATTTCGCCATTTCGCGGGAGGACCAGGATGCGTTTGCGCTGCGTAGCCAGCTGCGGACGGCGGCGGCGCAGGAGGCCGGACGCTTTGCCGACGAGCTGATTGCCGTCTCGGTGCCGCAGCGTAAGGGCGAACCGCTACTCTTTAGCCGCGATGAGCACCCGCGCAGTACCACGGCGGAGGCGCTGGCCAGGCTGCGCGGCGTTGTGCGCGCCGACGGTACGGTGACGGCAGGTAACGCTTCCGGAGTCAACGACGGCGCCTGCGCGCTGCTGCTTGCCAGCGAGCAGGCGCTGGCCGCCAATGATTTACAGCCGCTCGCCCGCGTGGTGGGCGTCGCGACGGCAGGGGTGGCGCCGCGTATTATGGGATTTGGCCCGGCGCCGGCGGTACGTAAGGTGCTGGCGCAAACCGGGCTAACGCTTGGGCAGATGGACGTCATTGAACTGAATGAGGCCTTTGCCGCTCAGGCGCTGGCGGTCACGCGCGATCTGGGTCTGCCCGACGATGCGGCGCACGTCAACCCTAACGGCGGCGCGATAGCCCTCGGACATCCGCTTGGCGCCTCCGGCGGCCGTCTGGCAATGACCGCGGCGTACCAGCTGCGCCGTACCGGCGGGCGCTATGCGCTGTGCACCATGTGTATCGGCGTCGGTCAGGGGATCGCGCTGATTATAGAACGCGTTTAAGGAGCCATAATGAGTTTGTTGACCCCGATGATGCGCACCAGTCCGCTGACCGCCTGGTTCAGCGATGCGCAGCGGGTACAGGGGATGCTGGATTTTGAAGCCGCGCTGGCTCGCGCTCAGGTCGAATGCGGCCTCGTGCCGCAGGCGGCGCTTAATCCCATTATTGAGAGTTGCCGGCACGAAAACATCGACTTCTCCGCGCTGGGGCAGGCCGCCGCCAGCGCCGGGAATCTGGCGATCCCGCTGGTCAAACAGCTGACCGCGCGGGTTAAACAACGGGATGACGCGGCGGCGCGCTACGTACACTGGGGGGCGACCAGCCAGGATGCTATCGACACCGGCTTTATCCTGCAACTGCGCGGCGCGCTGGCGGAAACGGACTCCCTGCTGCAGCAACTGCTCGACGCGTTAGCCCATCAGGCGGCGCGCTATCAGGATACGGTGATGGCCGGGCGTACCTGGATGCAGCATGCGCTGCCGGTCACCTTCGGTCTGAAACTGGCCGGGACGCTGGATGCGCTGCTGCGCTGGCAGGTGCGTCTGCGAGAGATGCGCTCAAGGGTGCTGGCGCTGCAGTTTGGCGGCGCGGCGGGCACCCTCGATTCCCTTAAAACGCAGGCGCCGCGGATCGCCGGCGCGCTGGCGAAAACCCTCGACCTGCAGCTTCCGGACGCGCCGTGGCACAGCCAGCGCGACCGGCTGCTGGAGGTGGGGGCATGGTACGCGGGCGTCTGCGGCACGCTGGGTAAATTCGCCAATGATTTTTCTCTGCTGATGCAAACCGAGGTTGCAGAGGTGGGTGAACCGGTCGCCGAAGGACGCGGCGGATCGTCTACCATGCCGCACAAACGCAATCCCATCTCCTGCGCCGCTATTTTGACCGCCGCCCAGCGTACGCCCGGACTGGTGGCAACGCTCTATGCCGGGCAGATCCAGCAGCACGAGCGGGCGCTGGGCGGCTGGCAGGCGGAGTGGGAAACGCTGCCGGAGCTGATAACCCTCGCCGGCGGCGCGCTGGCGCAGAGCGAAACGCTGCTCCGCGACATGCAGGTCTTCCCGCATAAGATGCGCGCCGACCTCGATATCACCCATGGCCTGATTATGGCCGAGGCCGTCACTCTGGCGCTGGCGGAGTTTGTCGGCAAAGCCGAGGCTCATCACCGGGTTGAGGCGCTGTGTCGCCAGGCGCTGGATGCGTCACGTTCGCTGTTAAGCGTGCTGGAAACCGATCCGCTGGTCAGTGAGCATCTCTCCGCCAGCCGCTTAACCCAACTGCTGGACCCGACAACGGCGACCGGCAGCTCAGCACTCTTCGTGCGCCAGGTTGTGGCGCGCTATAAGGAGCAACGTTATGAATGTTGATTATCAGATAGACGGGCCGCAAGACGCGCCGGTCATCGTTCTCTCTAACTCGCTGGGCACCACCCGGGCGATGTGGCAGCCGCAGCTTGAGTCGTTAACGCAGCATTTTCGCGTGCTGCGCTACGATACCCACGGCCATGGCGCCACCCGTAAAAACGGTAAAGTGACGCTGGCGCAGCTCGGCGAAGATGTGATTGCGCTGCTCGATCATCTTAATATCGCTAAAGCCTGGTTCTGCGGGATTTCAATGGGCGGCCTGACCGGCCTGTGGCTGGGGCGCTTTGCCCCTGAACGTTTTCAGGGGCTGGTCGTTGCCAACACCGCTGCGCGTATTGGCGACCAGGCCGGCTGGCTGTCGCGTGCCCGCACGGTGCGTCAGGAAGGGATGGCAGTGGTCGCCGCAGGCGCCGCGGACCGCTGGTTTACCCACGCATTTCGCCAGAAGACGCCGGAAGTGGTGGAAGCATTGTGTCACCAGCTGACCCATATCGATGCTGAAGGCTATGCGGCCTGCTGCGAAGCGCTGGCCGCCGCCGATCTGCGTGGAGAGGTCGCGCAGATCGCGATTCCGGTGCTGATCGTCGCCGGAGAAAGTGACCCTGTCACAACGGTGGCGGACGCCAACTTCCTGCATCAGCAGATCCCGGTCTCTGAAGTCGTCGTGCTGGCGGCTTCGCATTTATCGAATATCGAAGCGCCGGGGGCGTTCAGCTCGGCGCTGCTGGGTTTTGTTCAGGGGGAAAAGCATGGACGATAAACAGCGGTATCAGCGGGGAATGGAGGTCCGGCGGAAGGTGCTCGGCGATGCTCACGTCGATAAGACGCTGGAAAAGCTGACGCCGCTGAATGAAGAGTTCCAGGATTTTATTACCCGCTACGCCTGGGGAGAGACCTGGACCCGGCCGGGGCTCGATCATCATACCCGCAGCATGATCACCATCGCCATGCTGATTGCGCTGAACCGCGAAGCAGAGCTGAAAATGCATCTGCGCGCGGCGTTTAATAACGGCGTCACCCGCGATGAGCTGAAAGAGCTGATTATGCACTCCGCGCTCTACTGCGGCCTGCCCGCCGCCAACGCCACGATGCATCTGGCGCAGCAGGTATTTGTATCTGCTGCTGCTGCCCACGTTTGTCTGGTATATCGTTTTCATGTATGCGCCGCTGTACGGCGCTCAGATCGCGTTTCGTGATTTCATGCCCGCCCTCGGCATCACCGGAGGGAAATGGGTAGGCTTCAAATACTTTATCCAGTTCTTCAAATCGGAATATTTTGTACGCTTGATGAAGAACACGCTGGGCATCAGCGTGTATTCCATCGTGGTGGGCTTCCCCATTCCGGTCATCCTTGCACTGCTGATGAACGAGGTGCGCAGCAAGTATTTCAAAAAAGGCGTACAGACCATCGTCTATATGCCGCATTTCATTTCCGCCGTCGTTGTGGTGAGCCTCATCAATGCAATGCTGTCGCCCAGCAACGGCCTGTTCAACCAGATCATCCAAATGTTCGGCGGGGATCCCGTCCATTTCATGGCCGAGCCGAAATACTTTAAGACGGTGTATGTGCTTTCGGATATCTGGCAGACAGCGGGCTACGGCTC
>ERZ827469.2161-NODE-2161-length-15549-cov-3.510004_pt1 | contig 15549 bp, 8 predicted proteins | sample MGYA00519917_ERZ827469 | MGnify/ENA primary metagenome ERZ827469 (study PRJEB31778, sample SAMEA3449314) | human gut metagenome | biome: human gut; feature: human-associated habitat; material: faeces | place: United Kingdom | collected 2010/2012 ... | reverse complement strand
TGTCAATCCCGCCGCAAGAGCATACTCAAACATATAGCTGCTTCTTCTCGTATCTTTTCCGATCACGATCCTTGCCTTATGATCCTGTCCGAAATACCAGCCGAGATAACGTCCTACCTTAAATGCATGCTCTACTGTCAGCACAACATTCGCCTCACCACGAAAGCCGTCCGTTCCAAAATATTTTCCCATAATGATTATCCTCTTTGTTCTTTTATAATATTTATGCTGCAAAAGAATCTTCTACTCTCTTTTGTGACATAAACACATTATATTACCATTACGAAAAAGTTACAAGTATTTCTTATATGTTACATTTTTCTTTTTCCGCACAAGCGCTTAGTTCGATTCCGCTTCGCTACATCTCACTACCGTGCATCTCGCTTCGTCCGCACAAGCGCTTAGTTCGATTCCGCTTCGCTACATCTCACTACCGTGCGTCGCACGGTATATACAAAAAAAGAATCCGATATGAGTAAACTCATATCGAATCCTCTTTTTGTATATGTCGCGCTTGTGCTAAACGCTTACATTCCAGCCTGTGCTGCTACTTCTGCTGCGAAATCGTCAACTTTTTTCTCAAGTCCTTCGCCTGTCTCGAAACGAACGAACTTCTTAACTGTTACGTTAGCATTGTTTTCTTTTGCTACTTTGTCAACGTATTTTGCAACTGTAAGGTCGCTGTCCTGAACGTATACCTGATCAAGAAGGCAGATTTCTTTCATCTCTTTGTTGAGACGTCCGATGATCATCTTCTCGATGATATTATCTGGTTTGTTTGGATTCTCCTGTTTAGCCTGAGCAAGAAGAATCTCTTTTTCATGCTCTAAGAAAGAAGCATCTACTTCATCACGTGAAGTATATTTTGGAGACATAGCTGCAACCTGCATAGCTACGTTCTTCAGACAAGCTTTGATCTCGTCGTTAACAACATCTGTATCAGCCTCTACGAGAACACCGATACGTCCGCCGCCATGGATGTAATCTACTACACAGCCGTCTGTAACGATTTTCTCAAATCTTCTGATGCTCAGTTTTTCTCCGATTACAGAGATTTTTTCATTTAATGCATCCTGAACTGTCTTAGAAGCATCTTCGTTCCAAGCCTCAGCCATGAATCCTTCCATATCTGTTGATTCAGAAGCGATTGCCTGATTAACAACAGCTTTAACGAATCCCTGGAATTCAGCATTCTTAGCAACGAAGTCTGTCTCTGAGTTAACTTCTACGATAGCTGCTGTCTTGTCTTCTTTAACATCAGCCATAACAATACCTTCTGCTGCGATACGTCCGGCTTTTTTAACAGCCTTAGCTTCTCCGTTCTTTCTTAAGAACTCGATAGCTGCATCCATATCACCATCTGTTTCATTAAGAGCTTTCTTGCAGTCCATCATTCCTGCACCAGTCATCTCTCTTAATTCTTTTACCATCTTAGCTGTAACTGCCATGATCTTATCCTCCAATTATGTTTTTTAAGAATCTTATTCTTCTACTGCTGCTTCTTCAGCTTCTTCAACATACTCTTCTTCGCCTGCAACACCCTGGTTAGCTTCTACTACAGCGTCAGCCATCTTAGAAACGATCAGTTTTACAGCACGGATAGCATCGTCGTTTCCAGGAATTACATAATCAAGTTCTTCTGGATCACAGTTAGTATCAGCGATACCGATAAGTGGAATTCCAAGTGTGTGTGCTTCCTGAACACAGATTCTTTCCTTTTTAGGATCTACTACGAAAATAGCGTCTGGAAGTGTCTTCATGTCTTTGATTCCGCCAAGGTTCTTCTCAAGTTTATCCCATTCTTTCTTTAACTGGATAACTTCTTTCTTAGGCAGTACATCAAATGTTCCGTCTTCTGACATTCTCTCGATGTTTTTCAGACGAGCGATTCTGCTCTTGATTGTCTTGAAGTTTGTAAGCATTCCTCCAAGCCATCTTTCATTTACATAGTACATTCCGCAACGTTCAGCTTCTACTTTGATAGCATCCTGAGCCTGTTTCTTAGTACCTACAAAAAGGATTGATCCGCCTTCTGCAGCGATATCAGCTACTGCCTGGTAAGCTTCATCTACTTTACCTACAGATTTCTGAAGGTCGATGATGTAGATACCATTTCTCTCTGTGTAGATATAAGGAGCCATCTTAGGGTTCCATCTTCTTGTCTGATGTCCAAAGTGAACACCTGCTTCTAAAAGTTGCTTCATTGAAATAACGCTCATGTTTCTTTCCTCCATTGGTTTTTTACTTCCGCATATGTTGTTATACGTCCCCGAAACCGTCCTGTTACCAGGCTTTGGCACCATCGGGACAAGCCTATGCGTGATTTTTTTGCGACTTTTTAATATTACCATAAAGGTTGTCTGTTTGCAAGGATTTTCCTTTTATTTTTCTGCAAACTTTAGCATAAAAAATAAAAAACCGAAACCAGTTACCTGATTCCGGTTTTTATTTTATTTACTTTTCATTATCTACGCACATAGATCATACCAGACTGTACTGGTCCGACTTTTACAACATCTCCTGTATGTGGAGCATGGATCATCTGACCATTTCCGATATAAATACCACAGTGAGTTGCCGTTGTTACAACATCACCAGGCTGTGGGTTGCTTACCCTTGTCCATCCCATAAATGTAAGAGTTGTACCAAGACGTGTATAGCTTCCTGTCAGACAGTAGCTTACGAATCCTGAACAGTCAAAACTGCTCGGTCCACATGCACCCCATACATAAGGTTTTCCAAGCTGGCTGTATGCTCTGCTTACGATCGTGCCACCATTTGCATTCGATCCGCTTGTTGTATTGCTGCTTGTATTATTACCTGATGGTCTCGATGGTCTCGTTGTATTACTTGTGTTATTTTTGTTGCTCGTTGTATTGTTGCTTGTTGTAGAATTATTTCTGTTAGATGAAGTACTGTTATTAGCTGCAGATGCCTGCTGCTTCTTTGCAGCCTCTTTTGCAGCCTTTTCTGCTGCTTCTTTTGCCGCTCTCTCCGCTGCTTCCTTTGCTGCCGCTTCTGCTGCTGCCTGAATCTCTGAATCAAGATTTGCAACTTCTGCTGATTTGGAAGTAATGAGGTTATTCAGGTTATCACCCTGCTTCTCATATTCAGCCTGCTTGCTTTCCAGTTCTTTCTGATCTTTTTCAAGACTGTCCTTCAAATCTGAAATCTGCTGCTTCGTCTCTACATATTCCTGTAACTGTTTTCTGTCATAACTATGTACATTCTGAACATACTCTGCTTTGCTCAAGAGATCTGTAAAATCATCCGATGTGACCAATGTTTCAAACGCTGAATCATTACCGGCTTCGTACATATATTTAATACGCTTCTTCATTGCTGCATACTGTTCTTTTTCTTTCTTCTGCGCAACTACCAGATCACTCTGTGCTTTTGTAATATCCTCACCTGTCTGGATCAATTCACTTTCCAGTGTATTAACCTTTCCCATCAATGTTGTAAGCTGTGACTGTAACGAACTGACTTCATTCTGTTTTGATGCTTTTTCCTTCTTCAAATCATCGACAGACGGTGCTGCCAGAACCGGTGTTACAATCATTGAACTTGTCACCACTGCTGTGATCAATCTGATTCCGTGTTTATTCATACTCACTCTTCTTTCTTATTTGTTTTAATTATTTTCCCCTCGTCATGAGAACAATCTCTCACATCTGTTCCCTATTATAGCGCACACAAATACAAATTGCAACATTTTTTAATAATTTCGTAACATTTAACAGGCCGAAACATATGCTTCCGGCCTGTTTCTTCTTATTATAAATTGTACTCGCAGATTATTCAAGAATTTTTCATCTTTATCTTATTTTCCAGTTCTGTTCAGACACATAATCGTTTACTGCACATACATATTCGTATATCCCATCAGACTGATATCCACTTCTCTTGCCGCTTCACGGCCCTCACGGATTGCCCATACAACCAGCGATTGTCCTCTGTGCATATCTCCTGCCGTGAATACATTTTTCACATTCGTGTCATATTTTCCCGGCGCGGTTTTCACATTCGTACGTTCATTTACTTCCACACCAAATGCTTTCGTGACATAGTCCTGGCTTCCAAGGAATCCGGCTGCGATTAATACAAGATCTACATCTACTGTATATTCACTTCCGGCTACTTCCGTCATCATCATACGTCCTGTCTTTTCATTTTTCTTAGGCTCTAATTTTACCAGAACTGCCTTGCAAACTTTTCCTTTTTTGTCTTTTTTGAATTCTTTTACCGTTGTCTGGTAGACTCTCGGGTCATGTCCGAAGACAGCGGCAGCTTCCTGCTGTCCGTAGTCCGTCTTGCAGACTCTCGGCCATTCCGGCCAAGGGTTCATCTCGGTACGTTCATCCGGAGCTTTCGGCATCATCTCAAGCTGCAGCACACTCTTGGCTCCGTGTCTCATGGATGTTCCCACGCAGTCATTTCCGGTGTCTCCGCCACCGATGACCATAACATTTTTCCCTTTTGCGGAAATGTATGTACCGTCTTTCAGGTTTAGATCATAGGTTCCGTCTGCATTCTGTTTTGCATTTTTCCAGAGTGCTTTTGTGGTTGATTTCAGGAAATCCACTGCAAAATAGATTCCTTCGGCTTCTCTTCCCGGAACTTTTATATCTCTTGGGTTGGATGCACCGCAGCAAAGAACCACACGATCAAATTCTTTTAATAATGTAGCCGCTTTCTTATCTTTTCCGATATTACATCCGATCACGAACCGGATTCCTTCTTCTTCCATAATCGCAATCTTCCGGTCAATGAACTGCTTTTCCAGTTTCATATTCGGGATGCCGTAACGGAGAAGTCCACCGATCTTATCCTCTCTTTCAAAGACCGTCACACTGTGACCTCTTCTGTTCAGCATATCGGCCGCCGCAAGTCCGGATGGCCCCGATCCTACAATCGCTACCTTCTTTCCGGTTCTTACTTTCACCGGTTTTGCCGTTGCGTAACCTTTTTTATATGCATTTTCAACAATGCTGTATTCATTCGCCTTACTTGAAACTGCCTCTCCGTTCAGTCCACATGTACATGCCGCCTCACAAAGTGCCGGGCAGACTCTGGATGTAAATTCCGGAAAGTTATTCGTCTTTTTCAGTCTGTAATATGCCTCTTCCCAGTTCTCGTGAAAGATCAGATCATTCCACTCCGGTACCAGGTTATGAAGCGGGCAGCCACTTGCCATTCCCATCAGCATCTGACCGGACTGGCAGAACGGTACACCGCACGCCATACATCTGGCTCCCTGCAGTTCCTGTTCTTCTTTTGACAGAGGTGTATGAAACTCTTTAAAATGCTTAATTCGTTCTTTTGGATCTTCAGCCGGCTTATCCTGTCTGTCATAATCCATAAATCCTGTTGCTTTTCCCACTGTTCTTACCCCCTATCTTCCTTCTTTGATCGCATAAAATGCTTCTGTCTTTGCCTGTTCACTGCTCATGCCCTGTTCTTCCATCTGAAGAATCGTTGTCAGCATCCGCTCATAATCGATTGGAATGATCTTCTTGAATTTTGGAAGGTATTCTGTAAAGTTATCCAGGATCTTCTTACCAAGTTCGGAATTGGTATTGGCAACATGTTCTTCGATCATGCTCTTTAATTCTCCGACATCCATCTTGGTTGTCACATGTTCGATATGAACCATCTCTTTATTGACTCTTGTATAGAGATCATTTTCCATATCCAGTACATAAGCGACACCGCCGCTCATGCCGGCTGCGAAGTTTTTACCTGTTCCACCAAGAACAGCTACACGCCCGCCTGTCATATATTCACATCCGTGATCTCCGACACCTTCCACAACAGCTGTTGCGCCGGAGTTACGCACTGCAAATCGTTCTCCTGCCACACCGTTGATGAATACCTTACCACTTGTCGCACCGTAGAGTGCAACGTTACCGATGATGATATTCTCTTCGGCTTTATAACGGATTCCTTTCGGCGGATATACGACAAGTTTACCACCTGACAATCCTTTACCGAAGTAGTCATTACTGTCACCTGTGAGTTCCAGTGTCAGTCCCTTTGGAATGAATGCACCAAATGACTGTCCGCCGGCACCTTTACAATGTACTACATAACTGTCTTCATCCAGACCTTCCGGATATCTTCTTGTAATCTCTGAACCAAAGATCGTTCCGAATGTACGGTTTGTATTTGTTACATCTATTTCAATGCTTCTCTTCTGTTTCTTTTCTACAGCAGGAAGAAGTTCTTTTACCAGAACTTTTTCATCCAGTGTCTTTTCAAGTTCAAAGTCAAAGACTTTCTTCGGATTGAAGGTCATCGGTGTCTTTGTGCCTTCATAAGGATTATCCAGAATCTGCTCCAGATTCAGTGTGGATGCACGTTCTGATGTTGGCACATCCTTCACCTTCAGAAGATCTGTTCTTCCTACCAGTTCATCCAGTGTACGGACACCGAATTTTGCCATATATTCACGAAGTTCCTGTGCGATAAAGCGCATGAAGTTCACAACATATTCCGGTTTTCCGCGGAAACGCTTTCTAAGTTCCGGATTCTGTGTTGTAACTCCGACCGGGCAGGTATCCAGATTACATACACGCATCATTACACATCCCATTGTTACCAGCGGTGCGGTAGCAAATCCGAATTCTTCTGCTCCAAGGATGGCTGCGATCGCCACGTCACGGCCGCTCATCAGCTTACCGTCTGTCTCGATGCGGACTCTTTCTCTCAAACCATTCTGGATCAGCGTCTGATGTGTCTCGGCAAGTCCAAGCTCCCATGGAAGTCCGGCATTGTGAATCGAACTTCTTGGTGCCGCACCGGTTCCTCCGTCATATCCGGAGATCAGTATCAATCCGGCTCCTGCTTTGGCAACACCGGCTGCTACGGTACCAACGCCGGCTTCTGATACCAGTTTCACCGTAATCCTTGCATCTTTATTCGCATTCTTGCAGTCATAAATGAGCTGTGCAAGGTCCTCGATGGAATAGATATCATGATGTGGCGGTGGCGAGATCAGACTGACTCCCGGTGTAGAATGACGGGTCTTGGCAATCCATGGATATACCTTTCCTCCCGGCAGATGTCCGCCTTCTCCTGGTTTTGCTCCCTGTGCCATCTTGATCTGGATTTCCTGTGCACTTACCAGATATCTGGAAGTTACACCGAATCGTCCGGAAGCGACCTGCTTGATTGCGGAACAGCGGTTGGTATCCAGTCGTTCAATTTCTTCTCCACCTTCACCACTGTTGGATTTACCATGTAACTGGTTCATCGCGATTGCCAGTGTCTCATGTGCTTCTTTGGAAATAGAACCGTAAGACATGGCCCCTGTCTTGAAGCGTTTTACGATCTCATCTACACTTTCTACTTCTTCAATCGGAATGCCTTTCTTCGGATAATTGAATTCCAGCTGTCCACGTATATTAATATGTTCTCCCTCTGCATTAACCATATCCGTATACTGTTTGAACATATCATAATCACCACGTCTTGTAGATTCCTGAAGCATATGGATCGTCTGTGGATTATAGAGATGTCTCTCTCCACCACTCTTTAACTTATGCTGTCCGACGCTGTTCAGTGTCATATCAACTTCCAGTCCAAGCGGGTCAAATGCCTGAGAATGGCGTGCGATATAATCCGCCGCAATTTCTTCGATTCCGATGCCGCCGATACGACTGACCGTGTCCGTAAAATACTTGTCAATGAATTCCTGTTTCAGTCCGATTGCCTCAAAAATCTTAGCTCCCTGATAAGACTGGATTGTAGAAATACCCATCTTGGATGCAATCTTTATAATTCCTCCCAGCACTGCATTGTTATAATCATCAACTGCCGCATAATAGTCTTTCTGAAGCATATCGGTATCAATAAGCTGTTTGATGGATTCATGTGCAAGATACGGGTTGATCGCAGATGCACCATATCCCAAAAGCGTTGCGAAATGATGTACTTCTCTCGGTTCTCCGGATTCCAGAATGATGGCAAGAGAGGTACTCTTCTTTGTTTTTACAAGGTGCTGATGAACTGCGGATACTGCCAGAAGTGACGGGATTGGCATATGATTTTCATCTACTCCCCTGTCTGAAAGAACAAGGATGTTTGCACCCTCACGGAATGCTTTATCTACTTCTACAAAAAGACGGTCAATTGCTCTCTCAAGCTTGGTGCTCTTGTAATATAAGGTAGAAACAACAGCTGTCTTGAAGCCCTCATGCTTGAAGCTCTTGATCTTCATCATGTCTGTATTTGTCAGGATCGGATTGTTGATTTTTAATACCTGACAGTTTTCCGGTTTCTGCTCCAACAGGTTTCCGTCTTTGCCTACATAAACACTTGTGCTGGTAACGATTTCCTCACGGATCGCATCGATCGGAGGGTTGGTAACCTGTGCGAAGAGCTGTTTGAAATAGTCAAATAATGGTCTGTTCTGTTTGGAAAATACTGCAAGCGGGGTATCCACACCCATAGCTCCGATGCTCTCTGCTCCGTTTAACGCCATGTTTCTGATGGAAGTACGGTACTGCTCATAAGTATAGCCGAATGCTTTCTGCAGACGTGCTCTCTGCTCAGGTGTATATTCTTCCGGTCTTTCGTTAGGAATCTTGATGTCTTTTAACTGTACCAGATGACTATCCAGCCATTCACCGTATGGCTGCATTTTTGCATAGCCCTCTTTTAGTTCATTGTCATCAATTACTTTTCCCTTTACAGTATCTACAAGAAGCATTTTTCCAGGATGGAGACGCTCTTTTAATACGATTTTCTCTTCCGGGATTGGCAGAACACCCACCTCTGAGGAAAGGATCATATAACCATCGGAGGTAATATAATATCTGGATGGACGGAGACCGTTTCTGTCCAGGACAGCTCCCATCACATCACCGTCTGAGAAGAGGATAGATGCAGGTCCGTCCCATGGCTCCATCATAGTTGCATAGTACTGGTAGAAATCACGCTTTGCCTGTGAAATAGTATCATTGTTTGCCCATGGTTCAGGGATTGTGATCATCACTGCAAGAGGCAGCTCCATGCCACTCATTACCAGGAATTCCAGTGTATTGTCAAGCATTGCAGAGTCGGAACCATTTCTGTTTACAACAGGGAGCACTTTATGAAGCTGTCCCTCCAGATATGGTGATTCCATATTTTCTTCTCTTGCAAGCATCTTATCTGCGTTGCCGCGGATGGTGTTGATCTCACCATTGTGTACCATAAAGCGGTTAGGATGTGCTCTCTCCCAGCTTGGGTTTGTGTTGGTACTGAAACGGGAATGTACCATGGCGATTGCAGATTCATAATCCGGGTTCTGAAGGTCTTCGAAGAAAGTACGAAGCTGTCCAACCAGGAACATACCTTTGTAAACGATGGTACGGCTGCTCATGGAAACTACATAAGTATTATCATTACTCTGTTCAAACTCACGTCTTGCAATGTAGAGCATACGGTCAAATGGAAGACCTTTTTCCACATCTTCCGGCTTTTTGATAAATGCCTGCATAATACATGGCATACATTCTCTTGCCTTGTGTCCAAGCACTTCCGGGAATACCGGGACCTGACGCCATCCAAGAAGTTCCAGGCCTTCTTTCTCAAGAATGATCTCAAACATCTTCTTTGCCTGTGCGCGTTTGATCTCGTGCTGCGGGAAGAAAAACTGTGCGATGCCATATTCTCTCTCATCGCCAATCTCAAATCCCTCTTTCTTACAGGCTTTCTTGAAAAATTTATGGGAAATCTGGAGAAGGATACCTACACCGTCACCGGTTTTGCCTTCTGCATCCTTACCTGCGCGGTGTTCCAGATGTTCTACGATCTTTAATGCATTTGCAACAGTATCGTGGGTTTTCTTGCCTTTGATATTGACAACTGCTCCGATACCACAGTTGTCATGCTCAAATTCAGACCGGTACAGACCTTGCTGTTGCTGCTGTTCTCTCACTTCTTTCATAATCTCCTCATCCTTTCTATTTCTGCTGCTGTTCTTCGCTTATTTTCTTATCGACGGCCGCCTGAATAAATCCTCTGAATAAAGGATGTGCATGATTCGGGCGGGATTTGAATTCCGGATGGGCCTGAGTTCCTACATAGAACGGATGCCCTGCAATCTCGATCATCTCTACGATATGGTTATCAGGGGAAGTTCCTACAATATTCATTCCCTTCTCCTGGAGTTCTTTACGGAATGCATTATTTACTTCATAACGATGTCTGTGGCGCTCTTGGATTTCTTTTTTACCAAAAAGTTCATAGGATCTGGAACCTTCTGCAAGAATACATGGATAACTTCCAAGTCTTAAGGTTCCACCGATATCTTCGATATCTTCCTGATCCGGCATTAATGCAATTACCGGATGTTTAGTTTCCGGATTCAATTCAATACTGTTTGCATCTTCGTATCCAAGTACATGACGGGCGAATTCTACAATTGCCATCTGCATTCCCAGACAGATTCCAAGATATGGAATCTTATGTACTCTTGCATACTGTGCTGCCAGGATCATTCCTTCTGTACCTCTGTTCCCGAAACCACCCGGAACCAGGATACCATCTACATTGTGAAGCTGCTGATCCAGATTCTTCTCTGTCAGTTCTTCGGAATCGATCCAGTCAAGCTCTACCTTGGCTCTGCAGGAAATTCCGCCATGTTTCAGTGCCTCTACTACACTGAGATATGCATCATGAAGCTGTGTATATTTACCAACCATGGCGATTTTCACAGTTTTATCCGGGTGGCGGAGATTTTCTACCATATTTTCCCAGTCTGTAAGATCTGGTTTGCGATTCTCCAGTCTTAAGCTCTGCAGTACTACGTCTGCAAGCTTTTCTCTCTCCATTGCAAGAGGAGCTTCATATAAATATTCCACATCCAGGTTCTGAAGTACATGTGATACAGGTACGTTGCAGAATAAAGCGATTTTTTCTTTAATGTCCTCTGTCAGCTCATGTTCACTTCTGCACACCAGTACATCCGGCTGAATTCCCATTCCCTGAAGTTCCTTTACGCTTGCCTGTGTAGGTTTTGTTTTCAGTTCTTCAGATGCCTTTAAATAAGGAATTAATGTTACGTGAATCAGGATTGCATTGTCATGTCCCACATTGAGCTGGAACTGACGAATTGCTTCCAGGAACGGTTGGCTTTCAATATCACCAACTGTTCCTCCCACCTCGATAATGGCAATCTTGTTTTCCTCCGGTGATTTGGCGCGGTAGAAACGACTCTTAATCTCATTTGTAATATGAGGAATTACCTGTACGGTACCCCCGCCGAAATCCCCGTGACGTTCTTTCTGAAGAACAGACCAGTAAACCTTACCGGTTGTCACATTGGAATTTTTATCAAGACTCTCATCAATGAATCTCTCATAATGTCCCAGATCCAGGTCTGTCTCTGTACCATCGTCTGTTACAAAAACTTCTCCGTGCTGAATCGGGTTCATGGTTCCGGGGTCGATATTGATATAAGGATCAAACTTCTGCATGGTTACCTGATATCCTCTCGCTTTCAGAAGACGCCCCAGAGATGCAGCTGTGATTCCCTTTCCAAGACCGGAAACAACTCCTCCTGTAACAAATACGTATTTCACTGCCATTTTGATTTCCTCCTCCATCATCCTTTGTTAATAAAAAAGCGTCAGATGCAGCTATCAGAGGGCACTTGACCCATCTGGTATTCTGCATCTGACGCCTTTGTCAGATCATCATATCTTCTATAATAATATGTTCAATTGGCTTTCTTTAAAAATATGCTATACTATAAAACATTTTTTTTCGTTTGTCAATAATGAATTTCCCGTTTTTAAGCAAAAACAAATCAAATAAGTTCCTTCTGATAAACTATGAAGCAGTTATATTTTATGGAATTACTCTGAACACAGTCATAATACAGAAAAAACGAATCTGTAGAAGTTCATCTTCCAGACCCGTCTTCTCTGCAATAATTATTCGGTTATAAAAATGCAAAATTTATGCAACTGCAAATTTCTTCAATGTACGATCAAATTCCCGGCTCTCCCCGTGGCAGTCTACTGTAAGTTCTCTGGTCAGATCCAGACTAAGTACACCAAGGATTGATTTGGCATCAATTAAAAATCTGTTGTAATAAACATCAATATCAAAATCACATCTGCTTGCAGCATTCACAAATTCCTGCACCTCTTCGGTTGCATTTAACTTGATTTTACTCTGTGACATCGTGATCACCCTTTCTGAAAACATTCTTTGTTTTTTTCTATCAGACGCCCATATTATGTTCCACATTTCAGAATTTGTCAAGTTTTTAAATTTATCCAATTTTCATAAAGCACAGGGGTTCTATTGTGCATTTTATTCGTTTATATATGTTTTCACAGCATTATTTTATACATTATGTATGGTTTCATTCTATATTGGTTTTACCATTATATGAGATTGATTCCATATATTATCGACAGGTTTCTGCATTTTTTATGAATTTTTGCGACTTAACACTTCACAATATCTGCAAACTCCGCATTTGTATAATCCGGAATCTCCATCGGATAATTTCCATCGAAGCATGCCTTACATAAGGGCAGGCCGCCCGCCATTCCTTCCAGATAATCTGTCTGCATGTAGCCAAGAGAATCTGCTCCGATCATTTTACAGATTTCCTCCGTGCTGTGGCTGGCTGCAATGAGCTGATCATTTGACGGCACATCCGTTCCGAAATAGCATGGATGTAAAAATGGCGGTGAACTGATACGTACGTGCACTTCCTTTGCTCCCGCCTCTTTTAACATGTGGATCAGGTTTGCAATGGTTGTTCCACGAACAATAGAATCATCCACCAGAACAATCCTCTTATCTTTTACAACAGATTCCAGCACACTCAGTTTCAGATGAACGCTGGACTCACGTTCTTCCTGAGTCGGTTTGATAAATGTTCTTCCAATATAGCTGTTTTTATAAAACGCAAATGCAAACGGGATTCCTGATGCTTCGGAGTATCCCTTTGCAGCAGGGAGTCCGGACTCCGGTACACCTGTTACAATATCTGCCTCTACAGGATAAGACTTGGCAAGAGATTTACCACCGCGGATTCTGGCATCATAGACCTTCACCCCATCAATGGTACTGTCAAGTCTTGCAAAATATATATACTCAAACACACAATGCGCGCGTTTTGCAGCAGCAGACGCAAGCTCTTTATTTGACTTCAGTCCGTCTTTTGTGATCGTAAGAATCTCACCCGGCTCAATGTCACGGATAAATTCCGCACTTACAGATGTCAGAGCACAGCTCTCAGAAGCAATAACATAAGCATTTCCTCTTTTACCGAGACACAATGGTTTCAGTCCATATGGGTCGCGGACTGCGATCAGTTTTCTCGGGCTCATAACTACCAGACCATATGCACCTTTGATCTTCTTTGCAGTCTTTAGCACTGCCTCTTCTACTGTTTTAGAATGCACACGTTCTCTTGCGATATGGAACGCAATAACCTCTGAATCTGTAGTTGTATGGAAAATCGCTCCATTCTGGATCAGTTCCCATTTCAGTTCCGGTGTATTAACCAGATTTCCGTTATGTGCAAGTGCAAGAGTTCCCTTTACATAAGACAAAACAAGGGGCTGTGCATTCTCTGCAACAGAAGCTCCTGTTGTGGAATATCTTACATGACCAATACCAATATCTCCCTCATATTTACGGACAACATCCTGTCTGAGAACCTCACTTACAAGTCCCAGATCCTTATGAAACTTCACATTTCCACGCTCTCCCTTAGTATCAGAAACTGCAAGTCCGCAGGATTCCTGTCCTCTGTGCTGCAGGGAAGTCAGTCCATAATATATGGACGGAACTACATTGCCGCCATCCAGATCATAAATTCCAAAGACGCCGCACTCTTCTTTTATTCCAGCCATCTGATTTCCTCCGATCGTATTCTCTTGTCTGACTTTAACTTTACTTTCAAAACCCGCTGACATTGTTTTCTTATGTTTGACGGGTTCCAAAATCAAATTATAATAATAGAAACAAATTTGTCAACCTATCCTTTTTTTGCCATATCTCAAAAATTTTTTCTGAATTTTTTCAAAAAAAGTGCTTGACATCTGTTTTCATTTCGTTTATAGTACAGCACATAAAGCAAAGGCGCTTTGGAAAGATCTACAGAGATCTCATCCAGGGCGCCTTTTTCGTTTTATAAAACTTTCGTTTCATAGAAAATGTTCGATGAGGAATTTTCTATGAGACGAAAACCGCAGGCAGTCACAATGGTGATCTGTAGCGGCACTACACATATTCAGAAAATATTGCAAACCGAAAGGAGAGTACCTATATGGCACAGAATATCCCTGAACTGTACGGCAGCCTGGTCTTCAACGACAAAGTAATGAGAAGTAAACTGCCAAAAGACATGTACAAAGCATTAAAGAAAACAATCGAGAGCGGTACACACCTTGAACTTGATGTTGCCAACTCCGTTGCTGTTGCAATGAAAGAATGGGCTACCGAGAACGGCGCCACTCATTATACTCACTGGTTCCAGCCAATGACAAACGTAACTGCAGAGAAACATGACAGTTTCATTTCTCCTACAGGAGATGGTCAGGTGATCATGGATTTCTCAGGTAAAGAACTTGTAAAAGGTGAGCCGGATGCTTCCAGTTTCCCGTCAGGCGGTCTTCGTGCCACATTCGAAGCAAGAGGATATACAGCATGGGATCCGACATCACCGGCATTCATCAAAGACGGAACCCTTTACATTCCTACAGCATTCTGCTCCTACAGCGGAGAAGCTCTTGATAAAAAGACTCCTCTCCTTCGTTCCATGCAGACACTTGATAAAGAAGCTACAAAACTTCTCCATATAATAGGTAATAAAGATGTCAAACACGTAAATACAACTGTAGGTCCTGAACAGGAATACTTCCTGGTAGACAAGGAATTATACAAGCAGAGAAAAGACCTTGTATTCTGCGGACGTACACTGATCGGTGCTCCTGCTCCTAAGGGTCAGGAAATGGAAGATCATTACTTCGGTGCTCTGAAACCTCGTGTTGCAGCTTATATGCATGACCTGGATGTAGAGCTCTGGAAACTTGGTATTCCTGCCAAAACAAAACATAACGAAGTTGCTCCTGCACAGCATGAGCTGGCTCCTGTATTCGATACAACAAACGTTGCGGTTGACCACAACCAGTTAACAATGGAAGTAATGAAGAAAGTTGCCGACAAGCATGGACTTGTATGCCTCCTTCATGAGAAACCATTTGAGGGAATCAACGGAAGCGGTAAACACAACAACTGGTCTATGATCACAGATACTGGTATAAATATCCTTGATCCGGGAAAAACACCTGCTGAAAATACACAGTTCCTGATTTTCCTGACAGCTGTTATCAAAGCAGTTGATGAATACGCAGATGTACTTCGTATTTCTGTAGCAAGTGCAGGAAATGATCACCGTCTTGGTGCAAACGAGGCTCCGCCTGCTGTTGTATCCGTATTTCTCGGTGATGAACTGACAGAAGTATTAAAATCTATCGAAAATGACGAATATTTTGCAGGAAGCCGTGCAGTCCAGATGGATATCGGTGCAAA
>ERZ827469.2160-NODE-2160-length-15558-cov-5.273108_pt1 | contig 15558 bp, 27 predicted proteins | sample MGYA00519917_ERZ827469 | MGnify/ENA primary metagenome ERZ827469 (study PRJEB31778, sample SAMEA3449314) | human gut metagenome | biome: human gut; feature: human-associated habitat; material: faeces | place: United Kingdom | collected 2010/2012 ... | reverse complement strand
TAATGAACTCCTCAAAATACATATTAAATCATCTTTGGATTTTATTGTTGTTTCAAGAGACTTTATCGTAGCCTCATGTCCACTAACGATTCTTTCGAGGTATTGTATCCTTTGATTAAGCATGTCTATTTCGTTCAGGTTATTTTGGACGCCTGAACTAGTATTCTCTATTGTGACTGTTCCGTCAGGGTCAATAATTTTTTGAGTACCTTTTTCCGGCAATGATATAGAGATGTTATTATTAAAATCTCCTCGATAGATATTGCCCTTATTATTGTTCCCGATAATTCCTGAATTATTGCTTAGCATTTCTCCTTCTCCATACAACAACCATTCTAATTTGTATTTTGGGAAAGCACTAACTATTTTTTCACATGTTGAACGTGATGGCGATCGATGTTCATTGATAATTCTTGTGATTGTAACATTATTGTTCAATCCAATTGCTGCACTAAAAGAGTTTTTATTTAATCCCTCTTTTTCAATAATTAATTTTATTCTTTCCCAGCCTTCCATAATACTGTCAGTTAATTAATGTTATTATACTAACTTTTAAAAGAAAATAGTTTGTGTTTTTGCTAACTGTTAGTATCTTTGCCTCTATAATCATTGAAACAAACCTATTTCAAGATTGAAACAAAAACTATAATGCGCAAATATAAACGATTAAATGTAAAAAAGCAATGAGAAAAGTAAAATACATCAGTATACCATCAAAGATTATTAAGGAGATAGCCGCCGAGGTAGGTTGTACAGACCGCACTGTCTACGGGGCGATAAACTTCCGCACGGACGGAGAACAGCCAGAACGCATAAGGGAGCTTGCTCTCAAAAAGGGCGGAATCGTCTCACACAAGATGGTAGGATAAACAAAACGATTGAAACATTAGAGAAATATTAAGCAAACGATAAAATCAAAACAATATTATGATGACGTCCACAGAACCCCAAGTATCGCTTTCCGGCCGATACTCGACCAACGAGACTTGCAAGATACTCGGCATCGACAGGAGCACACTGTTCCGTTACACGAAGAATGGAATCATCAAATTCGGTTACAGGAGGTGTAACGGTCGAAAATTCTACCCGGGAAGTGAGATAATTCGGATTTGGAAATCCATGATGTAAAAGCCGGGGAGTAGCTCAACGGTAGAGCAACCGAATAAAAGAACCAATATGTTGGGTATCGGTTCTTCGGAGCGAGCAAGGGTTCGATTCCCGCCTCCCCACAAAAAAGCTCATTGACATGTTGGCGTACGTGAAGAACACCGAGAGTCGCAATAGCGGGAACGCCGAGACTTGCGACGGGTCGGGGTGAAGTAACGAAGTCGTGACGTGTAAGTAATATCCGGCAATTCGGCAACCGGGCACGCTTCACCAAGTTCAATGAATAGAAACGAACGAAAAAATGGAGAGAGAAAGGGATTGCCTTTCTAGGCAAGAATAGTTCAGACAGCTTTCCATTACCCTATATTTCCCCTGCCCGTCGGATTCGGGTTGAAAAAACAGTCATCTGTTGCAGGGGAACGAAATTAAACAAACCTGTGAACATGCACACAACCTGTATTATCCCACGGTCAACAATCGAGAAACGATACGACAAGGCAAGGGAAGATTTCAACGACCAATACGACAACTCCCCTTACAAATTGAAATGTAAGGAATTTTATCTAGGAGGCGGGGTAGAAAACTACGAGGTCGCCAGCCAGATACTATCGATGAACGAGGAAGAAATAGCCAAATCCTACCTCGAAGATTGCGACCCGAAAGACTGGCAGAGCATGCGTCGATACCGGGAAGACCTCATGTGCGATGCCACGGACATCTACAAAACGGCTATCGCTATGGTAAAAGCCGATATTCAGAAACTAAAAAACATACAGGACGAGGTAGAAAGTTTTCTTGAAGACCATATAGGAGAAAACATGGACGGTCACTATCTCGACGGACATATAAACTATGAAGTAGATTTGATCGACAAAAACGTCGATGTCAGCATTCATTACGACGCATACAATCACAAGGAATGGGACAACGGCGACTATTTAACGCCATCTTCTAGTAGTGGCTACATCGATACAGAATACACGGTAACCGTATTCGACGAATGCGGAAATGAAGAATTTGAGTTTAACGGTAATTTCCAAATATAACAGTCATGATATTCTACAAGTTGTTTACCCTGCTCGCCATACTGCTTATGCTTTCCTCGATATTCGGGGTAGTCGCTTCGCTCATCAATGCCAACCTTTGGCAACTGGTAATAAGTATATCCCTGTTAGCGCTGTCATCGATGGCTCTTGCCGGGCAACAACAAACCGATAAGAAACTATAACAAAATCACTAACACAATGGAAAAACGATTAAAAGATTAATGGATATGGGAATAGAAGATACAATTATCAAGGTAGTGAGAGATGAAAACAATATACTGCTCGGAAAATTGGAAGATGTAATTAACCATGCAATATCCGGTATAAAGAAAGGCTATGGAGATGTGTTCTTGCCTGATTATGTACCGGTTAGAAAGGCAACAGAATTATTAGGGTGTTCTCATAGAGAATTGTTGAAGCGTTTGAATGCAATTAACGCCAAGCCTGAAAAAGTCGGCACACGTAACTGTATTACCAGAGATGAACTTTTAAAAATCATGAATTAAATAAGTAGCTATAGTTCCATATAAATCAAGCATATTCACCGCCCGTCCGGGAGGATATGCAGTGTATAAAAAGAAACATAACCCTTTAAAATAAAACAACAATGGCAACAACGACATTACCACAATTGAAGAGCCTGTTGAACGGCGATTCTGTAAAGACAAGATTTAACGAGATATTGGGGAAGAAAGCCCCCGGATTCATCTCCTCGGTCATTTCAGCCGTTAACGGAAACACCATGCTCCAAACGGCCGATCCCCAAAGCATACTCAACTCGGCGGTCATAGCCGCCACGCTCGACTTGCCTATAAATAGCAACTTGGGGCTATCGGCCATCGTTCCCTATTACGACTCCAAGCTGAGGACGACAGTCGCACAATTCCAGCTCATGTACAAGGGACTGATAGAGCTATGCCTGCGAAGCGGGCAATTCTCCTCTCTCATCGACGAGGTGGTCTATGAGGGTCAGCTCGTCAAGAAGAATAAATTCACGGGCGAATACATCTTCGACGAGGATTCAAAGACCTCCGACAAGGTCATCGGCTATATGGCCTATTTCCGGCTTGTGAACGGGTTCGAGAAAACACACTACATGACAGTAGGGGAAGTCGAGGCGCATGCCAATAAGTATTCCCAATCCTACAAGAAAGGGTTCGGCGTATGGAAAGACGACTTCGACACGATGGCACGGAAGACGGTCTTAAAACTTCTGCTCGCCAAATATGCTCCCAAATCGATAGAAATGCAACGGGCTATCACTTTCGACCAAGCCACGATAAAGGGAGATTTGACACAGCAAGACACCAGCGTGGACGAAGTGGAAATCGAATATGTCGACAACGATACGGCGACCGACCGTCTGAGGGAGATGGCCGTCGAAGCAGTCGAGCAACCGGAATCTGAAAATGTCAACGGACAAGGACTGTTTGAGTGATGGAAGCGCAAAGGACTCTTGAATGGTACAGGAAGCGCCTCGGCTGTTTCACGGGCAGCCGCATAGGCGACCTGATGAAAGCGAACCGAAGCGGCAACGGGTTCGGGGAATGCGCCATGAGCTACATCTACCAAGTGGCCGGAGAGCGCATGCTCAACCCCCTGCTGTTCGAGGACGACGAGGTTTTCGAAAGTTACCTCTATCAAACCGACATATCCTCGAAACAGATGCGATGGGGAGCAGAGCAGGAACCCGACGCACGCAGACTATACGAGTTGAAAACAGGTCGCCGTGTCGTCGAGGTAGGACTGTGCAAACACCCCACCATCGCCCATTTCGCAGCCAGCCCCGACGGATATTATTACGATGAGAACAAGCGGGAGAAAGGCGTGATTGAGATAAAAAGTGTGGGAACGGCCACATACGCCAAATACTTCCACAAGATAAAGGACAACGATACCCTCCTGTCCACGGAGCCTAAGTACTATTACCAAATCATGTCCGAACTCATGTGCGTTGAAGCCGATTGGTGCGATTTCATCGTATATAACCCGTTCGAGAAGCCCTCCATGTTTATCAGACGGATATATCCAGATGACAACACCTTCAAGAAGATAGCCGAAAGGATATGCGAAGCCGATGAATTAATCAATGAAATAATCAATTCATGAAAGACTATGAAATACAGTCAATCGTCAGCCTGCTGGAAAGAGCTGCAAAAGCGTTGGAAAAGTCCGACGACTACCGGCATAAAGAGCTGGCAAGATTGATGAGAAATAAAGTCAGACAATTAAATAAGAAATACAATGGACAAAAATGAGATCTTAAATAGCGACTGTGATGTCCGCGTTAGCGTGGCAAGAAACCCCGCCACGCCCGCCGATGTGCTCACAGAACTGGCGAAGGATAGCGACATTGTTGTACGCCGTAGAGTGGCATGTAATTCCAACACCCCCGTCGATGTGCTCATTGAACTGGAAAAGGACAGCGACTGGGTTGTCCGCCGTTATGCAGCATGTAATCCCAATATGCCCGTCGATGTGCTCGCAGAATTAGCGAAGGATAGCCACTGGGTTGTCCGCCGTTATGCGGCATGTAATCTCAACACACCCTTAGAAGTATTGATTGAATTGGCAAAGGATAGTCACTGGGCTGTCCGCGTTAGCGTGGCATGTAATCCCAACACGCCCGTCGAGGTACTCACTAAGCTGACAAAGGATAGTGACTTTGATGTCCGCCGTTATGCAGCATGTAATCCCAAGTTAAAAGAAGTTTTAACCGATAAGAATAAAAGCGATGAAGACTAGACATAATTTCAACAGAGGCCTAAGAATGGACTTGGCATGCGAAAATAATTCATTCAGACCTGTATTTTCATATATCCATTTTAAAGATGGTTGCGCTTATGCATGCGATACATATATCTTGGTAAAAAACAATCTATCCGAATGTTCCACATTCACCGATGAAGAAATAGAAAAGCTCGATGGCAAGTTTATAGGCTCAAAAGCCTACAAGTCTATCCTCTCTTACGATATGGTACAAGTTACGGACATGGGGTTTGAATGTATGTTGTATGACAATCAAAAAGTTATATACCCATTCTCCGAAGTCTATAAATACCCTGAAATGGAGAATGTAATTTCAGAACATCTAAAAGAGAGCACAGAGGGAATCACAAAGTTACGGATAGATCCTTCGTTCCTCTCCAAGATTGAAAAAGCTCTATTCAATTTTGATTACGCATATATGCAGCTTTCGGAAGGCAATAAATCTTTGCTCGTTAAAAGCGACGACAGCGATAGTATCGGAATCATTATGCTAAAATTAATATAGATTAAATACGAATCATTATGTTTTACGAAATTAAACTGAAAGTCAACAAGGAGAACAGAAAAGGAGAGATGAAAGAAGTCATCGAACACTTCATCACCGATGTAGAACTATTTGCCGAGGCAGAAGCCAAAGGACTTGAACAGTACAACGGAAATTGCGATGTATTCTCTATCACCCGCTCGAAAGTCATCGATATAGTCAACGAAAAGGAAGAAGACAAGCCCTTCTACAAAGCCACGTTGATAGACATATTCATCGACGACAACGGCAATGAAAAGGAAACGAAGTACTACAACCTCGTTTGTGCCAAAGACATCACCGAAGCCAACAGCCTCATGCAAGAACACATGAGACAAGGCCTTAACGACATGCGGTTGGACGGAATTGTGAAAACCAAAATCATAGACCTGATATAGGAGCATAATGTGAGACATTCCCGCAAGCCGAACCGGGTACGTGGTCGAGCACCATACGGAGAAAGGAACTGCGGGGAGAAATAAGCCATAAGTGTTTTAGGTGGTATCGGCAGTGGTTCAAACGGGAGAGCGGTATAAGTCGAGTATAAGGAGCGAATATACAGTTGCGGGTTCGATTCCCGCCTGCCGAACAAAAAGAGAAAAATACAACATAATGGAAGAACAGGCCACATACAACAGAAAAATAAAATACGATGTAGTGATAGGGATAGACCCCGACGTGGAGCGTAGCGGACTTGCCATAATAGGACTGTACGATATGAAGCTGACGGTTAACAGCCACCCGTTCCCGGAGTTGTTGGAAATCGTCCGTTCGGTGGCATTCGAAGGTGCGGAACTCGGCCATGCCACCGTGGTGTATGTCGAGGCAGGTTGGAAAAACAAATCCAACTGGCACTTGTCACCGAAAGACACACGGGCGAGCGCAGCCAAGAAAGGCGAGCATGTAGGTCGCAACCAAGAGACCGGTCGCAAGATAGTCGAAATGCTGAGTCATTACGGAATACAAGTCATGGAGCAATCCCCGTTGCGCAAGTGCTGGCAAGGGAAAGACGGCAAGATCACCCATGAAGAATTGAAGCGGTTGTGCCAGATGAGCGGGATAGAGTTTAACAGACCCCGCAGCAACCAAGAAGAAAGGGACTCTGCCCTGCTCGCCATCACCTGCTCCGGATTGCCCATTAAATACAAGGTTGTCGAATCTGAAATAAACAAATGATATGACAGCAGAAGAATTTATAAACTCTACCGCTTGCCGGCAACAAATGCGTAAAAAATATTCCGTTTTCCGGCAACATTTTATATTAAAATATTCCATACAACTAAAATTAAAGCTATGAAGTACAAAGTTGGCGACAAAGTTCAAATTAAAAGCGAAGAATGGATTTATAACAATGTTGGAATACCACATGTTTTAGCATATTTGTTGGAATATGCTGGCAAATATGCTAAAATAACTCATGTATCTAAATCAGATAATCCAAAATATAGAATAGATATAGACTATGGAGAATTTGAGTGGTTTGATCTTCTTTTTGAAGAAAATACTATTGCAGAAACACCTACATTGCAAGACATTTCCAAAACAATACGAGAACAAAATCTTGGCGTATCGGTGAAAGAAGAGGAAGGAAAGCTCATCATCGAGCCGCTTAAAGTGGAACATGACCTGCCTGTTGATACCCCGGTGATGGTAAAAATGCCAAACGACGAATGGAAACTTGCTTATTATGCAGGAGAACTTAAAACACAATCAGGGGAAATTCTTAAATCAACATGGGTAAGAGGATATAAAAGCGGACAAGGGTTTGGTTCCATAAGCCAAACGCACATCATTCCTTTCGACAAGTTCGACCCGAACAACATCGAGGAAAGTCTTAAACATAACATTGTGAAGCCATGATTATAGCCAAGCAAGTTATATCCTCCATTATCGAGGAAAAGAAAAAGAATAACAAGGAGCCCTCCATAGCGAGCTTTACCGAAATACAGTCGGTAGTTATCCGGTCACTCAAATCCGAGATAAACGAGCTATGCAAAACCGGTGAGATTGACAAGCACAAGACCCTGAACGGGTGGGCATTTTCAATTACTGAAACTTAATTATGGAATCGGAAGACAAATTAAACAGAGAAAAATTAGTTATATCTGATTTATGTTTGGAATACCTTTTTATAAAGTCCATTATCAACTATGATCAATATGTAGATATTCATAATAGAATAAAGAAATTCCAAGAAGATAATCATGTTATTGTTAATTTAAATCAATTATCGTCAGCTCGTTTTTATTATAACGACGATCCCGATAAATCAAAAACATTAAAGGTGAAATTAATAACATCGAGCATGAATACCTTTAAACGAGGAGACATCTATCTAAGAAGTTTAGAAGATTCATTGTTTGAGTCAAGATTGCCAGTTATAAGGGAAATGATAGATACCAATACCCTTAATCTCTATACTGAGATAGAAACCATAGAAGATTTGGATATATTGGTTCATGAGTTTGGCTGTCATATCGTTTACGGAGATAAAACAGAAGAAGGAATTATGATAATTGAAAAGTATGATACGAAAAGAGAATAACTATCAATATTTATAATAAATGAAAGACAGCTTTTTGATTTATAAACCATTTTATAAACCCATATCGAGATTATCGGACAAACAACTGGGCAGGCTGTTTCGAGCAATATTCAAATATCAACTTGGCGAGGAGGTTACGGTAGAGGAGGACATTGAAATGGCATTTGAGTTTTTCAAGAATCAATTCGAGATAGATGAACTCAAATATCAGAGCATTGTCGAGAGAAACCGGAACAACGGGCGTAAAGGAGGTAATGACAAAAACTCTGAAACGGTTAAAACTAAACCCAGTGGGAGCCAAACGAGCCACTCGACCCCAAATAACCCAGTGGGAGCCAAACGAGCCAGTGGGGGCTTAAATGATAATGATAATGAAAATGATAATGATAATGAAAATGATAATGATTTAAAAGAAACTTCTCTATCGAGAAGCAAAGAAAAAGAAGAAGATTTTGGCAAAGACGTTGACAAGCCACTGACAGAACTGCGTGAAGAACTACTCTCAAATCAAACGTGGATAGAAACGCTATCGATGAACAACCACATCGACGGGAACGAATCGAGGTTATATATCGAGGCATATATCCGTAAACTTCAAAACGAGGGTATTGCAAGAAAAAGCGTCAGCGATGCACAACAACACTTTGCCCGCTGGTTAATAATCGAACTAAAACGAGCACGAGATGAGCAATCCGGAATCCATCAAAAACCTAATTCCAAGACCAAACAGGAGCGAGTTGAAGAGTTTGCAAAAGCCATCGCCACCAAGCTGGCAACGGGAGATACTGGCAACCTACAAGACGGGGGAGAATCTGCTCTGCCTTTTTAGCCCCGACAATCAAGGCCGCTATTGCCAGAGCCTCGAACGATGCTTTATCGGCAAAGCTCCGAGCATAGCCCGTGTATCGAGGACGTTCGGGGGCCACATCGCCGAGTCGTGGCTGGAAATACAGCTTCTCGACCTAGCCGAATTTTCGGGAGTCCGCAAGGACGGAATGACGGAAAAGGAATACGAGGAGATAGCCCGTATCATCATCTCCGGCTATGGTGATTTCAAGCTCACCGAGTTCATGGTATTCTTCCAGCGGTTCAAACAGGGGCTTTACGGGACGTTCTACGGAGTTTTCGACCCTATGGTGATAACAAGGTCTCTTCGAGAGTTCAGAGCCGACAGAGAGAAACTATTGCGGTTCTATGAGGACAAGAAACGGCAGGAGGAAAAGGAACGGGAGAGAGAGCTACGTGAAAAGGAGAAAGCGACACCCGATCAGATTCAAGAAATTATCGACAAATACAGCAAAAAGGAAAGTTAAGTATGAAAGACATAGAGCTTTACAACGATTCGTTCCAGAATTATAAAGTCTATGGGCTGCCAAAAGCGCAGCTGATTATAGCAGATGTGCCGTATAATTTGGCGAATAACGCCTACGCCAGCAACCCCGCATGGTATATCGACGGAGACAACAAGAACGGCGAGAGCGACAAGGCAGGAAAGCAATTCTTTTCGTCCGACAGCGAGTTTCGTCCGGCAGAGTTCATGCACTTCTGTTCAAAAATGCTCGTGAAAGAGCCGAAAGAAGCCGGCAAATCCCCCTGCATGATACTGTTTTGCGAATACGAACAGCAGTTCAAATTCATAGAGTTAGGCCGCAAATACGGGTTAAATCACTACATACCGCTGGTTTTCCGCAAGGACTTCTCGGCGCAAGTGTTGAAAGCAAACATGAAGGTCGTCGGCAACTGCGAATACGGTCTTATCCTTTATCGGGACAAGTTGCCCAAATTCAACAACAACGGGAGAATGATATTCAACTGCTTCGACTGGGTGAGGGACAACACCACGCCCAAATGCCACCCTTGCCAGAAACCTGTCCCGCTCCTCAAACGGTTGATAGAGATATTCACGGACAAGGGAGATGTTGTCATCGACCCGTGCGCAGGAAGCGGCACGACCCTGTATGCGGCAGCCTCATTGGGAAGAAAGGCATATGGTTTCGAGGTCAACAAGCAATTTTATAACGACGCAAATGAAAAGGTCTTGAAAAGAATACAAGTCAGTTTATTTTAATAAATTATAAAAATCATACAGATATGGGAGAAATAGAACTTATGAAAGGAGGAGAGCAATGAGAAAAACGATATTAGATGCCTGTTGTGGGGGAAAGATGTTCTACTTCGACAAACATGACGAAAGAGTTCTTTTTCAAGATATTCGAAAGGTATCTACTCATTTATGCGATGGTAGATCATTTGAAGTAAATCCCGACATACAAGCCGACTTTACAAATATGCCCTATGAGGATAAATCTTTTTCGATGGTAGTTTTCGATCCGCCTCACTTATTAAGGAATGCTGGAAAGTCAAAGATGGCAGATATGTACGGAAGTTTGAACGAAAAAGCATCGCCAACAGGCTACCAACAAATTAAATACGGAGCTCTGTATTCAGATTGGCGTGATATGCTGGCAAAGGGATTTAAAGAATGTTTTCGAGTCCTGAAACCCGGAGGATTTTTGATTTTCAAATGGAACGAGACAGATATCAAGGTTTCTGAAATTTTGAAGCTCACACCTGAAAGACCAATATTCGGGCATATATCCGGCAAACGATCTAATACACACTGGATTTGTTTCATGAAAGAAATTATAAAGGAGGAATAAGATATGAAGATTAAATTATTGAAAAGATTAAGGAATGATATTTTACAAAATTTTGAATATCATGATGGTGGATGGAGTGGATATTATAGAGTTATCTATAAAGGAACGAGGTATGAGTCAGAAATAGTAAGCGGTTTAAATTATTTTCTTACAGGTGGATACTGGTTTATTAGAAAAGTTATTATCGAAGAAATAAAAAAAATGAGAGAAAAGTCTGATATTAAATTTATGTATATAAAAAAAGATAGTTAGATGATTAAAGGAGGAATAAGAGATGAAGAAAATAATGTTCAATGATAAATACGGACTCACCCAAGCCGTACTTGAAGGCAGAAAGACTCAGACAAGGCGGATAATGAAACCACAACCGGAGGACTGTTCTGCTGCACATCGTTGGTATAAATCAGCATATTGGAAGGACAAACCCATGAGTTTGGTTGTCAACGAAGATGGTAGTGTTTATTGTGAGCTCTGTGGTTATGGAGCAAAGCTGGAAGGTGGTAGCATATTCCGACTCCCATATAAAGTCGGTGAGATTGTTGCTGTGGCACAAAGCTACAATTCCTTTTACAATGATGAGTGCAATCTTAATTTATTCCCAAACGGTGCAGGCTGGACAAATAAAATGTATGTGAAGCCGGAGCTAATGCCATACAGAGTCAGGATAACAGCCGTAAGCGTGGAGAGGTTGCGAGATATATCTGATGTTGATTGTTTGAAAGAGGGAATAATAAAAGGCAAAGTCGGCAGTGAAGATACCCATTTTATGGACGCATATTATATTCCGACATTAAAAAAAGATCCTTTTTGCACGCCACAAGGGGCTTATTCATACTTAATCGACAAGATAAGCGGTAAAGGCACATGGGAGAGAAACCCCTATGTATTTGTGTATGATTTTGAATTGGTAAAGTGAAATTATGGAAGTAGATAAAATAGAGGCATTTGATTATATGCTCCATCTTTTTGAGGAGTGGCGGGATAATCATGAAACGATTAAGGGCAAACCGTTTCCTAAACTTACAGCCATGAAACTGCTGTTTTTGGCTGCTGCTCCTAAGGAAGAAGGAGGCGATGACCTTTTAGACATATTCGATAATTTCTATGCTGTGCCTTATGGACCGGTAGAAATTGATGTGTATAATGCGATTCAGGAAGACAAACTCCCTTCATATACAGTTAATTATAGGCATATCGAACGAAAGGTTGATGAACTATACAAGCCAAGAAATACAACCGTATGGACCGGTAGAGAACATGGAGATCTTTATAATCGAATACGGGACGCTGTAAATGACCTGAGAGAGAAAAACGAAAAATTGGTATTACTAAATGCTTTTGAACTAGTAGAGATTACTCATAGATGGTCTAGTTGGAATCGGGCGATGGATTTTGCTGAATTTATGAAGCAATTGAGTGCCAAGATGTCTATTGATTCTATTAGGGATTCAAGCAAGATATTCGATTTAAAATGAAATATAATCATGGAAGGAAAAGAAGTAGGAGTATAGATGAAAGGGAATGCCTGTACATTCCCATAGAAAGCGAAATCACGCACTTTTCTTATCGCTCACCAAGAACGAAAAGTATTTAGACCTTTTAGGGTAAATCTTTTTACCGTTCTTGATGATATAACGGCAGAATATGCGGATTTTCCCACTTTCATTTTGAACTTGATCTTTCACATTAACACCTCTTTTCCGTTTTGCCTGCCGACCTGTATCGACAAGCTATAAGTTGCACCCTGTCAAGTGCAACTAAAAAAAGCCCAAAGTTACAGGACATTGGGCTTAATGTCTTTCTCACACGAGAATGGACAAGATGATGGCGAATGACAGTTCGCCGGATCGGAGGTGTTAATGTTCCGAATCAAGTTCGATGCAAATCGACTTCGATATTTAGTTATCAAATATCAAATTAACTCTTTTAATAGTTTAGTTAACATTGTTGTATTATGAGTAAAAAGAAAATCTACATCTCCCTACCCATTACCGGCAGGGACTTCGATGAAGTGGAAAGTGAAATACTATACGTTTCGGGAGTCCTCGAAATGAAAGGATACCGTGTCGTCACACCGATAGACTTCGATGTAAACCCCGATTTGGACAAACCCTATCATGAACTTCTGGGAAACGATATAAAGGCACTAATGGAATGCGATGCGATATGCCTTTGCCCCGGTTGGGAAAAATCCAAAGGCTGCCAGTTAGAACATTTTGCGGCCAAACTATGGGATAAAGAGATAATTGAATTTGAACGATTAAAATACAGTAAGATATGGAAAGAAAAGTAGGAGAAATATTTGAGTACAACGGAGAATGGTATCAGTGTATGCATGTACCGCAAAAGCACAGTTGCAAATTGTGTGATTTAAGAGGGCTTTGTTGTGATAATAATGGGGTAAAAATAGTTACTTGTGCTTGGAGGCATAGAAAAGATAATACATCTGTAATCTTCAAGAAACTTGAAAAGGTCGGAGAGCCTACAATGTTAGATGGTAAATTAGTGCAAAAGATTTTAAAAACCGATAGATATTCATGTAATGGATGTTGTTTTGAATCTCCCGAATGTGATAAAGCAGACAATGATTTGTGTTGCGAATATGAAATTTATGTAGAAATCAAACAAAACAAAGAAGATATGGAAGAAGAAAAACTCAACTTAAAAAAGTTTGACCTTGAAGCAGCCAAAGCTGGCAAGCCAGTCTGCACAAGAGACGGAAGAAAGGCAAGGATTATTTCCTTTGATAGAAAATTTTTATTCAAGGGCGTAAGCTATCCAATCATTGCTTTGGTAGAAGATACTGCCAAAGAAGAAACCATATATGGTTATAATGAAAAAGGTAAGGTTATAATTGAAAATGACACGCCATATAAAGATGACTTAATGATGCTCCCTCAGAAGAAAGAGGGGTGGATTAACTTGTGCAAAAATAATCATGGAGATACATTAGCTGTTGGCGTATTTCCTAACAGAGAAGAAGCCGTAAGTAATTGTCCACCATCGTATTTAGGTACAATTAAAATCGAGTGGGAGGAGTAACTATGAAGAAATTCCTATTGCTTTTATTAGTATCGATTATACTAACAAGCTGCTATACAAATGGAGACTGTACAACTGCTGTAAAGGAAGCACACCCCGATAGTGAGATATACCAGATAAAGATAAATGAGTTCATACTTGTTGATTCCATAGGAATATGGTATGTGAATGCAAATATGGGTATAAAAGAACCATATACAGAAAAACAATTAGTTAAACTTTGGAATAATCATGAACATTGAAACATTGAAAGAGGAATACAGCCGCAAGATGGAGAAGGCTCTGAGAAGGGGCGACTTCGATCTGTTTGACAACTTACGAAGGCAATACGACCGGCTACTGCAAACCCGTGAGCAAGTCACGGCAAAAACAATCACCGACACCATGAGCAAAGAGGACAAAGAGAAATGTAATCGCCTCCTGAGAAAAATCCCAGTGTTGGCGGACATTGCAGAATCCTCCGCCGTCGATTTACTTTCACTACTGAAAAAATATGACGGAACTGTTACCCTTCCTATGCTGGAAGAACTGAGAGCGTTCAACCATATTGCCCGTGACCTGCGATCCATCATAGACCGTGTAGGCGACGAATCTTTTGCCATTTCCTTTGGAGATACATGTGACAGGGTGAACGAAAAAATCGAAAGCATATTTGATGAAAATTAGGAGTAAAATATGAGTTATAAAAAATTATTTGAAACATGATTGAGAGTATATACAAGTCATATCCTTTCTGCGAGAATTGGGAGAAGAAACATTGCAAGAGTGTCATTGAGGAAGCCTATCAGTGGGGTGAACAACTCAAAAAGAAAAATATTAAGCAAAAAATTAATACAAGAATAAACATGATGAGATTTTATAATGGGACGAAGCAGGATATAAATGGGAACTGCAAAGTTACCAAAAGTTAAACTATTAATTATGAGCAAAATAACGTTGTAAATATTTGGTTAACTCACTGATAATGAGTATCTTTACAATACTAAAACAAACAACATTACTAACAATTAAAAGACAAGAACGATGAAATACCAAGTATCAAAGAAAGGTTCAAGTGTAACATTTAAGTTTGAAACATACGAAGAAGCAGTTGATTTTTGCAACACAATGATTTTTTTGGAAAATGCAAGAGGTGCTGAATATCCAGAACTTACAATAAGTGAAATAAAATAAGATATATTACATAAGAGCAATGAACACATTTGATTTTTATCAAGACCGCAAAGTAACATGTTGGGAGCGTACTCAGTTTTCTATCGAAGCGGAAAGTTATAAAAAAGCGTTAGAAATAATAAAATCATGGGGAGGTGAAGATGTACTTTGTTTTGAAGATGACAAGCAGATAATGGTTACAGACGGAGAAACTTTATATGAAACATCAGAGACCATTTCTCCTATTGATAACGGAGGTAGACCAACTATAGAAGTATTTGATAGCACAGGAAACAAAATTACTGATAATGTCATGAAAACACGATTATGAAAGGAGAATACGAGAGAACACTAAAACTTTCAAATATAGTAGATTAAACAAATTTAGTTTTAAAAGTGAATGAAATTCATTCACTTTTACTATTTTTGAAAAAAAATCGTATGAAGTAATACGAAACATGACTATGGACGAAATTAAAATTTTTGAGAATGAGCAATTCGGAAAAGTAAGAATTGCGATGAGTGAGGGTAACGATCCATTGTTTTGCTTGGCGGATGTGTGCCGTGTTATAGGCATTACTAACGCAAGAAATGTCAGGTCAAGACTTGAAGAAGATGATGTCCGCCAAATGGACACCATAGATTCGTTAGGTAGGAATCAACAAGTTACATTTATAACTGAAAGCGGTTTATATGATGTGATAATTCGCAGTG
>ERZ827469.2159-NODE-2159-length-15564-cov-3.525179_pt1 | contig 15564 bp, 12 predicted proteins | sample MGYA00519917_ERZ827469 | MGnify/ENA primary metagenome ERZ827469 (study PRJEB31778, sample SAMEA3449314) | human gut metagenome | biome: human gut; feature: human-associated habitat; material: faeces | place: United Kingdom | collected 2010/2012 ... | reverse complement strand
ATATGGGATAAGGATATTTATCACAATTTCAGTAAATATTCAGCATTGCTGGTTGGAGATATTTTGAGCATTACCAGACGGGAAATTCTCTATTTAGTAGCTATTTTTGCAGTAACATTAGTCTTCTGGGTGCTGGCATTTAACAAACTGTGTGCCGAGAGTGTCAATGTGACGCTTGCAAAGAGCAAGGGGATTCCGGTAAAAGTCATAGAGAATCTGTTTTCCATATTGATTGCACTTATCGTTATGCTTTCCATCAAATGGATCGGGATTCTTTTGATCAATGCACTGTTGATCCTGCCGGCAGCATCCGGTCGGAATATTTCGCAGAATATGAGGGAATATCATTTCTTTTCTGTGGTATTTTCCATTTTTTCCGGAGTGCTGGGACTTCTGGTGTCGTACTATACAAATGTTGCGACAGGTCCGATGATCGTGTTGATCGCATCGGTGATTTACTTTTCTACTTATGCCTATGGACGGAGGTTTTCGTAGTGAATAAGGCCCCATTTAAAGAATATGTGAAACAGTCAGAACCGGGGAAGCGGACATTGGAACCGAAAAAGCGGACATTGGAGCGGAAAAAGCGGACATTGGGATCGAAAAAGCAGAGATTGATAAATGGCGCGTAGATATGTTACCGGATATATCAGATAAGACAGTAGGGCATATCGAGATCTTATTTGAGAAATATGGAACAAGAGAGGTCTTTGGCAGAACCGGTGTAGAGAGCACGACCGGTTTGAGGTCAACGAGAGCATCGGAACTGTTAAAACTGTTGGTAGAAAGAGGACTTGTCGAAAATGTAAAGGGACAGGGGAAAGGAAAATATCGGTTTCGGGAATAAGGTGTAATATATAAAAAATGGGGCTGTCCACATAAAGTGCGACAGCCACATTTTTTATGTCTATGTAAGAATCAAGTTCTTAGAAGTCTGTTAAATCAGCAGCTCTTCTCTCTAAGAAAGCAGTCATTCCTTCTTTCTTGTCATGTGTAGAGCAGGTAATACCGAATAAGTTTGCTTCCATCTCAACGGCGTTCTGGATATCCATGTCATAACCATTGTTGATTGCAGCTTTTGCGATAGATACAGCATAGCTTCCTTTAGAGATGATCTTCTTAGCCATGTCTTTTGCAGTGCTCATTAATTCTTCTTTAGCTACTACTTTGTTTACAAGACCGATTCTGTAAGCTTCTTCAGCGTTGATGTTGTCACATGTGAAGATTAATTCTTTTGCTCTTCCCATTCCAACTAAACGAGCAAGTCTCTGTGTTCCACCGAATCCAGGGATGATTCCAAGACCTGTCTCAGGCTGTGCGAAAGATGCATTGTCAGAAGCGATGCGGATATCACATGCCATAGAAATCTCACATCCACCGCCAAGAGCGAATCCGTTTACAGCAGCGATAGTAACCTGACGCATGTTCATTAATTTGAAGAAAGGAACAGATGCTTTCATACCAAATGCTCTTGCCTCTGCAGCAGAGAAGTTAACCATCTCAGAGATGTCAGCTCCTGCAACAAAAGATTTGAACTCGTTGCCCTTCTTGTCAGGACCACCTGTTAAGATAACAACCTTAACATCATCTCTTGCTTCGATTTCTGTTAATGCTTCGTTTAATTCATCCAGTGTTTCGCTGTTTAAAGCATTTAATGCAGCCGGTCTAGAGATAGTAAGAACGGCAATTTCGTCTGCAACTTCAAGTTTTAAATTGTTCATGAAAAACCTCCTAAATAAAATGTCTTTGTGTACATTACTATGTAAGTTCATTCTATAACTTTGACAAAAAATTGTCAATCCTTTCCTGTACTTTTCTGCCCTTTCTAAATATGTTATACTGTATACATAAAAATCGTAGAAAAAATGGAATGAGGAAGCGAATGTTATCAGAAATCCAGTTAGAAAAAATAAATGAACCGTTACTGTCATGGTTTGAGACTCATAAAAGAGTTCTTCCATGGAGAGAGAATCCGACACCCTACCGCGTATGGGTGTCGGAAATTATGTTACAGCAGACCCGAGTAGAGGCAGTAAAGCCATATTTTGAACGTTTTACGAAGGAGCTGCCGGATCTCCGTCATCTTGCAGAATGTGACGAGGAACGTCTTTTAAAGCTGTGGGAAGGACTGGGGTACTACAATCGTGTGCGGAATATGCAGATCGCAGCAAAAACAGTGATGGAGGAGTATCAGGGAGAACTTCCGGCAGATTATGAAAAACTACTGACGTTAAAAGGAATCGGTCATTATACGGCAGGTGCAATTGCTTCGATCGCTTATGGGATACCGGTTCCGGCGGTGGATGGCAATGTACTGCGGGTCATCACGAGGATCACAGCCGATGACACAGATATTATGAAGCAGGCGTTTCGTACACAAATGGAGCAGCAGTTGAAAGAATCCATGCCAAAAGAAGCGGCGAGTGCTTACAATCAGGCATTGATGGAATTAGGAGCAACGGTCTGTGTCCCGAATGGGGAGCCGGACTGTGACAACTGCCCTGTACAAAATATCTGTATGGCTAAAAAAGAAGGGAGCCAGATGGCATATCCGGTGAAGTCCAAAGCAAAACAAAGACGGATTGAGAAAAAAACGGTTTTTGTAATCCGGGACGGCAGCCGTGTAATCCTGAATAAACGTCCGGAGAAGGGACTTTTAGCCGGACTCTATGAATTTCCAAATGTGGAGGGACATCTGAGTGAAGAAGAGGCATTAGAATATGTAAAAGAAATGGGACTGCTTCCGATGCGGATACAGGAGTTAGAGGAGGCAAAACATATTTTTTCACATATTGAATGGCAGATGGCCGGTTATGTGATCAAGGTTGCACAGCTAGAGGAGGACGATTCGGGATTGCTGTTTTTAGAGGCAGAGGACTGCATTCAGAATTATCCGGTCCCATCTGCATTTGAACGATATAAGAAATATATACGAAAACTGTTTTAGGGATTATTTCGTAATACGATTCGGGTGTCAAAAGGCGGTTTCCAGTTTTTTGATTGGCAACTTGCACAAAGCCGAGTCTATTTTGTTCCGTTGTACGAAAATAAGAAAATCTAAGTCTGCCTGAGTCAGGTTGTGATGGAGTGACGTGTACGTCTTAAACACCCCGTCCATGGGGTGCTAAGACTTTTGCTGCCGTCCATGGCAGCAAAACACTATACATGAACAGCCAGACTAAGATTTACTAATTTTCTCCCAAAGTCACAAAAGCAGTCCCAGGTTTGTGCAAGTTGCCAATTACTAAGATGTGAGCCGCCTTTTGACAACCTAATGTAATAAAAAATACAGGAATTCTCATAGAATAGAATGTCCTGTAAAAGTCTTATAAAAAGAGGGAGCCGATGTCTTTCGACATCGGCATACATATGAAAAAGAATGTATTATAATGGATTTAACCTCATTACGTTGTCTAGTATATATGGCAAATGTGAAAAGATTGTGATTACATTATGATAAATAAGTAAAAAAAAAATGAACAAAAAATGAACAAATTATGTAAACCGAAATCCTAAAATATTCTTAAGTTTCCAGAAAGAAGTTGGAATTAGAAGCATGAGTGTGTATAATAGACGAAAGAGAGAGGGGCACATCGCCCGGAGGAAAGTAATATGTATGACAGCATTATCGTTGGCAGTGGAATTGCAGGAAGTACGGCGGCAAGGAGACTGGCAGAAGAAGGAAAACGTAACGTTTTAGTAATAGAGAAACGCAGCCATATCGGCGGGAACTGTTATGACTGCATGGATGAACATGGTATCTGGATCCATCAGTATGGACCTCATATTTTTCACACGGAAATGAAAGAGGTTTATGAATTTTTCTCAAGGTTTACCATGTGGACATCTTTCCGGCATGAAGTGGTAGCACAGGTGGGCGAGCAGTTGATCCCGGTTCCATTTAATCTGAATACACTACATATGGTCTTTGAAAAAGATAAAGCAGAGGAACTGGAAAAGAAGCTGACAGATACTTACGGTTATGGAAGTAAGGTCCCGATCATGGAACTTAGAAAAAGTGAGGATGCAGGGATCCGCGAGATCGCAGATTATGTCTATCAGAATATTTTCCTATATTATACAATGAAGCAGTGGGGACAGAAGCCGGAAGAGATCAGTGAGGAAGTAACCGGACGTGTACCGGTACTGATCTCGCGAGATAACGGATATTTTACGGACCGCTATCAGGGAGTTCCCAAGCAGGGATTCCACCGGATGTTCCGAAACCTGTTAGACCATCCGAATATTACGATCGTGTTAGATACAGATGCAAAAGAGATTTTAAAATTTCAGGAAGATGAGATTTTATTGCATGGCGAGCCATTTCAGGGTGAGGTGATCTATACGGGAGCAGTGGACGAATTATTTGACTGCTGTGATGGAAGACTTCCGTATCGTTCCCTGGATTTTGCATTTGAACATTATGATAGGGACTCCTATCAGGGCAGAAGTGTGGTCAATTATACGGTCAGTGAAGATTTTACAAGGATTACCGAGTTCAAATATCTGACGAAACAAAAAGACACGGATGGAACCACGATCGTGAAAGAATATCCGTTTGCATATACAGGGAAAGATGGAGAGATTCCTTATTATGCAATTTTAAATGAAGAGAACCGGAAGCTGTATGAGAAGTACCGAAAGCGGACGGAGCATTATAAGAACTTTTATCTGTTAGGAAGACTGGCAGAATATCAGTACTATAATATAGATGCCATGACAAAGAAGGCATTGGATCTAACTGAAAAAATTATCAATCAATAGGAGCAGAACAGATGAAATTATTAACGGTAGCTATCCCATGTTACAATTCACAGGATTATATGGAAAAATGCATTGATTCGCTGTTAATCGGGGGCGAGGATGTGGAGATCATCATTGTCGATGACGGTTCAAAGGACATGACACCGGAGATTGCAGATTCCTATGCAAAAAAACATCCGGAAATCGTGCGTGCCATCCATCAGGAAAACGGAGGACACGGAGAGGCGGTCAATACTGGAATACGAAACGCACAGGGAATTTTCTTTAAAGTAGTAGACAGTGATGACTGGGTAGATGCAGAGGCATATCAGAAGATATTGGCAACACTGCGTGAATTAGTCGGCAACGGAAGCCAGTTGGATATGCTGATCAGTAATTTTGTCTATGAAAAAGAAGGTGCAAAGCATAAAAAAGTCATGAAATATACTTCGGCGATCCCGAAAGAAAAATTGTTTACCTGGAAGGATGTGCGGCATTTTTCAAAGGGACAGTATATCTTGATGCATTCGGTTATTTACCGGACACAGCTTTTGAGAGACTGTGGATTAGAATTGCCAAAGCATACGTTTTATGTGGATAATCTGTTTGTCTATGTACCGCTTCCTTATGTAAAAAATATGTACTATCTGGATGTGGATTTTTACCGTTATTACATCGGCAGAGAGGATCAGTCCGTCAATGAGAGCGTGATGATCAAGCGGATCGACCAGCAGATCAAGGTCAATAAAATCATGGTAGATTCCTATGATCTGTGGAAATTGCAGGATCGAAAGCTCAGAAAATATATGTTTAATTACTTAGAGATCATTACCGTGGTATCTACGGTTATGCTGATCCGTTCCGGCACAGAAGAGAACCTTGAGAAAAAACGGGAGCTGTGGAATTATATCAAGCAAAAGGATCTGCGGTTATTCCATCATCTGAGAAATGGAATTATGGGTGGAACGATGAACCTTCCGGGTAAGGGAGGCAGAAAGATTTCGATTGCGGCATATAAGATTTCTCAAAAAGTAGTTGGATTTAATTAGTATTTGGATAATTATGAAAGGAACGAGTAGCAATAACTGTGGAAATTCGGTTTTTGACTGCTCGTTTTTGTTGCAGTATAGTAAATCCACGTTGCTACAAATGTGAGGTCACTTCATATTATCTATACATAAAATGAAATGTATTTTTGATTTTGAACTGACGGCAGAGGAAATGCACCAGATCGAAGAACTTGATACCGGAAAGAGTCTTTTCTTCTCACATCATAATCCGGAGATGGTGGAATGGTTTATGAGTTTTGTGTAAGGATGTGGCATAATTGGCATTTAAAGGGATAGTAATATAGTAGGTTAAGGGAAGAAACATAAAAGTGTGAGATGCTAATTCTTTGTAAAATCAAAAGAGAAATCCCTCTATGCAGTATTGCCGTTTTTGTGATAAGATATATAAAAACTAATGCCGCGTCAAACAGTACCTGTATGGAAGAATGTTTGGACAAAGGCATCAGATTAGGAGCATAGGATGATAACTGAAAGATCAATGAATATAATTGTTACAGCCGGAGGAACGAGCGAACCGATCGATAATGTCAGAAGGATCGCAAATACGGGAACCGGCAGACTAGGAAGTCTGGTCGCGGATGAATTAGCAGAGGCAGACTGGACAGACCATATATTTTATGTCTGTGCAAAGGACTCGATCCGCCCGGTATCAAAGCGGGTAACCTGTGTGGAAATACAGAGCGTTGCGGATCTGCAGGAGGCTGTAACAGAGCTTACAAAAAAATATGTGATCCATGGAGTCGTGCACAGCATGGCAGTCAGCGATTACAAAGTCCGTTCGGTATCAACGATTGATAGTTTATCAGAGTATTTAGAGAAACGGAGCGCAGAGACAGGTGATCTGCAGAAAAAAATCGTACAGGGAATGGATGAGACCGATTTACGGGAAGGGGTAGGAAAACTGTCCTCACAAATGGGAGCACCGTTACTTTTGTTAGAGCCGACACCGAAAATCCTTCCAATGTTCCGGGAAATGGCACCACAGGCGGTAATTATCGGTTTTAAGCTGCTAAGTCAGGTTTCCGTGGAGGAGCTTTTCGATACAGCGCATCGTTTACTTGTAAAAAACCGCTGCGATTTTGTACTGGCGAATGATATGACAGAGATTGATGAAAACCATCATCTTGGTTATCTGATCGATCCGGAAAGAAACATACAGACCTTTGACACGAAGCAGGAGATCGCAAAGGGAATTGTTCAAACAATATACAGTGAGGTGGAACACAGATGAAGAAAAATATAATATTAGGTGTTACCGGAAGTATTGCAGCTTATAAGGCAGCCGATATTGCAAATACATTGACAAAAGAAGGACACAGCGTTCATGTGATCATGACAAAGGCAGGCATGGAATTTATCACACCGCTGACCATGCAGACCTTGACAAAAAACAAAGTTCACACAGACCAGTTTGCACCTTATGTGCCTTCGGAAGTAGAACATATTTCACTTGCACAGAAGGCAGATCTGTTTCTGGTGGCTCCGGCAAGTGCAGATTTTATCGCAAAAGCTGCTGCAGGGATAGCAGATGATATGTTGACGACGGTATTGTTAGCAACCCGGAACGTTCCGATTCTGGTTGCCCCTGCTATGAATACTGCGATGTACGAAAATCCGATCACACAGCGCAATATCAGAACACTGTCAGAGTTCGGGGTTAAGATGATCGAACCGCGTGAGGCATTACTTGCCTGCGGAGATTTAGGAAAGGGCGCATTAGCAGATACGGAGGATATTATCTCCGCGGTTCAAAAAGCATTATGCAAAGGAATTTGAAAAGCAGGCAGAGTAAAAGTCGGCAGAAAAATGGCAAAAGAAAAACAGAAGAAAACAGCTTCTGATAAAAGAGTCATATAAAAAATAATAAGTAGTGAAAAAGAAAGCCCCATGGTAATCATACGAATCTGAAATCTGACGATTGGAGATCCGTACCATACCACGGGTTTTTTTTTGATTAAAAATGGCAGGAAAAAATTTAATCTTCCTGTAAATTATGTAGTTCGTTTAACAGATCATTTTTCAGATCATAGAGCTTCTTACTTAAATCTACATGGATCTCATGCGGATTGACAAAACGCTTGGTCTCATCCCAGATCGTGTCTTTTTCTTTGTTACAGATCTCCTGGATCTCCATAACGCTTGGAGATTCATAGATACATTTTCCATCTTTAAAGACCGGCACAAGAAGCTCGCGTAACGTATAGCTTCCACCGGCTAAACGTGTCTTTTTCCAAGGCTCGTTCGGGTCAAAAATGGTCATATCTTCCTCCGGGTCAAAGACTTCGCCGACTAAACAGATCAGGTCAGCACGGATCTTTCCGGTATTCTTGTCATAGATACGATAAATCGTCTTATTTCCGGGATTAGTAACTTTTTCCGTATTCTCAGATAACTTGATCTTAGGAATAAAAGTACCGTTCTCATCCCGGATGGCAGCTAATTTGTATACACCGCCAAAAGCAGGATTGTCTTTTGCCGTGATCAGGTTTGTTCCAACACCCCAGGAGGTGATCACAGCACCCTGAAGTTTCAGGCTCTCGATCAGGTATTCGTCTAAATCATTAGAAGCAGAGATGACTGCATCCGGGAAACCGGCTTCGTCTAACATTTTTCGTACTTTTTTAGAAAGATAAGCTAAGTCGCCGCTGTCCATACGGATTCCGTAGAAAGTAAGAGGAATACCGGCTTCACGCATTTCTTTAAAGACGCGGATGGCATTTGGCATACCGGATTTTAAAGTGTCATAAGTATCGACTAATAAGATGCAGGCAGACGGATATAATTCTGCATATTTCTTAAATGCCGTATATTCATCCGGAAAACTCATGATCCAGCTATGTGCGTGGGTACCTTTGACAGGAACATCAAAAAGCTGTCCGGCGAGGACATTAGAAGTTCCGGTACAACCACCGATCACGGCAGCTCTTGCACCATAAGTTCCGGCATCCGGTCCCTGTGCACGGCGAAGACCAAATTCCATAACGCCGTCACCTTTTGCTGCATAGCAGACTCTGGCTGATTTTGTAGCGATCAGACACTGGTGGTTTAAAATATTTAAAATAGCTGTTTCTACTAACTGTGCTTCCATGATCGGAGCAACCACCTTAATGATCGGCTCACGCGGGAAAATAACGGTTCCTTCCGGAATGGCATAAATGTCGCCGGAAAAATGGAAGTTGGCAAGGTACTCTAAGAAGTCATCATCAAAGATGTTCAGACTTTTCAAATAGGCAAGATCATTTTCATCGAAATGAAGGTCCTTGATATATTCAATGACCTGATCGAGTCCTGCGCAAATTGCATATCCGCCGTCACATGGATTGTTGCGGTAGAAAGCATCAAATACAACTACTTCGTGGTTCTGTGTCTTGAAATATCCCTGCATCATTGTCATCTCATACAAATCTGTCATCAGGGTTAGGTTTAATGTACTCATAATAATTTACATGAAAAAAACATGTACTCCTCTCTTTTTCTTGTGGTACAGACTGTAGTCTGTGCTGTGACAGCAAGCTGTCTTGTCAGTCTAATTAACAGAAATTATACCACATTCTGCTATTTTTACAAGGTTGCATTTGGTTTTTCGCAGGAATGGTTGAGGAAAACAGGGATAACATGATATAATTTTCAAAAGTTGTGAGCCGACATAGGAAACAGTCAGGAGAAAAAACAGGTCATGATACAGCACATATTTTTGGATTTAGACGATACGATATTTGATTTTAAGAAAGCGGAGCGGATTGCCTTGAGCAGAACCCTGCGTGAAGAGGGGATCAAGCCGACGGAACATATTCTAAATCGCTACAGTGAGATCAATCTTTCGCAGTGGAAACTATTAGAATTAGGAAAACTGACGCGTGAGGAAGTGTTAGTAAGGCGTTATGAGATATTGTTTCAGGAAGTGGGAATGTCCTGTGATGCGAAAAAAATTTCAGAAAAGTATGAGGATTTTTTAGGAGAAGGACATTATTTTATTCCGGGTGCAAAAGAACTGTTAGAGGATCTGTCAAAAAAATATCATTTGTATCTGGCATCGAACGGAGCCGTGAAAGTGCAGATGAGCAGGATCCAAAGTGCCGGAATTGAAAAATATTTAGAGAAGATATTTTTATCGGAACAGATCGGATACGAGAAACCAAGTCCGCAGTTTTTTGAAAAATGTTTCGCACAGATTCCGGATTTTAAAAAGGAAGAAGCACTGATCTTAGGTGACAGTCTGACTTCCGATATCCGGGGCGGAAAAAATGCCGGGATCCTGACCGTGTGGTTTCATCCATCTGGAAAAAAGGTCGAAGAGGAGATCGTGCCGGATTATGAGATTGGAAAGTTAGAAGAACTGAAAACGATTTTGTCCTTTTATTCCTGAAAAAATGCAAGGGAACGGTTGACAATCCTGGCCGTTAGGATTTATAATTCTAACGAATCAGATAAAGAATTAAAAAGACAATGACGAAGACAGTAGGATATTGGCAAAAGTGACAGCGAGCCGGAGCAGGTGAAAGCCGGTATGAGTAGCCATTATTACGAACATCACTTCTAAGTTGCAGCCTGAACCCGGCATTAAAAATATATAGAAGGTATATATTAGGAAGAGATTATTTTTAAGGCAGGCAGTAGGTGCTGACGGAGGTCTCCACGTTACGGAGAACATGTATGCAGGAGCAGGGCTTCTAAGTACAAGGTAACAGGTGGTAACGCAGAAAATATGCTCGCGTCCTTTTACGGGACACGGGTTTTTTTATTTTATAAGTGCGGATGCCAAAGCTATATTTTTATATAGGTATATGGTACAAATCCAATATTCCAAGTTTCCTTGTGCAGGACATTCCGATGAACCTCAAAAAACAGACATCGTGTTCGCCAGTGGACTTCACGATGTCTTGAGTTTCATCTCCATTGCACAAAAAGAAACTTTCCATATTGGATTTGTACCAATTACTACGATATCTGAAAATATAGCTTTGGCATCCGAAGCATAAAAAAAGAAACCACTTTATGTAGTGAATATAATAGGAGGAACACAGATGTACAACAAAGTATCAACTAACATGAACTTTGTCGAGCGTGAAAAAGAAATTGAAAAATTCTGGCGCGACAATGACATTTTTAAAAAAAGTATGGAGAACCGGAAAGAGGGAGAAACCTATACCTTCTATGACGGACCGCCGACTGCAAATGGAAAACCGCATATCGGTCATGTATTAACGCGTGTTATCAAAGATATGATCCCAAGATACCAGACGATGAAGGGCAAGATGGTTCCGCGAAAAGCCGGCTGGGATACTCATGGACTTCCGGTAGAGTTAGAGGTAGAAAAACTCTTAGGTCTGGATGGAAAAGAGCAGATCGAAGAATACGGATTAGACCCATTTATCAAGAAGTGTAAGGAAAGTGTCTGGAAATACAAGGGAATGTGGGAAGATTTTTCTGAAACCGTTGGTTTCTGGGCAGATATGGATAATCCGTATGTTACCTATGATGATAATTTTATTGAGTCCGAATGGTGGGCATTAAAACAGATCTGGGACAAAAAGCTGTTATACAAAGGCTTCAAAATCGTACCATACTGCCCACGATGCGGTACACCTCTGTCCTCCCATGAGGTTGCACAGGGATATAAAGACGTAAAAGAGCGTTCCGCAATTGCAAGATTTAAGGTAAAAGATGAGGATGCTTACATTCTGGCATGGACGACAACTCCTTGGACACTGCCTTCAAACGTGGCACTTTGTGTAAACCCGAATGAAACCTATGTAAAAGTAAAAGCAGGCGACGGATATACCTATTATATGGCAGAAGCACTGTTAGATTCCGTTCTTGGAAAACTTGCCGATGAGGAAAATGGTGTAAAAGCCTACGAAATCTTAGAGACCTATAAGGGCAGTGATTTAGAAAATAAAGAGTATGAGCCACTCTTTGATTTTGCAAAAGACATTATCGCAAAACAGCATAAGAAAGCATATTATGTAACCTGTGACACCTATGTAACGATGGGCGATGGTACCGGAGTTGTACACATTGCACCGGCATTTGGTGAAGATGATGCACAGGTAGGAAGAAAATATGACCTTCCGTTTGTACAGCTTGTCAATGGAAAAGGTGAAATGACCGAAGAGACACCATACGCAGGCGTATTCTGCAAAAAGGCAGATCCAATGGTGTTAAAGGATTTAGAGGAAAAAGGCCTGTTATTTGATGCACCAAAATTTGAGCACAGCTACCCACACTGCTGGAGATGTGATACACCGTTAATCTACTACGCAAGAGAGTCCTGGTTCATTAAAATGACCGCAGTAAAGGATGACTTGGTACGCAATAACAATACGGTTAACTGGATTCCGGAATCGATCGGAAAAGGACGTTTCGGTGACTGGCTGGAAAATATCCAGGACTGGGGAATTTCCCGTAACCGTTACTGGGGAACACCACTCAACGTATGGGAATGTGAATGTGGTCATCAGGAGTGTATCGGAAGCCGCGCAGAGTTAGCAGAAAAGAGTGGAAACCCGGATGCTGCACAGGTAGAGCTTCACAGACCATACATTGATGCCGTAACCATCAAATGCCCGGATTGTGGAAAAGAAATGCACCGTGTACCGGAAGTGATCGACTGCTGGTTTGATTCCGGAGCAATGCCATTTGCACAGCATCATTATCCATTTGAAAATAAAGAAGTGTTTGAGCAGCAGTTCCCTGCAAAATTCATTTCCGAGGCAGTAGACCAGACGCGTGGATGGTTCTATTCCTTAATGGCAGAGTCCACACTGTTATTTAACAAAGCACCTTATGAAAATGTTATCGTTTTAGGTCACGTTCAGGATGAGAACGGACAGAAGATGAGTAAGTCCAAAGGAAATGCCGTAGATCCGTTTGAAGCATTAGAGCAGTACGGAGCAGATGCGATCCGCTGGTACTTCTATATTAATTCCGCACCATGGCTGCCAAACCGTTTCCACGGAAAAGCAGTACAGGAAGGACAGAGAAAATTCATGTCCACACTGTGGAATACCTACGCATTCTATGTACTGTATGCAGAGATCGATCAGTTCGATGCAACGAAGTATACTTTAGACTATGAAAAATTACCGGTTATGGATAAATGGTTATTGTCCAAACTGAATACACTGGTTAAGACGGTCGATGAGAACCTTGGAAATTACAGAATCCCGGAGGCAGCAAGAGCATTGGATTCCTTTGTGGATGAGATGAGTAACTGGTATGTCAGAAGAAGCCGTGACCGTTTCTGGGCAAAAGGCATGGAGCAGGATAAAATCAATGCATATATGACCTTGTATACCGCATTGGTAACTGTTGCTAAGACAGCAGCACCGATGATCCCGTTCATGACAGAGGATATCTATCAGAACCTTGTCAGAAATCTGGATCCGTCAGCACCGGAAAGTATCCATCTGTGTGACTTCCCGGTTGCAAATGAGCAGCACATTGATAAAGAATTAGAAGACAATATGGAAGCTGTTTTAAAAATCGTCGTAATTGGCCGTGCATGCAGAAACACAGCAAACATTAAGACAAAACAGCCGATCGGAAAGATGTATGTCAAAGCAGATTTTGCACTGTCAGAGTATTTTGTTGAGATCATCGAAGATGAGCTGAATGTAAAGAGCGTGGAATTTACAGAAGATGTCAGTGCATTTACAAGCTACACCTTCAAACCACAGCTTCGTACCGTAGGACCAAAATACGGTAAATATTTGAAACAGATCCAGCAGACTTTAGCATCCTTAGATGGCAATCAGGCAATGGCGAAACTCAAGGCAGAAGGGGCGCTCAAGCTTGACAATATCAGCGACGAGGTTGTATTATGTGAAGAGGATTTACTGATCAGTATGGCACAGAAAGAAGGCTATGTTTCTGACAGTGAAGGTGGGGTTACCGTGGTACTTGACACGAATCTGACACCGGAACTGATCGAAGAAGGAATGGTAAGAGAGATCATCAGTAAATTACAGACCATGAGAAAAGAAGCAGACTTTGAGGTAACAGACCGGATCCATGTAACCTACAGCGGTTCCGACAAGGTAGGCGAGATCTTTGAAAAGTATGGTGAAAATATCAAGACAGTAGTCCTTGCAGATACTGTCACAGAGGGAATGACAGACGGATATCAGAAGGAGTGGAAGATTAACGGAGAAACAGTTCTTCTTGGTGTTCAAAAGGCACAGTAAACAATTATAAAAGAGGAGTTTGCTTATGAATAATGAGACTTTTGACAAAGCGCAATTTATAAAAGATGTACAGGACAACGTGAAGAACCTGTACCGCAAAACCATCAAAGAGGCAACCCAGCAGGAGATTTTTCAGGCTGTATCCTTTACGGTAAAAGATGTCATCATTGATGAGTGGTTAGCAACACAGAGAAGTTTTGATAAACAGGACCCGAAAATGGTTTATTACATGTCCATGGAGTTCTTAATGGGTCGTGCTCTCGGTAACAACCTGATCAATTTGAAGGCATACAAACAGGTAAAAGAAGCACTCGAAGAGATGGGACTGAATCTGGATGTGATTGAGGATCAGGAGCCGGATCCGGCACTTGGAAACGGTGGACTGGGTCGTCTTGCAGCCTGCTTTATGGAATCCCTCGCAACACTGGGCTATGCAGCATATGGCTGTGGAATCCGTTACCGTTACGGAATGTTCAAACAGAAGATCAAAGATGGTTTTCAGGTTGAGGTACCGGACAACTGGTTAAAAGACGGTTATCCATTTGAATTGCGCAGACCGGAGCATGCCTGTGAAGTAAAATTTGGCGGATATGTCCGTGCAGAAGCAGGTGAGAACGGAAGAACCCGTTTTATTCAGGAAGGATATCAGTCAGTAAATGCCGTACCATACGATATGCCGATCATCGGATATGGTAATAACGTGGTAAATACTCTGATGATCTGGGATGCAGAGCCGATGAACTGCTTCGAGTTAGATTCCTTTGATAAAGGAGATTATCACAAAGCAGTAGAGCAGGAGAACCTTGCAAAGAACTTAGTAGAAGTGCTTTATCCGAACGATAACCATATCGCAGGAAAAGAGCTGCGTTTAAAACAGCAGTACTTCTTCGTATCTGCAAGCGTACAGCGTGCCGTAGCACGTTTTAAAAAGAATCATCCTGACATTCATCAGTTACCGGAAAAAGTAACGTTCCAGTTAAACGATACACATCCGACCGTAGCCGTAGCAGAGTTGATGCGTGTCCTGTTAGATGAAGAAGGTTTAGAGTGGGATGAGGCATGGGAGATCACAACCAAGACCTGTGCATACACAAACCATACGATCATGGCAGAAGCATTGGAAAAATGGCCGATTGAAATCTTCTCCCGTCTGCTTCCGCGTATTTATCAGATCGTTGAGGAAATCAACCGCAGATTCCTTCTGGAAGTAGAAGAGGAATATCCGGGAAATCAGTATAAAAAAGACAAAATGGCGATCATTCATGATGGACAGGTCAAAATGGCACACCTTGCCATCGTTGCAGGTTACTCTGTAAACGGTGTAGCGAGACTGCATACAGAAATCCTGAAAAAACAGGAGTTAAAAGATTTCTACGAGTTATTCCCGCAGAAATTTAACAACAAGACAAACGGTATCACACAGCGTCGTTTCCTGTATCACGGAAATCCGCTGCTGGCTGAGTGGGTATCCAACAAGATCGGAAACGACTGGATCACAGATTTAAGCCACATGAAAAAACTTGCTGTCTATGTAGATGATCCAAAAGCACAGCAGGAATTCATGC
>ERZ827469.2156-NODE-2156-length-15574-cov-6.554288_pt1 | contig 15574 bp, 22 predicted proteins | sample MGYA00519917_ERZ827469 | MGnify/ENA primary metagenome ERZ827469 (study PRJEB31778, sample SAMEA3449314) | human gut metagenome | biome: human gut; feature: human-associated habitat; material: faeces | place: United Kingdom | collected 2010/2012 ... | reverse complement strand
CTGAGTTATTTGGCCTACTTGATGGAGTATAGCTGCCTGAGAACCCTTGCCAACAAACACAGAAGCTCTGTACCGAAAATCATCCGCAAATATCAAGATGGACAGGGCCAGTGGGGTATCCCCTATGAAACAAAAAAAGGCTGGAAATGGTGCTATTTTGCCAACTACGCCGACTGCAAGACAGTGAAGAATCCGACAGACATAGTTACGTCCGCAACCCAACAGCATAGACTTTCGGTGAATACAATCGAGAAACGATTAAAAGCGTGTGAATGTGAATTGTGCGGAACAACGGACAGTCCCTGCTTTGAGATTCACCATGTGAACAAACTCAAAAATCTGAAAGGGAAACTGCCTTGGGAAGTCGCTATGATTGCAAAGCGGCGCAAAACTTTAGTGGTGTGCCATAATTGCCATGTCATGATTCACCACCAGTGAGATCTGATTGAACAAGCAAAGACGGAGCCGTGTACAGCGAGAGTTGTAAGCACGGTTCTGAGGGGGGTCTGAGCAGACCTGCCGCCGCAATGCGGTAAGGCGGCTCTTTCCTACCCTACAACTTCCTCGTGAGTCTGCTTTACGCACAGGCGTTTCAAGCCCTTTATTACAGCGCAGACCAGATCCACCACGGCCCGCTGCCGCGCCACGTTCGCTTTGTGCTGGACGAGTTCGCCGCCATGCCGCTGCCAGGCTTCACCCGCGAGCTTGCAACCATGCGCTCACGTTCCATTTCCGCAAGTGTGATCATTCAGAATATGGCACAGATCAAAGAATTGTACAAGGATAGCTGGGAGACAATTCCAGGCAACTGTGATACCATTTTGTATCTCGGCGGCAACGAATCGTCAACACACAAATACGTTTCTGAGATGCTCGGCAAAGCCACGATTGATACCAAAACGCATGGGCAGACAAAAGGCAAGTCCGGCTCTTACTCGACCAACTTCCAGATGTCCGGGCGCGAGCTGCTGACACCGGACGAGGTGCGAAAGCTGGACAACCGCTATGCGCTGCTGTTCATCCGCGGCGCAAGTCCGGTCATGGATGAAAAGTATGATCTCATGCACCATCCAGCGATCTCACACAGTTCCCTCGGCGGCGCAGCGCCCTACATTCATCATGGAACAAAACCGCCCATTTACACCGGCCGCCCGCTGCTTCGTGTGGGCGGCACAGAAAATTCGAATCCATTGAAGGGGGAATTTCATTGAAGAAACCATTTGAATCCAAAGCAAAACGGCTCTACTCGATCTGCGCCAGCGTGTTTTTCATGCTGGCGGTTTTTGTTGTCCCGGCGTTCGCGGCAGACGGCGATCCGCTTGCGGTCGTCAACAATCTGAGTGACTTCATTTTCTCGCTCATTCGCGCGGTCGGCTTGATCCTGCTCGGCTTTGGCATTTTGCAGGTCGGTCTGTCTCTCAAGTCGCACGATCCGTCGCAGCGCGCAAACGGCATCCTGACTGTTGCTGGCGGTATCGTCATTGCGTTCACCAAGGAGATCCTGACGCTGATCACCGGCTGAGAAATGCTGCGGGAATGGCAGCTCCATTCCCGCGGCACAGATCCTATGATGTTGTATTGTCCAGAATTCTGCGATAATTCCGCTTGGCGTACAAAATCCTGCGAATCTGTACAGTGTCTCCGGCGACCACATAGAACACCAGATAGCTTTCTACGATCAGATACCGATAGCCCTTGGTCGCCAGCGCAATATCACGCGGCTTTGGGCATCGAAACGGCATCTGCGAGAGGCTCTCGATTTCCTCAATGAGCAGATCGTAGTACCGAAGCGCAGCCTGCTGGGACAGTGTGTTCAGATAGTCGATGATCTCCTGTAAGTCTTTCTTGGCGGTCGGGTAGATTTTAATCTTATAAACGTCCATGCACAAGCCCTCGCAGCTCTCTGGCGACGCTCAAAAAGTCCTCACCCTCTGCGCCTTCGGCAATTTCTGCTTCCGAAACCGCAAGTTTGGCATAGAGGTCGATCAGCGCCTGCTGGCGCTCATACTCTGCCATGCTCTGCACGACCATGTCACCTGTGCCGTTTCGTGTAATGAACACAGGCTCGCGCGTCTGCTTGCAGAAGTCGGAAATCTCATTGGCGCTGTTGCGCAGATCAGAAATCGGTCGAATACTCGGCATACTGCATCCCTCCTTCACTTGCAGTATAGCAAAATATTGAGTATTTTACAACATAAATTTTGATTGCGAGGTGATACCATCTCAAGTGGAAACTGGATCATAGATAATCTCAATTCCTCGCTGGAAACGTGGAACAGCAAGCTGTCGGAAATTTGGACGCTGTTGACCACCAGTCCGGAGAACTTCAAGGGCGGCGGGATCTGGAATGTGATTGTCGGGATCAACGACGCGCTGAAGGCAATCGCGTATGCGCTTCTGGTTCTGTTCTTTGTGATTGGCGTGATGAAAACCTGCGGCAGCTTTACGGAGCTGAAACGCCCGGAAGTGGCGTTCAAATGCTTCATCCGTTTTGTACTGGCACAGGCGGCGGTCACCTACGGCATGGAGCTGATGACGGCGCTGTTCTCGATTGCGCAGGGCACAATCCAGACGATCATGGGCGCGTCCGGTCTTTCGGCAATGGAAGCATCCACGCTGCCCGCCGAGATTGCAACGACGATTGAAGATGTGGGCCTGCTGGAAAGCATTCCTCTCTGGGCAGTGACGCTGCTCGGTTCGCTGTTCATCTGGGTGCTGTCGCTCGTCATGATCTTGACCGTCTACGGCCGCTTTTTTAAGCTCTATATGGCGACGGCGATTGCGCCGATCCCACTGTCGAGCTTCGCAGGACAGCCCTCCAGCAGCATTGGCATGGCGTTCATCAAGAGCTACGCCGCCATCTGCTTGGAGGGCTGTGTCATTTTGCTGGCCTGTATTATTTTCTCACAATTCGCGTCCAGCCCGCCCGTCGTAACGGAAGGACTCGCCCCGGCAACGGTCGTCTGGAACTACATTGGCGAGCTGGTGTTCAATATGCTGGTACTCGTTGGCTCCATTAAAATGTCCGACCGCATCATCCGGGAATTGATGGGACTTGGATAAGAAACCCTCCATCCGTAGTTGGATGGAGGGTTCTGAATCTTATGATTTATTTATTATGCGCCGTGGCGAAATTCGGCATTGTTTTTCGTCAGCAGATACAGACAATACTGGTTCATGCTGATACCCTCGCGCTTGGAGTTTTCCGCAAGGGCGCGGTGCAGTGACTTCGGAAGCCGCAGCTTGAACTGCCCGGAATACTCCTCGTCAGACGCGGGCTCCGGAATTTCATAGCCATCTTCCAGCGCGGCGGCCAGCCATTCGCGTTTGCAGTCCAGCGCGTTTTTCAGCGCCGCTTCCGCCGTCTCGCCGCTGGTCAGGCAGCCGCGCAGCTCCGGATACGAGGCTACAAAACCGCCTTCGTCCGTGTCCGGAACAAGCTCCAGACGATACGGAAGATTCATATAATACTCAATCGTCTTCACGATTTGACACCTCGCTTTCTACAACTTCTTTTACCATCATAACGTAGACTTTCTTGATCGGTTCGTGCATAGGGATCGTAATTGGCGCGCAGCCGGGTTTGCGAAACGTGCAATGGCTGCTGCCTCCGTTTGGCTGACGCATTTCATAGCCGTAGCTTTCCAGCACCTTGCGCAGCTCGTCAAAACGAAGATCGCGCGATAATCCGCAGATCCTTGCCAATAGTTTATCCCATTTTGACACGGAACATCACCTCTGTCTCTCTGTACAGTCTTATTATAGCATGGTGTCATATATGGTGTCAAATGAATTTCGCGTGAGTTTATTACGATCTGCCTGCAATTTTCCGCACCAGCGACACACCCCACGAAATCAGCCCCAGGACAATGAGTGCATACCAGATCCCATTCGCCAGTGCATAGTGGCTGTAATACCAGCCGGAAAACAGCGTCGGCACGATCAGCGCATACAAAAGCGGCAGACCGAGGTGCAGCAGCGACGCGGCATGAAATAATACGGACAGAAGCAAACAGCCAGCCCCAAATACGATCATCAACATGGCACAGCCTCCTTTTGAAAGTTTGTGCCATGTTAGCTTGGAACAAAGAAAAAATCAAGCCCCATTCCAGAAAAAACTGAAAAACAGGAGGGATTCATCATCGAAGTTAAAATCAACAAAGAAATCCAACGGTATCAGGAGAGCATTCTGTTCGGCTTATCGCTGCGGCAGATGGTGTTTGCGCTGCTCGCCATCGGCGTGGCGGTCGGCGCGTACTTCGGCCTGAAACCGCTCATCGGCGCGGCAGAGGTCGGTTGGGTGTGCATGCTGGCGGCTTTTCCGTTTGCCATGCGCGGCTTTTTTACCTACAACGGCATGCCCGCCGAGCGCTTCCTGCTGGCGGTCATCCGCTCGGAGATCCTCTGCCCGCGAACGCTTGCATATCATCCGCAGAATCTATATGCGGAATTGCTGCTGGATTCCAATTCCATGCGGGAGGTGCTGACGCTTGATTAAAACCCTCAACAACACCATCAAGCAGGATCGAACAGCCTACAAAATCCCGCGCAGTGTGCAGGACGTCATTCCCATCCAGCGGATCTTCGCGGATGGGATTTTTCAGTTCGGCACGAAATATTCCAGAACGCTGCGCTTTTCGGACATCAACTATGCCATCGCGTCCAAAGAGGATAAAACGGCGATGTTCCTCGGTTACAGCGAGCTTCTCAATGCGCTGGACAGCGGCTCGACCACGAAGCTCACGATCTGCAACAAGCAGGTCAACCGGCAGGCGTTTGAAGATACCGTTCTGCTCCCGCAGCGCGGAGATTCGCTCGACGGATTCGTGGACGAGTTCAACGGGATGCTGGAAAGCAAAATCTCCGGCAGCTCCGCCAGCGTGGAACAGGAGCGGTTTATCACGGTTTCCGTTCACAAAAAGAACGTGGATGAAGCGCGTACGTTCTTCTCCCGTGTAACAGACGAAGTGTCCTCCAAACTCTCGCGGCTCAACTCGTCCTCCAACGAGCTGGACGCCGCCGAACGGCTGGATGTCCTGCGCGGATTCTTCCGACCAGAGGAATCATCCTTGCCCTTTGATTTGCAAACGGCCATGAAGCGCGGGCATAATCTCAAGGATACGATCTGCCCGGACAGCTTGGAATTCCATCGGGATTATTTCAAGATGGGCAATCAATACGGGCGCGTCCTGTTTCTCAAGGACTATGCCAGCTACATCAAAGACAGCATGATCCTGGAGCTGACCGACCTCAACCGGCGCATGATGCTCTCCATTGACATGATCCCCGTGCCGACCGACGAAGCGGTGCGAGAGGTGGAGAACAAACTGCTCGGCGTGGAGACGAACGTCACCAACTGGCAGCGGCGGCAGAACAGCAACCAGAACTTCTCTGCTGTTGTGCCGTATGATCTGGAACAGCAGCGGAAGGAAACCCGTGAGATGCTGGACGACCTCACGACCCGCGACCAGCGAATGCTGTTCGCTGTGGTCACGCTGGTGCATCTGTCAGACAGCAAGGAAGAACTGGACAGCGACACGGAAACGCTTCAATCCATTGCGCGCAAGCACCTGTGCCAGCTCGCAAAGCTGAGCTTTCAGCAGCAGGATGGGTTAATTACTGCGCTGCCGCTCGGCCTGCGGCGCATTGACGCGCTGCGGACACTCACGACAGAAGCCCTCGCGGTGCTTATGCCGTTCAAGGCACAGGAGATCCGTCACCGGCACGGCATCTACTACGGGCAGAACGCCATCTCCAAGAATCTTATTCTGGCCGACCGCAAGGAGCTTTTGAACGGCAATGGCTTCATTCTCGGTGTCTCCGGCTCCGGCAAATCCTTTGCCGCCAAGCGCGAGATCACGGAGATCGCGCTGTCCACAAATGACGACATTATCATCATCGACCCCGAAGCCGAGTACCGCCCGCTGGTCGAGGGCTTGGGCGGCGAGGTCATTGAAATCTCCGCTACCTCGCCCAATCATATCAATGCTCTTGATATGGAGTCTGGCTACAACGACGGTGACAATCCAGTTGTGCTGAAATCCGAATTCTTATTGTCTCTCTGCGAGCAGCTCGTGGGCGCGGGTAAGCTGTCTGCCAAGGAGAAATCCATCATTGACAGGTGTACTGCCCAGGTCTACCGCGAGTTCATCCGAAACGGCTATCTCGGCGTTGTGCCGACATTACAAGACTTCCACGCTGCGCTCCTGGAGCAGCCGGAACCCGAAGCGCGGGACGTTGCACTGGCGTTGGAGCTGTTCACGGAGGGCAGCCTCAACACCTTTGCCAAGTACACGAACGTGGATACCAATTCCCGCATTCTCTGCTACGACATCCGTGACCTTGGCAAACAGCTCCTGCCGGTCGGTATGCTGGTCGTACTGGACAGCGTGTTCAACCGCATCATCCGCAACCGAAAACTCGGTAAAAATACATGGTTATATATTGACGAAATCTATTTGCTGTTCCAGCACGAATACAGCGCGAATTTCCTGTTCACGCTCTGGAAGCGGATGCGCAAATATGGTGCCTGCGGCACGGGGCTGACGCAGAACGTCGACGATCTGCTGCAATCCCATACTGCCCGAACGATGCTGGCAAACAGCGAATTTCTGCTCATGCTTAATCAGGCGAGTACGGACCGAATCGAGCTGGCGCGGCTGCTCAATATTTCGGACAACCAGCTTTCCTACATTTCGGGCGTAGATTTTGGGCATGGACTTCTCAAATGCGGCAGCACCATTGTGCCTTTCGTGGATCATTTCCCGAAAAACGGCAGGCTGTATCAGCTGATGACCACAAAAATGTCTGAACGGGTGGAGCAGGCGTCGTAATGCGGGAGGTCAAAGAAAAAAGGTTGCTGAAGGAACGCGCAGCCGAAACGCTCAAATCCGCGCCGCAGGCAGCGTTCCGCCGCGGCACGGATGCTTCCTTTCAGCAGCTTCGGCAGGAGCTGCGCGAGGCTGCACAGGATGGTAAGTCAGACGATCGTTACGAGAGCGGCAAGATCACAGACACCGCCGACCATGCCGTGCAGGAAGCCCGCTATCTGGCAGAAAAAGCTGTCCACAAGCTGCCGAAAACAAAATCCGAACTGCAGCGGGAAACCCGGACAGAATCCAATCCACAACACGAGCAGTCCCGACAGCCTACTACAGTACCGAGAGAATATCCGCCTGTTTCTGCGCAACCGAGCTATCCGCCGCAAAGTCAGCCACAGGTAAGCCGACCTGTGCGCGAAGTGGCTTCTCCAATCAGGGAGAAGCCGGTTTCTCCGGCAAGCGACAAGCAGCCTAAAATGCGGGAGCATACACCGACCGCTGATGCATCTGTGCAACAGTCCCGGCATCCAGCTTCGGAGATACACGAAAAGCCGCAGGCTGTTCACCACGCGCAGGTAAACCGATCCGTGCGCGAACTGGAAACATCAGTAAGAGAAAAGCCTGCTGGGAAAGCAAAACCGGCAGAGCAACGGTTGCTTGGACAAGCCCCTGCCAGCACGGAACCATCTGTACCTGCGACGACCCCGACGGTGCAGCCATCAGCACGAACTCTGCCAAGAGAAAAACCGATTGTTTCCTCTCCGCGAGAACCGCTTGCCACGCCAAAACCGGATACCACACAGTTCGCGCTTCCTGCAATCAAGACGAAAGAGTACGTCCGAAAGAAACGGGAGAAGCAACTTCTTCTCAAAGAAGAAGCGGGGAGTATTGAAGATACGCCCACAGATTCCGAAACTTTTTCGCCGGTCATCCGTACACGAGAAACTGTTCGTGAACAGCAAAAACTCCACGTTTCCCATAGTACAGAGCAGGAACAGCCAGCTCTGCAGCAGATCCGAACACGGCAGCCGCAGACAGCTTCCATGCCCGCCGATATAGAACCCACGAAGCCGGAAGTTCCACAGCCACCGCTTCCGGACATCAAGAGCAAGCAAAAGTACATTGCAGCGCAGCAACCGACACAGGTAACGCCCGTGCAGGCAAACCCACAGCAGGCAGCGAGAGAAATGATTCGAGGAAGTGCAAAATTATGTCAACCAGCATTGACGAATGAAACAGTTCCTGTGCCAGCGAGCAGGAATGTCGCTCCGACAAAGCCTGCGCGTGTTCAGAAACAGGCGCGACCGGCTTTCGTAAAAAAGCAGAAGATCAAAACAGCCCCAAAAGCGAAAATCAAGTCCTCCACCACACCTGCCGCAAAAGCCTTGCCCAGCAAAGCGTCGGCAGCTCCTCCAAAGCAGGCCCCAACTGTCATCCGCAAAGGACAGGTGCTTCGGGATACGGCGATCAAAACGGCAAAAGTCGCAAAGGAAGCCGGAAAGAAGGTCCTGCGGGCAATCGCGGCAGCGGCAGAAAAGTTGGTCGCAGCTATCGGCACAGGCGGCGCGGCGGCGGTCGCTGTTGTGATCGTGATTTTGTTGGTAGGATTTCTGTTTGCCTCACCGCTCGGAATCCTGTTTGCCGGGGAGGACACAGGCACAGAGATCAAGATTCCGGACGCCGTTGCGACGCTGAACGGCGAGTTTACCGACGAAATCTACCGCATCATGGAAGAAAACCCATACGACGAGTTGGATATGCAGGAGGGCATGGAAGCGGCTATGCTTCAAAATTGGCGAAACGTGCTGGCTGTGTACGCGGTCAAGGTTTCGACCGACGAAGAACACGGCTTGGACGTTATGACAATGGACGAAGAAAAACTCCAGCTCCTGCGGGAAATTTTCTTCGATGCCAACAAGTTGGAATACGAATTGACGACCAGAACCGTAGACGGCGAGCAGATCACAACACTGCACATCTCCGCACAGATCAAGGATGCCATGCAGATGGCAGATGAATACAGCTTCACTGCCCAGCAGCGGGAGATGCTCGAAGAACTCCTGAAGCCGGACTATGACGACATTTTCCTTTCCCTGATCGGTAATTATCAGCCGGACGGCATGCCCATCGGCCCCGTCGACATTTCGGACATCCAAGGCACGCTGCCAGATGATCTTGACCCGCTGCGAGAATCCATTGTCCTGACAGCATATCAGCTTCTTGGAAAAGTGACGTATTTCTGGGGCGGCAAAAGCCTCGTTCTCGGCTGGGACAGCCGCTGGGGAACGCCGACGACGGTTACCGCACCGGGCAGCGGCTCGACCGGCAAGGTGCGTCCGTTCGGATTGGACTGCTCCGGTTTTGTGGACTGGACGTTCTATAACGCCACGAGCGGTGCATACCTGCCCGGACGCGGCGGTGGCGCAGCCTCGCAGCATGGGTATTGCACCAACATTGCATGGTCAGACGCACTGCCCGGCGATCTCGTCTTTTACGCGGATGACAGCCACGTTGGGATCGTCTGCGGCTACGACAGCGTAGGGAATCTCCTCGTCATCCACTGCTCCGGCGGGCAGAATGGCGTGGTCGTGACCGGGCGCGAGGGCTTTGCCGTCGCAGCCAGACCGGATTTGTTTACGGATTAGTCCAATTTGCTTCGTTTGTGCGGCATTCTTTGTTGGCTCTGGTGAATAGCTTTCTTTCCTTTTTCCTGCGATACTTGGCGTACCAAATCGAAAGGAGACTGCAATGGAAACAAGAAAAAACCTATGCGCCATGCTGCCGGTCGCACTCCATACCAGAGTCCGGCAGGAGCAGGAAAAAGCCGGGATGACCCTCGGTGAGTATGTGGAAGCCATGATCACGGAATATTACGACTGGAAGGACGGAAAAATCATGACCGGAGAAATGAGAACCTTAGCCGCGCAGATCCCCGCAGAGCTCTTTGACCGCCTCGACCGCTACCTCAAGGAGCGCGGCATCAAGAAGAAGGACTTCTTACCGGAGGAACTCATTTTTCAGCGGTAAAACTTTCCTGCAAAAGCACCACATTGCAGTCATTCCTAACCTTTTTTCGCAAAAAACGGTTTCTTTCTGAACCTATATCCTCATTCTTGTCTAATATGTCAAAAATCAGCGCATCCGGCTGGCTATTCTGTTCCCTCTCGCAATCATCCCCGCATCCTCTCGCCACGCCTGCTCCCAATCCCCTTCGGTCTGTCTGTCCCGCGCCTGTCCTGCTCCCTCGCATCCCGTTTGCTCAACCCTCTCCGCATCCATTTCACGATCTGTTCCCATGTCTCCCTTGCAGCAAAAGCAGCGCATCCATCAGGATGCGCTGCTTTTGCAAGTTCCCTCTTGACAAATCGGGAAAGTTATGGTATTTTGTAATCAGTAATAATAATCATTATTGTTTTTGGAGGATTCAATCATGAAATACGAATGTCCCTGCGGCTACGTCTATGATCCGGCCGTCGGCGATCCCGAGAATGGCATTGCCCCCGGCACACCGTTTGAAGAAATCCCGGAGGGGGTTTGCCCTGACTGCGGTCTGGACAAGTCCGCATTTACAGAGGTCTGATTGGCCATGGAATACAAAGAGAACGTAGAGCTTTGCCACTGCAAGCACGTCACGCTCGCGGATATTGACCGCGCACTTGCGCAGACGAACCGCTTTTCCGACGTCGAGCGCGAATTTCAAGAAGTACAAAAAATCACAAGCTGTTCCACCGGCTGCGGCGGCTGCCATGATAAGATCATGGGCGTCATCTCCGGTCTGATGAGCGGCTAAGAAAAGGAGATCAACTATTATGAAAATTCGAATCAATCAGGATATTGTTGAGTTCACCCCGGAGAATCCCGCAGAAAAAACAGAGCTGGAGGCGCTCTGGATCAAGATGTCCAACTGTATCGGCAAGACGAAGCGTCTTGAACCAATGGGCACCTACATTTCCAGTGAGGACAAAACCGCAATGTTCCACATTGAAGGTCTTTCCAAAGAAGAACTTGGCGCAATTCCTACCGTTCGTGCGCCGTATGACACGGATGTTTACTGTCAGACGTGCAACAAGACCGTTCACGTCAAAAAAGGCGAGGTCATCCCCTTCTGCTGCGGCCGACTCATGGAGATTCTCGACTGACTATGCGTTTCCCGGGCCGTTCCCATTTTGTGCCCGAACAGGCAGCCAGCATTTCGCTGGCTGTCATTTTTTGTCGGCTGTTTGTCGAGATATTTTGGTTGACACCCTCCCCCATATTTCGCTATCCGTAGTTACATTCTCACCTCGATGCATTTTGTTGATGGTATGGACAGCTGTGAGGAAATGATGATTCAGGACTGGCCGGGCGCTCTTTACAAGAAAGATGACACGGCATTTCTCTGTTGGACTTATTCTCCGGAAGTCACTTATGTTCTCGAATACACTCCAAGCAAAATTGATGATTCCGAAATCATCAAGATGGCTGAAAGTGCAGAACCTGTAAAATAAAAACCACAGTCTACACTTCAAATCGGAGCGTGACTGTGGCTTTTTATTTATGCACGGGCATGATTTTTCTATCATTCCTTTTTGGAAAAATGTGATTTTATCACGGAGAGCGCCTCCGAAACAGGTTATACTACAAATACAAAACACAAGGAGGTATTCTTATGAGACTGAAAGATAAAGTTGCAATCATCACCGGAGGCAGCCGTGGCATTGGCTACGCTACCGCAGACAAATTTTTGAAGGAAGGTGCTACGGTAATCCTGACCGCAAGCTCACAAGGTTCTGCTGACAAAGCGGTTGCGCAGCTGAAAGAAAAGTACCCTGATGCAACAGTTGCGGGAATCAGTCCTAACCTGTCCAATTTGGAATCTGTCCGCAATGCGTTCCGAGAAGCTGCCTCAAAATACGGTTGCATTGATATTCTGGTGAACAATGCCGGTGTATCCGAAAGCACTCCCTTTACCGAGTATACGGAGGAAACCTTTGATAAGGTTATGGATCTGAATGTAAAAGGCGTGTTCAATGCTACAAGAGCCGCCAGTGAGTGCATGATTGCAAAAGGTCAAGGTGTTATTCTCTCCACCTCCTCAATGGTCAGCATTTACGGCCAGCCCAGTGGCTTTGCTTATCCCGCATCCAAATTTGCTGTCAATGGCCTGACGGTTTCCCTTGCCCGAGAATTGGGTCCGAAGGGTATTCGAGTGAATGCAGTCGCTCCCGGTATTACCCTGACCGATATGATGAAGGCTGTTCCCAAGGAAGTAATTGATCCGCTCATCAAGCAGATCCCTCTGCGCCGCCTGGGTCAGCCGGAGGATATTGCCAATGCATTTGTGTTCCTGGCATCTGACGAAGCATCCTATATCACGGGCGTTGTGCTCAGTGTAGACGGAATGGCAAGAACATAAAAGAGGAAACAGGGCAGCTGGAAACGGCTGCCCAATCTTCAAAATATGGAGGTATCCACATAAAAAGAATCATTCCCATTTTAATGACTTTACTGCTTCTCTCTGGTTGTGCAACGCAATCCGCTGAAAAAACCTATCGACAGATTACTATGGAGGAAGCTATTACGATGATGGAGGAGGAAACCGGATACATCATCCTCGATGTTCGTACTGCTCAGGAATATAGCGAAAAGCATATTCCCGGTGCTATCAATATTGCCAACGAATCCATTGGCACAGAGGATATCTCTGAACTGCCGGATAAAGATCAGCTGATTCTGGTATACTGCCGCAGCGGTAATCGGAGTAAGCAGGCATCTGAAAAACTGGTGAAACTGGGCTACACCAATATCATTGAGATCGGCGGAATTAATAGTTGGCCCGGTGAAACAGTCAACGGCGATAAGTGATAAAATCACAGAACAAGGAACGACTGCTGGATATAATAAAGCCATAAAAAAGAAAACAGGAGGACTTAAATATGTCTGCTATCAGTGTTAATAAAAACAATTTCAATCAAGAGGTTTTGAACTCGGACAAGCCCGTCCTGATGGATTTCTGGGCTCCCTGGTGTGGTCCTTGCCGCATGGTAGTTCCTCTGGTAGAAGAGATTGCCAAGGAGCGCTCCGATATCAAGGTTGTTAAAATTAATGTGGATGAGGAACAGGAACTGGCTATGCAGTTCGGTGTGATGAGCATACCCACTCTGGTGGTTATGAAGAACGGAAAAATTGCCAATCAAGTCACCGGTGCCAGACCTAAGGCTCAGATTCTCGCCATGCTGTAAGGAGGTGCAAAGATGAGATTCTTCGATTTCCTGAAAGGCCCTGACATCAATCAGGGTGTCAAAGAATATAGCACTACGGATGGCGCAGTCCTGCTGGATGTTCGCACCCCCGACGAATACCGGCAGGGGCATATCCCCGGCAGTAAAAATGTTCCTTTGCAGTCCATTAGCAAAGTGGCTGGCATGATTGACAATAAATCTACCCCCATTTTTGTTCATTGTCTCAGCGGTGCAAGAAGCCGTCAGGCAGCTGCTATTTTGAAGCAGATGGGTTATACCAACGTGAAAAACATAGGCGGAATTTCCTCTTATGCGGGAAAGGTGGAACGATAACATGAAAGTTGTCATTGTGGGCGGTGTGGCAGGCGGTGCTACCGCTGCCGCCCGTATTCGCAGACTGAATGAGCAGGCAGAAATCGTAGTTTTTGAGCGCTCGGGGTATATCTCCTATGCCAACTGTGGTCTGCCATACTATATCGGTGATGTGATTACCGATCGGTCGGATCTGATCCTCCAGACCCCGGAAAGCTTCTTCTCCCGGTTCCATGTAAACATGAAGGTGCGCCATGAGGTCACGGCTATCCATCCCGAAAAAAAAGAAGTTACCGTGAAAAATCTGGAAACCGGTGAGGAGTTCGAGGAGAGCTATGACAAACTGATTCTCTCCCCCGGAGCCAAGCCTACTCAGCCCCGGCTTCCCGGTGTAGGTCTTGATAAGCTGTTTACCCTGCGCACTGTTGAAGATACCTTCTGCATCAAGGATTACATCAATGCAAACCATCCCAAATCCGCTGTACTGGCAGGTGGTGGCTTCATTGGATTGGAGCTGGCAGAAAACCTGCGAGAGTTGGGGATGGATGTCACCATTGTCCAGCGTCCAAAACAGCTTATGAATCCCTTTGATGCCGATATGGCTTCTTTCATCCATAATGAAATGCGCAAGCACGGTGTAAAGCTGGCACTTGGTCATACCGTAGAAGGGTTTGAGGAAAGGGACGGCGGCGTGGATGTGCTGCTGAAAGAAGAACCGTCTCTCCATGCGGATATGGTAATCCTGGCCATTGGTGTTTCTCCCGAAACCACCCTTGCAAAGGATGCCGGGTTGGAACTGGGCATTAAAGGAAGTATTGTGGTCAATGACCGAATGGAAACCTCCATTTCCGACATCTATGCCGTGGGCGATGCGGTGCAGGTGAAGCACTTCGTTACCGGGCAGGATGCTCTGATCTCTTTGGCTGGCCCTGCCAATAAACAGGGACGAATCGCTGCGGACAACATCTGTGGCGGAGACAGCCATTATACCGGCTCCCAAGGCAGCAGTGTCATCAAGATCTTTGGCATGACTGCCGCTACTACCGGCGTAAATGAGACCAACGCCAGAAAAACAGGGCTGGATGTTGATACGGTTATCCTGTCACCCATGAGCCATGCAGGTTACTACCCCGGCGGGAAAGTCATGACAATGAAGGTGGTCTTTGAAAAGGCGACTTATCGCCTGCTGGGTGCGCAGATCGTAGGCTATGAAGGTGTGGATAAGCGCATTGATGTGCTGTCCACCGCTATCCGGGCAGGAATGAAAGCCACGGAACTGAAGGATCTGGATCTGGCCTACGCACCGCCTTATTCCTCTGCGAAAGACCCGGTAAATATGGCTGGCTTTATGGTTGAAAATATCGCAAACGGTGTTCTGAAACAATGGCATCTGGAAGATGCAGATCGTCTTCCTCGTGACGGAAGCGTAACTCTGTTGGATACCCGCACTGTGGAAGAATTCGCACACGGACACATTGACGGCTTCTTTAACATCCCGGTGGACGAGCTGCGGGAGCGGCTGGGTGAGCTGGACAAGCGTAAGCTTGTCTACGTCATCTGTCAGAGCGGTCTGCGCAGCTACATTGCCTGTCGTATCCTGGCCGGAAACGGCTTTGACTGCTATAACTTCTCCGGCGGCTTCCGGTTCTATGATGCTGTGACCAATGATCGCTGTCTCATTGAATCGGCTACGGCCTGCGGAATGGATCGAGCATAAAATCAGGACATCTGCTTGCAACTAATAGCAAGCAGATGTCCTTTTTGCTTAATCATTTTGCAATTGTTCCAGTCTGATTTTGTCTGTAATCTCCACTGTTCCACGAGTCAGTTTGACCATACCCTCGTTCTGGAAATAGCGAAGCATTCGGGTAACTACCTCACGGGCGGTACCCATGTGGCTCGCAATGGTTTCATGGGTAATCTTGAGGATATTTGTTCCCTCTAAGCTGCATTCCTCCAGCAGAAATCCTGCCAACCTTTTATCAAAGCTTTTCCACATGATCTGCTCCATGAGCCACATAACCTCAGAAAAACGGGTGGCCATAATTTCGTTGGTAAAATTAGCTACCACAGCAGACTCTTTCATAATGTGCTGATAAGTGTCAGCAGAAATAACCCACATCGTGGTATCCTTCTGCGCCTCAATGGTAATCTCAAACTGAATACTGTTCATCATACAGGAGGCGGAAAACAGGCAAATATCCCGATCAAACAAACGAT
>ERZ827469.2151-NODE-2151-length-15586-cov-2.676325_pt1 | contig 15586 bp, 6 predicted proteins | sample MGYA00519917_ERZ827469 | MGnify/ENA primary metagenome ERZ827469 (study PRJEB31778, sample SAMEA3449314) | human gut metagenome | biome: human gut; feature: human-associated habitat; material: faeces | place: United Kingdom | collected 2010/2012 ... | reverse complement strand
TGAGTCCCAAGCGCATACGGAGTGCCATATCCTTGTATTCGTAGGCCACCGTCCAGCGCGGGGGCATGCCGGGGCGCAGGCACCATTCGCCGCGTTCGTCGCTGCGCACGTCGCGCAGGAAGGCCGCGTCGGCCATGTGGCGCCACTCCCCCTCGGGGAGCGAGCGCCGCCAGATGGCCTGCGGTTCGGGACGTCGGGTGACGTACTGCCCGAAGCGTTCGAGCTTCTCGAAATCCCCCGTGTCGATCAGTTCGTAATCCCCGAACGAGGGTGTCAACTGTCCTTGCATGCTTATGGTTACTTTACCGTCGGCTTCAGCATGAAGCGGAACGTATAATCGCCGTAGGGCACCCGGAACTGCTCTTCGGGCAATGCGCCCCAGCTGTCGATACAGCCCAGGCCCGATTGCCGCAGGTCAAAGTTCACGAACGTGGCATCGCGTGCCACGAGCGTCCCGGAATGCTGCTGCGGCGGGAAATTCGACACATCGAGGTCTGCCGTGGCGTACGGCAGCGCCGAGGCCGAGAACGGTGCATCGGCGAGGATCGTCAGCCCCGTACCGGCGCTGTCGACCACCGTCCACCAGCGCAGGCCGCCCTTGGTGCCGGACTCCTGCGGACGCACATATTCATCGTGGTACTGGTCGGCGACACGCTGCTCGTAAAGCCCCAGGTCGGCCGACGAAAGACGGTCGGCATAGTTCTCGTGCGCACCGCGGCCGTAATAAATCACACGGTCGTAACGCGCCGGCATCGTGAGCGTCATGCCGAAGCGGAACAGATTGGGCACCTCGGCCGTCTTGTCGGCGGTCATCCGCTCGGTGACCTCCATTTCGCCCGCACCGTTGATGCGGTAGGTCAGCGCCAGCGTAGCTTTCACGGCGGGCAGTTCATAGAGGGTCTCCACGACGGCCACCCCGTCCTCGACCGCAGCGTCGAACTTCGTAAGCCGCAGTTCGGGGTTCTTCCATACGGCCTGACGCTGGTGCAGCCTCGCCCCGAGGTCGTTCTCGGTCGGGGCACGCCAGAACTGCGGGCGCAGTTCGGCGCCCTCGGCCATCAGCTCACGGCCGTCGACCGTGTATGCCGCCAGGAACCCGTCGCGCGAGAAGAACACCTGCCACGTATCCCCTTCGACACGCGCACCGCGTTCCCAGCGGGTCACCTCTACGGGACGCGCCGAGGCCGCAAGGCCGAAACCGGCCTTACAGTCGTACTCGCGTACGACGAACTGCTGTTTGGCCACCGTATGGCCGATGTCGAGCAGCGGCTGCTTCTCTTTGAGTTTATAGGCCACGTTCACCAGGATTTCCTTCGCCTGCGGGCAGAAATCAGCCGCAGTGAATCCCAGCGTATACGCACGGCGCTGCTGCGGGGCGACATCGAGGTCGCCGATGCGGCCGGCCTTCACCACACGGCCGTCGGCAAGCAGCTGCCACTCCATTTCGTAGGCATCCAGCCCGATGAAGAAATTTTCGTTATAGACCTCGACCCTGCCCTGCGTAAGGTCGACGGGCGTAGTCCAGATGCTTTGGTACTGGCGCTGCACCTCGTAGGCATGGGGGTGCCACGTGCGGTCGGGGGCGATGATACCGTTGCAGTTGAACGAGTTGTCCGTCGCATCGTAGTCGTTGAAATCGCCGCCGTAGAGGAACGACACGCGGCCGTCGGGCTCGTAGCGGGCAAGCCCCTGGTCGACGAAGTCCCAGATGAAACCGCCCTGATAGGAGGGATATTTGCGTACCAGCTCCCAATAGTGGTCGAGGCCGCCCAGAGAATTCCCCATGGCATGGGCATATTCACACTGGATGAGCGGTTTGGAGGGGTTGTTGCGAGCATATTTCTCGCATTGTTCATAGCCCCAGTACATGGGGCAGATGATGTCGGTGAAGGCCCCGTCCTGATCGTACACGGCACGTTCGTAATGCACCGGACGCGAAGGGTCGTACTCCTTGATCCAACGGTAGCATGCCTCGAAGTTGGGGCCCATGCCCGCCTCGTTGCCCATCGACCAGATGATGACCGAAGGATGGTTCTTGTCGCGCAGCACCATGCGCCGGTTGCGTTCCATGTGTGCCTGCGCATAAGCCGGCGCCTTGGCCAGCGTGTTGTCGCCGTAGCCCATGCCGTGCGACTCGACGTTGGCCTCGTCCACGACATAGATGCCGTAGCGGTCGCACAGCTCGTACCACTGCGGGTCGTTGGGATAGTGGCTCGTGCGTACGGCGTTGATATTCATCTCTTTCATGATGCGGATGTCCTCGATCATCCGTTCGCGGCTCACCACATAGCCGCCGACGGGATCCATCTCGTGGCGGTCGGCGCCCTTGATCAGCACGGGCTGCCCGTTCACGAGCAACTGTGCGTCCCTGATCTCCACGGAACGGAAGCCCACGGGCTGCGTCACGGTCTCGGTCACGCCCCTGCCGTCCGACACGGCGATCTCGAGCGTATAGAGGTTCGGGGTCTCGGCCGACCATTTGGCCGGGTCGGCAACCTCGAAGACATACCCGCCTTTGCCGCCGGCAGGCTGCAATCGATGTTCCGCCACGACACCGCCCGCCGCATCGCGCAGCGTCAGACCGACCGATTTCACACGGGGCGTGGTTTCCACCTCGACGCGCAGCGTGGCGTCCTTATATTCCGAATCCAGCACGGGCGTGATACGCACGTCTTCGAGGTGCGCCTTGTCGCGGGCAGTCAGCTCCACGCCGCGGGCAATGCCCGCGAAGCGCCAGAAGTCCTGGTCTTCGAGGTAGGTGCCGTCCGACCAGCGGAACATCTGCAAGGCAATGAGGTTTTCGCCCGGCTTCACGAACTTCGTGATGTCGAACTGCGCGGCCAGCTTGCTGTCCTCGCTGTAACCGACGAAACGTCCGTTGACCCAGACATAGACGTTCGACGTGGCGGAACCGATCGAAAGGAAGATGTCCTTGCCGCCCCACGATGCCGGGATGTCGAACGTGCGCCGGTAGGAACCCACATGATTCTCGGCATCGGGCACATAGGGCGGATCGTTCCTGAAATTGCCGCGCCAGGCATAGCCGATATTCACATAGACGGGGTCGCCGTAACCGTTCAGCTCCCACATCCCCGGCACGGGCATGCTGCCCCACGCCGCATCGTCGTAGTCGACGGCCCCGATGCCGGACGGACGCTCCGAAGCGTTGCGTACCCAGTGGAATTTCCATACGCCGTCGAGCGACAGGCGCTCGCCCGCGGCGAACGACGAGCGCATCGGCAGGCGGTTGATTTCATTGACGGCAGGATCCTGCCATTCACGCCCGGTCTGGGCGCCGGCAGCCAACACGCCCGAAAGCGCTGCCGCAAGGATCAAAAGAGTTTTTTTCATCATGGAGTTATCGTTTAGGTTTCATAATTTCGTCTTGGTACAGTCCACCAGGCTCATCTCGCACCGGTCGCAGTCGAACTCCAGCCGATAGCGCGAACCGCCGCGTTCGAGCCACAGTTCGCCCCGCAGGCGGGGATGCTCCTTCAGGCACTCGCCGATCTCGCGGCGGATGCAGTAGGCCGAACGCATCACGCGGCGCCCCGCCGTCGAAGCCGCGAGATCCAGCCCCCGTTCGATCCGCCCGACCCCGTGGTCGCGGTAAAACGCCTCAGCGAGGCGGTTGGTGACATTTTCCTCCGCCGAAAGGCATTCCGCAGGGTATGCCGCCCTGCCTTCGGGCAGTATCCGGTGTCCGATGCCGCGCTCCGACCGGGCCTTCGACAATGCATCGAGCCCCTCGCGGCGCAACTCCGCGGCCAGCGACGCCGGGACGAACCAGTCGCCGCCCCGCACTTCGGCCCCGCGCACGGCAAAAACCGTATCGCCGCCCTTCACCGCCTGCGTCCGCAATGCCGCGGTATTGGCCGCAGCATTTTTAGCCCTTTCCAGGGCGACGCTGCGTGCGGCCGAAGCCGTCACCCCCTCACAGTCGGTATAGCTGAACCTGACACCCCCTGCCGTCGCTTCGACCAGCACCGAGGCGGGGATCACGCGGCGCGTACGGCTGCGGGCGAGGAGCTGGTTGAAACGGTGGTCGTAATTGCGGTAGACAATACCTTCCATGCGGTTGGGCGTCACACAGTCGCCGTCGGCGGCGTTGACATTGGTGCCTGCGAACCCCCGGTCGGTGAGGAAACAGATGCCGTCGCCCGCGGCGAGCAAACCGCCCCGATCGAGGCGGAACCTGTTCTTTTCGACCCGCACCACACGGCCCACATACTCGCCCACCGCCTTCGGCGTATCGAACGACGCCACGCCCGGCCGCTTGCCCGCGAAGAAATATTCCGACTCTCCGCGCGTGAAGCTCTTGGCCGTATCGGGCGTGAAATCCGGGATGCTCTCCCCGGCTGAAGCCCGCCGCAGATGCGGCCTCCCGGCCAGCGCCGCGTCGACCTCGCGGCGGTAGTAGGCCACGACGTTCTTTATATAACCGACATCCTTGAGCCGCCCTTCGATCTTGAACGAAGTGACGCCCGCGTCGAGCAACTCGCCGATATGCGCCGAAAGGTTCAGGTCGCGCACCGACAACAGGTGTTTCCCGGCGATATAGGTACGTCCCCGGCCGTCGGTCAGGTCGTAAGTCAGGCGGCACGGCTGGCTGCATGCGCCGCGGTTGCCGCTCCGCTCGGACATCGACCGCGACAGAAAACAGCGGCCGCTGTAACCGACACAGATCGCCCCGTGGACGAAACATTCCACCTCGGCCGCGGTCGCAGCGCAGATGTCCCGTATTTCGCCGAGCGAAAGCGCCCGTTCGAGGATCACCCGGGCGAACCCGCACTCGCCCAGGAAACGCGCCTGGGCAGGTGTCATATTGCACATCTGCGTCGAAGCATGCAACTCGACCGGCAGGTTCATGCGCCGCAGCGCCATGTCCTGCACGATCAGCGCATCAACCCCGGCCGCGATCAGTTCGCGGGCCTGCCGCTCAGCGGCCTCCAGCTCGTCGTCGTAGATCAGCGTGTTGAGCGTGGCATGCACCCGCACTCCGTAGCGGTGGGCATATTCCACCACACGGGCGATCTCGCCGGCGCTGTTGCCCGCCGCATAACGGGCTCCGAACTTAGCCCCGCCGATATACACGGCATCGGCACCGTAGTCCACGGCGGCGACGGCCGACTGCAAATCTTTGGCGGGAGCGAGTAGTTCGACGGATTTCAACGCATTATTTTTTGCAAAATTAACAAAATCCGCGACAAATGCGGACTTGCGGCCCTGAAAAACTTGCGGTTCCGAAAAAATAGCTTTTATCCCCGGCACAGCATGATGACAAAAAAATATCTGTTACAAAATAGACAGCATGTCAATATTTCACAACTCAACACAACCCACCCCAAACACCCGGCCTAAAACAATGTAAATATTTACACGACAAAATATTACATCACAAACACCCCGATCAAAGACACATAACCCGGATAAAATTAAAAAGTTTTTGCACCCATTCAGCATACTATTATTGTTTTTTCCTTATATTGCAGGCCTGTTCGTTTGGTTTCTCTTAAATTAAACATGCAATATTTTACAAGAACACACAAGTCCACCCGCCAACACTCAGGCAAAATTATACACTTTACCCAAAATTAATAATTTATGAGAAGATGTTTTACACTATTGATCTGTCTGATCGCCTTCGCAGCGAGTAGTTGCGACGATAAGACAAAGGAAGAGATCGCAGATGTGATCGTTCTCTCCCGAAGTAGTGTCGCGTTCGCCACGGAAGGCGGAACGACCACCATCTCGGTAGCAAGCCCGTCGGAATGGACGGCGACCTGCCCTGACGGTTGGGTAACACTGCATCCCGAGGGCGACTACCTGACCATCTCCGTGGGCAGCAATGCCACCCCCGACATCCGTAATGCGAAAATCACCGTAAAGTCGGACGCAGACCAACATGAGGTCGACGTCCGTCAGGCCTATGCGCTCGAAACGGTGCTCCTGTCAACCACCGCCCCGAAGGAAATCTCGTTCGATTCCGAAGGCGAAGACTACATCTTCACGGTCATAACCAACGGCGAATGGACGGCAACGTGTGACGCCGAATGGCTATCGATCGACTGCAACAAGGTCAACAGCACCGTAACGCTCTCGACCTCGGGCAACCCCGATGCACACCGCACGGCGACACTGACGGTCAGTTCGTCCAACAGCAAGGACACCAAATCGTGCGAGGTGACGCTCGCACAGGATTCACATGCCGAGAATCGCTATTACAAACTCCTGGGATACTACGGGCTTTTCGCGCAGAACTGGTATTACGGCGGCTCACCCCTGGGCGTGAGCGGAACGGGGACATTCTGCACCGTGGAACAGAAGGAGTACCGCAAAAGCGTCTACATCAAAGACCTTTTCGTCAAAGGGACGGTGGTCGAGGCAGCTTATGACAAGCAGACCGGGGCCCTGACCATCGAACTGGGCAAGAATTGCCTCCAGGTACAGCTCTCCCCCTCCGTCACCCGCACTTACTACCTGATGACGATCAACATGAACACCGGTTCGTTCGTCGGCGGTTCGCTGACCGGTACGCTGGGCGAAGGCTACAACGACGATGCGGAAGAAATGCGCAAGGCAATCCTGCTGAGCGGCTTCGACAGCGGTTACTCGACCCTGGGCCTGATCGGCTACCAGTCGCAGCAATACGTTTCGTTCAGCGACGTCTACTACGCCACCGGCTCGATGTACCTCGTGCAGTGGGACGACCCTTCGGCCACGACGGACGTCACCCGGGCTGCCGCAGCCGTCACGCCCCCGGCAGATAGTTTCCCCGTCTATCCCGAAATCAACAATTAAACAGCAACACGCATGAAAAAATTCATCTACATACTGGCGGTTTCCATGTTCGGCATGATGGGTTGCTCGGAGGATACCATCACTTATATCAATCCGACACCCGGCGAAGAACCGTCCGAAGTCATCGCGGAACTGGGCATTTCGTCGAAGAACACCTGGTTCACCCCGGCCGACGGACTCAATGCCGCCATCGGCTTCAAGAGCTTGGGCGGCGAGGTCGTCGTAGATATCCAGACCAACGTGGCTTGGAAATACACGGCCACCGGCGCGGAATGGCTCACCATCGAAAAAGACGACGTGGCCGACCAGCTTATCCTGAGCTGCGAAAGCAACAAGGTCGAAGAGAAGCAGAACTCGACGGTCACCGTGACGGCCGGCGACAAAACCGCGACGATCGCCGTTTCGCAAAATGCCTACGGCACGCTCGAAATCTCCGCTTCGGAAAACAACTTCCAGATTCCAGCACGCGGCGAACTGACCGCCTCGTTCGAGGTTTTGTCCACCGACGAAGACTGGGTTTACGAAACAAAGGCCTGCCCGTGGCTGCTCGTCGAACGCGACGGCAAGAACGTTACGGTTACGCTCGACCCCAACGAAGAAATAGAAGACAGGGAGACTACCTTCGAGCTGATTGCCGGCAAGGGGGGGGGAAACCCGGTCTCTGAAACAATCCGCGTCACGCAGGATCGAGCCGCATTCATCAGCACATCGCTAAAAACCGTCCCGTTCGCGGCCACTCCCACCAAAGCCAAGGAACTCAGCGTAGAATCCAATTTCGAATGGGAATACACCCTCACCGAAGGCAGTGACTGGCTCACTGTAAAACGCACGGAAGAGGGTCTGGAGGTCTCCTCCATAATCAATCCCGATGCATCTTCGCGCTCCGCCACGATCACCATCACGGCGGGTGACGGCAAGGCCAACATGGCCGAACAGACGATCACCGTTTCCCAGACGGGCTTCGACTTCGATGCATTCATCATCGGGCTCAACGTAAGTGCCGTAGACCTGCGGGCACGCCTGCCCTTCGACAAGGCGATCAACGCCACGATCGACTGGGGCGACGGCACCATCGAGGAGAATGTCACCACGGCGTTCCCGCAGCACACCTACACCGATCCGGACTACTATGTCGTTTCGGTCAAAGGCACCGTGCCCTCGCTCAACAGCACCAATCTCAATCTGGGTTACAACTATGCCCAGACCAACCAGATCACCGAAATATTCAACTGGGGACGCACCGGGCTCACGTCGATGGCAGGGGCCCTGAAACAGTGCACGTTCCTGACTAAAGTGGCCACGGATCAGACCGAGGCGTTCGCCCAGGTCACGACCTTCTACGAAGCCTTCAACCACTGCGACATCCTGGAGGAAATCCCCGACGGATTCCTCGACCATGCCGTCGAGCTAAAAACAGCCGAAAGCATGTTCCAGTTCGCATATGAGCTCAAAAAAGTTCCGGCCGACCTGTTCCACAAGGCTGCGAAGCTCGAATCGGTACGAAACGCCTTCGCATATACGTCGCTCGCAGAGGTCGACGAGGATTTCTTTGCACACAACCCCGAACTGAGCAACGTCACGGTTTGCTTCTCGAACACCAAGCTCAAGACCGTCCCGGAAAAACTGTTCGCCAAGAACCCGAAGATCGACGACTTCAGTTCGGTATTCACGGGTATTCTCACCCTCGAAACCATCCCGGAAAACATCTTTGCCAACCAGCCCGAGTGCGACAGTTTCTACTATACGTTCCAGGGCTCGGGCCTGAAATCCATCCCTTCAAAGCTCTTCGCCAACAACAAGAAGTGCACGGACTTCCGAAGCACGTTCAACGCCACGAAGATCACCTCGATCCCGGCCGAGCTCTTCGCCGGATGCTCGAAGGTGACGACCTTCATGACCTGTTTCAGCGGATGCTCCGAGTTGCAAAGCATTCCGGGCGCACTGTTCTCGAACACCGGGGCGTTCGACACCGTCACGACCACGGCATTCAACATCATTTTCAAGGGCTGCACCTCGCTGACCGAGATTCCGGCCGGACTGTTCGACGGCTTCACGAAAGTCACGCAATTCAGCGCCTCGTTCTCGGGTTGCACCTCGCTGGCAAAACTGCCTTCCGACCTCTTCGCAACCAATACGAACGTCACTTCGTTCGCCAACGCATTCCAGGATTGCTCCGCACTGAAGAGCATCCCCGAAGGGCTGTTCAGGGGGCTGACCAAGGTCACCTCGTTCTCGAGCCTGTTCGCCGGCTGTACGGCACTCGAAGAGATCGGCGGCAATATCATCAACGGCTGCACCTCGTGTACGAGCATCGCCTCGATGTTCAAGGGCTGCACCCAGCTGAAGACCGTATCGCCCGACGCATTCGCCGGAGCCCCCAAGATCACCAGCGTCGGCAACCTGTTCGAGAACTGCACCGCACTCGAAAGCGTTCCGGGCCACCTCTTTGCCCAATTGCCGGCTCTCAAGCCCGCGCCCAGCCTCTTCGCAGGCTCCGGGCTGAAAACCGTACCGGCCGAACTGTTCAGCCGCAACCCGGAGATCACGGCATTCGGCAAGGTATTCACCAACTGCGCAAACCTCGCCTCGCTGCCCGACGGCCTCTTCTCGGCGAACTCCAAGGTCACGGTTTACTCCAACGCCTTCGAAGGCTGCACGGCACTCCAGCAGGTCGGCGTACTCTTCGGGGAGAGCACGGCTGCGGTCAAGTGCGATCTCCTGTTCTCGAAATGCCCGGCGCTGAAAGCCATCCCCGCAGGCATGTTCGACGGACTGGCCAAGGCATCGACTTTCGACCAGGCCTTCATAGACTGTTCTGCTCTGGAAACGATTCCCGAAGGGATGTTCATGAAAAACACCGACGTAACGACGCTTACCAAATGTTTCCAGAACTGCGTGATGCTGAAAGCCGTTCCGGCCCGGATGTTCGGGGCGACGACCAAGACCAAGACGCTGTCGTACCTGTTCAGCGGCTGCACGAGCCTGGAGAGCATCGCCCCCGATGCATTCAGCGGGCTGAAAGCCCCGTCGACCACCTTCATGTATGCCTTCGAGAAGTGCACCTCGCTGAAGGAGATCCCCGACGGGCTGTTCAGGGAGAATACGACGATCTCGACCTGGACCGGCATATTCCGCGATTGCACCGGATTGCGCAAGGTCGGCTCAAATGTCTTCAACTGCGCGGGCAGCACGACGTTCGGTTCGGTATTCTACGGTTGCACGGCATTGGAAACGGTCGGCGAAAACCTTCTCGTCAGCGCGGGCAAGCTCACCGGAATTACAAGCATGTTCCGCGACTGCTCGTCGCTCAAGGGAATCCCGGTCGACATCTTCGACGAATGCACCGTACTCAAGAGTGTTACGAACGCCTTTTCGGGCTGTACGTCGCTGAGCGGGGAATCGCCCTATACGATCGTCAACGGAATAAAATACCACCTCTACGACCGTACCACGGAGAACAACCCGGCTTCCGGCCTCACGGCGCTCACCAGCACCGCAGGATGCTTCAAGGGCTGCACGCAGCTGAGCGACTACGCCCAGATACCCGATGCCTGGAAACAGTAACACGTAAAATCTTCAGAACATGAAATATATCATATCATATTGCATCGCAGTGCTGCTGACGATTTTACTGGCAGGCTGCACCGAAACCACCAAGATCGGGCCGGAAACCCCCGAAGGGCCGGCTTATGTGGAGGTGTCGAGCGACAAACTGATCTTCGACGCCGACGGCGGAAGCGTTTCGATCGTCGTGGCGACAAATGCCGCGGCCTGGGATTACACCAGCACGGGCGACTGGTTCATCGTCACCCGCAAGGAGGACAATACCCTGGCCGTCGAGACGTCGATCAATGCCGGCCCCGAAACGCTGACGGGCAGCATCGTCGTCAGCGGCGAGAAAAACGGCGACCAGGTCAGTGCGACCGTTTCGCTCGTCCAGCGTGCCGAGCGGAGCATCAACCTCAGCGCCGAAGGCACTTCGAACTGCTACATCGCCCACACCGGCAAAGCCTATAAATTCGACGCTTCGGTCAAGGGCAACGGCAAGGGCGACGGCCGGAGCGACTACATCGCGGCCTACGGCACCGGAATATCCGGCGTGGCGGCTGCAGAACTGCTGTGGGAGTCGCGCAACGACGGGGACAAGACCATGTCGCGCGAGATCATCGACGGGGCGCCCGTCTACAAGGAGGGTTATGTGGCCTTTGCGACCGGACGCTCGCAGGGCAACGCCGTGATCGCCGTGAAGGACATCAAGGGCAACATCGTCTGGAGCTGGCACATCTGGGTCTGCAACGACGAAATCACCGCGCACGACCACATCGACTCGGAAGGCGAAGTCGCCGCCGTGATCATGGACCGCAACCTCGGGGCGCTGAACAACACCCCGATGGACGTGGGCAACCGCGGCATGTTCTACGAATGGGGCCGCAAGGACCCCTTCACGCCTTCGCGCTCGCCCTATCACGCGGATACCGACGGCGACAACGTCCCGGCCTACAACGAACCGAACACCGCGATCGGCGACGGCACGGGAACCTGGGTCTACGACGCGCAGGCCGCCGTGCTCGCCACGCCGCCGGCCAACATCCCCAATTCGATCCAGAACCCGATGACCTACCTGCAGTCGCCGTACAACGGCCACGCCGACTGGTACTGCACGGGAACCGACCCGAAGGCCACGCATCCGGGGCTGTGGGGTCCCGAGAAGACCATTTTCGACCCCTGTCCTCCGGGCTACAAGGTCCCGGGGCCAGACCTCTGGGGCATTCCCGCCGGAAACAACTCGATCACCAACGGCGGAGCCGTGGCGGATTACGACGAAACCGGCGTCAGCCCCAAATGGGACTGGAACGTCTACGAAGACTGCGGGCGCCGCTGGAAAAACACCGGCGACTACTACCCGATGGCCGGCAACATCTACTACACGGACTACATCTCGGTGAGCATCTGCAACTACACGGGAGGCATGGCGTTCTACTGGACCGCCCAGGCGTCTCCCGACGCGACGAAGGCATCGGTCTACTTCGTGAATTTCAACCCCAACTGGTGCAATTACAGGCTCGCCGAGCACGACTGTTCGGCACAGATACGCTGCATCCGGGAATAACTCCAAAAACTGATCGTCTATGAAATACATATTCAAATCGCTCCTTCTGGCGGCAGCCGTCCTCGCGGCGGCATCGTGCGCCAAGGACGACACGCAGAGCAGCGGCGAAGAGACCGCGGGTCCCGTCATCGTCAACGCCTCCCCGGCGGCCATCGGCGGCGAGATCATCCTCAAACTGAAGACCGAGGCCTCCGGCATCGTGGAAAAGAGCCGCGCGCAGGGCGTTTCGAAAGGCAGCGGCATCGACGAGATCGACCGCATCCTCAACACGGTGAACACCGTCCGCTTCGAACGGCTCTTCCCGGATGGCGGGCGCTTCGAAGAGCGTACCCGCCGGGAAGGCCTGCACCTCTGGTATTACGCCAAATACGACCCGTCGGTCCCGACGAGCGAGATGGCCAGCCTGCTCTCCTCGTGCAAGGACATCGAGATCATCGAATACTCGCTGGCCGCCGAAACTTCGGACTACCGCCGCACGGCATCCCCCGCCGCCGGGGCGCAGAGCGTCACCCGCGCCATCGAAGACGAGGTGCGCAACGTCCCCTTCCCCTTCAACGAGAGCGAACGTTCGCAGCAGATGCAATGGCACTACAACAATACGGGCAACGTCTTCGCTCAGGCGAGCAGACTGGGCGCCGACGCCAACGTGTACGCCGCCTGGCAGCTCTCGACGGGCGATCCCGACGTGATCGTCGCCGTCGTGGACCAGGGCGTCAAGTACGACCACGAGGACCTGGCCGCCAACATGTGGGTCAACGAGGCCGAACTGAACGGCACGCCGGGCGTCGACGACGACGGCAACGGCTATGTGGACGACATTTACGGCTACAACTTCACCAAGGAGACCGGCGAACTGGATTTCTCGGCCGAACTGATGCACGGCACGCACGTCGCCGGCACGATCGCCGCCGTGAACAACAACGGCGTGGGTGTCTGCGGCATCGCAGGCGGCTCGGGCAGGGGCGACGGCGTGAAGATCATGTCGTGCGAGATTCTCGGCAAGTCGGAGTCCGGATCGTCGGGCGCCGGACTGGCCGGACAGATCCGCGCCATCAAGTACGCCGCCGACAACGGCGCCGTGATCTGCCAGAACAGCTGGGGATACACCGCCGGAACCATCTCCGTGACCGACTGGACGCGCGGCTCCTACTCGGCGCTCTCGCGTGCCATGGAATACTTCAACAAATATGCGGGACTGGATGAAAACGGCAACCAGACGGGTCCGATGGCCGGCGGCATCGTCCTCTTCGCCGCGGGCAACGACGCCTCGAACGAGATTTGCTATCCCGCCGCCGACGCCAACGCGATCAGCGTGGGCGCAACCGGATTCACGGGCACCCCGGCCTACTACACCAACTACGGAAAATGGGTCCGGATTTCGGCCCCGGGCGGCGACCAGATGTTGAGCAACGCCTACGGCGGCGTCTACAGCACGAGCGTGGCCGCCGACGGCTCTTCGGGCTACGAAGGCAGCCAGGGAACCTCGATGGCCTGCCCCCACGTGTCGGGAGCCTGCGCGCTGGCCGTCAGCTATTACTACGGCGCTGAAAAACGCAAGGGCCTTACGGGCGAAATGCTCCGGCAGGCGCTGTTGAGCAGCACCCAGTCCGTCGACCGCTACTGCACCGGCAGTTACCAGCAGTATCTGGGCAACATGGGCATCGGCAGCCTCGACACCTACAAGCTGCTGCGGACCATCGCCAAGATCGACGGCATCCCGGCGCAGCGGGTCGGCGTGGGCGCCACCGTCAGCATCGACCTGGGCAACTACTTCACCGCCACCAATGTCCTGGGGTACACCGTTTCCGTCCCCGACCTCGTGAAGATCGAACTCCGGGGCGGAGTGATGAAGCTCACCGGCCTCAAGAAAGGCCGGACGACGATCATCGTCTCGGACGGCGCGGCCATTCGCAAACCGATCGAGGTAACCGTCGAATGACACATTCACTAACGCAAAAGAGAATCAAACCTATGAAAACCTTCTATAAATACGCGGCATTCGCTGCGGCGAGCCTCGCGGGACTGTGCGCCTGCTCGTCGGACGACGACGCGGCGGAAACCGGCTCCGGCCTGCAGGCCGTCGCACAGCCGCAGATCATCGTCAGCGACCTGACGACCTCCGGATTCACCCTCCGCTGGGAAGCCGTCGACGACGCAGGGTCCTACGTCTACACGTTCGACGGCGGGAGCGAGACCCCGACGACCGACTGCCGGCTGGAATTCAACAGTCTGGAACGACAGAAAGAGTATGTCGTGGCGGTCAAGGCCTGCCCCCGGGACCCGGCCGAATACACCGAATCCCCCTTCACCTACATCCACGTGCTGACCGACGACCTGGAGCAGCTTCCCCAGCCGAAGATCACACTCGGCAGCGCCTATGCGTCGAAAACAGTCATCTCCTGGACCGAAGTGCCCGAAGCGGAACTCTACGAGTTCTCGGTCGACGGCGGGGAGACCGCGACCACCCGAAACCGTACGGTCATCCTGTCGAAACTCGACAAGGGCCGCACCTACTCCTTCTCGGTGCGCGCCATGACGTCCGACGCCACGCGCTTCACCAACTCGGAGGCCGCACAGCTCTCGTTCGTCACCTCGGACGCCGACGTTCCGCCGCTGGTCATCGCCCCGACGACGATCATCTCCGATGCCGTGGCGTTCGACATCTACGCCTCCAGCGACGAAACCTACTATTATGAAATCCTCCCGGCCACGACCTTCGCCAAGTATTCACCCGAAGAGCTGATGACCGCCTTCCAGACCTATATCGTCGAATACGCCAAAAAGCAGGGCATCAGCCTCCAGCTGGCCATGGCCTCGATGCTCAAATCGGGGACCCAGAGCCTTCAGATGACGGGACTCACCCCCGAGTTGAGCTACGTAATCTTCGCATTCGGCATGGACCTGCGGGGCAACATCACCTCGAACCTCTCCTCCACGCAGTTCAAAACCACGGCCGACGGCTATTCCGCCGGTCCGAACTACGGCGGCAGCGACTGGTTCACGCAGCGGTTCTACATCAGCAACGCCTACCTCGCCATGACGGGTTACGGCTGGACCAACTCCGTGTGGACCCACTGGAAGGGAGACGACGTGACGGACGTCCGTTACCGTACGCTGACGACCAAACTCTTCAACCAGGTCTTCCCCGACCCCTACGACCGGCAGGCCGTCGCTGCATTCCTGAAAGACCCCAATTACGGACTCCAGTTCAACCCTGCGCTGCTCTCGGCGACGGTCAACAGCGCCGACGGTTACAACGGACTTACGGAAGGCGTCAGCGCCGGCACGTCCTACACGCTGCTCACGCTGGCCACCTCGTCGAGCGGTGCCGAAACGGTCTGCGTCAACTCCGTCACCACGAAGACCAGCACGGAGGCCGCCGCGTGGTTCGCAGCCGCAGCCTCGACCAACGCCAACTACGGCCCAACGCACAACACCGTGGCCGGCGTCATGAAGGGCATCGACATCGCAACGGTGCGTTACGCGATTTTCAAACAGAGCGCCCTGGCGAACGTCGGCACGAACAACTACCCGGCCGTGATCGAGGAGTTCGGACACGACGTCAAGGAGGAATACCTCCCCTACATCAACGGAAACGGCTTTGCCATCCTCTTCACCGGGGAGAGCGGCGTAACGCCCGAAACCACGTACGTCTTCATGGCGACGGCGACCAAC
>ERZ827469.2137-NODE-2137-length-15648-cov-3.076445_pt1 | contig 15648 bp, 15 predicted proteins | sample MGYA00519917_ERZ827469 | MGnify/ENA primary metagenome ERZ827469 (study PRJEB31778, sample SAMEA3449314) | human gut metagenome | biome: human gut; feature: human-associated habitat; material: faeces | place: United Kingdom | collected 2010/2012 ... | reverse complement strand
TGCTCGGTGCGGCGATGCTGCTCGTCTGCGATCTCTGTTCGAAACAGCTGGCGCTGCCGGTCAATACGCTGACGGCGCTCATGGGCACCGAGCTTTACGGTGCTAAGCGCTGGCTGCAGCTGGGGCCTATCGGCCTTCAGCCTTCCGAGTTCGTCAAGATCGCGCTCCTTCTCATGGCGGTGCGTGTGCTCTATGATCTGCGCGCGGGTTCCATCGAGGCGAAAGCGGCGGGCATCCAGGCGCTCATCTTCGTGCTCGCGCCCCTGGTGTTCATGTACAAGTCGCAGTCCGATCTCGGGACGACTCTTATCTGCGCGGTGGGAATTCTGGCCGTCATGTGGATCGGAGGCGTGTCGACGCGGTTTATGATCGCCTTGTGCGTCGCCGGGATCGTTGTCGTGCTCGTCTCCATTTTCGGCGTGGGCTATCGTGCTGACCGCATGGTGTACCTCGACCCTTGGAACGACGGCCAGGACGGCTATGGCACGGGGTACAACATCATACGCTCGTACTACGCCATCGCTGAAGGCGGGCTGTTCGGTGTGGGCGTCGGCAACTCCCACGAACGGTTCCAGTACCTGTTTGGTTCCGAGAGCGACTTCATCTTCGCGATAGTCTGCGAGGAGCTCGGCATGCTCGGCGCCCTTCTGGTCATCGGTCTGTTCCTCGTCATCCTCGTCTCGGGCATGCGCATCGCAGCGAACGCGCCGGATGATCTCGGCAAGATGATCGCGGCGGGTTGCTCCATTATGTTGGTCGCTCAGGCCTTCCTCAACATAGGTTGCGCGATAGGCGTGCTGCCGACGACGGGAAAGCCCCTGCCGTTCATCTCCTCGGGCGGCACCTCGCTGGTGGCCTCGATGATCATCGTCGGTCTTATCCTGTCGGTGTCCAACGCCGCGTCGGATTCTTCGGTCTATGAACGGCGACGCGCCGATCTGCGCGTTGTGCGCGCTACCTCGACCTCTTCATCGTCACGCGTCTCGCGTGATCACCTCGACGGCGAATCGCGCAACCCCTCCCGTTCGGGCGTCGATGCGGACAGGGGAGGAGAACGTCCTCGCGCTCGGGGCGCAGGAGGGGCTTCCTCGCGTTCGGGGTCGGGATCCAGAAGGTTCGATAGTTACGAGCGGATCGAAATGCCGCGCAGATCAAGGAGGTAATCGTCATGCTGGCAGTTCTTTCGGGCGGTGGCACGGCGGGGCATATCAACCCCGCTCTCGCTTTGGCGGAGGTGCTGTCCGATCGCGGCTGGGACGTGCGTTTCGCGGGCACTCCGAACGGGGTTGAATCGCGTCTCGTCCCTCAGGCCGGTGTTCCCTTCACCGGTTTCGAGGCATCGGGGTTCAATCGAAACCATCCGACGACCCTGTTCACCGGGATCGCGAAGATCTTGAAGTCAACGCATGCGGCCAAGCGTTGGTTCTCCGAGATTAAACCCGATGTCGTCGTGGGGTTCGGGGGCTACGTCTCCATACCTGTGGCACGTGCCGCGCTTTCGATGGGCGTTCCCGTGGTCGTGCACGAGCAGAACTCGGTTATGGGCATGGCCAACAAGTATCTAGCAAAACACGCCTCCGCCGTGTGCATCACCTACGAGCATTCCGCGCGTGATCTTGACGATCAGACGCGCGTTCATGTGACCGGCAACCCCGTGAGGTCCTCGGTGCTGAAAGCCGACAGGGCCCGGGGGCGTGCGATGCTCGGTATCGAGGAGGACGAGCGCATGCTACTCGTTTTCGGCGGGAGCCTTGGCGCGCGCAGCATCAACGAGGCTGTCGCCTCGTTGAAAGACGAGCTGCTCGCCCGTCCCGGCTTGCGCATCGTTCACATCACCGGGCCCAAAGAGCTCGATGCTGTGACGGAGCGTCTCGCCTTGACCGAAGAAGAGAGCAGCCGCTGGCAGCTTATGGGCTATCAGGACCGTATGGGTGAGACGCTCGCTGCCTGCGACATGATCATCTCCCGGTCAGGCGCCACCTCGCTTGCCGAGATATCCGCGTTGGCCGTCCCCGCGCTGCTCGTCCCCTTCCCCTTCGCGACCGAGGATCATCAGACCACGAACGCGCGGGCGTACGTTGAAGCAGGATGCGCGTCGATGATCGCCGATGACGCGCTTGCGACCGATGAGTTCAAGCGGGCGGTCTTCGACCTCGTCGACGACGAGGCGCTTCGCGCGCGCATGACCGAAGCGGCGCGAGCGCGCAAGTCCGCCGATGCCGCCGCCAACTTGGCAGATGTTGTGATAGGCGCGGCGCTGGCTTAGACGCTCGTATTACAATAGCCCCACATCTCACGATCGATCAATGGCCGTTCGTTTAGTCGCGGCCGCTCAGGAGGAACAGGTCATGAACGAAGCTACCACCGAGGCGTTGCACTTCATAGGCATCGGCGGCGTCGGCATGAGCGGCATCGCCCATGTTGCCCACGACCAGGGGATGCGCGTCAGCGGATCGGATCTGAAGGAAAGCCGCTACACCAAGCAGCTTGAAGAAGACGGCGTGCAGGTGTTTATCGGCCAGAGTGCGGAGAACGTTCCCGATGGCGAGCCGATGATCGTGGTGTCGACCGCCATCCTCGAGAACAATCCGGAGCTCGTCGAGGCCCGCCGCCGCGGTCTGAGCATCTGTCATCGCGCCGAAATGCTCGCACATCTCGGGCGCGGTCTCGACACGCTTGCCGTCGCCGGCACCCATGGTAAGACGACCACGTCCTCCATGCTCGCCTTCACGCTCGATGCCATGGGGGAGGATCCGACGTTTCTCATCGGCGGAATCGTGAGGTCCTACGGCACCAACGCCCACTCGGGCACGGGGCGATATTACGTGGTCGAGGCGGATGAGTCCGATAAGTCGTTCACGTACCTGTCACCTGCCGCCATCATCGTCACGAACGTTGAGGCCGATCATCTCGATCACTACGAGGACCTCGAGGAGATCTACGAGCAGTTCGAGAAGTTCATCGGCTCGGTGCCCGCCGGCAATCCCGTCGTGGTGTGCGGCGATGACGCTCGGCTCGTCGAGATTGCGCGACGCGGCTCGGGATCGGTCGTTACTTACGGCTTCGACGAATCGTGCGACGCCTGCATCCTCGACGCCGCACCGCATGGCGTCGGGTCGACGTTTGAGCTCCGCCTGCCGAGCGGCAAGCTGGTCGGCGGTTCCATCAAGCAGAATCCCGGCGCTCACAACGTCGCCAACGGCGTGGCGGTTCTGACGCTCGTCGACGCCCTTGGTTTGGACGTGGAGCTTGCCGCCGAGAAGCTCGCTGAGTTCTCCGGCGTCCGCAGGCGCTTCGACTTGGTCGGCGAGGCGGGCGGGGTCACCGTCGTCGATGATTACGCGCACCATCCCACCGAGATCGCCGCGACCATTGAGGCGGCGAAGAACCTCGACTTCAAGCGCGTCCACGTTCTGTTCCAGCCGCACCGTTACTCGCGCGCCCCTCTCTTCACGGAGGTTCTCAGGGACGAGTTCGGATGCGCCTTCGACGGTGCGGACACTATCACGTTCATGGACGTGTACTCCGCAGGTGAAGCCCCTGTTCCGGGTGTGACGGGGAAGACGTTCCTCAACGTCATCCTAGATCATGCCGGCCACCCCGAGGCGCATTACGTTTCTCGCAGGGTTGACGTTGCCCCGGCCATGGCAGCGCTCGCTGAACCCGGCGACCTCATCATAACCATGGGAGCGGGCGACGTCACGGCGATCGGGCCTCATGTACTCGACGAGCTGGCGGTTCGGGAGGCGTAACCGGGGCCTATGGCAGCAAGACATACATCGCCGCTTCAGGCTCTTCTCGTCGACGATCGCTTTGACGGCGACATCTACGCTCACGAGCCGATGTCGCGGCATACCACGTATCGCCTTGGAGGGCCTGCGCGTTTCTACGTGCGGGTCGCCTCGGTCGGCGCGCTCACACGTTTGGTCGACGTGTGCGAGGCCGAGGACGTTCCTTGGGCGGTTGTCGGCCGAGGATCGAACCTGCTCGTCTCCGACGAGGGCTTCCCCGGCGTCGTGATCTCGCTCGGACGGGATTTTCGTGCCATGCGCGTCGATGACAAGACGCATCGCTTCATGGTGGGCGCAGGCGTTTTGCTATCCGCCGTGGTTCAAGAGGCGTTCAAGCGTTCCCTCGCAGGTCTTGAGTTCGCGGTGGGAACCCCTGGCACCGTCGGCGGGGCGTTGCGCATGAACGCGGGCTCTCGCGATGAGTGGATCGGCTCTCATGTTGTGAGCGTCACCACGTTCTCGCGCGAAGACGGGCTCATCAGACGCCCAGGGTCGGAGATTTCATGGGGATACCGCACCTCGTCTATCCGCGCGGATGAGGTGGTGCTTGAATGCGAGATCGAGACGAAGCCGGCGGATCCGTTCTACATCCGTGGAAAAATGGAGGCGAATCTCGCGCGTCGGAAGAAGTCGCAGCCCCTCAACGCCGCATGCTGCGGCAGCGTCTTCCGCAATCCCGAAGGAGCGTCGGCCGCAGCTCTCATCGACGAACTCGGGCTTAAAGGCGCCTCGCTCGGCGGGGCCCGCGTGTCGGATGTTCACGCGAACTTCATAGTCAACACCGGTGAGGCGACCGCTCACGACGTGCGCGAGCTCATCGGATATCTAACAGCGAAGGTGTACGAGGCGTATGGCATCGAACTCACGCCCGAGGTCAGGTTCCTCGGGTTCGAATAAGACGCAGGGTCGCAACAACCCGCGCAATGCGCAGCGTCGAGTCTCGCCTCAGATGCGTCCCGGCGCTCCTGCTTCGGGAATGTATAGCACCTCGTCGCCACGCCGTTCTTCGCCTCAGCGCACGGCGCCTTCTCCGCGACCCCGCCCTCGTTCGGCTCAGGTGACACCGCGTCAGAGCGTGACTTCGGTTCGCATCGGCGACATGGACAGGATCGAGCGCGCTCAGCGCACTCGACAGGCGCGCAAGAAGCGTCGTGGCCCGCTGATCGCGGCCGGGGTGATCGTCGGGCTCATTGTCGCGGCGGTGATAGCCCTCGCCGTCTTGTCGCGTTCATCCGTGTTCGCCATCCAAGACGTCGACTTCGTCGGTGCCGATCACCTCACGAAAAGCGAGGTGTCGCAGCTCGTCTCCATCCCGCAGGGAACCACGTTGCTCAACGTCGACGTCGACGGTATCAAGAACTCTCTTCTGCGCGACTCGTGGGTGCAAAGCGTCACGGTCAACCGCGTGTTCCCCGGAACGCTTGAGATCGTCATCACCGAGCGCAAGCTCGGCGCCATCGTCGAGATACCCATGGGAGCGACCCAGACCATTCAAAGTTGGGCCATCGCCGAGGATGGAACGTGGTTGATGGCCGTTCCCGCGCAGGATTCCTCGATCGGGCAAAGCCTCAGTCCGAAGATTTACGAGGACGCCGCCTCGGTGCTGCATATCCCCGACGTGCCTTATGTTTGACGCCCGAGATGGGGACGCGCTGTTCCGATGCCAACGTCAACAACGCTCTCGCCATCGTCGCGGGCATGACGACCGAGCTTGCCGGTCAGGTGACGACCGTTTCGGCGACCGACGAGGAGTCGACGCTGCTGACTCTGGAGAGCGGTATCGAGATCGCGTTCGGGCCCGCTGAGGACATCCGCGAGAAGGAGCGCGTGTGCCTTAAGGTCATCGAGGAGCATCCCGGTGTGGTTTACATCAACGTTCGCACGGTCGACCGCGTGACGTGGCGCGCTCTTTAGGGGGCTGCCGCAGATAGCGGGGATCCGGGCGATTCTGCTTGCCGCCCTCGGTCGATTGCGCACTTGTGGTATTCGTGGAGGGTATGCGGCGCCCGCCCTGCGTTTTCGTTGCAAATGGGTCTTCATCGTGTAAAATGTCCGTCGTGTGCGATGCTTCGGCATATGCGCAGTTCACGATTGAAGAATCGCAGCAGCTAAAATGCAGCACGTTGTGGAGGAAGATAATGCCTAACTTTTCAGGTGAGCATCTGGCGGTCATCAAGGTCGTCGGCGTAGGCGGCGGCGGCACGAACGCCGTCAACCGCATGGTGGAAGCGGGCGTCAAGGGCGTCGAGTTCATTGCGGTGAATACCGACCGCCAAGCTTTGTTGATGTCCGACGCGGACAAGACCATCCACATCGGCGAAGAGCTGACGCGCGGGCTGGGCGCAGGCGCCAACCCCGAGGTCGGCTGCCAGGCTGCCGAGGAAAGCCGTGCGGAGATTCGCGAGGCCCTCGCTGAGGCGGACATGGTGTTCGTCACGGCTGGCGAAGGCGGCGGCACGGGAACGGGAGCTGCTCCCATCGTTGCAGAGATCGCCCGCGAGGAGATCGGCGCGCTCACGGTCGGTATCGTCACGAAGCCGTTCACCTTCGAAGGTCGCGTACGTCGTAACCAGGCCGAGCAGGGCATCGATCTGCTCTCCCAGAAGGTCGACACCCTCATCGTCATTCCCAACGATCGTCTTCTCGAGATCGTCGACAAGAAGACTTCCATGATCGACGCTTTCCGCATTTGCGACGACACGCTTCGTCAGGGCATTCAGGGCGTCACGGACCTCATCACCGTGCCGGGTCTCATCAACCTCGACTTCGCCGATATCCGCGCCGTCATGAAGGACGCGGGAACCGCCATGATGGGCATCGGCGTCGCAACCGGCGAGAACCGTGCGCTCGAGGCCGCTCAGCAAGCGACGAACTCGGCGCTCCTCGAGTCTTCCATTCAGGGAGCCTCGCGCGTTTTGTTCTCCATCGCAGGTGGTCCCGATCTCACGCTCACCGAGGTGTCGGAGGCTGCGCGTACCGTCGAGGCGTGCGCGGATGAGAACGCCAACATCATTTACGGTCAGATCATCGACGAGGCCATGAAGGACGCCGTGCGCATCACGGTCATCGCCACCGGCTTCAAAGCGGGTGCTTCCCAGTCTTCCATGGATTTCACCGGGCGCTCTGCCAAGCAGGATATCTTCGCGTCCACCGAGCAGCCCGCGCCTATCGTGCAGCCTGCTCCGGTGACGTTTTCCACCACGTCGAACAGCGGTCGCTTCGCTGACGAGGACTACATCCCCGACTTCTTGAAACGCCAGCGATAGGGGAGAAGCTTGATGGTATCGCAGCTGCCCCTGCCTCGACTTGAGGCACGTGCGCTCGATCCGCTTCATATCGTAACCGATGACGCGCTCGCCCGGGAAACGGGCGTGCGCGTTGTTTTTACCGGTCGAAAAGGCGGGTTGAGCACGGGAGATTACCGGGGTCTTAATCTCGCGGGTCACGTCGGAGACGACCCGTCTTCGGTCGAAGAGAACCGCGCGTTGCTGATGCGCGTCCTCGGTGCGCCCGATGTTCCCGTCGTCGTCCCCAACCAGGTTCATGGCGATAACTTGGTCGTTATCGAGAACTCCTCGACACGGGGTCGCGCGGCTGAACTTGCGCGAGTTCGCGCCATCTGCGCTGAGGGCGCGGACGGCATCGTGTGCCATGCGCCCGACGTCGCGCCGCTTCTGTGCTTCGCCGATTGCGTGCCTGTGGTCGTGGTTTCCCCGTCAGGCTCCTTCGCGGTCGTTCACGCGGGCTGGAGGGGCGTTGTCGCCTCTATCGCGTCGAAAGCGGTTCTTCGACTCGTCGAGTACGACCGCTCTGTCGCGGGGGCGACGAGCCGTCTTGTCGAGGACATCGCCGGCTCCTATAACGTCTACATCGGCCCTCACATTCATGGGGAGTGTTTCGAGTGCGGCGAGGATCTGATCCGTCGGTTCGTCGATCAGTTCGGCGAGGCTTGCTTGCGCGATCCGCGTCATGTCGATTTGGCTGAAGCGCTGCGAATCGATTTGGTGCGCGTCGGCGTCGACGGTTCGCGCATAGCCGATGCGGGGGCGTGCACCATGTGCCATCCCGATCAGTACTATTCTTATCGCGCCGAAGGCGGCACATGCGGTCGTCATGGTGCGCTTGCGTTCCGGAGGTCGTAATATGAACATTGCGCAACGTTATAAGTCCGTTCGCGAACAAGTTGACGAGTGCTGTCGGCTTTGCGGCCGCGATCCTCGTGGGGTGACGCTTGTCGCTGTGTCGAAAACAGTTGATGAAATCGGCGTCGAAGAGGCGTTTTCCGCAGGCGCTCGCGAGTTCGGCGAGAACCGCCCCGATCAGATTGTCAGGAAATCCGCCGTGCTCCCCGAGGCTCGATGGCACTTCATAGGCAATATCCAATCGCGTCGTATCGACGATATCGTATCGTCGGCGTCTCTTATCCATTCGCTTCACCAGATGAACCATGCGGTTAAGATCGACTCGCGTGCGGCGCGGCTCGGCATCGTGCAGGACGTCCTTCTCGAGGTGAACGTGTCGGGGGAGGAGAGTAAAAGCGGCATCGCGCCCGCGGATGCGCTTGATTTCGCTCGGGAATGCGCGGTTTTGCCTCATATTCGCCTGCGCGGACTCATGACGATGGCGCCGCAGGGGGATCTCCGCGTCGCCTTCGATACGTTCGAGGGCCTCGCCCGGTTGGCCGAGGATGTACGCGGTGGCATCTCCGCAGACGAGGCCGCCGTTTTCAATGAACTTTCTATGGGTATGAGCGAAGACTGGAGAGAGGGCGTTCGCGCCGGCGCTACTATTGTTCGCATCGGCCGCGCGATTTTCAGCGATTCTTTCGAGTAAGATAATGCGTTGCGTTTTCGCATGAGGCGTTGATGCCTTTGCGGTTAGGGCGTTTTGACGCGCTGCGGGCTTTCGGCTTCATGGCGCATGGAAATACGGGAGGTCACCATGGACTTGCAGGATGGCAAGCGGATGTTCGGAGACATCAAGTCCAAGCTTGGATTCGGGTCGAAGAACCCGGATCGTGGATACGATGACGCCTATGGCGACGGTTACGATGATTACGACGAGTACGAGGAATACGGCGAAGATTACGATGACTACGGCGATGGCGCATCTTCGTCCTCTTATGATCGTTATGCGCCGGTGACGACGCGTAGCGCGCGCGGGCGTACGGCTGACTCGACGATGCCCCGTCTGGTGTCGATCGAAGATGTGCGAGCCAACACGCAGTCTTCCTCGGGTGCGAGCCGCGACGCCTCTCCGCGTCATGCGAGCGCCGAGGCTACGTCGCGTTCGTTCGGGCGCACGATGGTTGATTCGTCGCTGCCTCCGCAGATGACGCCCGAGGGCACGGCCGCTGTTTCCGCAGCTGCTTCCCGTCGTCGCTCCGAGGGCCTCGATTCCCTGTTCACTCCGACCACCGACAGTGCCGATGCGCGCGAGGAGACTCCCCGTTCGGAGATCGCGCGTTCTTCCGCCCAAGCGGCTTATGCCGCCACCGTTCAAGCCGCTAACGCTTCGGCTGCGCAGGCTGCTTCGCAAGCTTCCAAGCCGGTTGCACCTGCTTACACGGGAAGGCGCACGTTGCGAGTTCTGAAGCCCGGAGCTTATGCCGAGGCGGAGAACGTGGCGAAAGCCCTCAAGGGCGGCGACGTCGTCATTCTCGTTCTCTCGGAAACGCCGGCGGATCTTGTCAAGCGCATCCTCGACTTTTCGTTCGGGGCCGCTGCGGTTCTCGATGCATCCGTCGAGTGCGTTGCCGATCATATCTTCGCCATCGCGACGGTCTCGGGCTTGTCCGAGGTCGAGCGCATGACGCTTCGCAACCAGGGGGTCTTGTCGTGACGGCTCTCGACCGCGGAGCGCGCATCCTCGTCGTCGGGGGCGGGAAGATGGGCGAGGCGATCCTCGGCGGCTGGATCGCCTCCGAAGACGGCGTTGCTGCGTCTGTCGACGCTTCGAACGTGACGGTTGTCAATCCCGGCGTCGCCCGAAGGGAGCATCTGACATCGCGTTACGGCGTGACGTGCATTGCCGACGCAAGAGAGGCCGAGCCGGCCGACATCGTCGTGCTTGCCGTCAAGCCGCAGGTCATGCCGAGCGTTCTCGACGACATCCGCGATGTCGCAGCTTATGCCGGCGCCGAGGCGGGCCCTTTGTTCATCTCCATCGCCGCAGGTCTTACCACCGAGTGGTTCGCCGAGCGCCTGCCTGCGGGGGCGCGCTTCGTCCGCGTCATGCCCAACACGCCCCTGCTTGTGGGTGCGGGCACGACGACGGTTTGCGCGCCTGAGGGTGCGAACGCCGCCGATGTAGATCTCGTGTGTGAGTTGTTCGACGCTCTCGGCTCTGCTTTCGTCGTCGATGAGCTCCTCATGGATGCGACGGGGGCCTTGTCAGGTTCCGGTCCCGCTTACGTTGCGCATATGATAGAGGCTCTGCGCGATGCGGGGCGTGACGCGGGCATCGACGAAGCTCTCGCCGAAAGGCTTGCGTTCGATACGGTGTACGGCACATGCAAGCTCATGGCTGAAACACGGCAAACGCCCGAGCAGACGCGCGTCGCCGTCTGCTCACCCGGAGGTACCACCCTCGCCGCCCTCGCCGCGATGGATGAAGCCGGCTTCTCCGCGGTGTTTTCCCGCGGTGTTGCCGCCGCCGTCGCCCGTTCCAAGGAGCTCGCTTCATGCTAACGCTTTTGCTCGTCCGCTTGGCGGACGCGTACAGTATGATCATCTTCGTGTACGTCATGATGTCGTGGCTCCCGACTGATCGTGGTCTGCTCGCCGACATCTACCACGTGCTCGGCAAGGTCTGCGATCCGTATTTGAACCTGTTCAGGCGTTTCATTCCTCCTATTGGAGGAATGGTGGACGTAAGCCCTATCGTTGCTCTGCTTGTATTACAATTCGGGGTGCGGCTCCTCGTGATGCTGTTTTAATTTGTGAGTACGTCTATCGAAGGTGCGCGATCCCAGGTCGGTATCTTGGTGAAGGGAAGACATATGGCTATTACCGCTGCCGATATCCACAATCAGAGTTTTTCAATCGACCGCAAGGGCTATGACGTCGACGAGGTCGACATCTTCCTCGAGCACGTTGCCGACGAGATCGACGTTCTCAACAATCATATCGCCGCTCTCGAGGATCAGCTCGACGGTTCCCGTTTCGACGGTTTCGATACCGCTGTCGCCCCTGTGAACGATCAGCCTGAGGCTTTGGGATCCGATACGCTCGCCTGCGATGCCGCCATTGCCGAGAAAGACGCGCTTCTCGCCGAAAAAGACCAGATCATCGCCGACCTCGAGCGACAGCTTGAGGAGAAGAAGGCTAACGACAGCGCCATCTCCCAAGCTCTCATCATCGCGCAACGCTCTGCCGACGAGATTGTGGCGAAGGCGAATGCTGATGCCGCCGAGACCATGCAGGATGCGCGCGACGAGGCGACGCGCATTCTCAACCGCGCGAACGCGGATAAGCAAGCGGTCATCGATTCGATTCGCAAGCTCGAGGACGATCGCGAGGATGTGCGCGACTAGTACGCCGACATTTTGAAGGACTTCATCGCCGATGCCTCGCGCAAGCTCGCCGATCTGGGCGCCTTTGCGACCGCAGGCGCCGTGGTCGCCGCGGGTGCGTATGCTGCTGTCCAGCCTGCCGCCGAGCTGATCGAGGACGATACGACCGGCGCGTTCGATGCAGCTGATTACGTCGAGGAGCCTATGGTCGAGTACACGACTCCTCAGGCTACGGACGCGGTCGTGGCCGCGGCGACGCCGGTGGCGAGCGCTTACGAGAAGGATCTCTCCGGTTTCGGCGACGCCGACGATTTCGAGTTCGAGGAGATCGACTAAATCCGCGCGGATCTTTTGCTCCAAGGGAGCGCTCTCGCTTCAGGTAGAACCCCCCGCCTTTCCACCGTAGAGGGATGTTTTGGAAAGGCGGGGGTTTCTAATTGGGAAGAATGCCTGTCGAGGCTGACGAAAGAGCGAGTGAGCCTGTAAGCCGGGTTCTGTCGAAGGACGGCCATTTATCTCGAATGCGCGTCGCCGCGCATCTCTAGCACGCAACCCGAACGCACGGAAGGGCGGCCGTATCGCGTTCCTATTTGCGCTTGCTCCAGATGGGGTTTACCAAGCTGCGCCGTTGCCGACGCACTGGTGCGCTCTTACCGCACCGTTTCAGCTTTTCTCCTGCTGCGGCGAGGGCTTGCGCTCTCGTTTCGACAGGGGAGTTTTCTTTTCTGTGGCACTGATCCGTCGGGTCGCCCCGCCCAGCCGTTAGCTGGCATCTTGCCCTTTGGAGCCCGGACTTTCCTCGCACCGCGAACGGTACGCGACCATCCGGCTCACTCGCGTATGGTATTCTAGCAAACCGAACGCCGCTCACAAGAGGAAAGCGAGATTACCCCATGACTATTTGCGCGCTCGTCGGCGCATCGGAGTTCAACGCCGAGCATTTTCAGATGATGGACGCGGAGGGGGTGTTCGACTATGTCATCGCCGTCGACGGTGGGTTCGCGCATCTTGAGGCCATCGGGCGTGCGCCTGATATGGCGATGGGGGATTTCGACTCTCTCGGTTACGTCCCGAGCATCCCCCAGGTTTCCCGCTTCTCCTCCAACAAAGATGCGTCCGACATGGAGTTGGCGTTGCGTCGGGCGAAGACCTTCAGGCATAAGGAGGTCTACGTTTACGGTGGTCTTGGCGGCAGACTTGATCATACTCTGGCGAATCTGCAGCTTTTCTCCCTTTTCAGCGAGAAGGGCATTGCCGTCACGGCGATTGACCGCGACTGTGCTGTCACGTTCGTCACCGGCCCCGATGCCATCGAGATGCCCGCGCGCGATGCGGGAACGGTGTCGGTTTTCTCCATGAGCGACCTTTCCTCGGGAGTCTTCGAGCGTGGGCTGAAATGGGAGCTTGACGACGTGGGCCTTCGGAACCGGACCTCGTTGGGTCTGTCGAACGAGTTTCAAGGCGAAGCGGTGATGATCGGCGTGGAGAAGGGCACGCTCGCGGTGTTTATGCCGCTGTAATCCATTGTTCATCTGGTGCGGTGTATACTGCGCCGCGAGTAATTGACATACGGGGAGCTCGTGATGCCGCGTGGACGGCGGGGCGGGCTGAGAGGGGGCGCCTTTCCGCCTCGACCCGCGGAACCTGATATGGGTAATGCCAACGAAGGGAGTTCTCATGACATCGAATCAATCTAATCGCACGCAGGGGCGCGCCGTTGTCGGCACATCGAACCGGCCGGGCGGTGCGCCGGTGACGCAGATCGATTTCGCCCGTGCAGGCGTAATCACCGAGGCGATGCGTATCGTCGCTTCCAAGGAGGGCCGTGATCCGGAGCAGATTCGCGAGGCCGTTGCGGTTGGTCGCGTCGCCATACCTGCCAACATCCATCATGAATCGTTGAGCCCCGAGGGGGTCGGCACGTGCGTCGACGGGATCGGTCTGCGAACGAAGGTGAACGTCAACTTGGGCATATCGGGGGATCTCGCCGACGTGTCCGAGGAATGGAAAAAGGTCGATGTCGCGCTCGAGCTCGGGGCGGAGGCGATCATGGATCTGTCGAACTCGGGCAAGACGCATGGATTCCGCGCCGAGCTCATTGAAAGATCGACGGCTATGATCGGGACGGTTCCGATGTACGACGCAATCGGTTATCTCGAGAAGGCCCTTGTCGACATCACTGCTCAAGATTTCCTCGAGGTCGTTCGCGCGCATGCGGAGGACGGAGTCGATTTCGTCACGATTCACGCGGGTATGAACCGTCGCGTTATCGAGTCGTTCAAGGAGACGGGACGGCTGACCAATATCGTCAGTCGCGGTGGCTCGCTTATTTTTGCGTGGATGGAAGCAACGGGCAAGGAGAATCCGTTTTACGAGCATTACGACGAAGTTCTCTCCATTTTGCATGAGCATGACGTGACCATCTCGATCGGCGATGCCATGAGACCGGGGTCGACCTACGATGCGTCGGATGCGTCCCAGATCGCCGAGCTCATTGAGATCGGCAAGCTCACGCGCCGAGCGTGGGATGCGGGCGTCCAGGTCATGGTCGAGGGGCCGGGGCATATGGCTCTTGACGAGATCGCCGCCAACATGAAGCTTCAGAAGCGCCTTTGCCATGACGCTCCCTTCTACGTCCTCGGCCCTCTGGTGACCGATATCGCGCCAGGCTACGATCACATCACCGCTGCCATCGGCGGCGCCGTCGCCGCTTCTTCAGGGGCCGATTTCCTTTGCTACGTCACGCCTGCGGAACATTTGCGGCTGCCCGACGCCGATGATGTGCGGGAGGGTCTTGTCGCGACGAAGATCGCCGCGCATGCGGCCGATATGGTCAAAGGCGTTCCCGGCGCCCGCGATCGAGATAATCGCATGAGCGATGCTCGGCGCCGCGTTGATTGGGACGAGATGTTCTCGTATGCGCTTGACCCCGTGAAGGCGCGGCGTTATTTCGAAAGCGCGCCTCCTTCCAATGAAGGAACGTGCACCATGTGCGGCAAGATGTGCGCGATGCGAACCGTCAACCAGATCATGGACGGCCTTACCATCGATTTGGACGCCGATTAACGAGGTCTCGCCGTGTTTCGGCGCGTCTGCCGCATGTGGGGCTTATGATAAGGGAAAGACGACCGCGCCCAAATGGGTGGATTGCTCGTTACGTTTGCGATAAAAACACGCGGTAGGGGCGTGTGAAGGAGGATACGGATGCTCGGAGACGAAAACAACAATCAGCAGGTTGATCTTGAGTCGGTCAAGCTTGAATCGTGCGCCTTGCTGGTCATCGACGAGCTGGGAGATCCGACGGGCGGGCCGCTCGAGACCGTCTTGCTGGAGCCTACCCTCAATTCTGCTCGGCTCCGCACGTGCAGCGCGCGTGCCCGTTATCTTCGCGAACGACGCCCACATCCCCGGTCTCGATAAGGAGCTTGCTTTATGGGGCGAGCACGGCATCGCGGGCTCGCCTGACGCGAAGACGTCTCCTCAGCTTAATCAACAGGAGGGGGATTTCGTGATCGAGAAGCGTCGTTACTCCGCGTTTTTCCAGACGGGGTTACGGCTGCTCCTTGACGAGCTTGGAGTCGATACGCTTATTTGCTGCGGTATGGATACCAATATCTGCGTTCGTCATACGGTGGCAGATGCGTATTTCAATAATTTCGCCACCATCGTGGTCGAGGACGCGACAGCGACGTTCCTCGTAGGCGATCAAGCGGAGGGGCTCTCCTACATGAGGACATGCTACGCCTCCGAGATAATTACGACCGATCAGGCTCTCGGTCTCCTGGGGCGATAGCCATGAGATCCGTTCTCACCATCGCGGGCTCCGATTCGAGCGGTGGAGCGGGCGTTCAGGCTGATATCAAGACCATCGAGGCTCACGGTCTTTTCGCCACAAGCGCTATCACGGCGCTGACGGCGCAGAACACGCTCGGCATTTCGGGGGTGGTGGATGTTGATCCGTCGTTCGTCGTCGCCCAGATAGATGCGGTGTTCGAAGATATCCGGCCCGATGCGGTGAAAATAGGCATGGTCTCGTCGCCCGATATCGTGCGCGCCATCGCCGAGGCCCTTGGACGTCATGGATCCCGTCATGTCGTCGTTGACCCGGTTATGGTGGCGACGAGCGGTTCGGCTCTTATAACCGATGGAGCGGTTCGAGCCCTCGTCGATAGCCTGTTTCCCCTAGCTGAGGTCGTCACTCCTAACATTCCCGAGGCGAGAGTGCTGGCGGGAGCAGAGATAGCGGAGGAGGCGGACGTCGAACCTGCTGCTCGCTCTATTGCTCGTCTGGTTTCCGGGGGTCAGTCTCCTGCTGTCTTGGTGAAAGGCGGTCACGGTGTGACG
>ERZ827469.2136-NODE-2136-length-15665-cov-2.954837_pt1 | contig 15665 bp, 12 predicted proteins | sample MGYA00519917_ERZ827469 | MGnify/ENA primary metagenome ERZ827469 (study PRJEB31778, sample SAMEA3449314) | human gut metagenome | biome: human gut; feature: human-associated habitat; material: faeces | place: United Kingdom | collected 2010/2012 ... | reverse complement strand
CCCGCGGTGTTGCGTCTTGCGCGAATTTTCGCGGGACGATAGAACGCCATTCGCCGTCCGTCTTTCCGGGCGGCAGATCAGACGAAGGAGGAATTTCCCCATGAAGAATCTCAAAAAGATTCTCGCACTGGTACTGGCGTTCGCTTGCGCGTTCACTATGTTTGCCGGTGCGGCGTTCACGGATCAGGCCGACATCAAGGTCGAGAATGAAGTCGTGGACACTCTCATTGAGCTGGGCGTAATCAACGGTTACACCGACGGTTCGTTCAAGCCCAATGACACCGTAACTCGTGCGGAGATGGCGAAGATGATCTACGTGCTGAGCACTGGTAACTCTGACGCTTCTGCGTACAACAAAGACAAGACCAGCTTTACTGATGTCAACGGCCACTGGGCCGCTGGCTTCATCAAGTACTGCCAGTCTGTCGGCATCATCGCTGGCCAGTCTGCAACCAAGTTTGCACCGGACCAGACCGTAACCGCTCAGGAAGCTGCTAAGATGCTGCTCGTAACCCTCGGCTACGACGCTAACAAGGCAGGCCTGGTAGGCATCAACTGGGCATCCAAGACCAACGCTCTGGCTGACGAGAACGGCCTGCTTGACGACGTAAACACTTCCTTCACCGGTCCGTGCCCGCGTCAGTACGCTGCTCAGCTGATCTACAACGCAATCGATACCCCGACCGTTGTATGGCGTGACGATGCTTACACCAACGTAACTCTGCTTGGCGACGACAACAAGACCGTTGGCGAGAAGTTCATGAACCTCAAGAAGACCACCGCTGTTCTGGAGGACGTTTCCAAGACCTCCGGCAAGGAGACCTTCGAGCTGACTCTCGACAAGACCACTGTTGATCTGAACAAGACCACCGACAGCGACAACAACGGCGCTAAGGCTCTGTACAGCTTCACCGACGTGAAGAAGGACTACTCTGACCTGAAGTATCAGATGGTTACTGTTCTGTACAAGAACAACGACAAGTCCAAGGTTTACGGCGTTTACGCTACCAAGGACAACACCGAGCAGACCGGCATCCTGAAGAACCTCAAGATGGATGAGCTGAGCCATTTACTTACGGGCGAGGCATTGCTGAATGCGAATACCTTCTGGAAAACGATTGAATCGCAGCCCATCGTCACACTGGAAAATGGCCATACGTGGAGCTTTGCGCGGGTGCGGATGAGCCTGGCCGGACGAACCGTTTATCAGATCACGGGCACAAACATCACCGAGGAAGCGCGGCTTCAGCATGAGCTGGAAAAGGACAATCTTCGCCTGGAAGCCATGAACCGGCGGCTTCGGCAATATGGGCAGGACGTGCAGGAGGCGACGCGGGAAAAGGAGATTCTGCGCGCAAAGACCCGCGTTCATGATGAGCTCGGCCACGCGCTCCTGCAAACCCGGCAGTTTCTCTCTGATACGCAGGGCGATGCCGAAAGCGTCTGCACCGCGTGGCGGCAGAACGTCCGGCTGCTGCTGGGAAAATATGCGGATGAGCAGCGCTTCGATGCGTTTGCCCAGCTTGCACGCGCCGCGCAGGCCATTGGCGTGACCATCGAGCGGCGCGGCGTATTTCCGGCGGAGGGTACGGAGAGCGCGCAGCTTTTAGAAGCCGCCGCCCATGAGTGCCTGACCAACCTGGTGCGCCATGCGGGCGGCACGCGGCTGGAGATCACCGGCGAGAAAACCGAATCCGGATGGCGCATTCGTTATCTCAACGACGGCGATGTGCCGTCCGGCCCCATCGTCGAGGGCAGCGGGCTGACCGCGCTGCGCGCCCGAACGGAGGCGGCGGGCGGCAAAATGGACATTGCGTATACGCCGCGCTTTGAGCTGACGCTGACTTTGCCGCAGGAAAGGCAGGAAACCCTATGAAATATAAAGTCATGATCGTCGAGGATCAGACCATGCCCCGCGAGCTGTTCGAGCTGCGAATTCAGGCGTCGGAGCACTTCGAGGTGGCGCTGTCCATCGACAACGCCGCGCTGGCGGATGTGTATTGCCTGCGTTTTCCGGTGGATCTGATCCTGATGGACGTGGTCACGCGCGACGGTGAAAGCGGCCTGGACGCGGCGGAGCGGATCAAGCACGCCTTTCCGCAGATCAAAATCATCATCGTGACCTCCATGCCGGAATGCTCCTACCTGAGCCGCGCACGGGAAATCGGCGTGGAGAGCTTCTGGTACAAGGAAGAGCAGCGCGAAAGCATGCTGGATGTGATGGAGCGCACGATGGCGGGCGAATCCGTCTATCCGGACGCAACGCCGGAGCTTCAATTGGGGCTGGCCAGCAGCTATGCGTTCACCGACCGTGAACTGGAGGTGCTGCGCGAAATGACCGGCGGCGATACCAATCAGGAGATCGCCGAGCGGCTGCACATGTCCGTGGCGACCGTCAAGACGCACATCCTCAACATGCTGGAAAAAACCGGCTTCAGAAATCGCACCGAGCTGGCCGTGCGCGCCCGGGAAAGCGGGCTGGTGATTTTAAACCGAAAAAACTAAATCGTTCTTATGGGTAAACAAGCTGCCTACGGGCGGCCTTTTTGCTTTTTGGTGAGAAAATAGCCATTTGGTTGATGCGCGGTGCTTTTCCTTTCTGATATGATAAAATATAAAGGGGGAAAGTGCCATGAGAGAGATTGTGGTCAGCATGCAAAACACGCTGCTGTCGGAGGCGGTCGCATGGTCGCTTGCGGAAACGGGAGAATTCCGCGTGGATCAGGTTCTGCCCGGAAAGACAGGCGATACCTTTTCACTCTGCCGGGCCGTGCAGGCGGATATTCTGCTGATGGAGGTCAGCCGTCTGCCGGCCTACACGTTGGAAAACCGACTGAAGCTGATCGAATGCGTGCGCAGGGCGATGCCGAACTGCAAATTCGTGCTGCTGTGTGATGAAAACGGCGATCCGGAGCTGGCGCGCCGGGTGATGATCGTCCGGCAGGATCGATTGATCGACGCTTTTCTCTACGCTTCCGTTACCCCCGCCTATCTAACTGCCGCGCTGGATGCGCTGTGAGAAAGGATTGACCGCCATGAAAAGACGATGGAAGCGCATTTTCACCGGATTGCCTGCCGCGCTGACGCTGTGCCTGTGTCCATGCTTCGCCGGAGCCGCGCCCCCTGAAGATCTGCCGGCGGTGAAAACCTTCCGGTACGCCACCTCTGGCATGGGCATCGAGGCGTTCAACCGCTATCAGATCAAGGAAACGGCGCGCGGCCGCTTCGCCTGGATTGAACTGCACAATGACGATCACTACGTGCTGCCTCTGACCGACGAGGACATGGCCTCGTTCTCCGCGCTGGTGCAGGAGCTGGGGCTGGCCGAATGGGACGGCTGCCATAAAATCGACCGCGACGTGCTGGACGGCGCGAGCTTCTCGCTTAGCGTCGTTTTTGAGGACGGCGGAGTTATCGACGCCAGCGGCTCCAACTGTTTTCCCAGAGGTTATAGCGAAAAGACCTCCGCGATCAGAGACTTCTTTGAGAAACTGATGGAGGAATACGGATTCGACCTGAACGACCTCTGGCTATGACGCAATATAGCCGCCACCCTTCTGGCTTCTGCAGACGAGAGCAATTCATTGCGGGCGCAAAAGCAGATTCGTACCCTGTGGGAGACGGAGCTGGACAGCTTTTACAGCGAATGGCTGCAAAGGGCGCCGGTGGAGGGTCAGGGGGCAATTAATTGCCGCGCAGGGGACATATATGAACTGTCTGGCGGTTCAGGAGACGGTACTTCAGCAGCAGTGCGACGAAGAAACTGCTGCCCTGCAAATCAACGCGGAGCTTGCGCGTCAATGCGCATTGTTCTGCAGTATGCTCCATAAAGAACAATAGAACAGACATGGACGGAGGTATTGAATGATGAAAAGATCGCTAATCCTGGTTCTCTCCCTGCTGATGCTGGTTCTCTGCATACCCGCATTGGCCGAATCCACCGACTGGAATTATGACGCGAACTACGCCATACTCCGCGGCTATGACGGCGCGGGCGGCGACGTGGTCGTGCCTGCGGAAATCGACGGCTTCACGGTGGACGTGATCGGCATTAACGTGTTCAAGGGCGATACGATCACGTCCCTGACGCTGCCCGAGACGGTGCTTGAGCTCAGGAGCAACGCCGTCTCCTCGTGCGAAAAGATGACCAGCGTTACGCTTCCCCAGAGCCTTGTGGTCATCAACCGCATGAACTTCTTTAGCTGCAATGCGCTGAGCGAGGTCACCATTCCTGCGAGCGTGCGCTACATCGGCGACACCTCGTTCAGATTCTGCGACGCGCTGCGCAAGATCACCTTCGAGGGCGTGTGCCCGGCGATCGACATGGACTGCTTCAGCGTCCTTCCCGATGACGCGGTGGCCTATGTCCCGGACGATCAGCTGGAGGCGTACACGGCGGCCTTTGAGAACGCTGGCAGCACGGTGAGCGTCCAGCCCAGCGGCAAAAATGCCGTGCTCGTGGAGAACAACGGCTATGTGGAAGATGAGTTCGACTTCGACGCTTCCACCGGCACCATCACCTCCTACAACGGCTACGCCACCTACCTTGCCATCCCTGAGACCATCGGCGGCGCGCCGGTGAAGGCCATCGGCCCTGAGGCGTTCGCGCGTCACGCCTATCTGGCGTTTTTGGAGCTGCCCGAAGGATTGGAAAGCATCGGCGACAGCGCGTTCTATAACTGCGAAACGCTGGGCCGCGTCCGCTTCCCCTCCACGCTGAAGACCATAGGCAGCAACGCCTTCTACAACGCCTATAAGAGCAGCGTGCTGGAGCTGACGAGCGTGGAGAGCATCGGCGATTACGCGTTCTATTTCGCCGGTCTCAAAGGCTCTCTGGAACTGCCTGAGGGGCTCAAGTCCATCGGCGAGAACGCGTTTGAAGCCTGTACCAACATGGGCGCCAATCTCTATCTGCCCGCCACGCTGGAGACGATCGGCTCCAGCGCGTTCAAGGGCGATTTCAACATCCAGTACATCGTTCTCAACGGCCTGACCCCGCCTGCGCTGGGCGAGGATGTATTCAAGGGCTGCGATTATCTGTTTGACATCGACCTGAACGCCCACGGCACCCGTCAGGAGATGCAGCAGTGGCAGGCGTACGTGGACGCGCTGGGGCTTCCCTGCCGCGTCTGGCGCGCGCAGGACCCGACCGCGCAATCGCCTGAAAAGGGCGCGTATCGGTATGAAAACCGCGTGCTGATCGAATACACCGGCACAAGGACGCGCATTCACCCCCATCTCACCGTCTCGAAGGAGCCGGTGGTCGGCCTGGGCGACGGCGTGTTCAAGGACAGCCAGGCCATTGAATACTTCTCCGTCGCTCACAACGACGAGTTCACCACCATCGGTGCGGAGTCCTTCATGAACAGCTCCCTCAGGGAAGTGGATCTGTTCGACTCCGTGACCACCATCGGCGCGCGGGCGTTCGCAAACTGTGCGCAGCTGGAAGCGCTGACCCTGCCCGATTCGCTGACCACCATCGGCGAGGGTGCGCTGGACGGCCTGACCGGGCTCAAAAAGCTGGTGATCAAGTGCGATCCCGCGCTCATTCCCGCAGGCGCATTCGCCAATATGCCCAATCTGAGCGAAGTGACCGTCGAAAGTGGTGCTATCCCGGCGCATATGTTCGAGGGCAGCGGCGTGACCGCCCTTACGCTGGGCGCGGACGTGACTGAGATCGGCGAGAAGGCCTTTGCGGGCACAGCACTCAACGCCGCCGAGCTGACCAACGTAACCGCCATCGGCGCGGGTGCGTTTGAAGGTTCCGCGCTGGAGCGCGTGCGCCTGAGCGCCTCCGCTTCCGTGGGCGAGAGAGCCTTCGCGAACACAAAGCTGAAACAGCTGGTCATTCCCACCGTCGGCAGCTTCCCGCTTTCCGCCGTCGAGGGCACGAGTGCCGAGCTGCGCCTGCCCACCGACGCGACCGACGATCAGCTTGCCGCGTGGAACGAGACGCTCAAACGCCCGTGGTACGACCCCATGCTGCGCGAGGGCGAGACGAGCAAATTCGTGAAGATGCCCTTCGAGCCGACTCCCGCCGAGAACTTCGAGTTCAATCCGGAAACCGGCCTGATCTCTGCCTATATCGGAACCGATGTGGACGTTGTCGTGCCGCGCGAGATCGACGGCGTGACTGTTGTGGGCTTTGCGAACTACAACGCCTTTGATTCCTGCCAGGACTACACCGATTCCTCTGTGGAGACCAACCGCACCGAGTGGGTGCATCTGCGCACGCTGGTGCTGCCCGAAACGATCAAAGAGCTGCCGGGCATGATGCTCGCCTACTGCCAGCAGCTGGAGACCTTCGTCTGCTACGCGCCCCTTGAGAGCACCGGAGGCAATCAGTTCATGCTCTGCCGCAGTCTGAACAATGTGATATTCGTCAACGGCGTGCGCGAGATCGGCAACTACGCCTTCGACAGCGCAGGCCCGCTGGGCAATCTGTACTTTGGCGAGCATCTCGTGAAGATCGGCCAGCAGGCGTTCAACTTCGCGGGGCTGACCTCCTTCGTGGCCGATGCGGAGAGCGTCGAATACGGCGCGTTCACCGAGTGCCAGAACCTGACCAGCCTGCACTTTACCAGCAAGACGAAGAGCTTTGGCGAAAACTGCATCATCAACTGTCCGAATCTGACCGAGATCTGCTTCGACGGCTGCGATCTGACCACGTCCCCCATGGGACTGATGATGAATGTCGCGCCCAAGCTGACCGTACGCGTGCCCGAAGGCATGAGCGAGGAAAACCTCAGGCACGCTCAGAATTGCCAGAGCTGGAGTGAAAACCCCAGCGAGGTTACCGTCAGCACAGAAGGGTGCGCACACGCGCTTCCCTCCCTGCCGGATGTGACCGCGATGCTGCCTGAGCTGAAGCTGGACGCGGACGTTGAGGCTGTTGCGATGATCGCGCCCGATGCGCCCGAAACGACGGCCAAACCTGAAACGATCCCCGAATCCACCGACGCCCCCGCGTCCGAGACCACCGCAGCGCCCGAAAATACCACCGAGGCGCAGGATGCCGCCATCCCCGATGAATATCTGGGCGCATGGTACGGCGTGAGCATGGAAATAGAGGGCGTGTCCTATCCGCTGGCCGACATGGGCATGGATCTGACCATCACAATCGGCGCGGACGGCACGGCTGAAATGCACATGAACGGCGAAGGCGAGCGCATACGGTGCTCGATGCAGGACGGCGTGCTCACAGCGGACGGCGTGAGCTTCGCGCTGCAAGACAGCATGCTCGTCGTTTCCGAGGACGGCATGACCATGACGCTGAGCCGCGAGAAGCCCGAAGCCTCGGCTGCGTCCATACCGGTCATAGACGAGAGCGCCACAATCGACGATCTCAAGGGCGTCTGGGCGCTGGCGCACGTCACAATGGACGGCGTAACGCTGCCCGCAGAGGCCGCGGAAATGGCCGGCGATACGCTGGTCGTCTACGGCGACAGCTGCGATCTGACGCTGCAGGGCATGACGTTGGACGGCCTGACCTGCAGCATGGCCGGCTACGCGCTGCTCATTTTCATACTGGATGGCGAGGCCGCCGCCACGCTGCGCGAAGACGGCACGCTTTGTCTGGAGATGAGCGACGTTACACTCTGGTACGAGCGCACCGGCGACGCGCCCGAAATCACCGCGGAGCCCGTTTCTGAGGCCACGTCCGAACCGGCAGCCATGCCTGAACCCGCCGCCAGCGGCGCTGAAGCCATGATTGGTAAGAAGTACGTCATGACTGACGCAGATGTGAATGGCTGCAACATGACCGCTGCGCAGATGGGGAATTTGGAATACTCCATTTTGCTCCAGGAGGACGGTACGGTGACCTTTGTCATGGCGGGCTCAGACATTCCCGGCCTGACTTGGGCCTACGGCAGGATTCCCACGGAGGCAGGCGAGGCCGATGGCATCGTCATCGACTATTACACGCAGGCGCTGAACCTGGCGCCCACGGAGAAGGGCTTCGACATGGATTACTTTGGCTCCATGCTGATGCATTTTGCTCCCGAAGACTCCGCTCAATAAGCGTTTTTCCTCCCGCGCCGCTGAAAATGAGCGCGGCGGCGCGGTTCCCTTCGAGCTTTGATTCTCACTGAATATTGAAGAGGAGGATTTTCTCATGAAGAAAACCATCGCATTTTTGCTGATTGCGCTGCTGACGCTTTCCTTTTCCACCGCCCTCGCCGATTCCGCTCCGAAGAGCAAGGAGGATCAGATGGTCGGTCTGGTGAAGGGCTTTCTGGAAGAGAATGAATTCCCCTATGAATACGACGACTATACGTTTACGGTGCCCTTTGCCGTCGAGAACTCGATGGAATATGTCTACATGACGGTTTACATCTACGACGACATGCTGGCCGTGTCCGCGGACGCGCCGGTGCAGGGAACTGGGGATATCTTTGAAAAGATGGCGGTGTTCACCACGCTGGCCAACAACGAGATCTACTATGCGCAGTTCCGCGTTGAACTCGACGCAGACAAGGTCTACGTCTCCTGCCGCTCCTGCAATCTGGTGGAGGATGTGATCCCCGGAGAGAACGAGCTGTTTTACCTGTTCGCCATGCCGCAAAGCTATATGGAGGACTACGGCGACGGCATCCTGGCGGTGCTCGACGGCGGCGATCCCTACGAGGCGTTTGAAGCCTGTCAGGCGGCGGTGGATGCGCAATGATGAACAGCACGAATCCATATCTGACTGCAAAGGCCTCCGCCAGAAAAAAAACGGATTCCCCCGTTGCGCTGGTCTGCGCCATCTTTGCGGCAGCGACCGCATCCTCGACGGTCAAGATGTTTTCGCAGGGGAAAACGCTGGCCGGCGTGATGGGTATTCTCATATTCGCCGCGCTCGCGACGCCGGTCTTTCGCATCCTTCGCCGCGCATACCGCAGAGCCTGCGCGCACCGCATCGCGGGCGCGCTGCTCCCGCTGACGGAGGAGAGCCTGACCTTTGAGCGGCTCGGAACCGTCCTCTCCTCCGGCAATGCCCTTGAACAGCTCCAATCGCTCATCGGCAAAGGATACCTGCAGAATCTGAGGATCGACTCGGAAAATCGCACGGTAGGACTGTATATGCCCGAGGGTGCTCTCGTGCAGTGGGTCTGCCCGGGCTGCGGCGCGAAAAACCTCACCCGAAGAGGCGCCCCCATGCGTTGCAGATACTGCGACCAGCCGCGCGGGCAATGACGGAAAACTCGACCATTAAGGCAGCGCCGCCCAATTCGGCGGCGCGTCTGGCGTTATCTTTTCCGCTGCCTGCGGCATACAGATTTCTCGATTTCCCTCCAGGAAGCCTTCGAAATCTGCATTTGCATCCGACAAAAAAACATTTGCCATCCGGCAGCCGCATTTGCGCGGCGCTGCCTCAGCGACCTGACGAAAGGAAGTGCAGCCATGAAAAGAATCATCGGCATCCTGCTGGTTCTCATGTTTCTGTTTCCCGCCTCCGCCCTGGCCGATCTCAGACGGGGCGACCGCGGCGAGGAAGTGCGCGAGCTTCAGCAGATGCTCTGGGATACCGGATTCATCTTTGAAGAGCCGGACGGCGTATTCGGCGGCAACACTGAAAAGGCCGTGAAGTGGTTTCAGGAATACGCGCTGCTCGAGCAGACCGGCGTAGTCGATGACAGAACCATCGATTCGCTCTATGCCTGCTGGCTCCGGATTATGGAGGAAAACGGCTACGCCGTGCCCGGCGACGAAATGGAGCCCCAGACCGCGGGCTTCGTGCCGGGGTATAATCCGTACGGCGATGGCGACTACCCGGCCTACTGCCATCGCTACACGACGGATGCGGGCGACGAGCACGTCGAGATGTGCAGCTTCCACGCCCAGCTGGCCGCAAATCAGTCGCTGCCGGGGCTGGAAAAGTGGACGAACGAGCTCAACGATCTCTACAACGAGTGGATCGACCTTTCTATGGAGAAGGATCGCGCCGCCGTGGCCTCCTCTCAGGCGTTCTTCACGCTCTGGCTGGAGCAGCAGCGGATTGCGCTGGAGCTGCAGGAGGTCGAGAATGTGGACGATTACATCGAGACGCTGCTGCGCAATCAGTGCGTCGTTCTGTGCAGCCGGGTGTACGCGGCCCGGACGGAATCATTTTGAACGAAAGAAGGACGATCCATGAATACTGTCAGTTATAATTGCCCATGCTGCGGCGGTCCGCTCAAGTTCAGCGGAGAAAGCGGCAAGCTGGAATGCACCGCCTGCGGCAACAGCTACGAGCCGGAAGCGCTGGAGATGATGACTCACGAGGAAAGCGGCGATGAGATCACCTTCGCCAACGACGCCAAACGCTTCGACACAGGCGAGGCGGGCATGCGGGCCTATCTCTGCAAGAACTGCGGTGCAGAACTGATGGCGGATGAGACCACCACCGCCGCCGAATGTCCGTACTGCGGCAGCCCCACGATCCTGCCCGACCGCATCGAGGGCGGCGTGAAGCCGGAAAAGGTGATTCCCTTCGTCGTGACGAAGGAGCAGGCGCAGAAGCAGTTCGAGGACTACTTCAAGGGGAAAAAGCTGCTGCCCAACGTCTTTCTGAACAGTCGCAACCGCATTTCGGAGATGCGCCGGCTGTACGTTCCCTACTGGCTTTTCAGCTGCGACGCGTGCGCCGACATGGTGTACGACGCGGAAAAGGTCCGCACGGAGCAAAAGGGCGAGTGGGAAATTACCCGCACGAAGCACTATCTTGTGCGCCGCAGAGGCGGCATGCGCTTTGAAAACATTCCGGTGGACGGCAGCGTCAAGATGGACGACAAGCTCACCGAATCGCTCGAGCCCTACGATTTGAGCGCCGCGATTCCCTTCCAGAGCGCCGTTCTGGCCGGAGCCATGGCGGATCACGCGGACGCGGACTGCGACGCGTGCGAAAAGCGCGCCGTGGAGCGTGTGGAGCACAGCGTCGAACAGACCATGCTCGACACCGTGAGGGACTATGACACGGTCAACGAGCGCAACAGGCGCATCACTACGGAGCGCGGCAGCGCGACACCCGCGCTGCTGCCCGTGTGGCTGATGACAACCGTAAAGGAAGGCAAAACCTATACCTTCGCCGTCAACGGTCAGACCGGCAAGCTGACGTGCGACGTGCCCGCCGACAAGAAGAAATCCCTGCTGTGGGGCGGCGGCGTGTTCGCCGGAATCCTTGGCGTCGCCGCGCTGATTCTTGCGCTGATGGATGCGCTGGGCAGCGGTTCGCTGCTGATCTGCGCGGTGGTTGCGGCCATCATCGCACTGGCGGTCGTCGGTGCGCTGAAGGGGCAGCTGAAGCAGGCGGCGCAGCAGAGCGCGGCAGGCGGCTATATCCGGGAGGGGTCCTTCCGCCTGGATGTGAACGCCGACCATTTTCTCTATGAAAGCACGACGAAGCGGAAGATTGAAAACAACACGCAGAAAAAATAACAGGAGGAATCGCTATGGGATTGATTGCGGCTGCATTGAACGCGGCGGGCGGCACGCTGGCCAGCCAATGGAAAGAGTATTTTTATGTGGATTCCCTGCCGGACAACGTGCTGGCGACGAAAGCAGAGAAAAAGGTAAAAGCCCGCTTTGGCGGCAGCCGACGTGAGGACGACAACATCATTTCGGACGGCAGCGTCGTCGCCGTGGCCGACGGCCAGTGCATGATGATCGTGGATCAGGGAAAAATCGTCGATTTCTGCGCCGAGCCGGGCGAGTATGTCTTTGAACAGGGCGGCGAACCCAGCATCTTCTACGGGCCGTTCAATGGCGAGAAGATGAAAGCCGTTTTGAAAACCACCTTCGACCGCCTTTCCTTCGGCGGTCAGGCCGGCAGGGATCAGCGGGTCTATTTCTTCAACACCAAGGAGATCCTGGGCAACAAATACGGAACGCCCAGCCCGGTTCCCTTCCGCGTGGTGGACGGCAATATCGGCCTGGACGTGGATATTTCCATTCGCTGTTTCGGCGAATACAGCTATCGCGTGACCAACCCGATGCTGTTTTACACCAATGTCTGCGGCAATGTGGAGGGCGACTACACGCGCGAGCAGATCGACAGCCAGCTCAAAAGCGAACTGCTGACCGCGCTTCAGCCCGCGTTCGCAAAGATTTCCGAGAAGGGCGTCCGCTACAGCGCGCTGCCGGGACACACCACGGAGATCGCCGCCGCGCTCAACGACGTGCTTTCCGAAAAGTGGGCGGATCTGCGCGGCGTGGAGATCGTGTCCTTTGGCATAAACTCTGTCAAAGCCTCCGAAGAGGACGAGGCGATGATCAAGGAGCTGCAAAAGAACGCCGTTTTCCGCAACGCGAACATGGCGGCGGCGCATCTGGTGAGCGCGCAGGCGCAAGCCATGCAGGACGCCGCGAAAAACCATGGCGGCGCGTTCACCGGCTTCATGGGCATGAATATGGCCCAGCAAGGCGGCGGAATCAACGCGGCGCAGCTGTTCCAGATGGGCGTGCAGCAGCAGGCGCAGGCTCCGCAGCAGAGCGCGCCGGTTCAGCCGGGCGCGAACACCTGGAAGTGCGCCTGCGGCGCGACAGCCACCGGCAAGTTCTGCCCCGAATGCGGCGCGAAGAAGCCCGCGCCCCAACCCGCGCAAGGCTGGACATGTTCCTGCGGCGCGGTCAACACCGGCAAATTCTGTTCGGAATGCGGCACGAAGCGCCCGGCAGGCGCGCCGATCTACCGCTGCGACAAGTGCGGCTGGCAGCCCGCCGATCCGGCGCATCCGCCGAAATTCTGCCCGGAATGCGGCGATTCGTTCGACGAGAGTGACCGTGTATAATGAATGCCGATCTGCTTTTACGCTGTTCGGAATCATGGAGAAGGTAAAAGAACGAATGCTCCAACGCAATTAACAGTGCGTCTTATGCTCATATAGAAAGCTGTGGATGTTCCGAACGCTCTAAACCACTTGCTTCTCAGCCTGCGATTGTTTTCGCAGGTTTTTTTGTCCGCTTTTCTTTGTCAGGCAGGCGTGTTTCTTTCCGCTTTCAGGTCCCTGCCGGGTTTTATAAAAGCGAAGAGAGCGCCGTACAAAGACGCCAATCTGATTTATCCTTATAAAATGGACGGCGATGTTCTTTCTGCCCATACGGAGCAGCTGCGCTGCGACTACGCAAATATCCCCGTACCGTTTTGAAAACATCTGCAATCGAAGAAAATATCTGATTTTCCGTTCTTTTGGGAATCCTGTTTTTCCTTTGTTTTCAACAGTTTCTCCACAGATATTTCCCTGTTTTCAACAGCTTTTCCCACAATGTTATCCACATTATCCGATATTTTCGGCCTTTAAGCGTGAAAGATCCCCTTCGCTTTTCCCCTCAGGATCTGCGGGTTTGCACGCTTTTAGGGCGGCTGTTTTTTTCCTGTTTTGCACAGGCTGTCCACAGGTTTTCCCACATTGCCCACAGGTTTTCCACAAGTTTTCCCCATTCATAGCAAAACCCGGAGACGTTCAACGCCTCCGGGCTTTTTTATCCACAATCAGTAATTCGTGCCATAGAGCTTATTCTGGGTATTCTTGCCTGCGATGCCATCCACAGAAAGCCCCACGTCCTTCTGATAAGCGCGCACCGCGTCATACGTCCACTTGCCGTAAATGCCGTCGGCGGTGCGGACATAACTCTTATACCCCGCGTCGATGAGCGCCTGCTGCAATCTCTTCACCGCGTCGCCCTTGCATCCCCAATACAGCAGACGATAACCGGTGCTGCTCGAAGACGAAGAGGACGAGCCGGACGCCGGACGCGCGGAAGACGAATAGAGGAGCTGCTGCGTGCCGGGATCGGCAACGCCGGTGACGGCCAAGCCGTTGCGGCTCTGGAAGCTGCGCACAGCGCGATAGGTATTGCTGCCGAAGTAGCCGTCCGCAGAACCGCTGAGGTAGCCAAGCGCTTTCAGTCGGCGCTGAAGCGGCACAACATTGGCGTTATAGCGATTGGAGCGGGAAAGCGTATCATAGCTGTCCGGAGAATAGCCGGAAGCCGCCTTCGCCTGCGACGAATAGAGCAGCTGCTGCGTCGCGCTATCGGCCTTGCCCGTAACAGCCAATCCGTTGACAGACTGGAACCAGCGCACGGCGCGCTGCGTGCCGCTGCCGAAGATACCATCCACACGGATGGTATAATAGCCCAAATCCTTGAGACGCTGCTGGAGCGTGTAAATGAGCGCCATGCCGCGATCGCCGCGCACCAGCGTCGGATACGTCTCGCCGCTCTCCTGATAGCCGATTGCGCTGACAGAGTAGAGTTCTTTCTGCGTCAGCTTGCCGGCCATGCCGTCCACACTCAGACCGTTGGCAGATTGGAACAGCCGCACGGCGGAAACGACGCTGTCGTTATAATAATTCGTCGCGGAAATCGGGTAACCGAGTTCAGCCAGACGGCTGGTCACCGCATACACGCCGTCGCCGCGGCTGCCGCGCTTGAGCAGGGTGTAATACGGCGTGCCGCCGACCGTCACATCCACAGTATAAGAGAGGGTGTTGCCCGCGCCATAATACACGGTCAGCGTGAGGCGCGTACCCTGTCCATAGGTATGCGGCAGGGTGAAGCGGACAATGCCGCGGCTGTCCGCAACGAGCGTCTGCTCATAATCGTCAGCTTTGAGGTGAACGGTTACGCCCGCAGTCGTCTTGGCGACGACGGTCAGGCTGTTGTTGTAAACCTGATCGACATCCAGTGCGGGCTTGGTCGCCGTGCCCGTGACGACAAACGTGCCCTGCATGGTCACGCGGCTGGCTTCGTCGCCGACGTATTCCGCTCTGACGGCGGTATACGTGCCCGCCGTGCGTTCGAGCTGCACGGTAAACGCGCCGTTCGCGTCGCTGGTGACAATCGCGCTGCTGCCGCCGTCCGGCACGGTGGAAATCGCAATACGCTCATTCGGTTTGGCCGTGCCGCTGACCGTGAGCTTGTTTTCGCCCGGCGTCACGCCCGCGATGGCGATGTTTACATTCTGCTCGGTCACGTTCAGGTTTTCAATCACCGTCGCGGATACGCCCGCCTGAGACGGCGCGTAATCGACGGAGACGGTATACGTGCCCGCCGCGAGATTTTCAAAGCTGACCCTGCCGACGCCCGCCGCAATCGCGCGTGTATCTCTGATCTGGCCATTTTGCAGCAGAGAAACCGCGACATTCAGCGGGCTGGCCGCCGTTACGTCCACGTCGATGCGCTTCACGCCGGCCGCCGCCGTGGCTGTGATAGCCTGCGCAACCGCCTTATTTTCAACAGTCAGGCCGGTAATCGTCTTGTTGCCCGCAGACGAATCCGCATAAGCGATCACCAGCGTGTATGTACCCGCTGCAAGCTCGGTGAACGTCGCCTGGCCGCCGACGATTTTCGCCGTCTGCGCCTTGCCCGCCGCGTCAAGCAGCGTGGCCACCATGTCCTTATCCGCAGCGTTGGTGACCGTCACAGACAGCGTCTGCCCGTTGACGGAAGCCGTCGCTTCAATCTGAGAAGGCGCGGGCGTCGGTGCGCCCGCCGCCGTTACATCCACGCTTCCGGTATACGCCTGAACGTTGAACACAGGCGTGGTGTAATCCACCTTAACCTTGTACGTGCCCGTAGCGAGGTTTTCAAATTTGGCCAGGCCGCCGCCGTTTTGCAGCGTCTTGACCTCCGTGCTGCCGTCTGGCTTGGTGAGCGTGACCGTCAGTTCCAGCGCACTGCCGCCGTATACATCGACCTCC
>ERZ827469.2133-NODE-2133-length-15670-cov-3.440986_pt1 | contig 15670 bp, 9 predicted proteins | sample MGYA00519917_ERZ827469 | MGnify/ENA primary metagenome ERZ827469 (study PRJEB31778, sample SAMEA3449314) | human gut metagenome | biome: human gut; feature: human-associated habitat; material: faeces | place: United Kingdom | collected 2010/2012 ... | reverse complement strand
CACGTCCAGGTTCAACGCACTTACATCGAGCCCGGGCATCGCCGGCAGATCGCTCGCCGACATCCCCTCGCCCAGCGCGCTCGTGTCCATGTTCAGCTTCGACTCATCGAACTTGAAGGCGTTCTGCAGCGCCTCCTCGTCGATGCTGAACAGGTTCTCCATAGAGAAATCCGAGCCCGATTCCTCTTCCTCGGTGAACTCCTTGCCGTTGAACACGTCGATGGTCGGGTAATTCAGCTGCTCCTGCACGATGGCGGTCTCGGAGGCCTGCTCGATCAGATGGCGCGTCAGCTCGGGCGTGTAGTAGATGCCCATAGAAAGCGCCGTGGCCTTCGCGTCCGGTCGCGGCTGCACAATGCCGACGATCTTCAGCTCCTCGCCGGCGTCCACGAGCCCCTTCATGTACTCCTCGTCGCCGGTTTTGTCGACCCAGACCTTGTTCTCCTCGTCATAGGTGTAGAAGTCGGCGGCGGGCACCATCTTCAGCGACACGCCCATGATGTCGTCGTAGGTGATGTACGAGTTCTCGTAGGGCTGTCCGTTGAGCTTGACCGACTGGATGTAGATGTTCTTCGCAGGATCGTTTTCTGCCCGGATTTCGAATGTCCTGCCGCCGGGCAGCCGGAGCGTCGCCCTGTCGAAGAGCGGACTGCCGAAGACGAAGACGCCGTTCGAAGGGTTCACCTGATAGAATCCGAGCGCCGAGAGGATATGCCATGCCGACATCTGGCCGCAGTCTTCGTTTCCGCAGAGTCCGGCAGGGCTGTTCAGGTAGAGTTCGTTCATTACTTTTGCCACATACTCCTGGGTTTTCCAGGGTTGGTCTACCGCATTATAAAGGTAGATGACGTGATGGCTCGGTTCGTTTCCGTGAGCATATTGGCCTATCATTCCGGTACTGAAGAGCGGAAGTTCGTCGTCGGCCGAAGGATGGAAGGTGAACATGCTGTCCAGCTTTTGTGCAAAACGTTCTTTTCCGCCTGTCAGACCGATCAGTCCGTCTATGTCATGCTGTACCGACCAGAAATATTGCCAACCGTTACTTTCGCAGATATGCGGTGTATAAGCATCTGCTTTAAAGTCTTTCTGAAATTCTCCCTTGTCATCACGAGGTTGCATGAACGAGGTTGCCGGATTGTATACGTTACGATAGTTTTGCGACCGCTTATAGAATTCGTCCGCAATCTCTTTCTTTCCCAGTTTTTCTGCCATGCGGGCAATGCAGTAATCATCATAAGCGTATTCAAGTGTTTTGGATAACGACCAGTTTTCGGCATTATAACTATCTTTTTCATTGAAAGGAACATATCCCAGTTCTTTATAAGCACCAATTCCGCGGTAATTGTCCAGGTTGGCAGTGGCTACACAAGCTTCCAATGCCTTTTTCGGATCAAAGTTTTCAATACCTTTCAGATAAGCATCCACGATGACCGGAACGGCATGATAGCCAATCATCATATCTGTTTCACTACCGTAGAAATTCCAAACCGGCAGGCGTCCGTTCTGTTCGTAGAAAGCCAGAAATGATTGAACCATATCGTTGGTACGTTCGGGTTCGGTATAGGTAAATAGAGGATGTGCGGCGCGGTATGTATCCCATAAAGAGAAAGTACTGTAGTTTACCCATCCGTCTGTGTGATGAATCTTTTTGTCCGGACCGTAATACGAACCGTCGACATCGCTATAAATGGTAGGAGCAAGCATGGTGTGATAGAGTGCGGTGTAGAAGTTTACCCAATCGTCCTTATGGTCGCCTTTGACTGCGATTTTAGAGAGTTGCCGGTTCCAGTTGTCCCGTGCAGCCTCACGATATTTATCGAAATTATCCTCCGGAACTTCGGCTGCCAGATTTTGAGCTGCTCCTTCCATGCTGACACCGGAAAGGGCTGTGTTGACAAGTATTTGCTCTCCTTTTTGTGTGTCGAAATCGAATCGGGCTATGGTAGCCGTACCCATTCGTTTTCCGTCTTTCAGGATGGCAGTTGTATCCATTTGAACGGCTGTAAAAGGTTTAGAGAAGCGTGTACGGAAATAGACATGCTGGTCGCGTGCCCATCCGTCGGAGAAGCGGTATCCCTGAATGGTTACCGAGTCGATAACTTCGATGTGCGAATCATTGGTAAAGTCCCAATTCATAGCTTTTTTCAGGTTGAGGAAGATAGCGGCTTTGGCTTCAGGAAAAGTGTAACGCTGAATACCGCATCGTTCGGTTGCCGTCAATTCGACGTTGATGCCGTAATCTTTCAGCAGTACCTGGTAATATCCTGCCGTGGCACTTTCGTCCTGATGGGAAAATTTGGAGTAAATACCTAACGGAGCTTCTGCTTCTTTATAAGGCAGGGTGACGGGCATAAAAGAGATGTCATATAAGTCGCCTGCTCCCGTACCAGAAAGGTGGGTATGGCTGAATCCGGCAATAGTGCTATCGGGATAAAAATATCCGGAGATACGGTCCCAGCCGGGAAGTCCGTTGTCCGGACTAAGTTGTACCATGCCGAAAGGGACTTGTGCTCCGGGATAGGTATTACCGGTGAAATCGGTTCCGATAAATGGGTTTACATATTGGGTATAGTCAATAGTTGCCTGTTTAGGGGTAGACGTACAGGCAGTGAAAACAAATAAAAGAATAAATAGTGAATGAAAAAGTACTTTCATGCGGCTTGGGTTAGAGTTTTTTAAGTAATTGATTGATTTAGTGTGCAAAGGTAGAGAATATAAATGTAAAACGAAAGAGCTTGTGTGCTGATTGATTCGTCTTTTTGTATTTCGACTCGTTATCATGAGGGCGGAGGGGGCATTATAAACAGCCGGGGGAGATAATATGCTTTCCGTTTCAGTGATCCCTTCTTAATGTTTTGAAAAACGGGATGTATAGATAAAATACATCTGTTCCCCGGCGTACAATCGAACGTATGAGATGATTTGGATGGAGTTCTTATAGGTTGAAAAGAGGAGAACCGTTGCTTTAAAAGCCAAAGGATTGTTGGTTTTAAAGGCAGGATCCTTTGGTTTTCAATTAACATCTTGAATCTTAAGTATCTGTTTGTTAGTGAATCATGGCTTATGGTATGCTTTGACTTTATCTTTAGTCGGTTGCATTGGATTTTAAATCTCCTTTTAGCGTTTTGTCAGGAAAGAACGCCATAGTAACTTTCAATGATATAGCACTCCGGAGGGTTGAACGGATTGTGACAGTACATATCGGGTGCATGCATAGGCACAGGCAGAACCTGCTAAAAACAATATTCCGGTAGAGGTCATCATATCTCCTAAACTTACCAATGGCGATACAATACCTCCGAATGCAAACCCGGTGGCTCCCAAAAGTGCCGAAGCAATGCCTGCATTCCGTCGCTCACACTCCATGGCCAAGGTGTTGGATGCTGTAAAAGTCATGCCAATCATCGAGAGTAGAGCGAAGATCAATAACTCGTAGATCCAAAAATCACATCCCAAGGACAAGAATACCATCAATAGTGCAGATACTGACAGCATGCCCCGGCTTCCTATATATAAAGCCCGTTCCATGGTAGGTAATTTTATCGATATGGCTGAAAAGATAACCATTGCTATCGCATTGATTCCGAAACAGAGGCTGAAGGATAGAGGAGAGAGTCCGTAGTGTTGTTGCATGATGAATGGTGCAGAAGAGATATTGACAAACAGTATTCCCATAGTGAAACCATATTGCAGGACGTAGCCTACATAGCGGCGGTTGCGGAGGACTTCTCCGAAACTATGGTATAAGTCTTGCCAACTCACAGTCTGTCTGTGTTTTGCCGGAAGTGATTCGTTCAAATGTAAGCTTCCGGATAGGAGAACCACTCCCATAAAGAATAAGCAGATAAAGATGCCTTGCCAGCTTGTTATCTGAGCCAGTATACCTCCTCCGATAGGGGCGATGACTGTAGCTATTCCATTTATTCCGCCGATAACGGCAAGCATGCCGGCCAGTTGCTGTCCCGAATACTCGTCGGTAGCTATGGAGCGGGAAATCACTACACCACCTGCTCCGGCAATGCCTTGTAAGAATCGGGATGTCACAAATTGTGAAATGGTATGTGAAAAGATGCATCCCACCGTAGCGAGCAGGAACAGAATCATGGCCAGAAGTAATGGAGGACGTCGCCCGCACTTGTCACTCAAGGGACCGAAAATTAATTGTCCGGCAGCCAAGCCAATCATGCTGGTGGTGAGTCCCAATTGTACCATAGAAGATGAAGTGTAGAAAAAATCTGCCATAGCCGGTAAGGTAGGCAAATACATGTCCATTATAAAAGGGCCGAAAGCACTTAATACACCTAAAAATAATAATAAGAACCGTCTGGAATTCTGTCTGTCAGTCATTGCTATTCTCTTTGATCAATACGGTTGCAAAATTACTCCATCTGTTAGGAATCGAATATAGGCTAATCTGTACAAAACATGTTGTTTTCAGAACAAAATAGCCCGAATATCAAAAATAAACCTACATTTGTTGCCTAAAACAGACTTTTATGAAAACAGACCGATTGCTTGCCGATACAAAAACGATCCGATATGAAGAGACCGACCTGGCCTCTTTGATATCGGCCCCATACCATTTCCGGTGTGGTATCTATCTGATTTGTACGCAGGGAGAAGCCGTTGTCTCTACCGGTGTGCAGAAATATATATTCAATGAACAGACAGAATTGATCTTCCTGACCGGCGGTTTGCTGCAAGTGCTCGAAACTTCAGGAGATTTACAGGTGAAAATGTTGATGTTTCCTAAAGAAGCATTTTTAAATGCCATGTTACCTATCGATACACCTTACTTTAATTATACTCACGAACATCCCTGTTACCATCATACTGCTGACGAACGGAGTCAGAAGACCTGGCGGCAGATCAATTTGTGGATGGATATGGCACAAATGTTGTTTACCGAACCGATGCCCCAGTTCAGGGGACAACAAGAGCACAACTTTTTGCAAAGTCTGCTTATGTGGCTGTTTAATACGATTCCGGAAAAATTGGCTGTCAGTAAGCAATATAGTCGTACGCAATTACTTTGCCATCGGTTTATGCAATTGATCCGTGAATATAGTATGCATGAACATCAGGTAGCTTTTTATGCCGAAAAACTTTGTATATCGTCTCGTTACCTGCATAAAATTACAGTTCGGCATTTAGATGGAAAGAAGCCTAAACAGCTTATTGATGAACAGTTGGTGGCTGAAATAAAAGTGCTGTTGAATGAGCCTCGTTTATCTGTAACAGAAATAGCTGAGCAACTGCATTTTCCGGACCAATCCTATTTGACGCATTTCTTTAAAAAGAATACGGGTATCTCTCCAAAAGAGTTTCGGGCGATCAAGAATCTCGGATGAGGCTGAGTCTGTCCACTCTTCTCCGTTACTGTAGTAGAAGGAGTAGAATAAACAAGATAATTCTTGCTCTTCCCGGGGGATAAAGTGAGTTTGTGATATGGACATTCGATGAGGGGGAATAAAATAGAAAGAGTCCGGTGCAGTACCGGACTCTTTACTCGGAGAGTCTATGATGTTTAATCTGACTTCTAACTTTATATGGGAACTTTCGGATAGCGTGGTACCCGCTCGTAAGAGCCGGCTCCTTTAGATTCCTGCCAGTTCCAGTACCTTCTCAACAGCAGCATTCAGTCCGTCCGGATTCTTGCCACCGGCTGTTGCGAAGTGAGGTTGACCGCCACCGCCACCCTGAATCAGTTTGGCAGCTTCTTTCACCAGATTACCTGCTTTCAGTCCGCCGGCAACCAGGTTGTCACTGATCATAACAGTCAGCATTGGTTTATTGGCATCTACTGTTCCGGCTACAAAGAAGAGGTTTTCTGTAATTTCACCACGAAGTTGGAAAGCGATGTTCTTCACTACTTCGGCGGGCATCGGCAAGCAGAACTTAATGACTTTAATGCCGTTAATCTCTTGTACATTCTTCAGCAGGCGTTCTTTGACGGCAGCTTCTTTTTCTTTCATGAAGTCTTCCACCTGTTTTTTCAGTCCTGCGTTTTCGTCAATATACTTGCGAATGGCCACACCAAGGTCGGGAGCATTGTTGAAAAGAGCTTTCAAGTCGCTCAAAGTATCCTGGATCGTATCCAGCATTTCTTCTACGCGAGCTCCGGTATATGCTTCGATACGGCGTACACCGGCAGCTACCGAACTCTCAGAGATAATTTTTACCATACCGATATTTCCGGTAGCGGCAACGTGGGTACCTCCACAGAATTCAATGGATGAGCCAAACTGGATAACACGTACGTGGTCACCATATTTCTCGCCGAACAGGGCGATTGCGCCCAGTTCTTTCGCTTCTTCGATAGGGATGTTGCGGTGTTCCTGTAATGGAACATTGGTACGTATCTTGGCGTTTACCAGATGCTCTACTTTGCGGAGTTCTTCGTCTGTCACTTTCTGGAAGTGAGAGAAGTCAAAACGCAGAGAGTCCGGTGTAACCAATGATCCTTTCTGCTCTACATGTTCGCCTAAAACTTCACGGAGCGCTTCGTCCAGCAAGTGGGTAGCCGAGTGATTGGCTGCACAAGCGGCACGTTTGTCTGTGTCTACACATGCCATCATCGGAGCTTCCGGATGTTCGGGCAGTTTCTTCGTAATATGTATCGGAAGATTATTTTCTTTCTTGGTGTCGATTACTTCGATAGTCTCGAATTCGTTTACCAATACACCGGTATCACCTACCTGGCCACCGCTCTCTGCATAGAACGGAGTGTAGTCCAGTACGATCTGATACAGAGTTTGGTTTTTCTGTTTCACCTGGCGATAACGCAGGATGGAGGTTTCGTATTCCGTGTAATCGTAACCTACAAATTCAGTAGTTCCTTCTTTCAGTATGATCCAGTCACCTGTCTCTATGGCAGCTGCATTGCGGGCACGTTGTTTCTGCTGTTGCATTTCGGCATCGAACTCTTCGACATTGACTGTCATACCATTTTCACGCAGAATCAACTCTGTCAGGTCGAGTGGGAAACCGAATGTATCGTATAATGTGAAAGCGTCTTTACCGCTGATTTCAGTCTTTCCGTTAGCTTTGGTGTCAGCCATTGTTTTATCGAGCAGGCGGATACCGGTTTCCAAAGTACGGAGGAATGATTCTTCTTCTTCTTTGATAACCTTTTCGATCAACTCTTTTTGAGCAATCAGTTCCGGATAGGCATCTCCCATGCTGTCAATCAGAACCGGAAGTAATTTGTACATAAATGCCTGTTTCTGTCCAAGGAATGTATATCCGTAACGAACGGCACGACGCAGGATACGACGAATCACGTAACCGGCCTTGGCATTCGAAGGCAATTGTCCGTCAGTAATTGAGAACGCAATGGTACGGATGTGGTCGGCAATAACACGCATGGCAATGTCGTTCTGTTCATTTTTGCCATATTCCGTTCCGGCCATTTGGGCGATTGCTTTAATCAACGGCTGGAATACGTCCGTGTCGTAATTGGATGTTTTACCCTGCAAAGCCATGCACAGGCGTTCGAATCCCATACCGGTATCGATCACTTTCGCCGGAAGCGGCTCAAGAGTGCTGTCGGCTTTGCGGTTGTATTGCATGAATACAAGATTCCAGATTTCGATAACCTGGGGATGATCGTGGTTCACCAGGTCGCGTCCTGAAATCTTGGCACGCTCTTCTGCAGGACGGAGGTCGATGTGGATCTCCGAGCACGGACCGCAAGGGCCTGTATCACCCATTTCCCAAAAGTTATCATGTTTGTTTCCGTTGATGATATGGTCTTTAGGCAAGTATTGCTCCCAGTAAGAGGCGGCCTCGTTATCACGCTCCAGACCCTCTTCCGGGCTACCTTCGAATACTGTTGCATACAGGTGTTCCGGATTCAGTTTCAGGACGTCTACCAGATATTCCCATGCCCAACTGATGGCTTCTTTCTTGAAGTAATCACCGAACGACCAGTTACCCAGCATTTCGAACATGGTGTGATGGTAGGTATCGTGTCCTACTTCTTCAAGGTCATTGTGCTTGCCGCTTACACGAAGGCACTTTTGTGAGTCCGCGACTCTGTGGTATTTCGCCGGGTGGTTACCCAAAATAATATCTTTAAACTGGTTCATCCCTGCATTGGTAAACATCAGGGTGGGGTCATCTTTAATCACCATTGGAGCCGAAGGAACAATCTGATGTCCTTTTGACTCGAAGAAATTCTTAAACGAATCTCTGGTTTCTTTTGCAGTCAACATACTTCTATATATCTATTGTTGAGGTTAATATTCTGAAAAAAGCAGTGCAAAGATAGCTTGTTTTTATTATTTTTGCCGTATTAACAAGCGAAATATTTATAAGATGCGCAAAGTTTACTACATCTATAATCCGCAAACGCAGACTTATGACCGGATTTATCCGACTGTCCGACAACGGGCGCTGAGCATTCTCCGCCGTCTTTTTATAGGAATGGGACTGGGAGCCGGCAGTTTCATCATTCTGTTACTGATTTTCGGTTCTCCCTCAGAGAAGGAGTTGCGGAAAGAAAATAGCCAACTCTTGGCGCAATATAACGTACTCTCTCGTCGTCTTGACGAGGCGATGGGGGTGCTTCAGGATATCCAGCAGCGTGATGATAACCTCTATAGAGTGATTTTTATGGCCGATCCTGTTTCACCGGCTATTCGTCAGGCCGGTTATGGTGGTACGAACCGTTACGAACAATTGATGGATATGGCTAACTCAAAGTTGGTGATCAACACTACCCAAAAGATGGATGTACTGAGCAAACAGCTTTATATCCAGTCCAAGTCATTTGACGATGTAGTGGCAATGTGTAAAAATCATGATCAGATGCTGAAATGTATTCCCGCCATCCAGCCTATATCCAATAAGGACCTTCGGAAGACAGCATCTGGTTATGGGACACGGATTGACCCCATCTACGGAACAACGAAATTTCATGCCGGCATGGACTTCTCGGCGCATCCGGGTACGGACGTGTATGCCACGGGTGATGGTACGGTTGTGAAAATGGGATGGGAGACCGGTTATGGCAATACTGTCGAGATTGACCATGGCTTCGGATATCGTACCCGCTACGCCCATTTACAGGAGTTTCGTACTAAACTGGGTAAAAAGGTCGTGCGTGGTGAAGTTATAGCCGGGGTAGGAAGTACGGGAAAGAGTACCGGTCCGCATTTGCATTACGAAGTGCACGTCAAAGGACAGGTGGTCAATCCGGTGAACTATTACTTTATGGATTTGAGTGCGGAAGATTATGAACGGATGATTCAGATTGCCGCCAACCACGGTAAAGTATTTGACTAAAAGAGAAGAAAATCATGCAAAATACAGAGAGAGACCTGAAATTATATTACTCTATCAGTGAAGTTGCCCAAATGTTTGATGTCAACGAATCGTTGCTTCGTTTCTGGGAAAAGGAGTTCCCGCAGATATCCCCAAAGAAAGGGAGTCGTGGCGTGCGCCAGTATAGGAAAGAGGATGTGGAAACCATTCGCCTGATCTATCATTTGGTGAAAGAAAGAGGAATGACTCTGCCCGGAGCTCGCCAGAAACTGAAAGATAACAGGGAAGCGACGATCCGGAATTTTGAAATTATCGACCGTTTGAAGCAGATTCGTCAAGAGTTGATCGGAATGAGGGATGCTTTGGATGGGTTTTCAACAAGACGGGAAGAGGAGCAATGAGTGATTGTTCAAGCACTCATTGCTCCTCTTCCCGTTATTTAATTTATTGTTTTGTTAGTTTTCTACACGTGTCACCGACTTTATATTCGGAATCTTGCGCAGGTTGTTGCAAATAGCTTTTACATCTTCCACATCGTGCACATACAATTGGACCTTTCCTTCGAAAATGCCATCGTCCGTTTCCATATCCAGTTTCCGGATATTCACATTAAGCTGGCGTGAGATAACTTGTGTGATTTCATTCAGCAGCCCTACATTATCTATTCCTTTAATATAAATGTATACCAGGAACGAAAGTTTCTTGTGTGTATCCCATTCAGTGGCAATGATGCGGTTGCCGTAGCTGCTTTTCAGTTTGGCCGCTACCGGACATTGACGCTTGTGGATGATGATGCGGTCATTCTCGTCCATGTATCCCAGTACGTCGTCACCGGGGATGGGATGACAACATTCGGCCATGATATATTTCTTTTGCAGGGCATCTTCCGTCAGTTTGAGAATTTGTTTGGTGTTGATTTTTTCCTTTTCCTGCGGTTCTTTTTCCTCCTGCTGTTTATCCTTATTATTGCCAAAAGAGAAAGTCAGATACTTCATCCAGTTGCTGCTTTGTTTCTCTTTCAGTTCATTTTTGTCGGCATCTCCCAGAACGATGGTTTTGTTACCGATGGCTACAAGAAACTCTTCTTCGTTCTTCATGTTATGCAGTTTGCACAACTTCTCGATGACGGCTGCCTCCGGGCGGATCTCTTCTTTCTTAAAGAATTCATTCAACAATTCTTCTCCTTCTTTCTGGAAGGTTTTTCGTTCCTTACGCAGAATAGCCGCAATCTTAGCCCTTGCACGCGCAGTAGTGGCAAACACTTCCCATTGCGGCTGTACACGCTGTGACTTGGATGTCAGGATTTCCACTTGGTCACCACTTTGCAGCTTATGGCTTAGAGGCACCAGTTTATGATTCACTTTGGCACCTATACAGTGGCTTCCTATATCCGTGTGCAGTGAGAAGGCGAAATCCAGGGCAGTGGAGTTCTGCGGCATGGTTTTGAGCTCTCCTTTCGGGGTGAAGACAAAGATCTCCGAGGCGAATAAGTTTAATTTGATTGTATCGAGAAAGTCGATGGCATCCGGCTGCGGATCGTCGAGTATCTCTTTAATGGTACGCAACCATTTCTCCAGTTCGCCTTCGTCTTCGCTGCCTCCTCCTTCTTTATATTTCCAGTGGGCGGCAAAGCCTTGTTCTGCAACATCGTTCATCCGTTCGCTGCGAATCTGTACCTCGATCCATTGTCCGTTGTTTCCCATCAGGGTGACGTGCAATGCTTGGTAACCATTCGCCTTCGGGTGGCTTACCCAGTCGCGTAGGCGGTCGGGATGAGGCTTGTATATCTTGGAAATGGAGACATAGATGTCGAAACAGTCGTTGAGCTCTTCTTCCACGTTGCGTGGTTCGAAGATGATGCGGACAGCGAGCAAGTCATAAATCTCCTCGAACGGGACGTGTTTGGTCTGCATCTTGTTCCAGATGGAGTAGATCGATTTCACACGTGCCAAAATCCGGTATTTCAGCCCCATCTTATCCAGCTGGGTGCGGATCGGAGCTGTGAAGTCGTTGAATACTTTGTCGCGTTCGGCAGCGGTAGCATTCAGCTTTTCTTCTATTTCGGCATATTCTTCGGGGTGTTCATATTTGAAGCTGAGGTTTTCAAGCTCTGTTTTTATCTTGTACAGACCTAGGCGGTTGGCTAACGGGGCATAGATGTAGAGAGTTTCTCCTGCTATCTTATATTGCTTGTTGGGCAGCATGGAACCCAGCGTGCGCATATTGTGCAAGCGGTCGGCTATTTTGATCAGGATAACTCGGATATCGTTCGACATGGTGAGCAGTAACTTCTTGAAGTTCTCTGCCTGTGCCGAAGCACGGTCACCGAAGATCCCTCCGGAGATTTTGGTCAGTCCGTCTACAATCTGGGCAATCTTCGGTCCAAAGATATTTTCGATGTCTTCTACCGTGTAATCAGTGTCTTCTACTACGTCGTGCAGCAGTGCCGCACAGATAGAAGTAGAACCAAGACCAATTTCGTTACATACTATTTGTGCAACGGCAATCGGGTGCATGATATAAGGTTCGCCGGATCGGCGTTTGATTCCTTTGTGTGCCTGATTAGCGAAGTTGAAAGCTTTTGTGATGATTTCAACTCGTTTGCGATGTTTAGTATGGAGATAATCATTCAGAAGTTCCTGGAACGCCTGATTGATCATCTCTTCATCTGCTATTTCTTTGGGGGTTATATTATCCATATTCGTTATCCTTTCATTCGCTTATTTTTGCAAAAATAAGCAAATTTCCGAATGAAGCAAGCGGGAAGTCATTTATTTGTAGATTTTCAATTGTTTTCCTGCTGCGATTCTGGTGTTCGACATACCGTTCCACTGCTGTATATCTTTGACACGTACGCCTAGCTTTTCGGCAATCGATGAAAGAGTGTCTCCACTTTTTATCTTATAATAAGTTAATTTTCCTTTACCGGCAACAGCGCTTGTCTGTCTGCGGGTGGTTGGAGTAACTTCTTTCACTGCAACGGTTTTGCGGTTGCGGAATAGCTCGTCGGCACGGTGTGCGTAGATTGTATCTTGCTTGTCAATAAACGTACTGATGGCACTTTGTGGTAAACGTAATGTACAAGGTTTGGTCGTGCCGGGAATCACTTGTTTCTTGTATTGGGGATTCAGGCTTTTCACTTCCTCCAGCGGAACATTGCAAAGTTCGGCAATCTGCTCGAAATGAAGGTTTTTAGTGACTTGCACCGTATCTGTGCTTGCCGGAATGTTTGTTTCCATCGGACAGATGTTGTGGTCGCAATAGTATGTCATCACGTAGTTGGCTGCGATGAAAGCAGGTACATATCCGCGTGTCTCTTTAGGCAGCAGGTTATAGATTTTCCAGTAATCCGTTTCGCCTCCGGCGCGGCGGATTGTCTTGTTGATAGTACCTGGGCCACAGTTATAGGCTGCTATAACCAGATTCCAGTCTCCATAAATATCGTACATCTCTTTCAAGTAACGGGCGGCAGCCCAGGTTGCTTTGATCGGGTCGCGGCGTTCGTCTATCAGACTATTGGATTCAAGACCGTAAATCTTTCCTGTTCCAATCATGAATTGCCACAGTCCAGAAGCACCGGCACGTGACACAGCCGAAGGATTCAGTGCAGATTCGATAATCGGCAGGTACTTCAGTTCCAAAGGAAGTCCGTAAGCGTCCAGTGCTTCTTCGAAAATAGGCATATAGAAATTGCAGGCGCTCAGCATGAATGAAACCTGATTGCGCAGGCGACCCGCGTACATATCGATGAATTTGCGTACAATGTCATTATAAGGCATTTCCATGACAGCCGGAATACGTGAAAGGCGGTCAATGTAGACAGAATCACTGAATAAAGGATTCACTTCCGCCGTACTGCAATCTTTGCCTAAATCAATATAGTTTTTAGCTTTCCAGTCGTTCAGCAGACTGTCGAGCGGGTAAGTCATACTCTTTGGAAGATCGATGCTTTCTTTGCGTTCGGTTCCGTTTTCACGAATAACTACATCTACACTTTGAGCTTTTACCTGTGTGGTTGCCAACAGGAAAAGGAAAATAATCGAACAATAGTTTTCTAATTTCTTCATGCTTTAATTATAAGTTCAATCTAAATTGTGTTTTTAAAATCGTAGTACGCATTGCAGTCCCACTGACTTATTCTTGTAACTGTTGGAGCGGAACTGGCTGTTATTGTCGATGACAGTTGGCTCCAGCTTCATACTCAAGTCAGGTGAAATGTCGAAGTTCGATAATTCCGCATCGACATAGGCATCGATGATGGAGATAAGGTATACTCCGATAAATGCAAATATACTAAGGTCCCGAAAACGACGGAACGAGTCCTTTCTTCGTTTCAAGGTGTTTTTCAGTTGCTCTTCATTATACTGGGCGTTCGGTGGCAGCAAATCTTCATAGCTCTTGGTGTTTGGATTACTGTCCATGATGTCCAGATAGGCCTGTGAATAGTCTTTATACATTTTCCCGTTCCAGCTGAGGGCATACGCACATCCTGCAAACCCTCCATATATAATAGGTAGTTTCCAGTATTTACGGTTGTAAATCTGTCCTCCGCCGGGGAATACGACTGCAAGCCATGTTGCTTTGGTCGGGTTGGGAATGAACAGTTTCTTGTTGAGATCCTGCACAGGAGGTACTGTGTCGGTTTTCACTACAATAGGTGCCGGCTGTTCTATCTTCTTCAGTTCTTTTTTATTGGCTGCGTCAAGGCTGTCGGCTATCTGTATTTTGGCAGCAGACAAACTGTCGGTTGCTTGCAGGCGTTCCGGATGCAATATTTTGATTGAATCCTTTTTCAACGAATCCATCACCTGAGCAGGATCCCGGTGCCTTCGTGCACGTGCTTTCGGTGCTTCCCGGCTCTGAATAATACTGTCTTTCTGTACCGGAGTCACAGGTTCTTGTGCATACACATCAATCCCTGCCACCTGTAGAAAACAGAGAAGCAGGGTGATGATGAGTAACTGATATTTCTTACTTTTTCTTGTCATCTACTTTTTTAGCGTATCGAAGATTTCCATGATACGTTCCAGTTCCTCCTCGTTGCTGAAAGGAATACTGATTTTTCCTTTCCCCTTTTCGGAGCAAGTCAGTTGTACCTTGGTGTTGAAAAATCCCGTGAGTTGTTGCTTTAGTAAATTAAACTCTTCCGGTAGTTTGCTGCGTTTCGGAGTGATTTTCCGTGTGCCGCTTTTCACAGCTTCTCCTTCGCTTAATGATTTAACAATTTCTTCTACTTTGCGGACTGAATATCCGTGTTCTTGTATTTCTTCGAATATTTTAACTTGTAGTTTAGGGTCGCCTAATGAAATCAGTGCACGGGCATGTCCCATGTCCAACTGCTTGTTTTGCAGGGCCATCTGTATCGGAGCCGGCAATTTCAGTAAGCGCAGGTAGTTGGCGATCGTCGTTCGTTTCTTTCCGATACGTTCGCTAAGACGTTCCTGTGTCAGTTCGTACTGATCGAGCAGATGCTGGTAGGCAAGTGCGATTTCTACGGCATTCAGGTCTTCACGCTGGATATTTTCAATCAGCGCCATTTCCATCATGTTTTCGTCGTCGGCAGTGCGGATGTAGGCAGGGATGGTTTTCAGTCCTGCTTTTTGTGAAGCACGGTAACGACGCTCTCCCGCGATGATCTGATACTCATCGTCCGAGAGTTTGCGTAAAGTGATAGGTTGGATGATACCGATTTCCGCAATGGAATCAGCCAATTCCTGTAATGCTGTTTCGTCAAACTCACGGCGGGGCTGGTTGGGATTGACAGTAATCTTTGCCAGCTCTATTTCATTAATGGAAGAAGACCCTTCGGTTTTCACATCATCCATTGAGAGCAAGGCGTCGAGACCACGTCCTAATGCATTTCTTTTTTGTGTTGCCATATCTTCTTCTTTCTTTTATTTATTTCGGTTGATAATCTCTTTAGCAAGGGCCAGGTGGTTTTTGGCGCCGGTAGATTCCGCATCGTAAAGGATGGTCGGGACACCGTAGCTGGGAGCCTCGCTCAATTTCACATTTCGTTGAATAACGGTGTTGAATACCAGTTCCTGAAAATGACGTTTCACTTCGTCGTAAATCTGATTAGCCTGACGCAGACGAGAATCGTACATTGTCAGTAAGAAACCTTCGATTTCTAAAGCCGGATTCAGTTTCGACTTGATGATTTTGATGGTATTCAACAATTTGCTGATACCTTCAAGAGCAAAATATTCAGCTTGAACGGGGATAATCACGGAGTCGGCTGCCGTCAGGGCATTGATCGTGATCAGTCCTAATGAAGGCGAACAGTCTATCAGGATATAGTCATATTCTTTCTTCAAAGGTGTGAGTACTTCTTTTAGTATCTTTTCTCGGTTTGGGAGGTTCAGCATTTCAATCTCTGCTCCTACGAGATTGATGTGCGAAG
>ERZ827469.2125-NODE-2125-length-15709-cov-3.315319_pt1 | contig 15709 bp, 17 predicted proteins | sample MGYA00519917_ERZ827469 | MGnify/ENA primary metagenome ERZ827469 (study PRJEB31778, sample SAMEA3449314) | human gut metagenome | biome: human gut; feature: human-associated habitat; material: faeces | place: United Kingdom | collected 2010/2012 ... | reverse complement strand
ACACCAGAAAGTCCGCCCATTGTCTCCGGTGTGTCGGACATGCACCCGTCGGATTTTCCAAACGTGGAAGAGACACGGAATCCGATGCAAACATTCAGCAGGAAGAAATGCACACATTTTTCTCCAACGAATTTCCATTTGTATTTCCATCTGAAATCCCACGGTGTGGTCTTCTCATATTATTACTTATCACCCAAACGATCTATGTTTATTGCGGCATTTCCTTTTTTGTCCGCAAAAAAGAACACGAGAAAGCGGGCGTCTTCTTGGAAACATCGACAAAAGAGAGTATAATAGTCTGTGATGAATAAGAATAGAGGGGTGAAAGTGTGGGAGAACAGCAGAGCAGGAATATTATGGATTATGACACCGTGCGGCTGGATGATGAGAACAATGCAGTGGTGATCATCGACCAGACGAAGCTGCCGGGAAAAATAGAGATCATTTCGCTTCACACGGCGCAGGAAATCTGGAACGCGATCTATCTGCTTCAGGTGCGCGGAGCACCGGCGATCGGAGTGGCGGCGGCATATGGGATCTATGTGCTGGCAAAACGGATGGATACGGAGGATTACGATACATTTTACCGTGAGTTTGTACGGCAGAAGGAGTATCTGGATTCTTCGCGCCCGACAGCCGTGAACTTAAGCTGGGCGTTAAACCGGATGCAGCGTGTTGTGGAGGCACACAGTGGGGAGACTGTAGCGCAGATCAAGGAGGCACTGCACCGGGAGTCTGTGGCGATCCAGGAGGAAGATATCTGGGTGTGCCGGATGATCGGAGAGCATGGTCTGACTCTGGTAAAGCCGGGGGATGGCATTCTGACGCACTGCAATGCGGGACAGCTCGCCACGAGCAAATACGGTACGGCGACGGCGCCGATCTATCTGGGAGAGGAACGCGGCTATCATTTTCATGTATTTGCAGATGAGACCAGACCTCTGTTGCAGGGCGCCAGACTGACAGCGTTTGAACTGCAGTCTTCCGGGGTGGATGTCACATTGATCTGCGACAATATGTCGGCGACAGTCATGAAGAACGGCTGGGTTAATGCGGTATTTGTCGGCTGTGATCGTGTGGCGGCGAACGGAGATGCGGCGAATAAGATCGGTACTTCTGTGGTGGCAGCGGTGGCAAAGTATTACGGTGTGCCGGTGTATATCTGCGCGCCGACGTCAACGATCGACTTAAATACGCCGACCGGAGCTGAGATCAAGATCGAGCAGCGCCCGGCGGAGGAAGTCACGGAAATGTGGTACAAGGAGCGCATGGCACCGGAGGGCATCAAGGTCTTCAATCCGGCATTTGATGTGACGGATCATGAGCTGATTGCAGGCATCGTTACCGAATACGGTGTGGCGAGAGCGCCTTACACGGAGTCGCTGGCGGCGATTTTTGCAGAAAAGGAAAAGCGTGCCAGAGAGAAAAAAGAAGCCTGATAGAGAAGATGTAAGCGATTTAAGGAGGAAAGAATATGCCAGAGAACAGTAATTGCAGCGGAGCGTCCAGCTGCTCAAAGGAGAGCTGCGAGGGATGTCCGAGCAACGCGAAGAATAAAGCAGGCGGCGGAATTGCCAAGGAGCCGATGAATGCGGCATCCAACGTTAAGAAAGTGATCGGTGTTGTCAGCGGAAAAGGCGGCGTCGGCAAATCATTTGTCACAGCATCACTCGCTGCAGCGATGAACCGCGCCGGATACAAGGTAGGCATCATGGACGCGGATATTACCGGTCCGTCGATTCCTAAGATGTTCGGAATTCATGGACAGGTATACGGAACGGACGACGGAATGGTTCCGATGGAGACGGAGAACGGCATCAAGATCATGTCGATCAACCTGCTGTTGGATGACGAGGAGGCACCTGTCATCTGGAGAGGTCCGGTGATTGCCGGCGTGGTAAAACAGTTCTGGAACGAGACAGTCTGGGGAGACGTGGACTATCTGTTCGTGGATATGCCGCCTGGAACCGGCGATGTACCGCTTACGGTGTTCCAGTCGCTTCCGGTAGACGGAATCGTGATTGTGACGTCCCCGCAGGAACTCGTGCAGATGATTGTGAAAAAGGCGTACAACATGGCGGAGATGATGCATGTGCCGGTGCTCGGTCTGGTGGAGAATTTCAGCTACCTGAAGTGTCCGGACTGCGGAAAAGAGATTAAGCTGTTTGGCGAGAGTCATATCGACGATGTCGCAAAAGAGCTCGGGATCCCGGTATTCGGAAAGCTTCCGCTTGATCCGGCGTTTGCGGAGCAGGCAGACAAGGGAGCGTTTGCAACGATGGAGAACGCTTATCTGGATGCGGGCGTAGAGAAGTTAAAGACACTTTAATGTGACAGGAACGGGAAAGTGTTACCACTTACCCGGAGAAAATAACCTCTTGGTGTAAAACTGTTTACACCGGGAGGTTCTTTTTTTATACTGGAACCATCAAAGGAGTTACAGAGATGAAAATAAAAATTGAGATTGACGAGAGCGCCGCGGAGGATGAAGTGATTATCCGCTGCCGCGGTCTGACGAAACAGGTCGCTGCCGTGCAGCGCGCCGTGCGGGATGTCACCAACGCTTCCGAGAAGATCCTGCTTTATAAAGGGAACACGGAATACTATGTGACATTGTCCAAGATCCTGTTTTTCGAGACAGACGAGAACGGGATCAGCGCACACACCCGGGATGAGATGTATCAGACCCGGTACAAACTATACGAGCTGGAAGATATGCTTCCGGGCGTTTTTATGAGAGTATCCAAATCCACGATCTTAAACACGGATCAGATTTACTCTATTGACCGCAATCTGACGGCGTCGAGTGTGGTGGCGTTTTTAAACACGCACAAGAAGGTCTATGTATCGCGGTATTACTATAAACCGTTGACTCAAAAATTAGAAGAAAAGAGGTTGCATCATGAAAAGTAGCAAAGTATTCTGGGGAATCTTTTTTATCCTCGCAGCAGTGTATGTCGTTATAAGCAAATTTGGAATTCTGCCGGATATCGGCGTGTTCAGCATTATTCTGACCGTATTTTTCCTCTGGCTTTTTGTCGAGGGAATCCGCAATGTGAATTTCTGGGAAATCCTGTTCTCAATTGCGTTTATCTGTATCATATACGATGAGCCGCTTGGAATTACGGCACTCACGCCGTGGACGGTGCTCGGCGCGGCATTCCTCGGAAGCATCGGTCTGTCACTCATTTTCGGCGGGAAAAAGCGGAAATGGAAGACGGTGACCGGCAATGTCGGGACATCCAGCAGTGAACAGTATACCGGCGAAGAGATCCGGTGTGAGAACAGCTTCGGTTCCGCAATCCGCTACATCAACTCCGACAACTTCAGACGCGCCGCCATCGAAAATAATTTCGGATCGCTTTCGGTGTACTTCGACAATGCGATCGTGCAGGAAGGTTCTGCAAATGTGAGTGTGGAGAATAATTTCGGGGAGACCAACCTTTACATCCCGAAAGAATGGAAGATTCAGAATAATCTGGACCGTTCGTTCGGCGCCATCCGTGAGACCGGCAGCAGCATCGGAACGAGCAGCACGGTGCTGTATCTGAATGGCTCCGCGAACTTCGGAGAGATTCATCTGCACTACATTTAAGAAATACCGCGGAAAGTGGAAGCAGCAGGGATCGCGGGCATCATGTAAAAAGGTTTACAGCGTTTCAGAGTGCAACCGGAGACGGTCATTCTTTTGAGCAAAATCCCTGTATTTCTTCCACACTGCGTTTGACATCGGATTCTGTGTCTTGGCCACGTTTTGACAATCCGCGGGATGTGTCCGACACGCCGCAGACAATGAGCGGACTTCCTGGTGCCCCTAGCGGCACCGCTTCACAGACAATATAAAACCGCGCGAACCGAAACTCGCTGGCATCTGCTATTGAAAATAGGGCAGATGCCAACTCAGACATCGGCTTCGCGCGGTTATGTTTTGTTTAGCGGTGTCGACAAGGGGCACACACGAAAGCCCTTAAATTGTCTGCGGAGTGCGGCCACATTTCGCGGAGTGCTCAAAACTTGGAAAGACACGGATCATCGAGGATGTCAAACGCGGTGCGGATTAGAAATACCGGATTTTGCGATCAGAATGACCGTCTCCGGTTGCATCCTGAAACGTCAGAAAACTTTTACATCATCCGGGCACTGTTCCCTGCCGCCTCCGCTTTTGGCGGTATGTTTATTCCTCTGTATCTGCGTAGCTGGTATCTTCGTGAAGATTCGGCTTCATGTCAATACCGCGGTTCGCGTCACCTGTGATGTCTTTTCCGAAGTGATAGTCGTTGCCTGGCAGGATGGCATTTAAGAAAATACCTGCGATCGCTGCGACTGCCAGCGCGGTGAGTGTGACGGAGGTTCCGGCGATCGTAAAGGTAAGACCGTCGGAGAAACCAAGACCGCACACGAAGATCACGCCTGCGATGATCAGATTGCGTGACTGCGTAAAATCCACATGATTTTCCACAACATTGCGGACGCCGATGGCGGAGATCATACCGTAGAGCATGAAGCTGACACCGCCGATGATAGCGGACGGCATGGAACCGATCACAGCAGCCATCTTCGGAATAAAGCTTAAGATGATGGCGTAGCAGGCTGCGATGCGGATGACCTTTGGATCGTATACCTTGCTCAGCTCGAGCACGCCGGTATTTTCGCCGTAGGTGGTGTTTGCGGGACCTCCGACGAGAGCGGACAGGGAAGTGGCGAGTCCGTCACCGATCAGGGTGCGGTGAAGTCCTGGATCTTCGATAAAATTCTGATCAACCGTCGCGGAGATGGCGGAAATATCGCCAATGTGTTCCATCATGGTTGCGAGTGCGATCGGAGCCATGACCAAAATGGCGGACAGATTGAATTTGCAGAGGGAAAATGCCGGTACACCGACCCAGGAAGCGTTTGCGATGTCGGTAAAAGAAAGAAGGGCAGAGCCGTCTGCGTTTGTCATGCCCATGGCGTTAAAGATCAATGCGGCAATATAAGAAATAATGACGCCCATCAGAATCGGGATGATCTTAAACATTCCTCTGCCCCAGATATTGAAAACGATGATCGTAACCAGGGCAATGAGGGCGAGAAGCCAGTTGGTGGAAGCATTATTGATGGCGGAACCGGCAAGACTCAACCCGATGCAAATGATGATCGGACCGGTTACGACCGGCGGAAGAAAACGCATGACCTTCTTGACGCCGACGAGCTTGATGATCAGCGCGAGAATCAGATATAAAAGCCCAGCGACAACAATTCCGCCGCAGGCATAGGAAAGCTTGTCCGCGTTGGACATATCGGCGAATACACCGGAATCCATGTTTGCAATCGTGGCAAAACCGCCGAGGAAGGCAAAGGAAGAACCGAGAAACGCCGGAACCTTGAATTTGGAACATAGATGGAAAAATAAAGTTCCGATACCGGCACAGATCAATGTAACCTGTACATGTAGAACATCTTCGCCGAAGTAGCTGTTGACAAGAATTGGTACAAGAATGGTTGCGCCGAACATGGCAAACATATGCTGCAGGCCAAGAATCAGCATTTTTGGTACGCCAAGTACGCTGGCGTCGCGGATTGCTCCGTCTTTTTCGTTCATAGTAAACTCCTCCTGATGTGAAATGATTGGTAGTTGCGTATATACAAATGGCAAATCAGAACTTCTGATTTGCCATAAGATATCAAAAAATAGATCCGGTGAAACGTCTTGCCTCCTGATCGTAATCACGGACGGGAATCTGGTCCAGTTCGCCGGTACCGTCGAGATAGAAAGTGAGCAGCGTCTGCGTCATATAGGGACTGATCCAGAGAGCCGCAATGCCAAAAGAGCAGATGGCAAGCGCGCCCCAGCCGAGAAAGCTGAATAAAATGTAAAGCAGCTTCCTGCGTCGTCCGCGCATAAATTTACGGCAGGTGCGAAAAGCATCCCGCACGCTTAAATGCGGATGGTCTAAAAGAAAGAAGAAAACCATGCGGTAGGTAAGCAACACACAGAAAGTAAAAATCAGACCGAGGATGCTTCCGGCAGCAAGCAGGGCACCGGAGAGATCGGAGACACCGGTTTTATAAAAATAAAGAACACCGGCAATGGCAGGAATACCTGCGATCACCAGAAATACATCGAAGAGAACGGCAGCGAGAAAGAAGCGCTCTGCGCCATTGCGAAACGGTGTAAAAACATCACGGATGCGGTATGTCTGACCGCGCGTCATATTCATATGAACCAGCATAACGCCGGTGTCTAGCATCTGGGTGATCAGAAGAATTAAAATATCTGCAATCGTGCTGATGATAAGCTGCGGAGTGCCGGGATAATCGCCGAGCGTCATGGAGAACGGAATCTCGATGAGCGTCGGAATTAAGGAGGCAGTCAGAAATGCTGCCATCGGTACGGAATAACGGTTATTTAAAATGTCGCGTGAAATACGTTTTAATTCGCTGGATGATCTTGACATGTGTAGACTCCTGTGGATGTGATATTTGTGTATGGTTTGGTAAAGGTTTTTGCGCTTCGGCAAAAGTCTGGAAAACCTTCGGTTTCCCAGACTCGCGGGCGCGTTCACATGCACCGAAGCCGCCCGCAGCTGCAAGCATCTGCATTCGGCTTCGATACATGTTCACTTTTGCCTTCGCGAACATTATAGCATGGAAGACCGTGATATGCTACTGGCAGTTAAAGAGATTTGAAATCTGCGGAAATGGCATACGCTTTACAACCGAAAATGCGGCGGTTATAATAGCAGGGAGTAAGATAGGAATGGAGATCGGAATGTTTCAGACGGATAGACGGGTAGACCGGGATTTTTATATTATGGGCTGGTGCGCGGCGGGAATTTTCGCGGCGCTGTTTTTGTTTGTCAGAGTAACAGGAATTCCGGTCTGGAAATTTTTGCTGCCCTGCCCGTTTCATGCGCTGACCGGAGCGTACTGCCCCGGGTGCGGCGGGACAAGAGCCGTCAGGGCGCTGCTTGCCGGCAAATGGCTGCGCTCCTTTGTGCTGCACCCGTTTGTGCCGTATGCGGCGCTGCTTAGCGGCTGGTTTATGATCAGCCAGACCATTGAACGCGTGAGCGGAAGCCGGATACGGATTGCCCTGCGCTTTCGTGATGTCTATATATGGATCGCCCTGCTTTTGATCGTGGTCAACTGCCTGGTCAAAAATCTTGCCCTGTTTGTGTGGCATGTGGATTTACTGGCCTAGGGAATTCATCAGTGTATCAAAATCGATGCCGAGCGTGCCGTATACCTGACGCGCCATATTTTCCACGCCGCCATAATATAATTCGGCAATCGCAAATGTGTAAATAATCATGGCGAGGACAATGCCTAGGGCAATGGCGCCAAGGATCAGAGCAATTTTCGCGCGGGAGGTCAGCGTGCGCTCGCCGCCCCGGGATAAAAGTGCAAAAACGATGGCAAGAGATCCGCAGATCAGTGCCGGATAGACCAGACAAAAAGTAGCTGCCCCGATCACGCCGAGAAGCAGAGCGGCATTTTCCATTCGCTGGGAACGTCGTTTGTTGTTCATGATAATCAGACCTTTCCCGATATGCCGGTATTGCCAGTATATCGCAGGATAACTTTGTCTATTGTAACATGGGAAAGCCAAAAAGACAATGAGGAAGGCACTTGAGATTACAGCGGATTTTCGGTATACTGGGAGCAGACTCGGTAAAATTTGGAGGACAGATATGGATATTATTGCAAAAATTTCTGAGGAACTGGGGATTAAGCGCCATCAGACAGAGGCAGCAGTCAAGCTGATCGATGAAGGCAATACCATTCCTTTTATTGCGCGTTACCGGAAGGAGGCGACCGGCGCATTAAACGATGAGGTGCTTCGTAACCTGTCGGAGCGCCTTACCTATTTAAGAGGACTGGAGGAGCGCAAGGAGACGGTGCTCGCCAGCATTGAGGAGCAGGGGAAGCTGACGGACGAACTGAAAGCGCAGATCCTTTCGGCGGAGACGATGGTTCTGCTGGAGGATTTATACCGCCCGTACAAGCCGAAGCGCAGAACGCGCGCCACGATCGCCAAGGAAAAGGGACTGGAACCGCTTGCCGGTGTGATTACACTGCAGATGATAAAAGCGCCGCTCATAGAAGAGGCGGCAAAATACGTGGATGCCGAAAAGGGAGTTACAACCGCCGAGGAGGCGATTGCGGGAGCGTCGGATATTATTGCGGAGTCCATCTCTGACGAGGCGGATTACCGTACGCACATCCGTGACCTCACGGTGAAAAAAGGCCGGATGACCTCTACTGCCAAAGACCCGGAGACGGAATCCGTCTATGAGATGTATTACGATTTTGACGAGCCGGTGGCAAAGCTTGCCGGACACCGGATTCTGGCGGTGAACCGCGGAGAAAAAGAAAAATTCCTCACCGTGAAGATCGAAGCGCCGCAGGAGGACATTCTGCGCTATCTGGAGAAAAAGGTGATTGTCCGGGACAACCCGCAGACGAATGAGGTGCTGCGCGATGTGGTGAGAGACGCCTATGACCGTCTGATTGCACCGGCGATCGAGCGTGAGATCCGGAGTAACCTGACCGAGCGTGCGGAGGACGGCGCCATCCGTGTATTCGGAAAGAACTTAGAGCAGCTGCTGATGCAGCCGCCGATTGCCGGACAGGTGGTGCTCGGATGGGACCCGGCGTTTCGGACAGGCTGTAAGCTTGCTGTGGTAGATCCGACCGGAAAAGTGCTTGATACGACGGTGATTTATCCGACGGCTCCGCAGAATAAAGTGGCGGAGGCAAAAGCGGTATTAAAGAAATTGATTGCCAAATATCACATTACCCTGATTTCCCTTGGAAACGGAACGGCATCGCGGGAATCCGAACAGATCATTGTGGATCTGTTAAAGGAACTTCCGGTAAAAGTACAGTACATTATTGTCAATGAGGCGGGCGCGTCGGTCTATTCTGCCAGCAAGCTTGCCACGGAAGAATTCCCGAATTTTGACGTGGGACAGCGAAGCGCAGCGTCCATGGCGCGCCGTCTGCAGGATCCGCTGGCGGAGCTTGTTAAAATCGATCCGAAGTCCATCGGCGTGGGACAGTATCAGCATGACATGAACCAGAAAAAGCTCGGGGAGGCGCTCGGTGGCGTAGTCGAGGACTGTGTGAACAAAGTCGGCGTGGATTTGAACACTGCCTCGGCATCGCTTCTGGAATACGTCTCCGGCATCAGCAAGACGCTGGCAAAAAATATTGTAACCTACCGCGAGGAAAACGGCAGATTTGTATCCCGTGCCGGACTTTTGAAGGTGCCGAAGCTGGGACCGAAGGCATATGAACAGTGCGCAGGATTCCTGCGGATCGGTGACGGAAAGAATCCGCTCGATGCGACCGGTGTGCACCCGGAGAGCTATGATGCCACGAAGAAGCTTCTGGAGCGGCTGGATTATACGTTATCTGACGTAAAAGAGCGGAAGGTAGAGGGCATTTCCAAAAAGATCCATGACTACAAAAAACTCTCGGAAGAACTGGGTGTGGGAGAGATGACGCTACAGGACATTGTCAAGGAGCTGGAGAAGCCGGCGAGAGACCCGAGAGAGGACATGCCAAAGCCGATTCTGCGCAGCGATGTGCTTGAGATCAAAGACCTGACGCCGGGGATGATTCTGAAAGGAACCGTGCGCAACGTCATTGATTTTGGCGCGTTTGTCGATATTGGCGTTCATCAGGACGGACTGGTGCATATTTCACAGATGAGCGACAAGTTTATCAAGCACCCGCTCGAAGTTGTCAGCGTCGGGGATATTGTGGAAGTGAAAGTATTAAGCGTTGATCCGAAAAAGCAGCGCATCCAACTGACGATGAAGCTGAACGGATAGAGAAAAAGGGTTGACAGTATGCCCATATGGGCATACAATATAGAAGCAAAATAAATATAGGAATTCTTCGGGGCAGGGTGATATGAGTTCACAGAGATGGAAGCATAGATTCCCGACCGACGGTGATTCTGGCAGATGCCAGATCAGTCCGTGAGCTGCAGTTGCAGTTGAGCCGGTGTGAATCCGGGACCGACAGTATAGTCTGGATGAGAGAAGAGAAGCATGTTAGGAGGACCTGCGGCAGCAGGGTCTTAAGAATGCAATTTAACGCCCCGGATGTAGAGATCATCCGGGGCTTTTTGTGTGGCGGGAATAAGCGCTGTTCCGCTGCCGGAATGCAATCCGTTGAAAGACGGCTGACACGCGAGAATACCTCGAATTCCTGCAGAGAAAAGGAGACGAGTCATTATGGACACAAACAGTACAATCACAGGTAGGACAACAACAAACAGTATTTCGAGCGTTCGCTACATGAGCGTCACGGCAATGCTTTCCGCAGTAGCATTTATTTTAATGTTCCTGGATTTTTCCGTTCCGTTTATGCCGGCTTTCATCAAGATGGATCTCTCAGAGCTCCCGGCACTGATCGGTGCATTTTCCATGGGACCGGTATGCGGCATTCTGATCTGTCTGATCAAGAATGTGCTTCATCTGTTTATTACAACAACCGGCGGCGTCGGTGAGCTTTCCAACTTCCTTCTGGGCGTAGCATTCGTACTTCCGGCAGGATTGATTTACCGCCACAAAAAGAGCCGCAGAAGCGCATTGATTGGATCCCTGCTCGGTGCGGTGATCATGGGTGTATTTTCCGTGGTATCCAACTACTTCCTGGTATATCCGGTATACTACAACTTTATGCCGGAAGAAGCTGTGCTCGGCGCTTATCAGGTGATCGTACCATCCATGAAGAACATTCTGCAGTGCCTGGTGTGCTTCAATATGCCGTTTACCATCGTGAAGGGACTGTTTTCCGTGGTAATCACATTCTTGGTATACAAACACATTTCGCCGATTCTGAAAGGAGCGAACCGCTAGAAAAGGGGCTGTCTTAGACGACAGCCCCTTTTCTTTTGGAATGAAAAATGCTATACTGGCTTAGATATAGACAGGAGGAAATGTTATGCCGCTAAAGTTTGATATTACATTGACAGCAGAAGATATGTACCGGTTTAATATGTACCAGACCTACTCCGGATTTCACGGGTGGTTTTCCACTGCGTTTTCCATCCTGATTTTTGTGGTGGCAGGAGTGACCCGCGGGAAGATCGAGGCGGCATACACCGCATTATATATTGTATTTGGCATCGTATTTCTGGTCTATCCTCCGGGGAGCCTGTACCTAAGGTCGAAGCGCACACTGGCAATGTCCGAGGTGCTGCGGGGAACGCTGCATTATGAGGTGGACGAGGAGGGGCTGCACGTATCGCAGAAGGAAGAGAGTGCGCTGCTTCCGTGGGAGCAGATCTATAAAATGGTCGCGACGAAGCACAACGTTCTGGTGTACAGCAGCCGGATCAATGCCTATGTCATTCCGAGAGCACAGCTGGGGGAAAGCTACGCGGCACTGCAGACACAGGCTGCGGCACATCTGCCGGCGTACCGTTTGAAGATGAAGTAGAGAATGGGGATTTTAAAATATGACAGAAAAGATCTATGAAACATATTCGCCGGAGGAGACGCACGCGCTTGGAAAACGTCTGGGCGCGGAGGCAAAGCCCGGCGACGTCTATACGCTGGTGGGAGATCTGGGCGTCGGAAAGACAGTCTTCACACAGGGAATTGCGGAAGGACTTGGCATCACGGAGCCGGTCTCCAGCCCGACCTTTACAATCGTGCAGGTATATGAGGAGGGCAGGATGCCGTTTTATCATTTCGACGTTTACCGCATCGGGGACATCGAGGAGATGGATGAGATCGGCTACGAGGATTATTTCTACGGGGATGGTCTGTGCATGATCGAGTGGGCGAATCTGATCGAAGAGATTTTGCCGGAACGGCGCAGCGAAGTTACTATAGAAAAAGATCTGGAAATGGGATTTGATTATCGCAGAATTACCATAAGAGAGCATCAGGAGGACAGAAAATGAAAATATTAGGATTGGACAGTTCCGGTCTGGTGGCGAGCGTTGCAATCGCGGAGGATGACAACCTTCTGGGAGAATATACCGTAAACTATAAAAAGACACATTCACAGACCTTATTACCGATGTTGGATGAAATCGTGAAGATGACGGATATGAATCTGGATACGATTGATGCGATTGCGGTAGCAGGAGGACCGGGATCATTTACCGGACTCAGAATTGGTTCAGCAACTGCAAAGGGACTGGGGCTGGCACTGAAGAAGCCTTTGATTCACGTTCCGACAGTAGACGGACTTGCTTATAATCTGTGTTATACAGACAGGATCATTTGTCCGATCATGGATGCAAGAAGAAATCAGGTATATACTGGTATTTATCAGATGGACGGTGATAAACTGCAGGTTTTGGAAGCACAGATGGCAGTCGAAATCGATGAACTTGCCAAAAAACTTTGTACTTATGGAAAACCAGTGATCTTTCTTGGAGACGGTGTACCGGTGCATAAAGACAGGCTGGAGAAGGAATTGATGACGAATCATGATATTGCATTTGCACCGGCACATATGAACCAGCAGAGAGCTGCAGCAGTCGGTATGCTTGGAATTCAGTATTATAAAGAAGGAAAAACTGAAACCGCAATGGAGCACAAACCGGATTATCTGCGTGCATCACAGGCAGAACGGGAAAGAGAAGAACGTCTGAAAGCAGAAAAAACACATGAGTAATAGAGATAACATAGAAATTACTTTGATAACAGAAAATGACAGAGAACGAATGGAACAGGTGGCGCAGATGGAAACAGACGTATTTCCGGATCCGTGGAGTTATCATGAAGTGAGATCAACTGTCAGACAGAAGCATACTTTTTGTGCGGCAGCAATGGAAGGGGATACCCTGCTGGGATATTTTCTGTGTTATTATGTTCTGGATGAATGCGAGATTGCAAGAATTGCAGTTGCTGAATCTGAAAGACGCAGAGGAATTGGACAGATGCTGTTTGGATTTATGGAACAGATCTGCCATGAAAAGCAACTGAAAAGAATGCTTCTTGATGTCCGTAAGAGTAATCAGACAGCGATTGCTTTTTATGAAAAAAACAAATTTGGAATCGATGGAGAGCGAAAGTTCTATTACGGAGGGAAAAATCCGGAAGATGCAATCCTGATGAGCCGTATGGTTTAGAAAATGGAAGAAATCGCAAGAATATACAAGACTTCCCACTGGAAGGCGTCAGTCTGTGACGTTATAATGTACCTGAACATAGAAAGAGATGAAAAATGAAATGGCAGTCTTTTTTGCAAAGATACTCAGGAGGAAGTAAGATGCGTAATTATAAAAAAATTCAGACAGAAAAAAATACAGTCACAAAGATTGTGTGCAATAAATGTAAAAAAGAAATCACAATAAAAAATGGAATACCGGAGGAAGAGATGCTTACAGTTGAAAAAAGATGGGGATATTTTTCGCACAAAGACGGAGAACTCCATCGATTTGATATCTGTGAGGAATGTTATGATACCTGGATAGCATCTTTCCAGATTCCGGTATATGGAGAACAGGAGTTAGAATGTTAGATGTATGTTTGCTTGGAAGCGGTGGAATGATGCCGCTTCCTTATCGATGGCTGACCGCACTTATGACAAGATATAACGGCAGCCAGCTGCTGATTGACTGTGGTGAAGGCACACAGATTGCGTTAAAAGAGAAGGGATGGAGTTTTAAACCGATCGATGTAATTTGTTTCACACATTACCATGGAGATCATATCAGCGGACTTCCGGGACTTCTTCTTACAATGGGAAATGCGGACAGAAAGGAACCGCTTACTCTGATTGGACCGAAAGGTCTGGAGAGAGTGGTGAGTTCTCTGCGAGTGATCGCGCCGGAACTGCCATTTGAAATCCACTATAGAGAAATTACAGAGCCAGAACAGATTTTTGAGATGGATGGATATCGTCTGAAAGCATTTCGTGTAAAACATAATGTGATCTGTTACGGTTATACGATTGAGATCGACCGTGCCGGCAAATTTGATGTGCAGAGGGCAACAGAACAGAAAATCCCGAAGGAATACTGGAAACACCTTCAAAAAGGTGAGACAGTAGAGCTTGACGGAAGAATACTGACGCCGGAGATGGTCCTTGGACCACCTCGAAGAGGAATTAAGCTTACCTATTGTACAGATACAAGACCGACGGATTCTATCCGGAAGAATGCAAAAGGGTCAGACCTGTTTATCTGCGAAGGAATGTACGGAGAAAAAGAAAAAGCGGCAAAGGCAGTAGAATATAAGCATATGACCTTTTATGAGGCAGCAAACCTGGCAAAAGAGGCGGAGGTGGGAGAAATGTGGCTTACGCATTACAGCCCGTCCCTGCGCCATCCGGAAGAATATATGGATGAAGTGCGGGCAATCTTTCCACATGCGATCGCAGGAAAAGACCGTATGACAACAGAACTGGATTTCCCGGAATAAGCAAAGCAGTAGAGAGAAGGAAAAATATGGATACAGAGAAAAAGGATATATTAATACTGGCAATTGAAAGTTCCTGTGATGAAACGGCAGCAGCCGTTGTAAAGAACGGACGACAGGTGTTGTCAAATGTGATCTCATCACAGATAGATCTACATAAATTATATGGTGGTGTGGTTCCGGAAATCGCATCGAGAAAGCATATTGAAAAGATTAATCAGGTAATAGAAGAGGCTCTGGAAAATGCAGAGGTTACACTGGATGATATTGATGCAATCGGTGTAACTTACGGTCCGGGGCTTGTTGGTGCGCTTCTTGTCGGTGTGGCAGAAGCAAAAGCAATCGCATATGCGAAAAAGTTACCACTTGTTGGAGTTCATCATATTGAAGGGCATATTTCTGCAAATTATATTGAGAATCTGGAACTGGAACCACCGTTCTTGTGTCTTGTTGTGTCTGGGGGACATACGCATCTCGTATGCGTCAAGGATTATGGAACTTATGAGATTCTTGGAAGAACCAGAGATGATGCGGCAGGAGAGGCTTTTGACAAAGTAGCCAGAGCGATCGGGCTCGGTTATCCGGGAGGTCCGAAAGTCGAAAAAGCGGCGGCGACAGGAAATCCGAGCGCGATAAGATTTCCCCGCACACACTTTGCGGACAACGAGTTCGATTTCAGTTTCAGCGGCATAAAAACCGCGGTAATAAATTATGTTCACAACGCACAGCAGACGGGAGCGGAAATAAACATTCCCGATGTGGCGGCTTCGTTTTCGGCGGCGGTCACGGAAGTGCTGGCGGACAACGCGACAAAGGCGGCGGCGCGGTTCAACAAAAAACTTGTGCTTGCGGGAGGTGTTGCCGCAAACGGAACGTTGAGAAAACGTCTCGAAAAAGAATGTAAAGAAAAAGGAGTTCAACTTTTCATGCCGGACTTGCGCTACTGCGGAGACAACGCCGCAATGATAGCCTCACAGGGATATTATGAATTTCTTGCGGGTCACACGGCGGACGAGACATTGAACGCTTACGCGAATATGTCGATAGAAGAAAACCCGTTTTGAATCAAACAACATTCATAAAAGGACATTGCCCGAAGACAGTATCTTCGGGCAATGTCCTTTTTCGGTTTCAGCAGCAGGAATCGTTGCAGGAATTGCAGGTATTGCAGCCGCAGCTGTCGGTGTTGACGCAGAAAATTATAAGCGCCGCGATTATAAGCGTCCAGAAATAATAATTATTGCGGAACATTCCATTGACCGTCAGTTTGCCGCCGGGCGACCGGATGAACACGATGCTGTAATGCTGCGCAGTTTTGCTGAACAGATCAA
>ERZ827469.2124-NODE-2124-length-15730-cov-3.167911_pt1 | contig 15730 bp, 15 predicted proteins | sample MGYA00519917_ERZ827469 | MGnify/ENA primary metagenome ERZ827469 (study PRJEB31778, sample SAMEA3449314) | human gut metagenome | biome: human gut; feature: human-associated habitat; material: faeces | place: United Kingdom | collected 2010/2012 ... | reverse complement strand
CCTGCAGTAACTGTCTGGATACACGGATCAGTTTGTTGATCGTCTCTACCATATGAACCGGTATACGGATGGTTCTCGCCTGGTCAGCAATCGCACGTGTGATTGCCTGACGGATCCACCATGTTGCATAGGTACTGAACTTAAATCCCTTCTGGTAATCAAACTTCTCTACCGCTTTGATAAGTCCAAGGTTTCCTTCCTGTATAAGATCCAGAAACAGCATACCACGTCCCACGTAACGCTTTGCAATGCTGACTACCAGTCGCAGGTTGGCTTCTGCAAGACGCTTTTTCGCTTCTTCATCACCATCTGCCATTCTCTTTGCCAGATCAATCTCTTCTTCTGCTGAAAGAAGCGGAACCTTACCGATCTCCTTCAGATACATACGGACCGGATCTTCGATGCTGATTCCGTCCGGAACAGACAGGTCGATCTTCTCCATATCCACTTCGTCTTCATCCGAAAGCATGATCTCCAGATCATCATCATCCACATTGGAGTCATCATTCATCTGAAGCACATCGATCCCATTGGCCTCCAGGTACTCAAATACCTTGTCCATCTGTGTCGGTTCCAGCTCCATATCCCGGAATACATCATTGATTTCCTGGATTTCAAGAATGTTCTTCTTTTTCTTCGCAAGGGCAACCAGATTTTTTAATTTTTCCTGAAACTTTACTACGTTCTCTTCCATGTAGTGTCCTTCCTCTCATCGCTTGTTTATATTCTATCCCTAATTAATGGAAATATGCAGTTTATGAAGGTCCTGCACTGCCTTCTTCGCATTCATAAGCCTTTGCAGCCCCTGAATGTCTGTCGGATCCAGATTCCGGGTTGCAGTTTCGATACTGTACTCCTTTACCCGGAGAATCGTCTCCTTGATCGCTTTTTCCTGCTCTCCCGCAGTCGTCAGCTCTTTGATTCTCGTATTGAAAAGTGCTGCCACCGCGCGGTGTTCCTCTTCCTCTGTAAAATAATTCATGATCTGCGCAGGATTCAGTTCTCCTTTTGCATGCTGTTCATACAGAAGTTCAGCAACTTTCCGGTACAGCTCCACCGTAAAATCCTCCGGCGTAACATAACGGCTTACCTGATCAAACAGCTCTTCCCTGTCGATCAGCCAGGTAAGCAGAATCTTCTGTGACCGGATATGACCATCCTCTTTTGGCGTTTCCTGGCGGATCGTCTGTCTCGGCTTTGTGGCCGGAGCTGCCATTCCGCTCTGGACTGCTACCTTGACAACCAGCTTCTTAAGTTCTTCGTAGCCAACGTGATAAGTCTTTGCCACCGCTTCTATGTAATTGTCACGTTCAATTTCTTCTTCAAAACGTGCCAGCCTTCTCGCCGCCTCTCTGAGGAATTCCGTCTTTCCTTCCGGTGCATTCAGATCATAACTTTTTTCCAGCATCTCAAGACCGAACATAAAGCTGTTCCTTGCTTTCCTGATCCGCTCTTCAAATGCCTCAGCTCCAAGATTCTTGATGAATTCATCCGGATCCTTATACGGTTCCATCCGGATCACGCGGGTCGTCACACCGGCCTCCCGAAGAATCGGAGCTGCCCGGAGTGCCGCTTTAGTTCCGGCTTCATCACTATCATAGGTCAGATAGACTTCATTCACATACCGTTTGATCAATGCTGCATGTCCTGCTGTGAGTGCAGTTCCAAGTGACGCAACTGCATTGGTAAATCCCGCCTGATGCAACGAGATGACATCCATATAACCTTCACACAAAATGATCACATTACTTCGCGATCTCTTTGCATAATTTAATCCATATAGATTTCTTCCCTTATCAAACAAAATAGTCTCTCTGGAATTTAGATACTTTGGTTCTCCATTTCCCATCACACGGCCGCCAAAACCGATCACCTTGCCACGCACATCCATGATCGGGAACATGGCACGGTTCCAGAACTTATCATAACCGCCACGCTGCTCATCTATGCTGACTAACCCGCTGTCTTTTAACAACTCATCCTCATAGCCTTTTGTTCGCAGATAGCGGTACAGGTCATCGGAATATTTATCGGAATATCCGAGTCCGAATTTTTGAAGCGTTTTCTCGCTCAATCCCCTGTTTTTAAAATATTCGTGAGCCCTGCTTCCCCGCTCACTCCGCAACAGGGTATAGAAGTATTTTGCCGCTTCTTTATTTGCCTCTAACAGTCTTGCTTTTTTATCGGAAGCCCACTTCTGCTCGGCACTCAGTTCCTGCTTTGGCAGTTCTACGCCGATGCGGTTCGCCAATACCTCTAATGCTTCGGGAAAGGTATAGTTTTCATATTCCATTAAAAAAGTAATGACATTGCCTCCCGCCCCGCAGCCGAAGCAATAGTACATCTGCTTATTGGGTGAAACCGAAAAAGATGGTGTTTTTTCATTATGGAATGGACACAGTCCAAAATAAGTGCTTCCTTTTTTCGTCAGCCGCACATAGCCTGATATCACATCTACGATATCGTTTCCTGAACGGATCTCTTCTATCAGCTCATCTGAATAATATGCCATGTATGTCTTCTGCCTGCTCCTTTCCTAGCCGATCTCCCATGCTTTTGGCAAAAAGAATTCTCTGTATTTTGCCACCGCATACTGGTCTGTCATGCCTGAAATGTAGTCACACACCACACGTTCTTTTTTCTCGCCTTCACGGTGCATCCTCTGATACTGCTCCGGCAATATCTCTATATGTCCCATATAATGTGCATAAAGTTCACACAATAATCGCTCTGCCTTTGCTTCTTCACCTTTTGCTGCAGGATTTGTATAAACTTTCTGAAACATGAATTTTCGCAAATCCTGCATCGCACCGCCGATCTCTTCTGACATCACAATATCATTTTTTCCCATACTGTTCATAATGATATTATGTATCAGGGTATTTAAACGTTCCTTGGTTGTCATACCAAGAACTTTGCGGATCTCTAACGGGATATCTTCCTCACTCATGACTTTTGCGCGGATGGCATCGTCGATATCATGGTTGATATACGCGATCTTATCCGACAAACGGACGATCTTTCCCTCTAGCGTATGCGGCATCATACTGGTCTGGTGGTTTAATATCCCATCACGCACTTCCCATGTCAGGTTCAGTCCCTTACCGTCTTTTTCAAGTTTCTCCACAATCCGCACACTCTGCTCATTATGGCGGTATCCTTCATCACACAGCTCATTCAAGATCCGCTCGCCCGCATGGCCAAACGGTGTATGCCCTAAATCATGGCCTAATGCAATGGCTTCGACCAAATCCTCATTCAGACGCAGTGCTTTCGCTATGGTGCGGGCATTCTGCGACACTTCTAACGTATGGGTCAGACGCGTTCTGTAATGGTCTCCCTTCGGGCTTAAGAATACCTGTGTCTTGTGTTTTAGGCGTCTGAAAGACTTACAGTGCAAAATCCGGTCTCTGTCTCTTTGAAAAACAGGACGGATATCACACTGCGGTTCTTCGCGATCTCGCCCTCTTGAATTGACACTAAGTGTAGCAAACGGACTTAATGAAATCTCTTCCATCCGCTCTAAATTTTCCCTGATTGACATGCAAATTCCTCCACAGCGCAAAGTCTCTATTTTAGTATTTCTGTGCGAGGGTGGGATTTCCTTTATTTTTTTCGACTTTTTTTTTCAATTCTTTCAGATCTGGAAACGCAAGTTTGCTATGCATAGATGCAGGTATTTAGAATGTTCTTAAATCTTCCCGCAGTGATCGGGGTTCTGTTCGGCTATGCACTGGATGCGGGTGATGGGATATAAGATTTTCGGACTTTCTCTGGAATGGAATTGGGAACGGACGCAAACGACACCAATCCGCCCTCCATGGCGGTGGTGTCTTTCTGCGACTTCCTGTCGCAGAATTGCTGGTTGTGTGAGAAAGTCTCAAATGTCTAATATCCCACACCATGTACCCGGTGCATTGCCGAACGGAACACGACGTAGCAAAAAACGATTATAGAGCTTGCGATGGAATAACATTGAAAAATATCTAAGGATTATAAATTATAAAAGGCTTATTCTGAATCCGTCATGAAAATACAAAAGCTTTTATCGTTGCGAAATGAACACTTTTAAAGTAGTACAATATAGTCCAATAATATAATAGAATTCTTTGAACTTAGACAATACTGTAAAACAAAAAATAAAACCCTTTAACTGAGACAACGTTGCAAAACAAAATAAAAAAAACCTTGAGTTGCGACAACACGGTAAAAAAATATTCCTACAGGGATTTATGTTCAGACATCCGGGTATCTTGATATTTTGTTCTACACACAGCAATTCCCCGACACGATGTCGGGGAAAGGTGCTGCTGAGCCATGGATGGCGAATCAGTACCGTTTGCGTACGTCCCCAACACACTCTCACAAAATATTTAGATACCCGCATGTCTGATACATCTTCCCTGTAGGAATATTTTTTAAATGCACACCGGAAAATTCTCCACACAATACTGCAGCACTCCCATTCCCATCGCAAAGAATCCCAGCAGAATCGTCAGAAAGATCGCCGCTCCATCATATTTAAGCTTTATGCCTTCCTCTTTATTGCGACAGGACAACAGCATTTCTACGCCCAGTGCGATTAAAATGACCGGCCAGAATTTAATGATGAACTCATATTTGAGTGCCGGAACAAACATATGCACCATAAACAAAACTCCAAATATGATCAACAAGGCTCCACAGGTAAGACTTCCTACTCTTCTGGTTTTCATCTTACAGTTCCTCCTTTTTTTCCTCTTCTAAGTCAAGCTGCACTTTCTTTCCCTTGATCATGCGGATACCCACGCAGATCAGGATCACCGCTATTACAAGTCGCGGTAAGGTATGCAGAAACTGGCTAATGGAATTAGCAATACTCTCTGAAAACCATACATAAATCCAGGAGCCGATAAGATAATCCACACACTCATTCCAGAAAATGCAGATTCCGGCAATGATCAAAATACCTGCGACAATTTTATTTTGCTGTTTGCTCCACTGATTGATCGGTAAAATACGGTCTAAATGAAAAATGTAATCATCTTCTAATGCATAAAATTCCTCATCGCTCAGACTGTACATGTTGTGGACATTAAAAAAACTGTAGCACCATATGATTGGAAGTACGATCGTAAGCGGTCCGATATTCAGAGTTGCCGCAACTGCTATGGTTGCAAAAAACAATCCCATGATACTGACTCCCTGTTTCATAAATCCCATATACATCTCTCCCGCTCCCGGCAGAAGCGAACAGATAAATGTCCATCCTTTACTTTTTTTCCTGATCATTATTTGTCCTCCTTAATTTTAAATTCTAATAATCGATTGGTTGCATCCTGCAGATAACCGGTAAACTTATAGCTGTTATTATTTATTTTTTTTGTGATCGAAGGCTTATTTTCCTGCTGCTGAACCTCCGAAAATTCCAGTGGATTCTGTTCTAACGTCGTTGTCATCGTCAGTAAAAAGATGGAAGCTGCAACTGCAAATCCCACTTTCAGGCTATAGAACAACAACTTCATTTTCTTAGATGTCTTTCTCACTGTTGCTGCCGCCTGAACATCCACCTTCGGCTCCGCTCGACAATCTCGTCGTAGAGATAGGATGGCGGCTCTGCAAAAAAATCTGTTTCCACAATATTTGCAAAACGTTCTGCACAATAAGTACAACATCCTACATGCGTATAAAGTTTTTCTTCTTCCTTGGTACTCAAGGTTCCCTGTGCATATTTTTTCCACATTTCATCGCTGATGTGTGTATGTTCCTCTGTCATTTGCTGCTTCCTCCTTCCATCTGTTTTTTGATCAGTGCCTTTGCCCGATAGATCTGTGTCTGAACCGTTTTTAAGTTCTTTCCTGACTCCTCTGCGATTTCCCTTGCTGATTTTTCTTCATAAAAATGTTCTCTTGCAATTTTATCATAAGGCGGTTTGATCTGCCCACAGATCTTCAACACAAATTGCTTTGCCTCCTGATCGATGTATATCTCTTCCGGACCGGCTCTCTGGTCTTTGATATCTTCAAAATAGATATCCTCTTTCGGCTCCGACCTTCTTGCTGCATTTTTTAGATAATCGAGGCATTTATTGGTCGCGATCCGGCTGATCCATGCTTTCTCGTAAGTTCCATCAAACTCCGGCAGTTTTTTGTAGGCAGATAAAAAAGTTTCCTGCGTCAGATCCTGCGCATCAAATGGATTCTTTACCATTTTCAAACAGATAGAGTATACGAGTTTTTCGTAGGTACGAAGCAATGCCTCGAATTGTTCTTCCGTACTGATTTTATCCGCCTCCTCTCATTTTTTGCCTTCTTTTTACCTGTTCATTTATTATAACGAAACTACGCAGCAATTGTCTTCAACTTTTGGAACAAAAATAAGTGGAACACTCCTTTTTATAAAAGTCATGTCCCACTGTTCTGCTTTATTTTTGCGTTTTTATGCGCTATTATTTTTTTAAAAAAGAAAACAGTCCGCCTTTTGTATATGGCTCACTACTGATCCCTTCTAATGTGTATCCGGTCTCTCCGACAACTTCTGCCAATTTTGCCTCATCTAACGGTTCTTCACTGATAATGACACTTTCTCCCGCTGTATGGGAAGATGTCACCTTTTTTACATTGAATGCGTTCCGAATTGCATCATTCATATGTGATTCACACATTCCACACATCATACCATCGATTTTTAATGTTGTTTTTGTCATGTTCGTTCTCTCCTTTTTCCTTTGATAAAATTTATTTTTCTGCTGGATGAATTTTACAAAAATTCAACCGCAGTGCATTTGTTACAACACAGAAACTTGACAAACTCATTGCCGCTGCACCAAACATCGGATTTAAGGTCAGTCCCCATTTTACATAACAGCCTGCTGCTAACGGTATTCCTATGATATTATAGATAAATGCCCAGAACAGATTTTCATGGATGTTTCGAAGTGTTGCACGGCTCAGACGGATCGCTGCCGGAACATCGGATAACCTGCTTTTCATCAATACTACATCTGCAGCATCTACCGCCACATCGGCTCCTGCACCGATAGCGATACCGACATCTGCCCTTGTCAATGCCGGTGCATCGTTGATACCATCGCCTACCATTGCAACTTTTCCCTGCTGTTTCAGACTGCGGATCACACTCTCTTTTCCATCCGGCAATACTCCTGCAATAACTTCATCTACACCTGCCTGTCTGCCAATGGCTTTTGCTGTCCGCTCGTTGTCACCGGTTAACATAATAACTTTAATTCCTATATCCCGCAGTTCTTTTACCGCTTTCGGGCTGTCTGCTTTGATCGTATCTGCCACCGCAATGATACCTGCTAACTGCTCATTCTCCATAAATACCAGCGGTGTTTTTCCCTGTTCGGAAAGTGCTTCTGCCTGTTCCTGTAATTCTTTTGGAATCTCTGTTTTACTTCCTATAAAACTAAGACTTCCTCCCACTAACGTTTTACCGGACAATACGGCTGTCAGTCCATTTCCCGGAAGTGCCGAAAAATCAGCAACTTCTAATGCCCTCTTTCCGAGCTCTTCCCCTTTTTGCATCACAGCTTTTGCCAACGGATGTTCACTCTTTGCTTCTAATGCAATTGCAAGCTCTAAAAGTGTCTCCTGCGTATATCCCTCTGCAGGGATCATGTCCGTCACTTTTGGTTCTCCCTCGGTGATGGTTCCGGTCTTATCCAGTGCAACCACATTGACTTTTCCTGCATTTTCCAAGGTTGCCGCTGTTTTAAATAAAATTCCGTTTTTTGCACCCACACCGTTTCCAACCATAATGGCAACCGGTGTTGCAAGTCCGAGTGCACACGGGCAGCTGATGACCAGTACGGAAATACTTCGTGCTAATGCATAACTGAATTCTCTTCCAAGCAACAGCCAGACCACCAGTGTCACCGCTGCAATGGAAATTACGATTGGAACAAATACCCCGGAAACTTTATCTGCGACTTTTGCGATCGGTGCTTTCGTAGCTGCCGCATCACTGACCATTTTGATGATCTGTGATAACGTCGTATCTACGCCAACACGCGATGCCTCACATCGGATAAATCCCGATTGGTTGATCGTAGCTGCCGATACGGAATCTCCTACGGTCTTGTCCACCGGGATACTCTCACCGGTCAATGCCGCTTCATTCACCGCACTGCTGCCTTCTAAGATCACGCCGTCTACAGGGATATTTTCTCCCGGACGCACCACAAAAATATCACCTTTTTTTACTTCTTCTATCGAAACCGTCACTTCACTCTCACCACGGATCACCGTAGCATTTTGCGGTGCTAATTTCATAAGGCTCTTTAAGGCATCGGTTGTCTTTCCCTTTGACTTTGCCTCTAACATCTTGCCAACCGTGATCAGGGTCAGTATCATTGCCGCCGACTCAAAATAGAACTCGTCCATGTAGTGCATGACAGCATCCATATCTCCAACCGTCTGTGCCTTTGTCATCGCAAACAATGCATAAACACTCCACAGATAAGAAGCGGATGCTCCTAATGCAACTAAGGTGTCCATATTCGGAGATCTGTGCAATAGTCCCTGAAAACCGCTGATAAAAAATCTCTGGTTGATGACCATGATGATTCCTGCTAAGAGTAACTGCAGCAATCCCATTGCCACATGATTTCCTTCAAACCACGCCGGAATTTTCCAGTTCCACATCATATGTCCCATGGAAAAATATATGAGGATCAGCAAAAAAATGACCGATGCAGCCAGTCTCTTTTTTAGCTTTGGTGTCTCATGATCCTCTAGTGCGTCCTCAGCTTCATTAGACCTTTTCTCTGCTTCGTTTCCTTTTTCTTTTGCTCCATAGCCTGCATCCTTTACGGCTTTGATAATACTTGCAGGACTTGCCGTACCTTCGACTGCCATGGAATTTGTCAGCAGACTGACGGAGCAGGAGGTAACACCCTCCACTTTTAAGACAGCCTTTTCTACCCTTGCAGAGCACGCGGCACAGTTCATACCCGTAACTGTATATTGTTTCAATTTTATGCCTCCATTACTTCATTAATTTTTGTATGGTAGTCACAAGTTCATCCACAACCTCATCGTTTCCGGCTCGTATATCACGCACCACACAACTGTGGATATGACTTGCTAAAATCTCTTTATTAAATGCGTTCATCGCCGCACTGACTGCAGCAGACTGTATCAGAATGTCATTGCAGTAAGAATCTTTTTCTATCATTGCCTGAATCCCACGCACCTGGCCCTCAATGCGTTTCAAACGGTTCAGCAATGCCTTTTTTTGCTCCTCAGACCGCATGGTCTGTTTTTCACTGCAACAACAGCAATCTTTCTTTTCCATATTCCACCTCCATATACCCTATTGGGGTATCTTTGTTATATACCCTTCAGGGGTATTTGTCAAGCAGAAAAATTGTTTTCTATCTAGTTTTTCCTTTCTCTCCTGTTTTTATGTTTTATGTCATGGAAAAAACAGCTTTTCCAGTTTGTTCTCAGACAGACTCCTGTCCTGCTTTTCTTTGAATTTTGAATGTTTGTGGATCTTTTTGATATTTTGATGTATCGATTTTTTCAATACTTCTGACTTTTTGATAGATCGGTTCTCCTGATACTTTGATAAACTGGCGGTATAAAAATAGCAAGCCAAACCCTAATCCTTTCTGGTGTGTTTTGCCACAAACCGCCCTACATGGTACACCGGTCCTTCCATATGCTGTCGGACCTCTTTTAATTTTTGCCGGATCGGAATACTCTGCGGACAATGCTGTTCACATTTGCCACAGCCGACACATTTTGAAGCATTCGTCTGATTTTTCCGAAGTGTTGTACACATGAAATACGTCTTAAATCCTGCATACCAGCCATCGGTATACCGCATATTATATGCCGAAAAACATCCTGGAATATCCACGCCCTGCGGACACGGCATACAATAAGCACATCCGGTACACGGTACTTTGATTTTTTTATTGATCTCCTGTTTTACCTGCTCAAAGACTTCCAGTTCTTCTTTGGTCAGGGAATCTGCCTTGGCTTCGGATGCGATCCGCACATTTTCCTCTACCTGCTCTATCTCATTCATTCCCGATAGGATAACCGTAACTTCGGGGTGATTCCATACCCAGCGGAGTCCCCATTCTGCCGGACTGCGCTTTGGTGTTGTTTTTTCAAATACCCGTTTTGCACTCTCCGGCAGTCCCTGTACCAATCGTCCGCCGCGCAACGGCTCCATAATGATCACCGGCAGACCTTTTCCCGCTGCATACTGTAATCCCCTGAGCCCTGCCTGCGAATGTTCATCCATATAGTTGAACTGTATCTGGCAAAAATCCCAGTCATATGCATCTATGATCTTTATGAACTGCTCCGTTGCTCCATGAAAAGAAAAGCCGATGTTTTCAATCTTTCCTTCGGCCTTTTTTCCTGCAATCCACGCTTCCATTCCAAGGTCTGTCAGTCGTTTCCAGGTAGCAGCATCATTGAGCATATGCATCAGATAATACTCGATGTGATCCGTCTGCAGTCTCTGTAACTGTTCCTCAAAACACTTTTCCATATCCTCGATCGTTTTGATATAGTAATGCGGCAGTTTTGTGGCAATGTTGACTTTATTCCGATATCCTTTTGCTAAAAATTTTCCAAGACAGACTTCACTTCCATGATAGGTGTATGCCGTATCAAAATAGTTGACACCGTTTTCAATGGCAGCCTTCATCTCTTCCTCTGCCTTTTTCTGGTCGATCACGCCGCCTTTTTTTGTGAATCTCAGACAACCATAGCCTAAAATTGACAATTCTTTACCGTTTTTTGGATTTTTACGATATAACATAATTTCTCCTTATAGAGTAAAAAAGTGATTTTCTGCCCTGTCGGTATAGTGCTCTTCTAACATCCTGACATGTGACAAAAATGCTTCATCCGCAAAATATTTTGCTCCGTTTGGGCAGCTCTTTATGCATGCCTGACATTTGATACAGATTCCCGTAACCTGTGATACATCCTCACGATCAACAGAACCCATCGGACAGACCTCTCTGCATCTTCCACAGCCATTGCATTTTGAAATTTCTGTGATCGGTTTTGCCTTTAAAAATTTTGCCGGTTTCCCATCGGTTCCAAGCGGTGTATAATACGCTCCCACGGGATCATTTCCTGCGACCTGTAATCCGGTATGTAAAGTGTCTGTTTCTGTAATCTTTTGTGCAGTTTTTCCTGCAAACGTTAAAATTTCTGCCCGATCTGATGCATCCGGTCTGCCCGGTGCAATCTTATCAGAAAATACATGGCTGCTTGCCACAGCCGCACCTGCCGCTGCAAGAAATCCATTTTTTTCTAACTCCTGCTTTAACTCCATTAAGGCATCGTCAAAATTGCGGTTTCCAAAAACAACCACCGGTACCATAGGTGTATGATCTCCTGTAAATCCCTGCTGCACCCATGGTAATATCTTATTGGGTACTCTTCCCGCATAGACCGGTGTCCCAAATACGACTAAATCCTCTTTTTCAAATGCCTTGGCAGACTTCCGGTTGTCCGGAAGTGTAAAATCCCACTGCTCTAGCGGCACTGACAGTTCCTCTGACAATTTTTTTGCGATCAGGTTTGTCACTTCTTTTACGTTTCCTGTCGGACTGAAATATACTGCCCACACTCTGCTGATCTTCATATCATTTCCCCCTTCCGAAAACCAAACTCCTCATAATCCTCGATCGTAAACCGGTGATAAATGGCGTGTCCTTCTTCAAACGCAACACAATATCTGTATGCATCCGGCTTAGCTTTTCAAAATTCATTGCTTTACATCCCTGCTTTCTGCAACATCATCATAGCTTTCTAAAAAGTGATGCTTCACTCCGTTCTGCTTGTAGGCGATCACGGTGCTCAAATTCACATTCTCCACGCTTTTAAAAATATTTCCTTCCACAAATGGGTTCGTCTTTTTTAACTCCCGTATCAGATGCTTAATCTCCATTCGTTTTGACGAACTGTCTCCGCCCTCGATCGAACAGGTTTCCGTAAATTTGCATGCGCACTGTAAAAAATGAAGGTCATTATAATCTCTCCATTTTTTGATGTCATCCTCTCTCACTAAGTACAACGGACGGATTAGCTCCATTCCTTCAAAATTCGTACTGTGCAACTTTGGCATCATTGTCTGCACCTGCGCGCCATAGAGCATTCCCATCAAAATCGTTTCAATCACGTCATCATAGTGGTGTCCTAATGCGATCTTGTTGCATCCAAGTTCTTTTGCCTTTGCATAGAGATGTCCCCGACGCATTCTTGCACACAGATAACACGGTGATTTTTCAACATGGAGCACCGCCTCAAAGATATCGGACTCAAAGATCGTCAACGGAATATGCAGCTTTTTCGCATTGTTCTCTATGATCTGTCGGTTCTCTTTGCTGTAACCAGGGTCCATCACTAAAAATGTTACCTCAAATGGAAAACGGTTGTGTCTTTGCAGCTCCTGAAACAGCTTTGCCATCAGCATGGAATCTTTTCCGCCGGAAATACATACCGCGATTTTATCGCCTTCCTTGACCAACTCATACTCTCTTACTGCTTTCGTAAATTTACACCAGATACTCTTTTTAAACTTCTTTCTGATACTCTGCTCAATGTCTAAGTACGCATCCTGCTGCTCTTCTTCCTGCTTCATGCTTTCCATCAGCCATGCAAGATAGCCGCCTTTGAGACTTTTTGCCTCGATATTTTTCTCTTTTAAAAACTGCACTGTTTCGGCACTTGTCTCACCTTTTTTACAGTATAAGATCAAAGGTTTGTCCTTATATTTTTCATAATCAGCCTCTAAGATATCCTTTGGCACATGAAGGCTTCCCGGTATATTTCCATAGGAATAGGAGCTGTCATCCCGGATATCGATCAGAATATAGCTGTCTGCATCACGTTTTGATAACTCCTGTACGGATATTTCGTAATCTTCCATTGTCTGTCCTGTATCCTTTCCTGCTGTTTTCATTCATTTGTCATATATTCTTTATTATACCCAGTGATTTTATATGTTTCAATGATTTTTGCAGGAATTTGAGAAGTATCTTTTAGGAACACTATCATATACTATAACGAAAAAGGTATTACTAAAAAGGACGTTTCTATATACAGCAACAGCAATTCAGTTCCGTTACAAAAACGTATCTCTGTCGTTTTTATGAAATTTTAGATGAAATGAAGGATCATCAAAGATCGTGGTTCTTCCGCACAGACCTTCTTCCTGTACCAGATACCCCTGTCTGCTCATTTCCTCTCCTACAATTCCTGTCCACCTTGTATTCCAGTCATAACGATCTGTCGTGCCCGGAATCAGCCCATAGGTATTCGAATCGCCAAAACATACGATTTGTTTCATGTTATCACCTGCTTTTTTCGTATTTGATCTTCTAAGACCTGTTGCATGTATTATAAGATATCCTGAAAAAAAGAGGTAATACTTATCCCTTACCACTGCCTATAGATTTTTTCTATATGGAAATACTAACGGATACAAAAAATTTTATTTTGTATTTTCTTATAACATCAAAAAAGCCTTGTAGATACTCATACCTACAAGGCTTAATGCAGGAGATGGGACTTGAACCCACACGATATTGCTACCACAGGCACCTGAAGCCTGCGCGTCTGCCAATTCCGCCACTCCTGCATGGCTCAGTTCAAAACTGACAAAAATTATTGTATCTGTTTTTCTATAAGAAGTCAATAGAAAAACAAAAATAATTTCTACAATTTTTTTTAAAAAATGTGCAAAACTGCATTGACAATTTGGAAAACATTTGCTATTATTGAACAGTCGCGTGAATGACATTTCATTTTCATAATGAATGCGGAAGTGTCGGAATTGGCAGACGAGCAAGACTAAGGATCTTGTGGCAGCAATGTCGTGTGGGTTCAAGTCCCATCTTCCGCATTATTTTTTAAGAAAAAGCCTTGATTTTCAAGGCTTTTTCTGTATAATCCTCTGTTTTTCTATATTGCTTAAATTCCTGCAATCGCTTTTTTATTATTCCATTCTTTATTATATATTGCTCCATCAGTTATCGGCACAGATCCTTTACGACCTCTCCGGCAATGATCAGTCCCGCTACAGACGGCACAAATGCCACACTGCCCGGTATATCCCGACGCTCCGTACACTTATGCTCTGCTCCCGGTGGGCAGATACAGTTCGTTCTGCAGCTGATCGCCATATCTTCTATCGGTCTTGTCGGCTGTTCCTCGGAATAGACCACCTTTAATTTTTTCACACCGCGTTTTTTTAATTCCCTTCGCATGACTTTTGCTAACGGACACACTTTGGTCTTATAAATATCCGCCACCTGGAATTTGCTGGCATCTAACTTATTTCCGGCTCCCATACTGCTGATGATCGGCACCTTCATCTCCTGACATTTCATGACAAGCTCTATTTTAGCGGTCACGGTATCTACCGCATCTACGACATAGTCATACTCCTCAAATGGAAAATCTGCCGAATTTTCCGGTAAGAAAAAGCACTGGTGCAGTCTGACATCCGCATCCGGGTTGATCTCTAAGATACGCTCTTTCATAACCTCCGTCTTATATTTTCCAACAGTTTTTCTCGTTGCGATGATCTGTCGGTTGAGATTTGTTAAGCAGACCTTATCATCATCGATCAGATCAAATGCTCCGACTCCGCTTCGGACTAATGCCTCACAGACATAACCGCCCACTCCGCCTACTCCAAATACTGCAACTCTGGAATTTTTTAATTTTTCCATTGCCTCTTTTCCAAGTAATAATTCTGTTCTTGCAAATTGTGTCAACATTCCGGTTGTTCTCCTGTTTCTATCTGTGTTATTTTTCGGTGTCTTTTTTCCGTGTTTTTTCTGTAACTTTGTCCTGTTTTTATACGGCAAACTGGCTCTGATACAGTGTTGCATAAAAGCCTCCCGCCGCTAAGAGTTCCTCATGGTTTCCTTTTTCAATGATCTTTCCGTCTTTCATGACCAGGATCACATCAGCCTCCTGAATTGTAGACAGACGGTGTGCGACAATAAAGCTCGTCCTTCCCTCCATCATTTTTGCAAATGCATTCTGGATCTTCAATTCCGTTCTGGTATCGATCGAAGAAGTTGCTTCGTCTAAGATCAGCATTGGCGGCAGGCAAAGCATAACTCTTGCAATACATAAAAGCTGCTTTTGTCCCTGGGAAATATTTCCGCCGCCCTCAGAGATCACTGTATCGTAGCCATTTGGCATACGCTTGATAAAGCTGTGGGCATGAGCCGCTTTGGCAGCTTCGATGACCTGTTCTTTTGTGGCATCCGGCCTGCCGTAGGCAATATTTTCATAAATTGTTCCGTGAAACAGCCACGTATCCTGCAGTACCATGGCAAATGCACGGCGCAGACTGTCTCTTGTAACCTTTGTAATGTCATTTCCATCAATAGTAATTTTTCCGCTGTCAATATCATAAAAACGCATCAAAAGATTTATGATGGTTGTCTTTCCTGCTCCTGTAGGACCGACGATTGCAATAAGCTTACCCGGTTCTGCATGTAAACTCAGATCATGGATAATAGTATGATCCTTTGTGTAGCCGAAGCTTACATGTGACAGCTCTACGTCTCCGTAAATATCGGTAAGTACCTTCGCATCTGTGCTGTCTGCCACTTCCTCTGTCTCATCAAGCAGTCTAAACACGCGCTCTGCGGCGGCAAGTGCTGACTGCAACTCGCTCATGATATTTGCAGACTCGTTGATTGGACCGGAAAATTTTCTTGAATACAGAA
>ERZ827469.2115-NODE-2115-length-15793-cov-2.838607_pt1 | contig 15793 bp, 17 predicted proteins | sample MGYA00519917_ERZ827469 | MGnify/ENA primary metagenome ERZ827469 (study PRJEB31778, sample SAMEA3449314) | human gut metagenome | biome: human gut; feature: human-associated habitat; material: faeces | place: United Kingdom | collected 2010/2012 ... | reverse complement strand
CTATCTTATCCTATCCTATCCGCCTGCCTACGGCAGGCTTTATTATTTGCCCGTCAAAAGTACGAGTCTAGAGTCGCCCAAAATACGAGTCAGAGAGAAAGGAGTGGTTTAATGGGCAGTTTATCCAAGTATGAGCAGGAAACGGTCATCAATTTTAATGCAGGGGAGCAGACAGCAGTTGTTTATACCCGAGATAAGGCAGTTATGAGAAAACTTGACGCATTAGTTATCGCATTCCCAGAGGTTTATAAGCTGGTAGGCGAAACAGATATTGATAAGACCTATTCCATGCCTAAATCATGCGTTAGTTATCGTAAGCCGAGAAAACTGGATGATAAATACAGAGAACAAAAAAGAAGGCAAATGGCACAGTATAATATGCAAAGGTAAATCGTTGACAAAATGTATGTTCAATGATATAATTCTCTTTACTGAAGGTATGTGTAAAGGAGACTAAAATGGTTAACTTGGACGCTGAGATATATGAGCACTTAAATAAACAGATAAAAATAAATGAACTCCGTTATTTATCGTCCGGCGATGATAGTGATACTTTTTTGTGTAATGAACAATATGTTGTGAAAGTTCCTAAACGAGATTCTGTTAGAATTTCTCAGAAACGAGAGCTTGAATTGTATCGTTTTTTAGAAAACTGTAAGCTATCTTATCAAATCCCTGCGGTAGTGTATCAAAGTGACCGATTTAATATTATGAAATATATTAAAGGGGAACGTATTACTTATGAGCAGTATCATAAGTTGAGTGAAAAGGAAAAGGATGCCCTTGCATATGATGAAGCGACGTTTTTGAAAGAGTTACATTCCATAGAGATTGATTGTTCTGTCAGTTTGTTTTCAGATGCTCTGGTGAATAAGAAAGATAAGTTTTTGCAAGATAAAAAATTACTTATAAGTATTCTGGAAAAGGAGCAGCTGTTAACTGATGAGATGTTGGAACATATCGAAACAATATATGAAAACATATTAAACAATGCTGTTTTATTTAAATATACCCCTTGTTTGGTACATAATGATTTCAGTGCAAATAACATGATTTTTAGAAATAATAGACTGTTTGGAGTTATTGATTTTGGCGATTTTAATGTAGGTGACCCGGATAATGATTTTTTGTGCTTGCTGGATTGTAGTACAGATGATTTCGGGAAAGAATTTGGCAGGAAGGTATTAAAATACTATCAGCATAAGGCGCCGGAAGTAGCAGAAAGAAAAGCAGAGCTTAATGATGTATATTGGTCGATAGACCAAATTATTTATGGTTATGAAAGAAAAGATAGGGAAATGTTGATTAAGGGTGTTTCTGAATTGCTACAAACACAAGCAGAGATGTTTATATTTTAGCAGGAAAAGATGATGTGAAATTATATTATGGAAGAGGTGAATTATGTTGGAAAAAAAGCGAGTTTCCTTTCGCCCGATGAATGAGGATGATTTAGTTTTAATGCTAAAATGGCTGACAGATGACCGTGTTCTTGAATTCTACGACGGTAGAGATAAAAAACATACACAGAAAACGATTCGTGAGCATTATACAGAGCAATGGGCGGATGAGATTTATCGAGTCATCATTGAATATGATACAATTCCTATCGGTTACGCACAAATATATAGAATTCAGGGGGAACTTTTCGACGAATATAATTACCATGAGACGGAAGAAAAGATTTATGCGATGGACCAATTTATCGGTGAGCCGGAATATTGGAATATGGGAATCGGTGCAGAATATTGCAGAGTAGTATGCCAATATCTACGAACGGAAATGGATGCCGATGCGGTGATTCTTGACCCACGAAAAAATATCTACGAGCAGTACGAGCATATCAGAAGGCAGGATTTAAAATTATTAAGGAACTTCCCGAACATGAGCTACACGAGGGGAAAAAGGAAGATTGTGTGCTGATGGAATGGAGAGTGTAATGCTAAAAGATTCCCGCTTATGTAGGGTTAAATTTTCAGTTCCATAAAGCAGTTTATTTAAATATCGAACACCCAAAGGTGGCATGGAAATTAAAACCATGACCACCTTTTTTATTATACAAAATCAAGGAAAAGGAGATTGAAAATATGTTACAGCGCTGCCGTGAACTTTCGGTACAGGCGGCAAACGGCAGTGTGACAACGATTGAAGATAAACAGGCACTGCAAAATGAGATTGATTCTTTGATGGCGGAAATCGACCGTTTGTCAAAAGATACTGAGTATAATACGATGAGTGTGTTAGATGGTTCCTGCTGCCGTCAGTCCTCATCCAACAATGTTGGTGTGAAATTGATTGATGCCAGTGATGATGTGGCATTAACCGGTTATAAATTTAAGATTGTATCAGAGGCAACACAGGCAACTGCAAAAACAGGTGCACTTGGATTTGCACCAACAGATGTAGTTGATAAGGCGACTGCAGGACAGATTCAGATTAATGGTGAAGTGATTGATATTAAGGAAGGTCAGACTTTTGAAGATGTTTATGCAAACATTCGTGATTACTGTGAAATGATGAATGTCGATGTGGTTCCGGTAAATGCCGCCGGTGTGGAGTGTGAACTGGCTGCGGCGACAAATCTTTCCTTTACTTCGGTTATTTACGGTGCATCACAGAAGTTAAATATCACAACGGATAATGCAAATCTGGCGCAGAAACTTGGTATTAACGGTGTGCAGACTACAGAGGGTACCGATGCAAAAGTAACACTTGATACTACTTCCGGATTTTCAAATACAGCAACAGTATTTATCAATGGCGGACAGATGGAAGTGTCGGACCGCGACGGATTCCGCATGTTATTTGATATTTCAAATGCGAAAGCAGGTTCAGACGCTACCGTTACCATGTTGGATGCCGGTTATGTTGCAATCCAAATTGGAGCCAATGAGGGACAGAGCATTAACATTTCGATTCCTTGTGTGAATACAAAAACGCTGGATATTGAAAACTGTAACGTATGTACCGTGGCAGGAGCTTCTTCCTCAATTTCAGCTTTTGATGATGCGATTCAGCAGGTTTCTTCCATTCGTGCTAAACTTGGTGCCTACCAGAATCGCTTGGATTCTGCAATATCAAGTCTTGATGAGACTTCACAGAACTTGACGGAGGCATGCTCTCGTATTGAAGATGTGGATATGTCGGAAGAATGACAAAATATACACAGTACAGCGTGTTGGTACAGGCAGGTACTTCGATGTTAGCACAGGCGAACAACCAGCCACAGACGATTTTACAGATTCTTCAGGGATAAATAAAATCCCGCGAATAGGAGGAAGATGGCATGGAAAAAGAACGGTTACAGGAATATGCAGCGCGTGTGACACAGGCAAACCGAAGTGAACTTGTTGTGATTATTTATGAGGCAACACTTGCCAGTATAGAAGAGGGAAAAAAATATTTAAAACAGGGAGAAATTGAAGCGGCGCGCCATGAAATTGAACGTGCGCGCAGTATGATTACGGAGTTGATGGCAAGTTTAGATTTGCATTATGAGATTTCCCATTATCTTCGCCAGTTATATGTGTTTGCATACCGGGAACTTTGTCAGGGAATCGCAAACAGAGACCCGGAGCAGTTAAATCATGCAACGGATATTTTTGAAGCACTTCTTCCTTCTTTTAAAGAAGTTGCAAAACAGGATGACTCCGAAGCCGTTATGAAAAACGTGCAGACAATTTATGCAGGCCTCACATACGGGCGTGGAACGCTCAATGAGACGATTGATAGCGGGGCTGATGCAAATCGCGGATTTGAGGCGTAAATTCGGCGTTTGTCTGAATGCTCTGCACTTGGCGCAGTAAATATTTATAACGGAAGGACAGCGCATTGATTTCATAGATATAGCTGTCAATTAAATCCGGGTCACATACATTTTCAAAATTGGAATGGGCGGTTTCAAGCGCCTGTTGTAAGGACTCAATTTCCTGCATAAGCTCGGCTTTTGCCTGGCATGCAGGATTTTTTTTATTCTTCATTTCACACTCTCCTTTACGATGAAAAATCACAAATACTTAGTAACAGTATAGTCAAAAAATGGAAAGGTTATGCACATTATCTTGTGTCGTAAAACGCTTTCGAAAGTTGTTGACAAGGAGGTATGCGGCGTGTTAAATTTGTAGCACATCACAGATAGGAGGTGAGTGATGACCTTAGTTTACGAGTTGATTTTTCTTGTTCTCGTACCGGCATCCCTCTTCGATTTATGGCAGTACCGTGTGCCGAATGCACTTTGTTTTGCCGCTCTTGTGATAAGCCTTATCGGCCATCTGGACAGGATATCGGCAGGCGGGATTTCTTTCTGGCTTGCAGGGATAATCATTCCGTTTTCTGTCAGTTTTATATTTTACGTTTGCCACGTATTCGGGGCATCCGATAGTAAATTAATTTCTGTTATAGGAGCATTCCTTGGTTTTAGGGCTGCACTCCGTATCCTTGTTTATTCTATTTTTGTTGGTGCCATTATGGCGCTGTTTAAGATGATTTGGCGGAAGAATATGTTTCGCCGGTTTCGCTATTTATTTCAATTTATAAAAAGTGATAAAAAAACACGAAATAAAAATCCCTATTATGACATGAGACGAGATGGTGAAGATGGTGTCATTCCTTTTTGTATTGCCATATCCATCGCTGCCTTATGGGAGATATTTTAGGGAAAGTGCCCTTTTATGCAAATGGAAGGCAACGGAAAAAGGAGGATTCGGATGAAAGAAACGATAATACTTTTGTATTTTTTGCAGGCAGATTATGGAAGGCGGCTGCTCCGCTTTTTGACAAGGAAAAAGAATAAACAGATACGATTGGAGTTAATGACAGAGAGAGAACGAGTGATGTGGCGGACGGAGACAGAGAACCAGCGGATTGTTGTTTTGACCGATGATGAGGGACTTTATGCAGAGGCAAAAAAAGAGGTGATTCTGTTAGGAAAGGCAGATGACAGGCAGCAGAAGAAGATTTTACAGTATCAGCGTGCCGAGGGCATTTACGAGGATTTATTGAAAATTCTTGGTTATAAGCCTTTGGAAGAACAGAAAAAAATACAAAAAGGTGTGATTATGTTTTTTTCGCCGGAGGGAATGATTGTTACGGAGCCTGCGGTGATGACGGCACAGTATCTGGGGACAAAAGGGCGGTGTCTGTTTGTCAGCTTAAGCGGATTTCCGGTATATTTTGACGGTGAATTTTCGAAAGATCCGCATTGGCAAAAAAGAGATATTGGCGAGCTTCTTTTGTGTCCATCGGAGAAGTTGTTTTCAGCGCAGTTACCGCAGTATGTTTATCGGTTTGGCAGTGCGGATATGCTGGCTCCGTTTGCCCACTATAAGGATTTATTAGACTGTGGAATCGAAGATTTGAAAAAGTTATTTGAGAGGCTTTTGACAATAGGTGAATATGATTCGCTGGTTGTCGAGATGGGGGCTTTGTCGGAGTCTTTGATGGAGTTTATGGTGTGTGCCGACAGGCTGTTTGTTGTAGATAAAAGAGATGGTTTCGGTGATGTGCGTAAGAAGGTTTTTTTGCATTATTGTGAGATGGAGAAAAAGAATGATTTATTAGCACTTGCTGAGTTTATTCCGGAATGGGAAGAGATACAAAACTGGCGGGAAAATCTTTGCACTCTGCCACTTGTCGAGTGGTCACAAAATAATCAGTTGATGTCACGTATGGAGCACTTACTGGAAAAAGAAGGAGGCCCGGAGGATGGATGTGTATGGGAAGATATGGAATGAAAGACGGATGGTAATTCGGGAACGGGTACTGGAGGAGGTTCCACCCGGTGCAGAACTTGAGGATGAAACCCTGCAGGCGATGATTGACCGGACGATAATGGAGCTTTTTCCGGATGAGTATATCCGGCTGGAAGAAAAGCGAAAACTGCGCCACATGGTCTTTAATTCAATTCGCCGCATGGATGTTTTGCAGGATGTGTTAGAGGATGAGACGATTACGGAAATTATGGTAAACGGACCGCATCATATCTTTGTTGAGCAGGCGGGGCGTTTGTATGAGACGGGACTTTCGTTTGAGCATCAAACGAGGCTGGAAAACATTGTTCAGCAGATTGCTTCTCGGGGAAACCGCATTGTGAATGAGTCAAACCCGATTTTGGATGCCCGTTTGGAAGATGGTTCCCGCGTAAATATTGTTGTGCCGCCGATTGCACTGGAAGGACCGGTGATTACCATTCGTAAGTTTCCTAAAGAGGCTATGACAATGGAGAAACTTCTTTCTCTTGGTGCGTTGACAAAGGAGGCATGTGAGTTTTTACAGAAGCTTGTGATTGCCAAATACAATATTTTTATTTCCGGAGGAACCGGTGCCGGAAAAACTACATTTTTAAATGTGCTGTCTAATTTCATTCCGAAAGAAGAGCGTGTGATTACGATTGAGGATTCTGCGGAATTGCAGATTCAAAACATCGCAAATCTGGTTCGACTGGAAGCCAGAAACCGCAATGTGGAGGGAAAGAATGAAGTTACTATCCGCGATTTGGTTAAGAGTGCACTGCGTATGCGTCCCGACCGGATTATTGTTGGGGAGATTCGAGATTCTGCGGCAATTGATTTGTTGACAGCGATGAATACCGGACATGACGGAAGTTTGTCTACCGGTCATGCAAACAGTCCGAAAGATATGCTGAATCGTTTGGAAACGCTCTTTCTGATGGGTTTAGAAATTCCATTGGCAGCGATTCGACAGCAGATTGCCTCCGGGATTGATATTATGATACATCTTGGGCGGCTTAGAGATAAGTCGCGGCGAGTGCTGGAAATCAGCGAGGTAGGAAGTGTGGTGGACGGTAAGATAGAACTTCATCCGTTATTTGTTTTTGAGGAACAGGGGGAAATGAATAGAAGGGTGAAGGGCCATCTTGTGAGGACAAAGACCGTTTTTTCGGCAACCGGAAAAGCGGAGAGAGCAGGGGTGATTTTGTGAAATGGATGAGAGAACGAAAGTGGTATTTGAAGACAATGGCAGTTGGGTTTATCGGAAGTTTTTTCCTGCTGTTTTTATTTTACCGGCAGGCAGCATTGTGTTTTTTGGGTGCGGTTTTAGGAAGCGTTTGTTATGTAAGATACCGGATAAAAGTTCAAAAGGAGCAGGAGAAGTGGCAGTTGATGGTGGAATTTAAGGAGGCAATGGATAGCATGGTTTCTGCACTGGCAGCAGGATACTCTATGGAAAACGCCATCACAGAAGCGTATCACGATATGAAGTTGCTGCATTCGGAGGATACGAGGATGATGAGAGAACTTTGGGACATACAGCAAAAAATTTCTCTGCATCAGCCATTGGATGAAGTGTTGTCCGCATTCGCATCAAAAAGTGGTGTGGAAGATATTATTACTTTCGCACAAATTTATGCGACGGCAAGAAAAAGTGGAGGGAACCTGGTAAAAGTAATGAAGCGGACGGCACAGAATATCAGCGAAAAGATGGAGATACAGAGAGAAATTCAAACGATGATTGCCGGAAAAAAGATGGAAGCTAATTGTATGACGGCGATTCCCCTTTTTATTATTTTGTATTTGCAGATTTGTTCTCCGGGATTTTTAGATCCTTTATACGAGGGTTTTTTTGGACGGATTTTTATGACTGGTGCATTTTTTGTGTATTTGGGTGCCGCAGCATGGAGCAGACGCTTAATGAAAATTGAATGTTAGGAGGTAGAAAATCATGAAAATTAAAAAAGACTGGTTTGGCATGTTTTCGTCTACGAGGGAGTATGCCAGAAGTATTTATGTGAGAGAACCGACCGAAGAAGTTGAGAAGCGGATTTGGACAAAAAGAATAAAAACAGCAGGGGTGTTAATGGCCGCTCTATTACTCAGTTTTTTGTATTGTTTATTTCAGCCGTCAGATACACAGGAAATTTTGGATGGCTATGTGGTGAGACGGCAGGAACAAGAGCAGTCTTTAGCGGTTACGGCTGAGAGTAATGACGGGCAGAAACTCTGGCAGAAGGAGTTAGAACTTGCTGTGTCAGACCGCGATTTTACAGAGCAGGAGGAGAAAAATCTGGATGGCAAGACAAAGAAGTATCTAGAGTCTGAACTTCTGGGAGAAAACCAATCGCTTCAGCAGGTGGATAAACCGCTGCATTTACCGGATTCCATGCCCTCTACGCAGATGGAGATTCACTGGACGGTAGAAGACACTTATTTAAATGAAGATGGAAGCCTTTGCAAAGAGCAGATTCCAAAGTCTGGTGTCGATACGGAGGTGACGGCAGAGGCTTCATGGAAAAACTGGAAGAAAATATATTCATTTCCCATTCACATTGCGCCTGTCAAGTGGAGTGAAAAAAGTTTGTGGGAGAAAAATGTGGAACAGGCAGTGGCAAAGCAAATGGAAGAGCAGGCAGAAAAAGAAGTTGTAAAACTGCCGGAAACCATTGACGGTAAGAAGGTGCGCTATATTTTGAAGTCGGAAGAAAAAAGTTATGCACTTGTGTATCTGGTTCTTGCTCTGATAATTTGCCTGCCGGTATTTTGGAGAATGCAGCAAAAGAAGGAGCAGACGCTTCGCAGGGAGCAGCTCTTACTTGACCATCCGGCGGTGGTAAATCAGTTTATGCTGCTTTTAGGTGCCGGGTTAAGCGTGAGAAAAGTGATTGAACGACTGGTTAGCGAGTATGAGAAGAAGTGCCAAAGGGGAGGTAAAAAAAGGTATGTGTATGAGGAACTTGGTGTTGCGATGCGTCAGATGCACGATGGCGTATCGGAGACGAAAGCAGTGGAGTGTTTTGGCAGACGCTGTCTGTTACAGCAGTATTTGCGATTTTGTTCTCTGATTACGCAGAATATGAAAAAGGGAGCGGAAGGAATGCTCGCAATTTTAGAGACGGAGGCGATGGATTCTTTAGAAAGGCGCAAAGAACACGCACTGCAGTTGGGGGAAAAGGCAGGAACAAGACTGCTTTTCCCAATGATGTTAATGTTATTGATTGTTATGGGAATTATTATGGTTCCGGCATTTATGACGATGTGAGTGCCGGCAAAAGGAAAGGAAGGTACAACTATGAGAAATGTAATAAAAAATTATTTTTTAGAAGAAGATGCGATTGGTGTTGTTGAAATTATTTTGATTCTGGTAATTTTGATTGCTTTAGTGCTGATATTCAAAACGAAAATTACCAGTGTTGTAACGAAAGCGTTTACGAATTTTACCAGAGATACGGGGAAAATTCTTGCGTAGGCTGACGGGCTCCATCACGGTGTTTCTCTCGTTGGTTTTTCTCTTGGTTTTTGCCTTGTTTGGCACACTGTTGGAAACGGCACGCTATACGGTATGTAAAAACCATGCGGCGAGAACACTGCGGACAGGAGCAGAAGGGCTTTTATCCGAGTACAATAGACCACTCTATGAGCATTACGGATTGTTTTTTATTGAGAAAGGCGGTACCCCATATGAGCAGGTGATTGGGCGTTATGCAGGAGATACAATTTCTGCGGCGGACAAAGGTGAAATGGATTTTTTAGATGGCGGAATTGATGACATTCAGGTGAAAAACAAAGTGTATCTGGGGGATAATCACGCAGAGGCACTGCAAAAGCAGATTCGCTCTTACATGGGACGTGTTGTCACGAAGGAACAGTTACAAAAGGTGTTACATTCATCAAACGATTTGAAAAAAGTGGAAAAGTCCGCAAAAAATATCGAGACGACGGTGGAAAATCAAAAAAAGGCTGCAGAATGTTATACGGATTTACTTGAGTTGATGCGGTTGGTGGATGGCATTACGGTGACGGGCGGTACGATAATCTGCGAGCAGGAATTTGTAAAGATGTTCGTTACCGGAGAGTGCAAGGGGCAGAATTTTGGTGTCACTGAAGGCGCCGTGTGGAAACAGATGAAGAAAAATCTGGATCAATCAACGAAAGATTGGAATATAAAAAATAAGCTAAAGTTTTTGGCAAAGGTATCGAAGGTTAAAGGACGTATTAAACAGGCACAGAAAATTGGTGAGAAACTAAAAAATGGGTCAGCGTCAAAAGATGATACCATTTCGCGTGTGATTGCTGATCTTCCGGTACTTAAGACAAACCTGGATATTCTTACAAAAACGGAAGAAATACTGCAAAAGGATAGTGTTAAAAACTGTAAAAAACGGCTGGAAAAGCTGTGGCAGGATTATGATACTTCCTCCATTGTTTTTGATTATACCGGAGTGGAAGAAGATGGGGGAGGCGAAAATCCAAAAGATTATTTGGAGGGTTCTTTTTCAAAAGGGATTCTTTCTCTTGTTGTAAAGTCGCCGTCCAAGTTGTCGAAAAAGTCCATTCAGTCGCCGGATTCTTTTGCTGAGTATTACAAAGAACAGGAAAAAGATAAGGAAGATTACGAAAAGAGAATATCGGATTTTATCTCGAGTGATACGGTGTCGCTTACAGGGATTCTTGGTGACATGGCAGATTATGGGATGGATGAATTTTGCCTCGATGAGTACATACAACATAAGTTTTTGGCATACGGAGAAAAAACGGACGCCAAGTGGAAACAGGCATTAGATTACGGACTTGAATATCTGGCTGCCGGAAAGGCATCGGATGAGGAAAATCTGGAATCTGTGCTAAATCGTATTTTGCTGATTCGGACAGTAACAAATTTTGTGGCGCTTGAGAGTGACTCCAAAAGACGAGGTGAGGCTCGAGCAGCCGCCATTGCGGCGGTTGGGTTTACCGGGCTTGCTCCGTTAATTACATTGACGCAGACGTTAATTCTTATTACGTGGAGTATATCGGAAAGCTTAACGGATGTTGCAGCTCTTTTGGATGGAAGAGATGTGCCACTTTGGAAAACGCCGAAAAGGTTTGTAACAAATTTTACGGAAATTGTTTTGATGAATCATGATTCACTGCAAAAAAGAGCAAAAAGATTTCCGAAGAGTAAAAAAAGCAGTTTCGGTTATCAGCAGTATCTGATGTTGTTTCTGGCAATGACAAAACAGAGTACGAGAAGATACCGTGTGATGGATTTGATTCAGAATACAATGCAAAAAAACGGTTACAAGGGATTTAAACTGGGTAGCTGTGTTTACGAAATGAAAGTATGTGGCGGTTTTTTATTCCCCGGTCATTTCTTTCGTATGGCACCTCTTGAAAGCGTCCTTGGACGAGATGTGAAAAACTGCCGCATCAATGTTGAAATCTGTGCGGGGTATTAAAAAAGAATCGAGGCGAGAAAGGGTATTCTATGAAAAATTTAATTGAGGAATGAACCAAATTTTACCTAAAACAAAAATATAAAACATTATTATAATGAAAACCGTGTAACAATAGGATACCCTTTCTCGCCTCGAGTTTATGCATGGGGAGGATGGAATGTGAAGAAAAAAGAAAATGGCTCTATGACGGTAGAAGCGTCAATTTGTTTACCTGTATTTCTGTTTGCTATGATTTTAATTGGTTATCTGGGGCAGATGATCCGGTGTCAGGATGAGGTACAGTCTGCGCTTTCGCGGGTGGCAAAAGAAGCTGCCGCAGAGTATGGCATGTCAAAAAGTAATACGATAAAAAGCCAGGCGTATTATTTAGCGAAAATGAGTTTGTATTTAGAAGGTTCGGCGGGGAAAATTACTTTTTTTCAATCCCGTCTTTTAAAAGAAAATGACGAGATCGATTTGATTGCCGGTTTCCGGGTGAAAACACCATTTTCTATTTTTTCTCTGGGCAGTTACCAATTTCGCCAGCGCGTACATACAAGGGCTTTTACCGGTGTGGAGCGGCGGGAAAAGGAAAATGAAAAAGACTGTGTTGTTTATCTAACGGAGACCGGAACAGTTTATCACCGCTCGCTGGATTGCAGTTATTTAAAACTTACGATTTCAAAGGTTTTGTATCGTGATTTAGTGAATCTTAGAAACAGCAGTGGCGGAAAGTATAAGATATGCGAAAGATGCTGCCATGGCATAACGCCGCAGGATGGAGAGGAAGTTTACATCACGATTTATGGAGACCGTTACCATAAATCGCGAACATGCAGTGGGCTTAAGCGGACAATTCGGGAAATTATGCTTTCGCAGGTGGGAAACCGTGCGCCGTGCAGCAAATGTGGCGGAAAGGAGAAGTGATAAGATGAATGTATTTATTTTTTTAATCACCGGTATTTATTTATCCGTGATGGCGGTAATTGACCATAGACTTCAAAAGATTCCGGTACTTCCCGGCGTGATTGGTATTCTTGTCATAGTGCTGGCGAGAGTGGTAGATGGCGATTTTTGGAAGTGGATGCCGGGAGTGGCAGTGGGTGTTTTTTTATATTTGATGAGCAAAGCGACAAGGGGTGCCGTCGGAGAAGGAGATGCCCTTGTTTATCTGATGACAGGAGTAACGCTTGGCTTTTTTGGCAACATAGAACTTTTGACATTAAGTTTGTTTTTTTCTGCTATTGTTTCGGTGTTTCTCCTTGTTTTCCGTAAAGTAGGGAAAAAGAAACGGATTCCGTTTGTTCCTTTTACGGCAATCGCTTACGGGGTGGTGATGGTTTTATGAAAAAGGCAAGTTATACGGTGGAGGCGGTGTTTGTCGGCTGCATTACGATATGGGTCATACTGGCGCTTCTGTACAGCAGTTTTTATATCCATGACCGCATGATATTAGGCTCTGAAATCGGGAACTGGATTGAAAGTGGCAGTGAGAGGGGAGAATTGTCCGTTTCTGAAAAAGAAGAAAATAATCTTTGCCGTCTGCTCAATAAAAAACTATTTTTAATGAAAATCAATCAGGTGTCACTTACCAAAAAGATAGCATCTGTGAGTGCGGATGTCCGGTATTCACTGCCGATTTCTTTATCTGAAATAAAGGCACTTTTTATAACAAAGGAAACCGGGCAGAATTTTGTGTTTACAAAGGAACTGATTCGCCCTATGGAAATGAAGTGGGATTATGATTTGCTGAAAGGAAAAGGAGGAGGAAAATGAAGCAGGAGTTTGTTCAGGAGGGCATGAGAACCTATTTAAAAATTGAGGGAGATGATTTGGAAAATGTCGGAGATAAAATGTTTTCTTATCAGACGATTCCCGGTTTTGTGCCAATGGAGATTGAATGGGTGGATGAGAAAAAACAATATGTGTATGATGTGACCGGTAAGTTGAATTTGAAACAATATCTGGAAAAGGATGGTATAGGAAAACATAAAGTGAAAAAGGTTATGGAATGTTTGTTATCCCTGCCAGAGCGGTTAGAGTCATATTTGCTGGATGGAAATGATGTGAGGATACTGCCGGATTGTATTTTTGTAGATAAACATTCGGAAGAAGTGTATGGCATATATTATCCGGGGAATGATTGTTATGGAATAACTGCTTATGCGGCGGTTGCAGAGTTTATAATCAATCATATGAATCAAAAGGATTCGGAACTGGCATTTTTCGTGTATGGACTGCACAAAAGGTTTCTTGAAGAAGGGATGACACTTGCTGCTTTGCGGGAGTATATGGATTCGGATTCCCGTGAAGAAACAGATTTTGCAAAAGAGGGAGAGAAAAAAGACTCTTTGATTCACCAAGTAAAGCCAATTCCAGATAAAGAATTTTTACCGTTTAAGAAAGGGCAGATGGATACAGAAGCTTTGCGGTATGCAGTTCCGATTGGAATTTTGATTTTAGGAGTTCTGGTGCCATTAGTTTTGTATGCAGGCGGGTGGTTTCGGCTGGCGGTCTCTGGTGGAACGGACTGGGTAAAAGCATCTGGAGCAGCTATATTTTTTCTTGGCATTGCTGTGTATGGAGCCTGGAAGTTGTGGCCGCAAAAGGAAATTGTTACTTCGTGGGATGAGACGGACTCGGTATCGGTCTGTTTGGTTCCCTGTCAGGGAAAAGAAGAACCAGTTCCGCTTTCACATTTTCCATTTTTGATAGGAAGTGAGAGAGAACGAGTTGATGGTGTATTGTGCGCCAAAGGCGTGAGTGCCATTCATGCACGGTTTGTCCGGGAAGGAGATGTGGTATATCTGCTGGATGAAGAGTCCGGGCAGGGAACTTTTTATAATGATACACGATTAGTTCCGTGGCAGAAAACAAAGGTAAAGGACGGAGATATCCTGCGGTTTGGGACTGGCGAGTATGTGGTGGAAATCACTTAAAATAACGACACAAAATTAGCGGATGTCCGGAAAGGTCATGTGGTGCAGATAGGTTTTCTGAAAATCCGGGTGTTCCCCTAAATTCAAAGGGACGCAGTCGTTTTGAATCGCCGGTGTCCGTTCATAGACAGCCCATTGATACAATCCCTGAAGACAAGTGTTTCCCATTACTTTTATTTCAGAAATGCAAAGGTCTGAAAACAAGCCGATGCACTGACAGTCTTCAATTGACAGATGGAATCCAAAACCGCCGCCAAGATATAGTGTGAACGATTCCTTTTTTGATACACCGGATTCCGCTAGGAGAATATCGATACCGGCAGCAATGGCAGCAATGGCGAGCTGGATACTGCGTAAATCTTCGGGAAGGAAGGTGATTGATTTTCCATCAGGACTTTTTGACAAAACAATACCGTCTGTCTTAAATTTTTCAGTTAGGACACCGTCACTTGTCACATAGTGTTTACGAAGTAATTCGGCACACAGGCTGATGGCACCGGAACCGCAGATTCCGATTGGATGGGCATTGTTTATTGTCGTAAGGGAAGGGAAAAGAGTTCTCAAAACGACATGTGAAATAGCCCCCGAAATGCCGGGACATCCACAGGAGAGGCCGTTTCCCTCAAAGGCGGGACCTGCCGCAGTTGCAGCGGTATAGAGTTTTCCTTTGTGGTTAAGAACCATCTCACCGTTGGTTCCCAAATCAAGAAACAAAGCATTTTCACCGGATGACGGTAAATGGCAGGAAAGAAGCCCTGCGGTAATATCGCCGCCGACAAAGGCAGAAATCCAAGGGGCGGTGTAGACGGTGCAGTTTCCAATGGAAAGTGGTTCCGGGGAAGGTACCTTGATCGTAAAAGGGCTGTGACCAAGGCTTGTACAGTCATAGCCAAACAGCAAATGTATCATGGTGGTGTTTCCGCCGATATAACAGAAGCGAATGGCAGAAATGTCATTATGTGTCATCTGGCAGAGGAGGGCGGTTTCTTTTTTTATATGTTTACGGATGCAATCCGTTAAATCGGAAAGATTTCCATGCGTCGCAGCCTGAATTCGGGAAATGACATCCGAACCAAAATGAGCTTGTGGATTTGCGGAAGTTTTACACTGGCGCAGAGCACCGGACTCTTTGTCAATAAACGCCATGGCAATCGTTGTTGTACCAAGGTCAATTAAAAGGGTGTCGGCAGTGCCGTCGGATGTTTCCATTTTTTCTAAGGAGACACTTTGAATTTTGTCAGAAGTATCCGGAAGGGATACATCCATTGGCTCCTTTGGAATCAGGGAGCAGTTAAAGGAATACCGCGCACCATTACAGCGATGGGCACCGTGGCAGTTACAGGGAAGTGAAAATCCCTGCTCCTCAATCAGAGTCAATATATTTTTAGTATTCTGCGCATCCGCATGAATGTGAATGTTCATAAGAAATCCTTTCCTCGGCAGATTGACCGACCTTTCATTCTGTGTTACAATTCATCATAGCATAAAGTTTAAAAAAGAGGAAGAACAGGGAGAAAAATATGGAGACTAAAAACCGCATTCCGGTGATGACGCTTTTGCTGATTTTGATTAATGTTGTGGTGTATCTGTATGTGGAAATTCATGGTTCCAGTTATGATGCCGAATATATGATAAAAATGGGTGCTGTGTATGAGCCGTATGTTGTACAGAGACATGAATATTACCGGCTTATTACGCATTTTTTCCT
>ERZ827469.2114-NODE-2114-length-15806-cov-16.094724_pt1 | contig 15806 bp, 14 predicted proteins | sample MGYA00519917_ERZ827469 | MGnify/ENA primary metagenome ERZ827469 (study PRJEB31778, sample SAMEA3449314) | human gut metagenome | biome: human gut; feature: human-associated habitat; material: faeces | place: United Kingdom | collected 2010/2012 ... | reverse complement strand
ATCTGCCGCACCTCGCTCGCCGTATCGGCACTTAGAATTATGCGGTATTGCCTTTTCGTTTTTTCGTGCGTATTTTGCCCCCGCGGGGCGGCCCACTTTACATTAGTAGGCAAAACAGGTATAATAGTTTAGTTAATCTGTGATATTGTGCCATTTTGCCATATTGCGGGTGCAGGCGGTCTTATTTTATCCTTGCTGCCTGTGGATTTTTTGCGGCACGCCGTGCGTTGTGCGGTACCGCTCCTATTAGGTCTGGAGGTTGCGCTCATGGGGCTGCAAAGCCTGCAATACTGTGCATTTTTGGTGGTTGTGGCTGCCGTTTACCTGCATCTGCCGGTGCGCATGCAGCCGGTGTTTCTGCTGGGGGCTTCGTGGGTGTTTTATGCGCTGGCCATGCCGGCCATGCTGCCGGTCACCATTGCACTGGCGGTGTTCACCTACCTGTGCGGCCGCGGCCTTGCCTGGCGGGGCGGCGCACACAAAACCGCCTTTTTGCGCCTTGGCGTGATCGGTATGCTGGGCATTCTGGCCTTTTTTAAGTATAACGGCCTGTTGGGCGGGGTGCTGCACGGCTGGCGCGCGGTAGCCATGCCGCTGGGCATCAGCTTTACCAGTTTTGCCGCAATCGCCTACCTGATCGACGCCACCCGCGGCGACTGCGAGGTGGAAACCAGCTTTATCCGGCTGGCGCTGTTCCTGAACTTTTTTGCCACCGTCACCCAGGGGCCCATCTGCCGCGCCGGTGCGCTGCTGCCGCAGTTGAGCGCCGAGCACCGCTTTGATGCCGCCCGCACGGTGCGCGCTTTGCGGCTATATGCGCTGGGGCTGTTCAAATACATTGCCGTGGCGGATGTGCTGAACATGGTGGTGGATACGGTTTTCCCCCACTATGCGGATTACAGCGCCCCCATGCTGATTTTGACCGCGGTGATGTACACTTTTTATCTGTATTTCAGCTTTTCCGGCTATTCCGAGATTTCCCGTGCCACCGGCCTTGTGCTGGGGCTGGACCTGCCGGAAAACTTTAAGACCCCGTTTTACGCCACCAACTTTTCCGGCTTCTGGAGCCGCTGGCACATCTCGTTTTCTTCCTGGCTGCAGGATTATCTCTTTATGCCGCTGGCCTGGGCAGATCTTGGCCGCTTTGGCCGCCTGCCCACCGAGCTGTGCGTGTTCTGCGTGTTCTTTGCTTCCGGCTTCTGGCACGGCAGCACCGCGCCATTCATCATCTGGGGTCTGCTGCAGGCGGTTTACCGCGTGGGCGAAGAGCTGCTGCACCGCCGCTTTGGCAAACCCAAAAAGCGCGGCACCCCGGCCCATGTGCTGTGGGGCAAGCGGGTTGTGGTGTTTGTTTTGTGGACCATCAGCATGGTGTTCTTCCGCGTGGGGTCCGGCAACCTTTCCGGCATGGCCGAAAACCTGGGCGTTGGCGATGCTTTCGTCTACCTGGGCCGCTGCCTGATGAACAGCTGGTCCCCCGCCCGCTTTGCCGGGGAGCTGTACAGCACAGCGTATACCGGCTTTTACGCCAATACCATTATGGTAGCGGCTTATTGGGCGTTCGCTGCGCTGGCGCTGGCGTTTGGCATCTGGCTGGATCACCGGCGCAATTTTGCCTGCAAAAACAAACCGGCTGAGGTTGCCCTGGCAAGCGCCAAGCACCGCAATGCGCTGTATGTTGTTTTGATCGTTTTTATCCTGGTGGGGTACATCATGCAGAGCGGCGGCTTTAACGCCAACGCGTTCGGCCCCTATGCAGGATTTTAATCTTATGGAAAAAAGGAGATTTCCGGCGTGAAGCATATCATCAAAAAATTGGCGCTGCTGTTCGTGCCGGTCTATCTGTGGTTTGCCTTTTTTGTGGCGTTTGAGCCAAACAATTATTTTGGCATCAAAAAAACAGCCTCTTCCAGCCAGCCGGTGGCCCGTGTGCGCGCCTATGAGCAGGGCCCCGGCACCAACCTGATCATCGGGGACAGCCGCCTGGCCCACTTTGATATGGACCTTGTGGATTCCCTGACCGGGCAAAGCTGGCAGAACCTGGCCTTTGGCGGTGCTTCCCTGAAGGAATGTGTGGACCTTGCCAACTATGTGCTGGATTCCGGCAACCAGGTGGACCGCATTCTGTTTGAGCTTTCGTTCTACACCTTAAGCAGCAGCTATAACACCGACCGTTTTTCGGCGCTGGAAGCTACCCTGCGCAACCCGCTGGCCTACTGTCTGAACCTGGAATACAACGTGAACGCCCTGACCGTATTTATGGACACCGTAAAGGGCACGCCGGACACCATTGAATCCGGCGACTGGACCGCGGCGGATTACCTGGATGATGCCGGGGACACGATTCCGCTGCACAAAAAGCTGTATGAGTATCCGGCGCTGATCACCACCCGCTGCCAGAACTGGACACTGAACGAAACCGAGCTGGCGGAGTTTTTGGCTATGGCCCAGCGCTGCGCAGACCGCGGCGTGGAGCTGACCATTGTGCTGCCCCCCATGGCCGCCAATGTGCGCACCGAGGTATGCGATGCCTTTGGCATTACCGCCGTGATGCAGGACGAAGTTCTGCCGCTGTTGGAAAAGCAGAATTTTACCGTGCTGAATTACGAATGGGGCACCAGCTGCATTACCGATGATGACACCCAGTTTTTTGACGGGTTCCACCTGGACGAAAAATACGGCCTGCCGGACTGGACTGCCGAACTGTTTGATGATATGCAGCGCTGATGCTGCCCCACCCCAAAAAGGAGGTTCCCTGTGGCACTGGACTTTTTGATTTTGTACGAGCACACCGTTCGGGAATATGAGAGCGATCTTTTGCTCAAATTGGAGCTGGAGCGCCGCGGCTACACCGTGCGCATCCGTCAGCTGCTGGATGCCAAAGATCTGCGCCTGTTTGGCAAAGACAAGCCGGAAGTTCTGGTTGCCAGCTGCATGTATGACAACGAAGCCATCAACAGCCATGTGTACAACAACATTGGCAAATGCAACAAGATCGTCAACCTGCACTGGGAGCAGATGCTCTCCGACACGCAGGAGGAGGGCGATTGGTTCAACATGAACGGCAACGCCAAGCGCTGCGTGCAGACTTGCTGGGGCCAGCGCACTGCCCAGCGGTTACAGGCCCATGGCATGGATGCCAAGAACACCCCCGTGACCGGCGCTGTGATGATGGACTTTCTGCGGCCGGAGTTCAAGGGCTACTTTAAGGATAAGGAAACCCTGTGCAAGGAATTCGGCCTTGACCCCGCCAAACAGCTGCACCTATACATTTCCAGCTTTGGCTATGCCAGCATGACCGACCAGGAAGTGGCCGAGCTTTCCAAAATGGCGGGAACGGATTTTTCCGGCTTTGCCCGCACCAACCGCGTTTCGATGGAAAAAACGCTGGCCTGGTTTGACCGCTACCTGGGTGACCACCCGGAGGTGGAACTGGTATACCGCCGCCACCCCAGCGAATGGAAATGCAAAGCCCTGGACGAGCTGGCCGCCAAACGCCCCAACTTCCATGTGATTTTTGCGGATTCCGTCAAGCAGTGGATTGTGGCGGCGGATTCCATCTCCATCTGGATGAGCACCGCTGTGGCCGAAGTATACATAGCGGGCAAAAGCTGCCATATCCTGCGCCCGGTGCCCATCGAGCACGAGTATGACCCCGTCATCTACAAGGATGCTCACTATGTGACTAGCTACCCGGAGTTTGCCGCTGCCATGGCGCAGCCGAACCCGCCGTTCCCCATTGCACGGGATGTGATTGAGGGCTATTTTGACCCCTCCCCTGCCCCGGCCTACAAGCGGATGGCCGACCTGCTGGAGGAAGTGTACAAAAATCCCCCGCGGGATGAACCGATGGGGCCCGGCTTTACGCCGCACTTCAACCTGCTCAAGTTCTGCGCACTGGCGGGGGTACACATGCTGTACCGCCACAAGTGGGAACCCAAACGGGTGTTTGCCTTCTGCCCGCCGCTGGCCAACTTTGCCCAGCGCATTTACGGTTATGTGGACAAAGCCTATATCCCGCCGGAGGAGATCCAGCGCATGGAAGCGCGCATCCGGCCATATGTAAAATAAAGTTGTTTTTCCGGCGCGCTGCGGTGCGCCCGCTGCAAATGGGAGCCTGCCATGTCTGAACCGAAAAAAACTGAAAGCTTTGCCGGAAATGTGATGAAATACTCCATTGCCACCTACCTTGGCTTTGGCATTTCCGGCGCAGCGCTTATCATCAAGGGCGTCCTGCCCGCCGAAAGCTACGCCGTTCCTGCTTCCTTCATGGCATACACCATGTCGCTGATGAACGTGGGCATGCTTGGGCTGGACCAAAGCCTGCTGCGCTTTTACCACGAACCGCCTGCCGGTTCCACCGGGCGCAGCATGTTTGCCGCGTGTACCCGGCTTTCGGTGCTGGTCATGCTGCTGGCGGGCGGCATCGGCAGCATCTTTTTCGCCAAGCCGCTGGCGGCGGCCTTTGGCCTTGGGGCCAACGGTGCCGGGCTGGTGCCGTTTTTGTTCCTGAACGCCGCTCTGTACATGCTGGTGCGCTACCTCAACGTGCTGCTCCGGCTGGAAAACAATGTGCGCGCCTACACCACCGAAACGCTCTGGATGCAGGCCTGCCTGAACCTGATCTACCTGCTGCCCGGCTTTGTTACCCAGGACGCCCGCGCTTTTGTGCTGGGTGCGGTGTGCAGCTTTGCGGGGGTCGCAGTGTTCTATTGGCGGCGGGCTTCTAAAGGTCAAACGAAAGAGGCCCCTGTGCGCGGCCTGCGCCCCTATGCCCACATTTACCGGGCGGCACTGCCTTACGGCATTGTGTTGGCACCTGCGGCCATCCTGATCCCGCTGTACCGCGCCATCTGCCTTTCTTTTTTAGGCAATTACGCCCCCGCGGCGGAGCAGGGTTCGTTTGATTTCGCCTACACCCTGGCCCAGCTTGTCACCACCATTCAGGCCGGTTTTTCCACCTACTGGGGTCCCTATGTCTACGCGCATTACCGCACCGAGCAGGAGCGCATTGGCCGCATCCATGATCTGCTGAACCTGCTGATCTTCGGCTTTTTCTGTCTGCTGGTCATGTTTGAGGATATCATCTTCATCATCTTCCCGGCCAAATCGGCCTGCCTGCCCTACTTTCCGCTGATGATGCTGGCCGTGGTGTTCTCCATCCTGTGCGAAGGCACGGTGTACGGCAACACCATTGCCCGCAAGCCGTTCCATGATACGATTGGAACCGCCGTGGGCGTTGCGGCCAACATTGCCGTGTGCGCTGTGCTGGTGCCGCGTTTTGGCGTAATGGGTGCCGCGGTCGGCCTGGTAGCGGCCAATGCGACGATGTTTTTGTACCGCACTGTGACCGGGCAGTATTACTACCGCACCATCCCCAGCTTCAGCCGGACGCTCTGCGGCTTTTTGCTGGCGGTGGGTGTGGCCGTGATCGGCGTGGTGTTCGCCCACAATTTTATCATCAAGTTTGTTTTGACTGCGGCAATCCTGTTTATTTACTGTAACATTTACCGTGCCCAGCTGTACAAGCTGTGGCAGATCTCTATGGGCTTTGTGCGGCGGTATCTGCTGCACAGCCAAGCATAACTACTGCAAAGGAAAGGTTGTATATCAAAATGAAGCATTGCGGCACACAAGAGTTGACCACCGAGCGGCTGGTCCTGCGTCGTATGACAACCGACGACTGCGAAATGATGTTTGGCAACTGGGCCAATGACCCGGAAGTGACCCGCTACCTGCGCTGGGAGCCCCACCGTGACTGGGTGGTAACGATGGCATATCTGAACGAGATTGTCAAACAATATGACCGCCCGGATTTTTATGATTGGGGCATCTGCGATAAAGTGACCGGTGTGCTGATGGGCAGCATCAGCATTGCCCCCGCCGAATCCTGTGAGCGTGAAAAGCCCTATGCCTGGAAAAACGTGAAAACCGAGCTGCTGGGCGGCATGTATGAGATCGGTTACACCTTGGGCAAAAAGTGGTGGAACCAGGGCTATGCCACCGAAGCCGCCGCTGCCGTGCGCGATTACTGGTTTGGCATGGTAGGTGCGCCCTGGCTGGCCGGGTTCCACGCCAGCCAGAATGTGGCAAGCAGCCGCGTGTTGGCCAAGACCGGCTTCCATTATGACCACGATACCGTTCTGCACCGCTTTGACGGCACCGAGGTGCCCTGCCTGGCCTGGTACCTGCTGAACCCCGGCAGCCAGAAATCCGATGAACCGGCAGCCGCTGCCCCCGCTGTACAGGCAGAACCAACGAAACCAGCGGAGAATGCCGAGACAACCGTCTGACATTCACTCCCCTGCCCCATACTTTTGCTGACCTGGCCGAATACGGCCAGAAAGGACCCCTATGGACGAAATGAAGGACCCCATCACCCTGGACTTTACCGCTACCCAGGCCCCGGCAGAGGACGCCCCTGTTGGGCAGAAGGCTCTGGACAGCGAGCGCCCGCCGGTGCGCGTTGTGCTGCTGGCGCTGGACCAGGGCAAGTTTGACTCCCAGCGCAGCCTGGATGAGCTTGCCGCCCTGGCGGAAGCCAACGGCATGCAGGCCGTTGCTACCGTGTGCCAGAAGCGCAGCACCCCCGAAGCCGCCACCCTTCTGGGGGAAGGCAAAGTGGAGGAAGCGCGCCTGGTATGCCTGAATACCGATGCCGAGGCCGCCATCTTTGACGGCGAGCTGACCGGCAGCCAGATCCGCAACCTGAGCGCGGCTTTGCAGGTGGAAGTGCTGGACCGCACGATGCTGATTTTGGAAATCTTCCGTGCGCGCGCCACCACCAACGAAGGCAAGCTGCAAACTGAGCTGGCCACCCTGAAATACCGCATGCCGCGCCTGCAGGGCCTTGGCGAGGCGCTGAGCCGCCAGGGCGGCGGTGGCGGCGGCGGTGGCGGTGCCCGCCGCGGTGCCGGTGAAACCAAGCTGGAGCTGGACCGCCGCTACCTGCGCAGCCGCATTGAAAAGCTGGAAAGCCGCCTGAAAGAGCTGGAAAAGCGCCGTGGTGAAACCCGCCGCGCCCGCCAGAAAAACGGTGTTCCGGTCATCTCATTGGTGGGCTACACCAACGTGGGCAAAAGCAGCCTGACCAACGCTTTGTGCGGCGCAGAAATTTTTGAAGCCGACATGCTGTTTGCCACGCTGGATCCCACCGCCCGCAAATGCACGCTGCCCAGCGGGTTACAAGTGATCCTGGTGGATACAGTCGGCTTTGTCAGCCGCCTGCCGCATGATTTGGTGGATGCTTTTAAGAGCACACTGGAAGAAGCTGCCTGCTCTGACATCATCTTGAAAATTGCCGACGCCAGCGACAGCGAAGCCGCCGAGCAGCTGAGCGTGACCGATGAAGTGTTGAACGACCTGGGCTGCGGGGATATCCCGCAGGTGACGGTCTACAACAAGTGCGACCGCACCGGTGTTGCCCCCTATGACCCGGATGTGCTGCTGGTAAGCGCCAAAACCGGCTACGGGCTGGACAGCCTGCTGGCCAAGATTGACGAGATTCTGGCACACCGTGTGCGCACCATTGAGGTACTGTTGCCCTATGACAAGCTGGCCCTGGCCGATGTGTTCCGCACCCGCGGCAGCGTTCTGGCTGAAGAATACCGCGAAAACGGCGTGTATTACAAGGCAACCGTAAAGGTGGATGACCTGCACCGGTTTGAAGCGTACCTGCTGTAAGCGCAACCGTTCGCTTTGTGCAAGATAACAAATACTGATTTTATTGCTGATTGTAGACAAAAAGACCTCCATCCCTGCACGGTTCTGTGCTTGGGATGGAGGTCTTTGGTTTATTTGTGTGTACCCTGCGTTACGGCAAAATTATTCCGCCGTCAGCAGTTTAACAGCACGGGAGGTGCCCAGGCGGTCTGCGCCCAGATCCAGGAACTTTTCCATGTCCTCAACGGTGGAAATGCCACCGGCTGCCTTGATCTTGCAGCGGCCGCGCACGCAGCGGGCAAACAGCTCAATATCATGGAAGGTTGCACCTGCGGTAGAAAAGCCCGTGCTGGTCTTGATGAAGTCGGCACCGGCTTCCACCACGATATCGCACATCTTCTCTTTTTCTTCATCGGTCAGCAGGCAGGTTTCAATAATAACCTTGAGCACCTTATCCCCCACGGCCCGCTTGACGGCGGCGATATCCTCGCGCACAGCGTCATATTCCTTGTTCTTCAGGCGGCCGATATTGATGACCATATCCACTTCCTCGGCGCCGTTTTCCACAGCGGTCTTTGCTTCAAAGCACTTGGAAGCAGTATCCATTGCACCCAGAGGGAAGCCGACCACGCAGCACACCGCAACACGGCCCGCCATATACTGCACAGCCTGCTTGACATAGCAGGTGTTGATGCAGACGGATGCCGTATGATACTTGATGGCATCATCGCACAGGGCCTGAATCTGGGGCCAGGTAGCCTCCGGTTTCAACAGGGTGTGGTCAACTTTGGAAAGGATTTCCTCCTTGGTGTATTTCATTTGAATTCTTCTCCTTTTTTACAGGTCTTGCACAGGTGCGCCTGGTGCAGGCCGATGGTCGAAAACACAATGGCCGTCAGGCTGACCGTTGCGCCCACAATGCCCAGGATCAGGCCGGTCAGACGGAATGCACCGCCGCGGATTTTGTTTGTCATAAGAAAGCCCTCCTTATCATCGTCGGTTTGGTTGTTTCGGGTTTCTATCTGTTCTGTGTTGTTATTTCTTTTTGAAAATAAACAACTTGCTGAACACATAGTTGGATACAATCACGATAACCTGGCTGAACAGTTTAACACCCATGGCCCACAGGTCAGCGTTGGCTGCGGCAAATGCCACATGCGGTGCCAGCACGCTGACGCCCAGCCAGATGATGACCTGGTCCATGACCATGGTGCCAATACGGCAGGCCACAAACTGGCCAAACTCCGCCAGAGCAGCCTGGCCGCTGTTTTTGCTGCGGAACACAAAGGTGCGGTTGGTCCAGTAGGCAAACAGAATGCAGATGATATTATCCAGCACATTGCCAATGCCGGTTGCAAAGCCCGTGCCCAGCACAGCCTGGAACACGGCAAACAGCACCAGGTTCAACAGCGTGGCAAGCCCGCCAAAAAACAGGTAGGCAAGCCCCTCATAATATTTTTTAATAAAAGCCCTTAATTTTTCCATGCAGTTTATCCTTTACCACACAGCGCAGGGAGGTTTGCAGCGCTGCTCGCCAGTGTACGCCAACAGTGCACACTAGCATATAACAAAAGGGGCCCGCCTGTTGCCAGGCAGGCCCCTGCTGCAATTCGGGGATTATTCAGCGTCCTCGGCAGCCTCGTCGAGGCAAGCCTTCATGGACAGGCTGATGCGCTTGCGATCAAAGTCAACATTGATCAGCTTAACCTTGACCATGTCGCCGACCTTCAGAACGTCGGAAACCTTGTTCACGCGCTCGTTGCTGATCTCGCTGATGTGGACCAGGCCGTCAATGCCCGGCAGAATGCGGACAAATGCACCGAACTTGGTGATGGAAACGACCGGAGCCTCGAACTCAGAGCCGATGGGATACTCGTTCTTGAGCTTCTCCCAGGGGTTGTCCTCTTCCTTCTTGTAGCCCAGGGAAACCTTCTGGTTCTCGGGGTCATAGCTCTTAACATACACTTCGATGGTATCGCCAACGCTGACGACCTCAGAGGGATGCTTGATGTTGTTCCAGCTCAGTTCGCTGATGTGGCACAGGCCATCCACGCCGCCGATGTCAACAAAGGCACCGTAGGAAGTCAGGCTCTTGACAACGCCAGTGTACTGCTTGTCAACTTCAACGTTCTTCCAGAACTCATCGCGCTTTGCCTTGTTTTCTTCAGCAGTAACCTTGTTGATGCTGCCGACGATCTTGCGGCCTGCGCATTCGGTGATAACCAGCTTAACGTGCTGGCCAACCAGCTTGGTGTAGTCCTCGTCGCGGCGCATGGTAGCCTGAGAACGGGGAACAAACACACGAACGCCCTTGACGTTGACAACAACGCCGCCCTTGTTGGCTTCCATGACGTCGCCTTCCATAACGGTGCCGTTTTCGGCAGCCTCGGAAACATCCTTCATGCCCTTCTGGGCTTCAAAACGGACACGAGAAAGGGTGTCAACACCTTCCTGGTCATTGGTCTTGACAACAACCAAATCCAGCTCGTCGTCCACCTTAACAAGGTCTTCCATCTTGGCGTTGGGGTCATGGCTCATCTCGCTGAGCTTGACGATACCAGTGTGCTTGGAACCATCAATACCGACGACACATTCCGTCGGGGAAACGCTGATGACCTTGGCTTTTACGATCTTACCTGCGTACAGGGGCTTTGCTTCGGATGCAGCGAGCATCTCCTCAAAGCTCATGTCGTCACGGATTTCTTCACTCATACAGTTAAGTACCTCCTCAATTATAGACGAAGGCGTTGAAGCCCCGGCTGTTACGCCCACGATCCTGGCACCGTTAAGCCAATCTTTGTCGAGTTCATCAGCTGTCTCCACATTGATAGCTTTGGTATGCCGGGCCGCGACCTGCAACAGCTTTTGGGTATTGGAAGAATGATGACCACCAATGACGACCATATGATCGCATTTTTGGCTGAGGTCTTCCGCTTCCTGTTGCCTCGCCCACGTTGCATTACATATTGTATCAAATATTTTGGCATTTGTACACTGGTTTTTCAAAAATTCCTTGCAAGTTTCCCAGCTTTGGACATTGAAAGTGGTTTGCGCTACCGCAAAAATAGATTTTTGTTGTGTAAGTTCCGGCAGCAGTTTTTCCAGCTCTGCCAAGTTGGCAAACACTTCCACTTTTCCCGTAGTATGGCCTACAATTCCCTGTACTTCGGGGTGTTTGGCATCGCCTGCCACCAGCAGCATGGCGCCCTCCGCACCGGCCCGCGCAGCAATTTTATGGATTTTTGTAACAAACGGGCAAGTGGCGTCATGATACGCCAGGCGGCGTGTTGAGATTTTATCATACACACTCTGCCCAACGCCGTGGCTACGGATGACAACCTCGTAGCCGTCCGGCACATCGTCCACACTGTCACAGGTAATGGCACCTTTGCTTTCCAGATCCTCCACCACCTGCGGGTTATGGATCAGCGGGCCAAGGGTTGCCACCGGGCGGCCCTGCTCCAGCAATTCATAAGTCAGCTTGACCGCGCGGTTTACCCCAAAGCAGAACCCTGCGGTTTTTGCAAGAATAATTTGCATGGTTATTTCTCCCTGCATCGCGTTTTAGAAGTGATTTTCTTCGTACAGGCGTTCCAGTTCGGTTTTCAGGCGGGTGCGCAGGGCACGCAGCTTGGGTACCGAGCGGCGCGGGTCCTCTACCTTCATCTCCTCTGCCAGGATGGGGGTGCCAAAGCAGATGCGGATGCGGCAGAACATGTGCATGCGCTTATCCGGCGTATCGTAAATAATGCGGCAGGGCACCATGTCGGCATCGGCATTGCCGGCAATCAGGAAAGCACCGCTTTTTAAGGTCAGCAGTTCGCCGGTCTTGCTGCGGGTTCCTTCAGGGAAGATCAGGATCGGCGTGCCGTTTTTGCATTCGTCTGTCACTTTATTAACGGTGTCCATATCGCCCTTGCCGCGGTCAATGGGTACCGCGCCCATGCAGCTCAAAAACCAGCCGATCAGCGGATTTTTGAACAGCTCCTGCTTGGCCAGGATGGTATAGCGCTTCCAGCTGAACACCGCTTCCAGAATATAGACCGGGTCCAGGTCCGAAAGGTGGTTAGATGCGATAACATGGGCACGCCCGCGGGGGATGTTCTCTTTGCCGACCACCTCAATGCGCCACAAAATATGCAGCAGCGGCCAGACGATCGGCAGCAGGATCCAATAAAGCAGCATAGTTTTCCACCATTTCTTAGTAATTGGTTAAATGTTTGTTGTTCTGTGTTTTTGGGTACGTTGAGCCGTCAGGTTATTTGCCCCGTGTATTGTCGGAAGAGATTCCCTACATTTTTCCAGGTGCAACGCTCTCCCCGGCTCGCAGCGCGGCTTTTATTTTGCGCGGTCCTGAATGACTTTTTTCAGGGCTTCAAAGCTCTGGTCAAAGTTCAGCTCGCTGGTATCCACCAGCACAGCGTCTTCGGCCTGGCGCAGCGGGGCTGCTGCACGGTGGGTATCCTGATAGTCGCGCGCGCGGACATCGGCCAGAACATTCTGGTAGTCGTGCTTTTCGCCCTTCATCAGCAGCTCTTTATAGCGGCGCTCTGCGCGGGCTTCCGGGGTGGCAGTCAGGAAGATTTTTACCGTTGCGTTGGGCAGCACCACAGTGCCGATATCGCGGCCATCCATCAGCACATCGCGGCTGGCGGCCAACGTGCGCTGGGCATCCAGCAAAAAGGTGCGCACAGCCGGAATCGCCGCCACAGCGGAAGCCGCCATGCCGATCTCCTCGGCACGGATGGCCGAGGAGACATCCTCGCCGTTCAGGTAAAAGTGCTGGGTGCCCTCCTCCAGCTTGGTATCCAGGTGGATTTGCGGCAGCAGGGCCTCCACGGCAGCGGCATCATGCGGGTCCTTGCCCTGGCGCACGGCGTACAGGCCGATGGAGCGGTACATGGCACCGGTATCTACATAGGTAAAGCCCATATCCGCAGCAAGGCGCTTGGCAAGGCTGGATTTGCCCGCCCCGGACGGGCCATCGATTGCAACAGAGATCATCAGAAAAACTTCCTTCCGTTATAGTACTGTGTTTGTAGAAATAGGCGATATTTTCGACTTTTCTGATACACCCTAGGTATCGTTTTCTATCGCGCGCACCGCAGCTTGTGCGGTGGCCCATGCAATTTGCAGGTTGTAGCCGCCGGTGCGGGCATCCACATCCAGCACTTCGCCCGCAAAATACAGGCCGGGGCACAGCTTGCTCTGCATGGTTTTGGGGTCAACCTCTTTGGTATCCACGCCGCCAGCCGTAATCACCGCGTGCTGCAAATCGCCCAGTTCGCTGATGGGCACCTGCCAGTGCTTGCACAGGTGTACCAGTGCCATCTTCTGTTCGCGGGTGATCTGGGCGGCACGGGTGGCGGGGTCAACGCCCCACTTTTTAACGGCAACCGGCCGCATCGAGTTGGGCAGCAGCTTTTCCAGTGCACCCTGGGCACTGTGGCCGCCAAGGGCCGCAAAGTCGCGGGTCAGGCGGTCATACAGTGTTTTTTCATCCAGGGCAGGCTTCAAGTCAAACTCTGCAATATAGCGGTGCAGCTGCACATCATCAATATAGGTCGAAGCCGAAAGCACCAGCGGGCCGGAGATGCCAAAGTGAGTGAAAAGTGCTTCGCCCTGCTCAGTAAACAGCGGTTTGCCGTCTTTCAGCAGGGTCAAGGTCACGTTGCGCAGGCTTAGGCCCATCATCTGGCGGCAGGCCGGATCCGGGCTGACCAGGCTGCACAGGCTGGGCTGGGGCGGCACAATGGTGTGGCCCGCCTGCCGTGCCAGCTTATAGCCGGAGCCATCGCTGCCGGTGGCGGGGTAACTGGTGCCGCCGGTAGTGACCAGAACATGGGCTGCACGGTGGGTTTTGCCATCCGAGGTGCGCACGCCAACACAGCGACCATCCTCAATCAACAGCTCTTTGGCGCTGCCATGCACAAATTTGGCGTCGGCGGCATAGCTGCGCAGGGCGGCCAGCACATCGGCGGCACGGTCGCTCTGCGGGAACACCCGGCGGCCGCGTTCCGTTTTGAGTGGCACGCCAAGGGATTCAAACAGTTCCATAGCGCTTGCCGGAGAGAATGCGTACAGCGCGGAGTACAAAAAGCGCGGGTTATGGCGCACATAGTTCAAAAACTCGCGCACATCACAATCATTGGTCACATTGCAGCGGCCCTTGCCGGTAATCAGCAGCTTTTGGCCGGGGCCTTTGGGGTTGTGTTCCACCACGGCGGTGGTCAGCCCCCGTGCGCAGGCGGCACCGGCGGCCATCAGGCCCGCCGCACCGCCGCCAATAATCAACAGATCCGTCATTCGGTGATGACTCCTTTATTGCGGTAGCAGATCAGGCACCCGTATGTGTACAGCAGCAGCAGCGGGTGCACGGTGGAAAGATACATGGTGGATGTGCCAATGCCAAAGCTGGAAACCTCAACAAAGGCGATCATGCCGCAGCGCAGGGCTGCCATAGCCAACAGGCCAAACAGCAGCAGCCAAGGCAGTGCTGCCCCTGCCGTGCGGCGGCGCAGAACCATGGGCAATGCGCACAGATGCCGCACCACAGCCCACACAAAGGCCAGCGGCAGCAGCACCGCGTACACGCAGCGCAATACGCCAAGCGCGCGGTAGGCCAGCTTTTGCAGCGGCGCATAGTAGGGCGTATCCTTGCCCGCTTCAGCGGCATTATTAAAGTTACAGTGCAGGTAGGCAGACCATTGGGCAACGTCCTCGGTGGTCCCGATAGAGCGCAGGGTCTGGTAATAGGCCGGGCAATCCTGGAAGGTCAGGGCCCAGAGGGCGCTCTTGGCAGCTTCCCGGATTGCGGGCAGTACATACTGCGCACGGATGGGCTGGCTGGTGGCGCTGCGCCTGCCGCTGCGGGCGGGCAGGGTGCCGTTATCACAGGCAGCATTGATGGCATCGGCTACGCTCTGCCAATAGGTATCGGCGGTGGCAGCGTCGGCGTAAATGCCCTCATACTGGGCGGCACGGCGGATTGCCCAATAAAAGCTGCCCGCACGGTAATCGTCCAGTTCCGGGTCGCGGAAATCATTTTGCAGCTGGGGGTCCTCCTCCAGCCAGTATTGCAGGCATTGCAGCTGCGGGATCTCGGCATACAGCTTTTCGCGCGCATCGGCGGGCACGCTGAGCAGCGGCTCGTCCGAATCCGTCGCCACGCGGGTCATGGCACCCATCGCATCGGCAAAAGAGCCCTCGCTGAAATCCGAAAGCCCCCACACGCCGTACCAGTGCTGGTTCAGCGCGCAGAAAATGCCCACCCCTGCCGCCAGAACCGCATATGGAATCACCTGCGCCGCGGCGCACAGCCAGCGGCGGCGGTGCAGCAGCACCACCAGCATGCAAAGGGTAGCCGCAATGGCAAAGGGCAGCAAAAACAGCCCGGCATCTTCACGGTTCAGGTAACCGCAGGCAATGCCAACGCCCGCTGCCAGCAGCCACGGCCAAATTGGTGCCTGCTGGCGGGTATAAAACACAGCCCGCAGCGCCGCCCCCGCCATACCGGCAAAAAACAGCAGGCAGAGCGCCGGGAAGATATTATCCCGGTAAACGCGCAGCGTGTAAGACGCCCAGCTGGACGGCAGAAATGCCAGCAGCGCGTACAGCAGCAGGGTCAAGGCCCTGGCCTGGCCCGCCGGGCTTTTGCGCCACAGCGGGCGCAGAGCAAACGCCGCCAGCAGCGCTGCAGCACACCACAGCAGTGCCCCGCCCAACAGGTAGGGCAGGTGCAGTTTGTTGAGCAGTGCCAGCCAGACGGCAAAAAACATGCTTTTGGAAAGCGTTAAATAGTCGTATTCCCCCAGCCACTGGCCGCTGGTGATGGCGTTGGCCGCGCGGAACATCAGTTCATCGTCCAGCGGGGCGCCGCCAGCCCACATATAGGCCAGCTGAAAATGGGTGACTGCGCAGCGCAGCAGGGTGATAAGCGCCGCCCACAGCCAGAATGCGCGGCGGGTCAGCGCTGGCCGCAGCCCGCGCAGGCGGGATAACAGGTTCGGCATGCCGGGTCACGGCCTCCTTTATGGCATCACAAGGGTGCGGGCGGTCTGCCCGCGGGTGTTTTGCCGTGTGTTTCGTTTTCTAAGGCAACACCGCACAATTCCCGCCTTGCGGCTTAAGCACCGCTCCGGCAG
>ERZ827469.2110-NODE-2110-length-15828-cov-4.424650_pt1 | contig 15828 bp, 14 predicted proteins | sample MGYA00519917_ERZ827469 | MGnify/ENA primary metagenome ERZ827469 (study PRJEB31778, sample SAMEA3449314) | human gut metagenome | biome: human gut; feature: human-associated habitat; material: faeces | place: United Kingdom | collected 2010/2012 ... | reverse complement strand
CCACCTATTTATTTTGCGTCTTCACCTGCAACCGTATCTAAAATGGTACGGATTCTTTCTATATAAGAGTGCTTCTCCCGCACCTTGCGGTACCCATTCCATGCAATCCGCTTTCGCTCCTCCTCGTGTTCCAGATAGTAGCCCACCTTCTCGCACAGATCTTCCAGACCGTCGAAGCAGACGAGGTCTTCCCCCTCCTTAAAATAGTACGGAATCTCTGCCTGGTAGTTCGTCAGAAGGAAGCCCCCACAGCCAAGCACATCCCAGATACGCAGCGGGATACCGCTCTTGATGTTCGGTATCGTAAAGTTCAGGTTGATCTTCGACATGCGGAAAACCTTCGGCATCTCGCTCCAGTAGTCCACCGACCCACAATACTGAATCCGCAGCAGATCACTGACATCGCTGTTGCTGTAAACATTGACCCTGTAATGCTTTGACAGCTCAATCAGCGCTCTTCTCCGCTCGATCTCTGCAATCTTGAATCCAAGCACGGTCGTCTGGAAAATCAGCCCCAGATCCGAAAAAGATCCCTCGGATTTTTCCAGCTGAAAATATTCCTGCAGCTGTTCGAGAATGTTCGTGGTCAGCATCGGCTCCACGATATTCGCTCCGCTGATGTTAAGCTGCGCCTCCATAACAGCGTCAAAATATCCCCTTAAATACTCCGGCAGCCTGTTTTTGATCTTGTCATAGGAATTGCGCTCATAGAGGCTTCCCACAAACGCCACATCTCCGCGGTATTTCCGCATCTCCGAATCCTGTGTGGCATTCCGTCTTTCCGCTTCTTCCGGCGCCCCGAGCAGCGCATCCATCCGCTCCGTATCTACCGCCAGCGGGAGATACCAGATATGTTTTACGCCCATCCCGCGAAATTCCAAATAATTGGTCTTATCAAACGTAAAAATATAATTACAGTCATGGAATACCGACTCATGATACATACTGATGAGTGGATTGTCGCATGTCCAGGAAACATATTTCACGCCTGTGCGCTCACAGACATTCGAGATCAATGGGAAATAGTTCACCGTAAATACCATATCATAATGCGTCCCCCGGATCTTCTCCTCGATCACCCGCTCAAATTCAGGACTTACGTCATAGCTTCCGAGTTCCTGTTCGATATTGTCCACCGTATGTCCAAGCAGCAAAAAAGTCTGCTCAATGTCTCTGTAATTATATGCTTTCCATCGGTACATCAATATGTGCATAGCTGTCCATTCCTCTATCCTATGTATTACCTTCTTTGCGGCACTGCGCGCAGAGACTTACCGCCTTTGTTCGCCTTACCGCGCGCAGAAGCTTACATTTACCGCTCCCATCTTCGCCCTTGTGCATCCATCAGGTCAGAAAGCATTCCTTCAGATACTCCGCACGGCTTTTCCACGTATGTTTTTCCTGTGCGGCAAGATATCCACAATCCGCTATCTCCTGCGCACGATCCAGATGCCCAAACAGATCAAACACTCTCTCCGGCAGCGTCCCGAGCTCCTGCCGCCGGAACATCACAAGCTCCCTGCCATCGGTAAATTCCCGGCGCAGATACGTGGAATCGTCAGTAACCACTACCGCTTTCGCCAGCATTCCATTAAAAATCCGGTCGTGCGCTCCTGCCTTAAACCAGGTCATCGTATTCAGCACAATTTTGGCATCATTCATGAGTGGCAGGATCTCCGGTGCCAGCACTTTTCCGCGATAATCCAGATGCGGATTATCGCTCCACTCGCACTGATCCCATCCCGTACCGTACGCCGTGACCCGGATTCCGTTTTCCACCAGAATACGCACCGCCTGCTCCCTGAAAAACGAAGTGGCGTAGGAGTCGATAAAACGCATCTGCACAATGATCTCCTGCACGCGCTTGTCCGGGATATCGCTTCGCCGGTCTTTAAGATACTCTTCAATGACTTCCTCCGTCGTCCGGTCCGGATGGTGCACCAATTCCGCCAGCACATCCCCCGCCATCAGCTGTCCGTCCACTTCCGGGATGGAAGACAGATCCGGTATCATTTTTGCCACCGTATAAATCGGAAGCGCTCCGGCATACAGAACGTCAATCCCTCTCTCCGCAAGCGGCTTGTGCCGGCTTCCCAGCTCCACTCCCGCATGCGGAAGAAAATCCACCTGTCGGATGTTCTTAAAATACCTGCGGATGTACTTTACATGATTACGGTCTGTGCAGAGCACAACCGACGTCTCCGGCGCCAGGCGCAGCGGCTTCTCATAGTGAAACGGATGATCCATCAGAATGTTGAGATACGGGATGCCGTAATATTCCCAGACATTTCTGGTCCCACCCTTTTGTATACACGCATCGTTCTCCCGTACGCTCTGTGCCGGCGCAGGCACCTCCATATCCAGATTGTATCCCAGATTATTAAATGTCACACATGAAAATTCACGCTCCGGCGAACTGCTCTCCGCAAGCACAGAAAGCAGTGCATCCTTGCTCTGCGGCAGCCGCGCGTCATACACAAAGGACGCATAGCCCATCGTCTCAAAAGCTTCCCGCAATTTTCCGGTAAATAAATCAAGTGTGTCGTATACACCGATAAAATAAATAATGGTATGCTTCAAGATACTCTCCTTCTATGAACCGATCAGAACCTTTTTTCCGTCAAATGCAAATCCATATTTTCTGATCCGCTCCCTCGCAATTCCGTCTGCCACAAGCTCTGTCTCATATTGTTTCTCTTCTATCTGCTGCAACGCCCTTGCAACGCACGCTTTCATATTTTCGTCTCTCTCCCGGTCAAAAACCTTAAATTCCATAATGTAAGAATTGCCGTTTTCTTCCCGCGCGCGGAGAATAATGTCATATCTTCCCAGACCACTCTCCCTGTTTGACCGTATTGAAAACTGATCTGATAAATCTGCCAGCAATCCAAGCACAAAGCCATGGTAAAAGCGCTCTGTCTCATCAATATTACCACGCCCTGTGCCTGTGTCAAAGTAACTGAAGGTGGATAGCGTGACCATATTCATATAGTAGTTCATCTCTTCTATATTATCATGCAGCAACGCTCTTCTGAAATCTCCATAGCCAGTATCCATATCGTTAAACCATTCCCGTATAATGCGTCGAAACATAATCTCCACTTCTTTGTTCGTCAGCATCAGCACATATTCCTGATCGTTCTTTTGGTTTACGCGTAGATACCCCGTCGCATATAGAAGGCTGAAAATAGCCGATTCCCGATACTCCAATTGTGCAAAGTCCAGTTGCTCGTCCATCTCCACATGTAACATCTCTCCTTCAAGAAGCTGTTCCATCGCCATCTTCATATTCTTTGAAGACTTTCGGATTAACGAGCTCACCAGTTTATTATTACTTGTATTCGCCCAATAAGTATCAAAGATCCCCTCTGCATCGATAAACTTTGTGATCGACCACGGATTATACATATCCCTGCGCTGTCCAAATGTAAATCCGTCATACCATTCTTTTACTTTTTCCCTGTAATCGAGCAGACCTACTCTGGCAAGTCCCACCTTTACCTCTTCTTCCGTAAAGCCAAATGCCGTCTCATATTTCGTACTCGTTTGTGCGACCACATCTATATTATTGAGGTCGGAGAAGATAGATTCCTTGCATATTCTGGTAATGCCCGTCAGCAATGCTCTCCCCAGCGATGGATTCGTTTTAAAGGAATTATTAAAAAAAGCCCCCACAAAAGAAACCATCTCATCCCAAAAGCTATTAAAGTAAGCTTCCTGAAGCGGAGTATCATATTCATCCAGTAAAATAATGGGCTTATGCCCATAATACACATAGAGCAAATCCGTCAGAAGCCGTACGGACTGCGCAGCCGTGGACGCATCCATGTCCCATGATATTCTGCCAAAATCCTGTCGTTCCCTTTCCGTGAACCGCGACATGTCAAGTATCCGCTCAAAGCGGCGATATACCTCTATAATACCATAATTTATCTGCCGAAGCACCGCCTCAAACGTTGTCCCCTTAACACCTGCAAATGACAGAAATATAACGGGGAAACGCCCTTGCAGCTTGTGATAGCTTTTCTCTTCCCAAACTTTCAACCCCTCAAATAAATCCGCACGATTTTCATAGAACACGGAAAAAAAGCAGTTCAGCATGCTCAGATTCAACGTCTTGCCAAAACGTCTGGGGCGTGTAATCAGCGTAGTCGTCTCGCCAGATTCCCACCACTGCCGAATAAAATCCGTCTTGTCTACATAAAACATCTGATCACGTCTTAACGCCTCAAAATCCTGAATGCCAACCGCAACGCTCTTCTTGCCTGTAATCCGAACGGTGTACGCTCTCATGCGCCGCAAACACTCCTCTTCTCCAGGACGTTCTACATCCACTGGAATCCACCAGCGGCTGCCTTCTTTGTATGCACCTTCAATCTGCCCGTTTGCGCACCAGTAATTTACCATACGCTTCGTGACAGACCATTCTGTAGCTTTCTGTCTAGATGTCATATATTGCATTGCATGCCCTCCCCTAACTGCCCCAATTATAAGCCCGTGGGCGGGAAATTGCAACGTCATTTCCCAGTTACTTCCCAGTTATTTCCTTATATATTCTTATCCTTATATCACATGCAAAGATTTAATGTAGGCTTCCACCCCGGATCTGTTATGTAAATTATAAACCCGATCTATCTGTCCAAAATATTCACGAATAAAATGGCAGGGTTCCCGTTGTCCCTGCCATCTTCTTTTAAGCATTTTCGATATCGCTATCATCCTTTCCGCAGCACCAGAGTCAATAACTCTTTCACAACCTCCGATGTACCTGCTCCCAGAATAGCCTGAAGTGCTGCTTTTCCTACGCTCTGCATATAAGCCTTTAAACCGGATAAAATCCCCACTGCCAGTAATGCCAGTCCCATTACACTTAACGCCTCGATCCCTGTCAAACATAGTAGAAATCCAACTGTAGCCTCAAATACAACTCTATTTGCATCCCCTCATATATCCAGGCACGAGCACGACACTACCCTTACCTAACCAGATCGTAGCTTTCCGCTATCATCCGCTTTACTTCTCCATCCGGCACACTGCCGTCAAGGATGACCGTATTCCAGTGCTTTTTGTTCTGATGATAACCCGGAATGACTGCTTCGTACGCTTTCCGCCAGAAATCAATCCACTCCGGATCTGCCTTGACATTGATCCGCATCTGCCCCTGATATTCATAAGTCCAGAGGAACGCCCGCTTATTTTTCCGGGAACGCACCAGCACCCAGTTTGGATCGTGAAACGGTGTATCCAGATACACATCCGGAAATGACATTCCGTATTCCAATGCTTCTTCTCTCGTTGTCATAGCTTTTTCTTCTACCTCCGCCCCAGCTCACGTATCCGCTCCTCTGCCGGTGCATAGCTGCCGCACTTCCGGTAATAGGCAAGCGCCTCTTCCTTTTTCCCGAGGCACTCGTAGATGACGCCGATGTTATAGTCCGCCCGATAGGAATTCACTCCCTGTGCCCGGCACTCTGCATGCCCGGCCGCCTTCTCAAATTCACGCACCGCCTCTGTGAACCGTGCGTTTTTCATGTAAATCAATCCCATCAGAAACTGAAAATCCGCACTTTTTCCGAATTCGTCATAGATATTTTCAAAAAACAGCGCCGTCTGCTCCTGCCCGCTGTTGATTAGCGCATATCCGTACGTCTCCACCATGTCAATCACGTATTCCAGTGCCGGGTTTAGGTCAAACGAAAGCCCCTGCGCGAACCAGCCGCACGCCACGCCGTATTCTCCCATCATGTAATAGCTCTTGCCGAGCTGATACAAAAGATACGGAATCTGCCCGCTCCCACGAGCATTCGCATCTGTTCCGGCTGTCTCTGCCTTTGCGACGCCGTCTTTCGCCTCGGCATTTCCATCCCAGCCCAGCTGCTTTAATTCCTGCTCCAGCAGGCGGATGTTGCGCTCCGCCTTTTCCTTTTTCTGCTGCTCGGGCAGATCGTATCCGGTGTGCAAGATCACAACCGGCGTCTCATACGTCCGGTAACCGCTCTCTGCGCCATGCAGGGGCGTCACCTGCTCATGGATCCTGCCCTCGTAGTGAAAATATTCTTTTGCGAATATGCGGTTGATCCACTCCCGGTTCTCCTGTTCCTCCCCGTTTCTGTGAAACACATTCCGCCTGCGGATCCGGCCGACCGCCCCCGGATGCGCGGCAATCTGTTTTTCCAGTACGGACAGATCCAGCTGCTCTGCAAACTCGTCGCTGTCCAAAACCAGTACATAGGAATGTGAGGCCTTTTCTATCGCAAAATTCTTTGCCGCCGAAAAATCGTCGCACCACGGGAAATCATACAGCCTGTCCGTATAACGCGCCGCAATCTGTTTCGTGCGGTCCGTCGATCCGGTATCCACCACAATCGTCTCCAGACCGTACGGAGCAAGCGCCTTTAAGCATCGGTCGATATTCTGTTCTTCGTTTTTTGTAATGATACAGATGGATAGGTTCATTGCAGCCTTCTCCTGTCTTTATAGCAAAAAGGCATCCTTTCACAGAATGCCTTTTCCTGTCTTTGCCGTTCCGGCTATTTTAAAATCTCAAGTACTGCCTTTGCATCATCATTATACTGTGCCAGAATACTCTGGGATGCATGCACCAGAATCCGGTTGGTCGAATACAATACCATCTCCATATTCATGTTAGTGTCTCTCTTACTCGACTCTGCGCTCTGTGTATTCTCAGATGTATTATCTGTGTTACGCACCGCATGCTCCAGACGCTCCTGCTGCGCACCGAATTTATCTCTCCAGTGAGATGCCGTCTCAATCGCATCCTGCACCATCGTGATCGACTCCGACGCCTTTTGATGAGAAGATACATCCACCTTATCTACACCAAGGCTCTCCTTGCTTGCGTTCACAAACTGAATATCAATGCTTTGACCGTTTAACGCTCCCGACTGTATCCGATAGTATCCCGGTGCCGCCTGCGGCGTTCCCTCCGCCAGTATGTACTGCTGATTAAAGTTCGTCGTGTATGCGATACGATCCACTTCCTGATTCAGCTGATCAATCTCATCCTGAATAGAACTGCGATCGGTGTCAGAGTTTGTTCCGTTTGCGGCCTGTGTTGCAAGCTCATTCATTCTCTGAAGGATTGAATGTGTCTCATTAAGAGCACCTTCAGCTACCTGAATAAGTGAGATACCATCCTGAGCATTATCAGATGCCTTGTTAAGACCTCTGATCTGGCTTCTCATCTTCTCTGAGATTGAAAGACCAGCTGCGTCATCTCCAGCACGGTTAATCTTGTAACCTGATGATAACTTCTCTGTTGACTTCTGAAGTGCGCTTGTAACTACACCCATCTGTCTGTTTGTGTTCATTGCTGATAAATTGTGTTGTACTACCATAATATTTTCCTCCTTGAAATTATATTGTGATACAGCATCCTTGCTGCATCTGGTTATGGTTTACAGGAAACGTTCCGTTCCCTTGTACTTTATATATCGGACCTTAGTCCTAAAACTTTAGTCCGTAATATAACTTTTTTAATAATTATTGCTTGGTGTCCATAAACTGTGGTTCATTGCTCACCTTGCTCATATTCTGATAATATGACTTTGCCATTGATGCACTCCTCTTAGCTTCCTTATGCTCCTGACGCTCTCTGCGAAACATTGCCTCTACCTTGACTTTGTTGCGTGCTTCCTGAACCTCTATCTTAGCTCCAAGCTCTGTAACTTCTGTTATAAGCTTTTTCATAACAGCTATCTCTTCTGTGTACATAGCCTTATTGTTATTGATTTCATCTCTTACTCTGTTAAAGAGTGCCTGAAATCCCTCATCAAGCCTGTCAAGTCCATCTATACAGTCGCCCTTTGCTTTCATGTTAGAATCAAATGCTTCATCATCAAGAACAGTCTCTGAAAGTATAGCATCCTGTTCTTCATTGAGTTCTACAATTCTTGTAAGAATCTTCTTTTTCTTGTTAAGGCTGTCTATCATCATCTGAAGATAATTAGTAGTCATAATTTTCTCCTACTGGTTAGTGCTTTTTGCACGTTTCATAACTTCTTTCCAGGTATCCCTCATACCTCTGATTTCATCTAATGCTCTGTTAAGCACTTCTATATCCTTACTTATATTAGCTTCTACAAGAAGAGAATATATATAATCATATATCTTCTCAAAGTCCTCTGCAACAGCATATTTATGATTAAGAGTAACCTTAAATTCTGTGATTATATTTTCAGCCTTCTTAATATTAATATTGGCTTTCTCGTAATCTTTCTTCTCAATAGCAACTATCGCAATATTACAGAATTTAATTGCCCCTTCATAAAGCATAAGTGTAAGTTCTGCAGGACTCGCTGTAAGAATCTTATTCCTGTTGTATTCCTGCGCTATATTCTGATTAAATGCCATACTTTCCTCATTCCCCCACAAGCTTCCATGCTTATGTGATTGTTAATAGATATCAGCTAAAAAGACCTGTTAATGATGACGACTGTGCATTCATCTTAGCAAGGGCTGATTCCATGGCTGAGAACTTGCTATAATAATAATCCTCCCATGTTGTAACCTTATCCTCTGCCTCAGATATCTTTGTATTATATTCTGAATACTGAGTATTCATCTGCTTATCATTATATATAGTGTAAGCACTGCTTGTCGACGATGCTGTCATCTTACTGCCAAGATCTTTATAAAGCTGTGATGCGAGCTGTGAAAAGAATGTAATAACTGTATCTGGATCACTTGCTATCATTGACTTAAGCTTATCGGTATTAGCCGATGTATATGTATCATCCTTATTCCCGTCTATATGGTACACACCAGTCTCATTCTCTGGAGAATTAAAATATCCAAGTGTAGCTATTCCAAAACTAGAAAGTGAATATGACTTATCTCCCACCTTGAATGATTTTGCCATATCATTCTTCATAGTATCAAGAACACTTCCAAGTGTTGAATCTTTTCTAAGAAGTGAATCCTTAATCTTTTCTTCCCACTTCTTAACCTCATCATCAGACATTGCATCTTTCTCATCACTTGTAAGAGGCTCATAACCCTTAGAACTTGCCGCATTGTAGGCAACATCTACAGACTTGACAAGGTCATTATAATCCTTAAGGAAACCCTTAATCATATCATATATGCCATCAACATCTGTATCTGTTGTAATAGTCACCTCATCAGTACCTGTTACATTCAATGCCTGTATAGTAAGACCATTAATTGAATAATTATTAGTATTATTCGTAAATGTAGCACCATTAAGTACAATCTCTGAATCCTGACCTGTGATTCTTACTGCTTTAGTTGTATCTGAAGAAGCTGTCTTATCTATATCATTAGCTGCTGTCTTGGCCATGGCAATTTTAGAATCAAGTAATGCCTTAGCTTTAGCCTGTCTGTCTGCATTAGTATCGCTTACTTCCTGTACTACCTTCTCATTAGTCTCATTCGCTACAGCCTTACCATCATCACCGATTGTTACATAATCCTTAGTATCCTCTATAACCTTGGAATTATCATCATACACCTTAATCAGTGATTCATTAGACGCTTTTTTCTTTACCGCTGCCTCATACTCTTCCTTGACACCATCTTTTTCCATAGCCTCTGTGTCATATTCGTACACAACATTGCCATCAGAATCTTTAACTGTATTGCCCTCTGAATCCACCTTTTCCTTCTTATACTTATCATAAGCATTAAGCAAATCTGGTGTCTCTGTCTTAAGCTTTGCCACATATTCATCTAATGTATATGAATGATCCCATGTATCATCTGCTGCCAGTGCATCAAGCTTCTCCTTGGCTGCATTGTACTTATCAGCATAACTCTTCGCTGTATCCTTGGCAGTAGCCTTGGTATACATGCTCTCAAGCTCTGTATTATAAGCATCAGTGCCCTCTTTCAATGCAGCAAGCCTAATGTACTCAGCCTTGTCAGTGTCATTAACAGTATATATTCCTAACGCTTTCAATGCATTAAGTCCATTAGCATCATTGGCTGTGAGTGAGAAGTCATTATCCTTGCCCGATTCCTTCGCACTTATAAAGAAACGTCCATTATTGTCATTAAAATTAGCATTAAGTCCGGCTTCTTTTAATTTAGCTGTAAACTGGCTTACATTCATATCCTCTGTGATATCAATGCTCTTTATTCCAGAACTCGTCTTTACACTTATTGAACCATCCTTAGTTCCTATTATATCAGATAACTTAGTTGAGCCTGTCACCTTACTTTTATCAGTAGCAGTAATCTTACCACCTGTAAGATATCCTGTAGCTGCAAGATGATTAACCTTAAGTCTCTGTGTTCCGCTTACCGCAGATGAACTTGCAGAAACCTTGGCATACTTATCATTAGACACTGTTGATGTCTTCAGATTATAACTTGTAGAAAATCTTGCACTTGAAAGCTTTCCTGAGTAGAAACCATATATACTTGTATTCATGGTCTTCCACTTTTCCTGCTTCCATGAAAGCTTAGTCTGTGCTTTAACAAGATTATCCTTCTTTAACTTATATGATGATACGAGTGCTGAAACAAGTGATTCTGTATCCATACCCGATACCATACCAGATAGTCTTATTGCCATAGCTTATCTCCTCTCATCTACCATGATACCTGCAAGCTCCCATGCCTTAGCAAGCATCTCAAGAGCTTTCTCTGAAGGTATTTCTTTAATAACTTCGTCTGTATCTTTATCTTTAATCTTAATTGTGATTCTGTTAGTTGGTTCGTTGTAGCCGAATTCAGCGATTGTGTTGTTGTTAAGTACCTTCCTTATATCCTTAACATCAGCCATTGATTCAGCCTGCTTCTTTGCCTTGTCATTGTCATTAGCGCTGCTGCCATTCTTCTCACTGTCTGCTGCCTGTCCTACAGAAACTGCTACATTAGATGCTGCTGACTTCGCTGAATCAACAACAACCTCATTGCTCTTATCTGTAGCTGATGTAACACTGCTTACCTGTGATACCGGCTTAGCAGCCTGTGAATTCTGGCTCTGGTAGCTTGACGCTGCCGCTACTCCATTAACTTCCATTCCCATGATACAATTCCACCTCCGTGTGAAAACAAAACTTTATCCTGTAGTTACATTCATGTTGTACTGCATATATCGGAAAATGTTAAGTAAAATTTAACCCTTTGGACAAAAATATACACAAATAAAACAAATCATTTCTTAAATAACTGGTTAAGAGACTTCACATCAACCGAACTTGCTGCTTCCTTATTAGAATCAAGTATCTGTGCATACACTTCCTTACGATATATAGGCACTGACTTAGGAGCTGATATGCCAAGCTTTACCTGATCGCCCTTGATTTCGATTATTGTAATCTCAATATCATCGTTAATAATGATTGCTTCGTCTTTCTTTCTTGATAATGCGAGCATATTAGTTCTCCTCCTTCTTTAGAATATCGTATATAGGATATCTTACCTGATATTCAGAATTATCTGCTATAAGCTGTATTCCTTTCATTGTATCAAAATCAACGATGATAGGAGCTTTAAGATTAATTGTCATCTTAGTAATATCCTGTGGTACCGTGAGCGCACAGTACACTCTGATATTATCATCCTGTATATCATCTCCGAGAGACTTAAGAAGTTCATCCTCAACAACAGGATCATATGTCTCATACACGAATTCCGGCTTCATGACAGGAAGTGCAAGTGTTGGCTCATCAATCGCCTGAAGCCATATAATTGATATATTCTCTTCTTTCTCTGCATCATACACAAGTGTATACTTCTTCCAGTCCTCAAATCCAATGATTCCCTTGTCAAATGTAATGATTTTATCCTCACTAACCTCAATTTCACCAAACCATTTAGTCTGTACTTTCATGTCAAACCTCCAAATCTTAATTCTATCCTTATTTCTTCATAAGCTTTGCATACTGCTTATGCTGGCTACCCAAGGAAATCAAGCAGTGTCTGCTGAACAACCTTGCTCGCTGCTGATAATGCTGCCTGATATACAAGCTGTGCTGATGTATATGTAACAACAATCTCTTCCAGATCAATGTCTTCATTCTGAGACTTAAGATCAGTGAAATTAGTCTTCTGTTCTGTAAGTCGTGTCTTCGTAAGATCCAGTCTTATCTGTCTGTTTCCTACATCAGCCTTCGCATTAGATACCTGCTCCTGATAGCCCTGCATCTGTCCGATTCCTGCTTCAAAAGTATCTTTCATCTTAGATTTTGCAAAATCTCTCTGCTTTGTAAGACCTTCCTTAATCTCGCTTAACTTCTTCTGTGAAGCCTCATCGCTGTACTGTCCTTCCTTCTGCATAGACTCAATCTTTGATATCTGGTCATTAATATCAAGGACATTCTGTACCGCATTGACAAGGTCATCAACATTTCTTCCAAGATATATATTGAAAGCTTCATCGGCTTCCGTATTAACCTTAATCTTCTGTGAGAAATTAATGATATATTCAATATCCTCCCTCTGCTTGTTGTACTCAATTCCTGTATTATTATCAACACAGTTAAAATACATTGTCGGGTCAATGTCACCCTTTATAAAATTGCTCTTCTCGTATGTAACTGAAAATGCATTATCAGCATACACTGACTTGTATACATTCTCACCAAGAAGAAGCTCGCCTGTTGTTGAGTTAATTGCGATTTCATTCTCGCCCGGAACATAATTAGGTTCTGTTGTTGTAACAACATTTACAGCAGTATCAGCTGTATTACCGTCTGCATCAGTTACCGTAACAGTAAGTCCTCCATCTACAGTAACACTCCCATCATCAGCAATAGTTATATTGGCAGAATTATTATCTCCCATGCTCATTGAAAATGTTTTTCCGTTAATCTCGTCATATGCAAGCTGGATTCTGTGTACATCTGTTATATTAGGTGTGATTATATTTCCGTTAGCGTCTGTCTTTACATTAAGATTGATAATATCGTCATTAGTATATGCATTAGTGTATGCTGTCTTATTAGATAAATCCTCCCTTGTAAAGTTCTGTGTAATTTTATAATCAACATCTTTAGCAGTTTCATCTGACTGATATGTCAGAGGCTTATCTGTAGCATGTCCTGTAAATACATATCTTCCGGCATAATCAACATTTCCCTGCTCATAATAAGCTTCCACCAGCTTGTTAAGACTTTCAGCAAGAGTGTTACGCTCAGATTCTGAATATGAATCCGTAGAACCCTGCACACAGTAATTATACAGATCCTGTATAATCTTGTTGCTTTCGTCTAATGCATCATGAGTTACACTTAACCATGATGATGCATCAGGAATATTCTTTCCAAGATACTGTGTTACCTCATCAAGACTTGAACGCAGTCTCAATGCCCTGATGGCTATAATAGGGTCATCAGAAGGCTTATTAATCTTTTTCTGTGTTGAGAGCTGTGTACTTAAATCATTAAGCTGGCTCTTATTTCCCTGAATATTGGATATTGAGCTGTTTACCATCATCTGGTTAGTAATACGCATATTATGCCTCCTTATATCGCGAATCAAAAACCGCCCCTATGGTGAGGAGAAGAATTCTTTTACTATTTTATACACCTGTATTATTAATAAGTCTGTCATATAACTGATTCATGACAGTCATCATCTTAGAGCTTAAATTATATGCCTGCTGGAACTTTACAAGATCCATGGCTTCTTCATCTGTATCAACACCCATTACAGATAATCTCTGGTTCTGTATAGTTGTCTTAAGATTGTTGTAATTCTTTGTAAAATTAATTGCCTTACTTGCATCTATTGACATATCACTGACAATACTTTCGAGGAAATATGTTCCCGTACCTCCGTCATATATCTTAGCATCTTTAGAATTGATAAGGTCTACAATCAGGCTTGTATTGGCTTCTCCATCGCTTTCCTTGTACTTGGTAGCAAGAAGGTCCGCGTTATCAATAAGATCCTGATTAACTGTTACACTTGACGCTGTAAGAGCCTTGCTTCCATCTGACATTACAAAAAGTGGAATTCCGCTTGCCGAGCCATCTGATGTAACACCCTTTGTAAGAATCTCATTGATTGATGATACAAATGTCTGTATAAACTGGTTAAGCTGTGCCTGATAATAAGGGACTCCCTTATAATTAGTATTGCTGTCCACCTTACTTACTGTATCAGTAAGGATATTACCCTCTGCATCTGTCTTATATGTTTCATTGCCATCATCGTCAGTTGTTGTGGCATATTTTTCAATCTCACCATTACATCCGTCTCTTATATCAATAAGTCCCTTTAACTCTCCGCCTAATGAAGTGCTGTATATGTTAAATGGCTGTCCGGTCTCCCACTGTATGTCATACAGACCTGCCGCATCTGATACATTTCTTGGCTCATCTCTTGAAACAGTCTGAAGAGTATGGTAATTATAGCCATTAACAAGCGAATTACCATTAATTGTAATCTGAAGGTCTGTAAGGTTATTGCCAATATCTGTCTCACTTACTGATATATTAACCAGCTTGGAAAGATCATCAATTAAAGCATTTCTCTGATCCTTAAGATCGTTGGCATTGCCATAATTAGCCTGAATCTGGTTAATCTGCTTATTAAGAGAAGAAATGCTCTGTGCCAGAGAATTAATCTGGTTAACAGTATCTTTAATCTCATTATTAGCGTCTATCTGAACATTCCTTAAATTAGTAGCCAGAGTATTAAAATAATCTGTCATGCTCTTTGCATTATTGATAAGCTGGTTCTTTGCGGATGTATCAGCCGGCGTAAGATCAAGCTGGTTAAGTGCTGCAAAGAAATTCTCATACTCAGTTGAATATCCCTTAAGTGTGAACTCATTGAGATAATTCTGTATCTGTGACATGTATGTATCCTTAACATTGTACTGTCCATAATTAGTATAATTATTTCTGTACTTCTCATCATAGTAAGAATCTCTCGTCTGATTAATTGCATCAACGATAACTCCTGCACCAAGTGTTCCATATTTAGCATATGAACGTAATGCCTCACCAGCCTTAATCGAAGCTGTTTCTTTCGTATATGACTGGTTATTGATATTAGCAAGATTATGTGATGTAACATTTATAGAGGTCTGCGCCGCCTGCAATCCTGTATATGCAATTGTTAATCCAAAAAATGTTGATGCCATATTATCCTCCTGTATTAATCAGCATTTATATACGTCCAAGTGAAGTAACGAGATGTTCCAGCATTTCGCTTACTACATTAACATATCTCGATGCTGCATTATATGCCTGCTGATACTTTATCATCTTTTCTAACTCTTCATCAGAGGATACCCCCTCTGACTGTAGTCTCTGGTTATCATAACCATCAACCATCGTTGTCTGGTTACCTACATAATTATAAAGTGCCTTACCCATAGTGGCATATTCACCAATATAATTATTGTAGAATGACATGTAATCCGACTTCGCATACATGTCCGGGTTAAGGGAAGCGAATTTCTCATCCCATATATCCACGAGTTCCTTGGCTCTGTCAAAATCTTCCTTACCCTGTACAGTAGAAAGTGGAATCTTTCCTACATTCTGTGCTGCTTCAGGATTAATCTTCAGATTGCCAAGCTTATATAATGATTCATAATCTGTCTCGTTAAGATTGTTTCTAAGATAGATTGTCTCTCCGTTATCACCTGTAGTCTTAATATATCTGTCTGTTCCAATTCTTGAAAACAGTTCTGTACCAACAGTCTTATCGTCATCCATACCGTATCCAGTCTTGTCCATGTCAAGCATAAGATACTCATATGAATCAACCGGAACCGCTGCTCCGCCTGCACTCTCGTATAATTTCTCACCAGATGCATAGCTGTAAGTACCATCACCGTTATCAGTTCCGGTAACCTCTCTTCCGTATCTGTCATAAAGAACC
>ERZ827469.2109-NODE-2109-length-15833-cov-3.416973_pt1 | contig 15833 bp, 10 predicted proteins | sample MGYA00519917_ERZ827469 | MGnify/ENA primary metagenome ERZ827469 (study PRJEB31778, sample SAMEA3449314) | human gut metagenome | biome: human gut; feature: human-associated habitat; material: faeces | place: United Kingdom | collected 2010/2012 ... | reverse complement strand
ATGGTAGCGGTGACGGGATTTGAACCAGTGACGCAACTGGTATGAACCGTGTGCTCTAACCAACTGAGCTACACCGCCATTAAATGGAGCCTGCGACCGGACTTGAACCGGTGACCTCTTCGTTACCAACGAAGTGCTCTACCGACTGAGCTACACAGGCGAAATGGTGGGCGCACTAGGATTCGAACCTAGGTAGACATAGTCAACGGGTTTACAGCCCGTCCCCTTTAACCACTCGGGCACACGCCCATTTCGGCGCTGAATTCATGTGTACTTTTCAAGCTGCCGCTCACCCGTTCGTTTTGTGCCCCGAACAAGCGAGCGAATGAATAATACGCTACGGAAAAAATCGTGTCAACTCCTTACACGCCTCCGGGTGTATCCATGCACACCCGCCACACAACTCAGCTCTACTAAACCGAACTACCTGTTCAGAAGCATTCTCAGTTCGGATACATCAGCCTAAGGGCTTTTCGCTCCACGGTATATCAGCTCGGTACGGGCAAATTTCTTTTTTCTTTTTTCGACCGAAACACAGCCGTCCCGGCTGCGCTCAGGTATTCTGCGCTCAGCGATGCCGCAGCGCCGGCGAGGATCGGCAGGCACGTCTCCCGGATCGAACGCGAGAGCGCTTCGTTCTGCAACGATGTGCATATATTAGCAACATCGTCCACCAGAAGACTTATGTAGGCTTGCACACGCGCTTATATGTCTTTATGGCTAAGTGTTATCATATTCAGCCAGCATGCACGCATTGGTTCATGCTCGAAGACTGTTTTATGCTCAATCTAGGAGGAATTCACTGATGAGTGAGCATTTGAATTTTTTCAGCCGTCGCGCCTTCGTCGGCGGCGCGGCTGTTTTCGGAGCAGCCACCTGTTCTTTGATGTACAACCCGATGATGGCTTTTGCGGACCCTTCCGCTGCCGACAAGCAAGCAGAAGCCGCCGCCGCGCTCGAGAACCTGAACGCCATGCAGACTCAGCTCGACATCGCTTCGAACGATTACACCGCTGCGCTCATGGCGCAGGAAGACGCCCAGAACAAGATGAACGAGGCGCAAGCCCGCATCGACGAGGCGAACGGTCAGATCGCCGACTTGCAAGACCAGCTCGGCACGCGCGCTCGCAGCATGTACCGCACGGGCTCGCTCACCTTCATCGACCTTCTTCTGGGAGCAACTTCCTTCCAGGCTTTCACCACCAACTGGGATCTTCTCAACAGCATGAACGAGAACGATGCCGAAATGGTGCAGGAAACCAAGGATCTGCGCGCCGAGGTGGAGCAGCAGAAGGCGACGTACGCCGAGCAGGAGCGCATCGCCGCCGAGCAAGCCGAAGCCGCTCGTCAAGTGCAGGAGCAGGCTCAGGCGGTGGTCGCGGAGATGCAGGCCACCTACGACAGCCTGAGCGCGGAGGCTGCGGCGCTTCTCGAGGCGGAACGCGCCGCCAAGGAAGAGGCGGATCGTCTGGCAGCTCAGCAGGTCGAAGACAACCCGACCCCCATCGAACCCGATCCCGAGCCGAGCAACCCCAGCGGCGGCAGCGGCAGCAGCAGCGGCGACAGCACCCCTCCCTCAGTTTCCGGCAATGTCGTGGTCAATCGCGCTTACGGCGAAATTGGCAAGCCCTATATCTGGGCAGCCTGCGGACCGGAGGGTTTTGACTGCTCCGGCTTGGTGAGCTACTGCCTCAGCGGTTCGTACGGCGTTCGCCTCGGCACCACCTACACGTTCCTAGGGTGGCCGCGTGTGAGCAACCCCCAGCCGGGCGATGTGTGCACGAGCTCCTACCATTGCGGAATCTACGTCGGCGGTGGATCCATGGTGCACGCCCCCACCGAGGGTCAGACCGTATGCGTCGCGCCCGTGCAATCCGACATGGTGTTCGTCCGCTACTAGCGATCACGCAGGGAACACATCGAGCAGCGCGAACCTGATCATTTCCACCCGAAAGACGCCTTCATTCGAGGGCGTCTTTTTCTATGGCGAACGGTCGCGTACGCATCGCTCGGATCCCCCCCCCGCAATAAACGCGACCCCCGCCGCGATCCAGCTCCGCACATGAGAACGAAATGCATCTATCGCTTAAACTTGCCCCGAAGATAACCGTTTGAGACCTCGCGAAAGGAAAGCCCATGATCGTCTCAACACCGCTTACGGCCGACGGGTGCCTGCCCGACCTGTACGGTAAGTTCGCCCCCGAGGAGGCGATGACCGACGGACACCCGACCGTATCCTTCCCCATTGATATCTCCGACGTTCCCGCAAGCGCCGCGTCACTCGCGCTTGCGTTCGTCGATTTCGACGCCGTGCCCGTCGGCGGGTTCTGCTGGATACACTGGCTCGCTTGCAACATCGACCCCGCCGTCACGCATATCCCCGAAAACGCCAGCGCCGAGGAGAGCATCGCCATGGTGCAAGGCTCGAACAGCGACTGGTCCCCGCTTGCGGGAAGCTGCGAAAACCCACGCGTCATACATCGCTATGCCGGCCCCTTCCCTCCTGATGCAATGCACGAGTACACCCTCGAACTCTACGCGCTCGATTGTACGCTCGATCTTGAAGAAGGATACTTCCTCAACGATTTCCGCCGCGCGATACGCGGGCACGTTATCGAGAAGGCCACGATGGAGATACCGTCGCGCGCGTTCTAAGCGTCAACGACGGCGGCGAACGTAAAATCGGCGCATGGCACAACCGTCATGCGATTCGCATAGCGCAGATAATGCCCGAGCGCGGACAAAAGGCGTGGGATCGCCCGTCTTCTGCAGTCCTGCGGCGCAAGCGAAAGCGATACCGTCACACGCAAGACGCCTCCGCAGGCGATGGCAATGCTCCTCCCCAAGCAAGACGCCCCCGCATAAGCGGGGGCGTCTTCATCTTCTTATAGCCAATTTCTCGACGGCAAGCCTTGCGAACCGCACGGCCGCAGCGAGACGTTCGGCTTCTACACGTCAAGCTCCATGTAGGTGTCGAAGTCGTCGGTGACTTCCTTCGACGGCTCTTTGGTAAGCAAAGACACCACGATGATGACAAGCAGCGACACCACGAAGCCGGGCAGAAGCTCGTAGACGCCGAACCAGCCGCCGAGGGGAGCGACGAAGTTGCTCCAGATGATGACGGTAGCAGCACCCGAGAGCATGCCCGCGACCGCGCCTTGAAGCGTGGTGCGACGCCAATAGAGCGACAACAGCATGAGCGGTCCGAAAGAGGCGCCGAATCCGGCCCAAGCGTAGGACACGATGTTGAAGATGGATGAGTTCTGATCCATCGAAATGAAGATGCCGAACAGAAGAACCGCGACGAGGGTAAGGCGTGCGACGATCATAACCTGCTGGTCGGTGGCGTCGCGCTTGATGAGACCTTTGAAAATGTTCGTGGCGACCGCAGATCCCGAGATGAGCAGATAAGACGACGACGAGCTCATGGCTGCCGCGAAGATACCCGACACGACCAAGCCGCAGAAGAACGAGGGCAGGAGCATGCGGGAAAGCACGATGAACACGCTTTCGGCCGACGCCTGCGTAAGGAACTCGGTCGGGATGACCGCACGGCCGATAAGGCCGATGCACACCGCGGAGGAAAGCGAGACAACAAGCCAGATCATCGCGATGATACGGGACTTCTTTATCTCGCTGGAATGACGCACGGACATGAAGCGAATGAGCACCTGGGGCATACCGAAGTAGCCAAGACCCCATGCCAGACCGGAGATGATGGTGATGAGGCCATAGGCGCCCGCTTCGCCGAACAGGGGCGCACCGTCCTCGACGACCTGATTGCCCGACGCGTCGAGGACGGGCGTGGCGATCTCGACACCCGAGAGGAAGCCCGGGATGCTCTGCAGGAACGCGACCGTGTTTTCCACGCCGCCCGCAGCGGTCACCGAGCCGATGAAGACCGTACCGAGCGCGAGGAACATCAGGCATCCCTGAATAAGATCAGTCGTGCAGACCGAAAGATAGCCGCCCATGAAAGTGTAGAGGAACACGATGATGGCGCCGATCACCATCATCGTAGCGTAATCCCAGCCGAACAGCGTGGCGAACAACTTACCGCAGGTGACGAAGCACGAACCGGTGTAGATGCTGAAGAACAGCAAGATGATGATGGCAGCGATGGTCATCAGGATGTGTTTGTTGTCATGGAAGCGGTTCGAGAAGAAATCGGGGACCGTGATGGAGTTGTTCGCCTTCTCGGAATACTTGCGCAAACGCTTGGCGACGAACTTCCAGTTGAGATACGTGCCGATGGCGAGGCCGATGGCCGTCCACATGGCATCGGACGCTCCCGTGAAATACGCCACGCCGGGAAGGCCCATGAGCAACCAGCCCGACATGTCCGATGCCTCGGCGGAAAGCGCCGTGAGCCACGGGCCGAGGCCTCTACCGCCGAGGAAGTACTCCTCGCTTGAAGAGTTCGAGCGCTTCGCGTAGATAAAGCCGATGACGACCACCACGACGAAGTAAATGAGCATCGCGAAGACTACCCAGAAATCACTTTTGATCATGTCCCGTACTTCTTTCCCCTCCGAGCCCCGCCGACCGCCGCCGATAGTTTCTGAAAGGAATATACGGAAAGGCGACTCGTTAAAGCGTTACTCTATGATGTAATGAAACGTTGGGATTATACTTTATCCGACTGGAGTATCACAGCTCTATTTCCATCGAGGCGCAAGCGTTACGGTGAAAGGAACCCCCATGACATGCTTCAAGGACATGACGAAGGCTGAGCGGGAAAACCTCCTCGCTCAGCTCGAGAATGAACTTGCGAGTTTCAAGGCTCGCGATCTCAAGCTCAACATGGCGCGGGGCAAGCCCTCTGCCGAACAGCTCGACCTGTCGATGCCGCTGCTGGAGGCTCTTACGTCTTACGAGGACTGCATAAGCGAAGACGGCACGGACTGCCGGAACTACGGGGTGCTCGACGGGCTGCCCGAGGCGAAGCGCCTCATGGCATGCATGCTCGACGACGAACCTGAAAACGTCATCGTGTTCGGTAATTCGAGTCTCACCGTGATGTACGACACGCTCGCCCGCTGCATCGACTTCGGCACCGGCGGCTGCGCTCCTTGGGCGAACTGCGGAGCGATCAAATGGATCTGCCCCACCCCGGGCTACGATCGGCACTTCAGCGTCACCGAAGCGTTCGGCATCGAGATGATCCCCGTTCCCCTCAACGAGAACGGCCCCGATATGGATCTCGTCGAACGCCTCGTCGCCGAAAACGACTCGGTCAAGGGCATCTGGTGCGTTCCCAAATACTCCAATCCGAGCGGCGTCACCTACTCGGACGAGGTGGTACGCCGTCTCGCCGAAATGGAAACGGCTGCGGAGGACTTCCGCATCTTCTGGGACAACGCGTATTGCGTGCATCATCTCTTCGACGACGTAACCGAGCAAGACCAGCTGCTCGACATCGCCGACGCCTGCATCGAAGCGGGGCATCCGGACAGGTATTTCAAATTCGCCTCCACCTCGAAGGTGACCTTCCCGGGCGCGGGCATCTCGGCCATGGCCGCTTCCCCCGAGATCATCGCGGAAACAAAACACCAGATCGGCCCTCAGATGATCGGGCAGGACAAGCTCAACCAGCTGCGCCATGTGAGATTCCTACGCGACGGGGCCGGAATCGCCGAGCACATGGCCAAGCACGCCGCCATCTTGCGCCCGAAGTTCCAGCTGGTGCTCGAGAAGCTCGAGGCAGAACTGGGAGATACGGGCATCGCACGATGGACCAAGCCGCGCGGAGGTTACTTCATCTCGTTCGACGGCATCGAGGGCACCGCGCGCCGAACCGTCGAGCTCGCGCGCGAAGCCGGCGTCACGATGACGGGCGCGGGTGCCACATGGCCGGGCGGCATCGACCCGCACGATGCGAACATCCGCATCGCCCCCACCCTGCCGCCGCTCGACGAGCTGGCCGAGGCGATGGACGTGTTCGTCTGCTGCGTGAAGATAGCCGCACTCGAGAAGCTTCGAGAAGCGCGATAAGGCCCCCTCGCGCCATCTGCCGTATCCGAACGACACCCGGCGCAGCTCTGCGCGAATCGATCCAACCTACGATGTCAAAAACGAAGAATCGTCCCGCAAACCGCTTGAGCAAGCGGAACATGCGGGGCGATTCCTTTAATGAAGCGCCTTCGCGAGAAGGCGAAGCGGGACATGCGGGACGATGGCCGCACAACCAAGACAAGCGCGCTGGACGCGCCGGATTAAACCCCTAGACCGACCGTCATGTGAAGCGTGTAAAAATGAAAGCGCATCACGAACACCGCCGAAAGCGCTAGCAGGCTCGCCAGCACCAACATCGCCACGATTCGGCGACGATGAGCCGGCACGCCATCGACCGATATCCTCGACGAGCGTGCCAGAAACGCCGCATCGCCGCGAAGCGCCGCGAACGCAATCACAGCCGCCAGCAGCGAGAGGACGACGAACACCGGAACCGAGGCCAAAAAGCCCGGTGCCTGCTGAGCCGCCGAGGTAAGGCTGTTCTCCAAGCCTCGCAGATCGATGCCCTGAAGCACGTACACCACCGCATTGGCAACGCACGCCAGCACCGAAAACGCAGGGAGAAACGAGCGCACCAGCGTACTCGGAAACGGATAACGCGCTAGATAAAGCGAAAGCGAGGCGATAATCGGACCCGCGACGAGCGCATTCAGCCACAGCGCGGCGGGCACGTAGACGGTGCGCCAGGTGAGAATGGTCTCCGCATCATAGGCGAACGCGATAGCGGTGACGAATAGCGCGCCCGTCACCTCGATCAGCACGAGCGCTGCACGGCGAAGGCTCAAGTTAGGCCTCTCGGAAAACGCCGTCAGCCAGTAGATGCCGGCGACGCCGAAGAAGACGACGCCCGCGACCACCTCGTTCGACAGGGGACTTCTGCCAACGCCCACAAGAACGTAAAGAGCATTGGCGGGGTTCCCCAAATGCGTCGCGGAGGCGACGAGACCGACGAGCGCGATAACGAGGGGCACGCACGTATAGCGATCCAGAGCGGCCCGTGCTTCCTCCCGAAGCCCCCCTTTCAGCGCGAACGCGCCCATGATCATGAGCGCGAACGTGCCTGCAGGCGCCATCGTGGTGAACAGCACCAGCGTTATCTCGTTGAGAGCCGTCTCCAGGCCGCTCACCATGCGATACCTCCTGCTTCCTAACAGTAATAACGAGGGTGAACGACCTCGAGCGACAGCGCGTCGCCAATGCCCTCGAGGGTCGCGCGCGTAAGCGACGCGAGCCCGCGGTAAAACGGATGCTCAGCAGCTTCCTCCAGCTGCTCGAGGAAATGCGAGGACCACGTCAGCACGTGATCACGCAAAAACTCGCCGAGCAAGTCGGGGCGATGCTCGGCCGCCCACGTCATCAGCAAAAGCAAATACCCGATATGGTCCTCGGGATCGGCCGCATCCCCGATGCGCTCGATGCCGTTAGCGCGCATCCACGAGCGCAGCGCCAGCGTGCTCTCACCGAAGACGACGCATTCGCGGTCGGTGTACACCGAGCCCCACGGCGGAGCGGGCTTTCGGGCGGGCCCGACGAAAAGACGGCGATATTCCCAAAGAAGAGCGTCCATATCCTCCTGAAGCGCGTTGCACGCACCCTCATGCATCTCGCCTAGCGAGCGCGCGGCGCTCTCGCCCGCGAAGGGCCACTCCTGCGCCGCCGCCCCCACATCAAACGACGCGAACGCGTTCAGCAGAGGGGCCACGGCCTCGGCGTCGGTTTTCGGGTCGTTCAAGAACAAAGGTCCGAGCATACCTCCCGCAAAGGAGATCTGCTCCCTTGTCAGAGCATCGATATCAGACATCGCTGCACCTCCTGTACGTAAAAACGGTTTCGATGATAGCAAAAGCGGGGCGCGCCCATCGGCACGCCCCGCTTATTCAGAACTTCCGCTTATCCCCTAAGCCTTAGATATAGAGGCCCACGGAGAGCTCCATCGCGTAGAACGCGAAGCGAGCGCACAGGATGCCGGCGAACGCGCAGACCACAGCGACGACCGACATGACGGTCGCGTTCTTGCCGCGCGTCACGAGAACCACCAGGACGCATGCGACGATGAGCGCGATAGCGGCCACGATGATGAACGGAAGAGCGGCGCTCACCAGATCGGAGCCGGCGAACATCGCGTTGCTCATGCCGGAAACGGAGCCCGCCATGCCGGCGATGCCACCCACGCCGGCGACGACGCCGACGGCAGCCACGACCACGAGGGCGGTCTTGACGGTGCCCTCGGTGAGCTTCTCAGCAGCGCCGGACAGGCTGAAGATCAGGCTGGCGAGAGCCGCGCCACCGATGAAGCCGAAGCCGACGATCTGAACGGGCACGAGGATGGTGTTCCAAGAAGCGATGGTCTCCATCATGTAGGCCATGCCCGTGAAGACGCACAGCACCAAGGCGAGCACGGCGACAACCGCCGCGAAGCCCTTGCGCGCGCCCTCGCCGAGCTTGCTCAGAACGGCCAGCACGCAGTACACCAGCGCGACGACGACGAACACGATGCCGACGACGACCTCGTTGGAAAGCGGCGAGGTGCCCAGACCCGAGAAGATGCCGAAGCCGTTCATCGGGTTGGTCAGGTGGAACAGCGAGGCGATGAAGCCGACGACGACGAACGCGAACGCGATGAGCGTCATCTTATCGATCTTCTTAAGCTCGGCCTCGTCAAACTTCGTCGTGAAGAACGCAACGGCAAGCGCGATGAAAGCGCCTGCGCCCATCGGCGCGAACGTAGTGAAAAGCGCCAAAGGCATCTCGGAGAAAGCTGCCTCCATGCTACATCACCTCCAGGGGGTTAACGACCTTCGCGGCCGCGTCGCCCACAGGTCGCGCGTCCTCGCAGGGCAGAATGTAAAGGTTCGGGTGGGTGTAGGTGGGCTCGGGCAACGGAGCGATGTTGGCGAGCTCGCCCTTTTTGGCCATCTCCTCGACAGGACCGAAGTCGAGAGCGCGAGCCGGGCAGGACTCGACGCACACGGGCTTGAGCCCCTCGGCGACGCGGGAAGCGCAGCCGTCGCACTTCACCGAGTGGCCGAGCGTGCGGTCGACCTTCGGAGCATTGTAGGGGCACGCCATATGGCAATAGCCGCAGCCGATGCACTTGGTCGCGCCAACGGAAACCAGGCCCGTATCAGCATCCTTGTGCATAGCGCCGGTCGGGCACACGTGAACGCACGCGGGATCATCGCAGTGGTTGCACGCCATGGAGACCGAGTAGCTCACGCAGGTGGTGTTGATGCAACCCTGCGCATCCCTGGTGGTCTCGCCGAGCGTGGTCTCGTACACCTTGCGATACGCCACGTTCAGGTCGAGGTCGTTGTAATCCTTGCAGGACATCTCGCAGGTCTTGCAGCCCGAGCAGCGAGTGCCGTCGAAATAGAAAGCGTATTGAGTCATTTCAGTTCCTCTCCTTTCCTCGCTGCGCCTTAAGCCTTGGTCACTTCACAGATGTTGCTGTGCTGGGGGTTGCCCTTGCCCAGCGCAGTCGGACGATGCGTCGTCAGCGTGTTGATGCAGCCGCCCTTGTCGACGCGATCGCCGTACATGTCGGCGTCATGCCATGCGCCTTGGGAGATGCAGATGACGCCGGGAACGACGCGAGGAGTCACCTTGGCGAGAAGCTCGATCTCGCCGAACGCGTTCTTGACGCGAATCTTGTCGCCCTGAACGATGCCGCGAGGCTCAGCGTCGACGGGGTTGATCCAAGCCTCCTGCGGGTTCGCCTCCTTGAGCTGCTCGATTCCGCCCCAAGAGGAATGGGTACGACCACGATAGTGGAAGCCGGAGCAATGCAGCGGGTACTCCTCGGTGGGAATGTCGGTCTCGGTGAAACCATGCGTGTACACGGGGATCGGGGAAATCAGATCCTCCTCGCCGAGCTCCCAAGTCTCAGCGATCTTCGCGAGGGTCTCAGAGTAGATCTCGACCTTGCCCGTGGGGGTCATCAGTTTGTTGGCCTCGGGGTCCTGACGCCACTTCTCAAGAGCGATGGTCGCGCCCTTGGGGTTCTTGCGCGTGTAGACGCCCATCTCCATGGCCTCTTCGTAGGTCGGCAGCGCCGTGTCCTTAGCGCGAGACTTCTCGTAGAGCTCCTTGATCCACTCTTCCTGAGTCTTGCCCTCGGTGAAGGCCTCCTTGACACCGAGCTTGTCTGCGATGAGGGTGAGCGAATCGTAGAGGGTCTTGCGCTCGAACTTCGGAGACGTGCAGGGCTGGCCGCTGATCATGTAAGCATGGTCGCCGCCGGCGCCGATCTGAGAGACCTGTTCGAAGCGGAACAAGTCGGGAAGCAGAATGTCGGCGTACTTGGCCGAGTCGGTCAGAACCGTCTCCCACACCACGATGAACTCGCACTTGCTCTCGTCGGCGAGAATGTCGTGAGCGCGGTTGATATTGCCGTGCTGGTTGGTCAGGCAGTTGCCCGCGTAGTTCAGCATGCACTTGATGTTCTGGTTGAGCTCATCGGCGCCCTTCACGGCGGAGTTCAGCGCGGTCATCTCGGTTCCGTGGTCGATAGCATCGGTGAACAGGAACACGGGGATGGATGCCTTGATGGGGTTCTTGCCCGCCGGGATGGACTGGAGGCTGACCGAATAAGAGCCCTCGCGCGTGCCGGTGTTGGTGCCGGGAAGACCGATCTGACCGGTGAGAAGCGGAAGCATGATGATAGACCAGCAGTTCAACTCGCCGTTGCTACGACGCTGAGGACCCCAGCCCTGAACAACGAACAGCGGCTTAGCGGTGCCGACCTCGTGCGCGAGCTCCTTGATCTTCTCGGCGTTGATACCCGTGATGGGAGCAGCCCACTCGGGAGTCTTCTCCACATGATCGTAGCCCGTTCCCATGATGTAGTCCTTATAGGACTTGTTCTGGCCCTTGGCGGACTCGGGCATCGTGTCCTCGTCAAAGCCGATGCAGTACTTGTCGAGGAACTCCTTGTCGATCATGTCGTTCTTGATGAGCTCATAGGCGATCGCCGAGCACAACGCGGCGTCAGTGCCCGGGTTGATCGGCAACCACTCGGAAGAACGGCCCATGTTCGAGTCGTTGAGACGCGGGTCGATGTAGATGATCTTCGCGCCGGTCTTCTCGCGCATGCGCACCCAGTCGCCATGGGACACGGCGCCGCCCTGACGGGTCTCCGTGGGGCTCGTGCCGAATGCGAGGACGAGCTCGGCGTCATCGGCAGCGCTGAGCGTCGAACCATAGAAACCCGTAGCACCGAGGGTGTACGGAACTATTGTTTCCATCTGCATGGCGCTGTAGTCGCCATAGCAGCCCAAAAAACCGCCGAGGCAGTTCATGAAGCGGGGAAGCGCGCGAGCCGTGGTAGAGCTTACGCCTGTCGCATAGGGAATGAACACGGACTCGTTTCCATAAGTGTCGATGATGCGCTTGAGCTCGCTGGCGATAGTGTCAACGGCCTCGTCCCAAGTGATCTGCTCGAATTTGCCCTCACCGCGCTTGCCGACTCGCTTCATCGGGTAGTTGATGCGATTCGGGTCGGCTAGCCAACGACGATACGTGCGGCCGCGCAGGCAAGCGCGAGGCTGAACGTCATCGAAGTCGCCGTCCTGCGTGGTGTAGGTGTCAACCCAAACAACCTCGTCGTCTTTCACGTGGAACTTAAGAGCGCAACGACCTGGGCAGTTGATGGCGCAATGGCCCCAGACGGTCTTATCCTTAGCCTCGGCGGCATGCGCCGGAGCCACTCCAGCTCCGAACAGCGAATCAGCTGCGGCTATTCCGCCGCCCGCCGCTGCAAGAGCACCCAAGGCGCCGCTCGTTTTCACGAACGTACGACGGCTCAGGTTCAGATTGCTATCTGACATAGCATTCCCCTCTTTCTCCTCATCGATTCTCTACAGACGGGGGCGGCTCGCGCCGCGTCCCTCCCCGTCCGCTTCGGCGCGATAGATGAAGCCATCCCGCCGAATACGACTCCCCCACTCTAACCGTTCACGCCTTATTCGGGTCACATACTATGTGTGATATTTGCGAAATACCAGTTCAGAGCATATGCGCTTATCACACGTTTCAATATGGTGACGCTTAGCTTCAAAATGTTGACGCCGTCATTCGCTATACTGATTCGCACTGTTTTTAAGCTGCGCAACATCTAAGGGGGGAAGAGATCCAGTGCGGGCTCGGGGCATCATCGAACTATTCAGACCGAACGTCGCGTCACTTGGCTACGCGCTGTTCCTCGCTATCAACGCCGCGGGCGTATGGGGAGGAGTGTTCCCCTTTCTGCCGATCGATTTTCAAACGCACGAGATACTCTTCGCGTTCTTCCTTGCCCAGTCGCTCGTGTTCACGCTGAGCTTTCTCATCAGCGCCGTCGGCGTCTATTTCCTCCCCGGTCCCACGCGCCGCTTTCTCGTCAGGCTCACGAGTGCCCCCTACGCCCTCGGCTGGGTGTGCCTCATCGCCGCCATCTACATCCCCTCCCGCGCGTTGGCGCTCGTCGTCTGCGGCGGCGCCTTGCTCGGACTCGGATCCGCAGGCTTCTACATGCTATGGCAGCGTCTGTTCGCGAGCCAAGACCCCGAATCGGGCAACCGCGACCTCGCCGTGGGCACCGTATGGGCGGCCGTCATGTACTTCTCGCTCTACCTAATCCCCCAGGCGGTTACGGCGTTTCTCATCCCATTGGTGTTTCTGCCCCTGTTCGGCCTGTGCGTAACTCTGCGCAGTCGAACCATCAACCTCGACCAACCGATGTTCGAGGACGTCCCCGGAGAGCACCCCCACGTCTATCGCAAGATCGTGCGAGACTGCTGGCGCAGCGCCCTGTTCGTCGGCATTATCGGATTTTGCACCGGCATCATGCGCGCGCTGGCCGTCGCCGACATGCAGGCGGGCTCGCTCGTCAACATCTTATCGATGGGGTCGATGATGATCGCCGCCATCGCGCTTCTGCTCGCATGGAATCTGCGCAATATCCGACTTAACGTCAGCGCGATCTATCGCATGGCATTCCCTTTCGTCATCACGTCGTTTTTGCTGCTACCGCTTCTGCCCGCCGTCTACGGGCGCTGGCTCGCCGCCGTCCTTTACGCTTTCTACAGCGTCGCCATCGCGCTCATGATGGTTCAATGCGCTCAGATCTCGCGAGATCGCGGCGTGAACCCCGTGTTCGTCTACGGGTTCTTCGGCACCATCGTCTATGCGCTCCACGATGTCGGCTTCATCGGGGGCACTTTGGCCGAGAACATGATCGTTATCGGGCTGTCTCCGTTGGCGATGGTGGCGCTTATCGCCGTTTATCTGATGGCCCTCATCAACTTCATCGGCTCGGGCGGCTTCAGCGCAGCGCTCAAGAGCGTCGATGGCATCGAGCTGATGGCGCTGACGAAGGACGCGCGCGATCGGCGCACCGTGACGAGAAAGGTCGTCAGGAGGCGCGCGCCCGCACTCCAAAACGAAGGCGCCCAACTTGCGCATGCGGTCGGGAGCGCGGCGGCGAACCCGGCGAGCACGACCACGAGCGACGCCGCCCCGCGCAGCACGCAGACCGGCGAAGCAAAAGATGGGACCCCCCTGTTCGCAGATCGCATCTCCGCGCAAGCCGAGGTCATTCGCGAACGTTACCGCCTGACCGCGCGCGAGACCGAGATCGCCGAGCTCATCGCCCGCGGCAACACTGTCGCGCGCATCGCCGAGATGCTCGTCGTTTCGGAGAACACGGTGCGCACGCACTCGAAGCGCATCTACACCAAACTTGACATCCACAAAAAACAAGAGCTCATCGACCTACTGGAAGAAGTGGACGTCTAGGACCCGTCGAGCTCGACCGAGCGCGGAGCCCCCTCCGTCTCTCGATTTCACCGCACTCGAGGCCGCGAACGCGCGCTGATCGGGTCCGCGCTGCTCGGGTCTTGCCCCATAACGCAAAAAGGGAGAGCCCGCAGGCTCTCCCTTCGCGAAATCAACGTGCTGAACGCGACTCTACACCTCGGCGTAGAGATCCTTCAGCTTCACCAAGTGGTCGTAGCGATCCATCGCCGCGCGCTCGTTGCGCTCGAACAGCTCCTCGGCGCGCTCCGGGAACTCGCGCGTCAAGCGGCTGTAGCGCGCCTCGTTCATGAGGAACTCCTGGTAACCGCCCGCGGGCTCTTTCGAATCGAGCGTGAACTTCTTACCGACGGGCGCCGCGGGATTGTAGCGGAACAGGTTCCAGTAACCGCACTCGACCGCGCGCTTCATTTCCTCCTGGCAGTTCTTCATGCCGCCCTTGATGGAGTGCATCTCGCACGGCGAGTAGCCGATGATGATGGACGGCCCGTGATACGCCTCCGCCTCGGCGATGGCCTTGATCGTCTGAGCGGGTTTCGCGCCCATGGCCACCTGCGCCACGTACACGTAGCCGTAGCTCATCGCCAGCTCGGTGAGGCTCTTCTTCTTCACTTCCTTGCCCGCCGCCGCGAACTGAGCGACCTGACCGATGTTGGAGGCCTTCGACGCCTGGCCGCCGGTGTTGGAATAAACCTCGGTATCGAACACGAAGATGTTGACGTCCTCACCCGAAGCGAGCACATGATCGAGTCCACCGTAGCCGATGTCGTAAGCCCAGCCGTCACCGCCGAAGATCCACACCGATTTCTTGGCGAGGTAATCCTTGTCGGCGAGAACCTGAGGAGCAACCGGGCACCCCGCGTCAGCCGCAGCCTCGAGCGCGGGAACGAGGGCCGCTGTAGCCTTGGCGTTGGCCTCGCCGTCGTCGACCGTCTCGACGTACGTCGCGATGAGCGCCTTGGTCTCCTCAGGCGTCTTGTCGCTTTGCGCCATGCCCTCGAGCAGATCGATCAGGCGGCGGCGCACCGCCTCATGACCGAGCAACATGCCCAGGCCGTGCTCGGCGTTATCCTCGAACAAGGAATTGCTCCAAGCGGGGCCTTGCCCTTGCTTGTTGACCGTGTAGGGCGACGTCGCAGCGGGCCCGCCCCAAATGGAGGAGCACCCCGTCGCGTTGGCGATGAACATGCGCGCGCCGAACAACTGGGTGACCAGGCGCGCGTAGGAGGTTTCCGCGCAGCCGGCGCAGGCGCCCGAGAACTCGAGCAACGGCTGCTTGAACTGGCTTCCCTTGATGCTCGCGTCGAAGAGCTCGGGCTTATCCGCGACCTTCTCCACGCAGTAGTCGAACACCTCTTGCTGAGCGAGCTCCGACTCGGTGCTCACCATGGTCAGCGCATCGGTGGGACACTGGCCGACGCAGACCTCGCAGCCCATGCAGTCGAGCGGAGAGATGGCAAGCGTGTAGCCAAGCCCCTTGGCCGCCTTGCCCTTCGCGGGGATCACCTTGGCCGCCTCGGGCGCGCAGGCGGCCTCTTCGTCGGTCAAAGCGAACGGGCGGATGGTGGCGTGCGGGCAGACGAACGCGCAGTTGTTGCACTGGATGCACTTCTCGGCATCCCACGTCGGCACGGTGACGGCCACGCCGCGCTTCTCGTAAGCGGACGCGCCCTGCTCGAACTGGCCGTCGACGTGATCCATGAACACGGAGACGGGCAGGCTGTCGCCGTCCATACGGCCGACGGGCTCCATGATCTCGGTGACCATCTTGACGAGCTCGGGGCGCCCCGCGGGAGCCTCTGCGGGAGCCTCGTCCTCGGCATCGGCCCAGCTTGCGGGAACCTCGACCTCGACGAAGGCGGTGGCGCCCGCGTCGATGGCGCGATGGTTCATGTCCACGACATCCTGACCCTTCTTAAGATAGGACTTCGTGGCCGCGTCCTTCATGTAGCGGATGGCGTCCTCTTGCGGAAGCACGCCGGCGAGAGAGAAGAACGCAGACTGCAAAATGGTGTTGGTGCGCTTGC
>ERZ827469.2108-NODE-2108-length-15836-cov-3.732146_pt1 | contig 15836 bp, 14 predicted proteins | sample MGYA00519917_ERZ827469 | MGnify/ENA primary metagenome ERZ827469 (study PRJEB31778, sample SAMEA3449314) | human gut metagenome | biome: human gut; feature: human-associated habitat; material: faeces | place: United Kingdom | collected 2010/2012 ... | reverse complement strand
TTTAAAACAGTATGCAGATTTAAGAAAACTTGATAAAAAAGAACTTACGGCTATTTGGAATAACTTATATGATGAAGCTAAACTCTATGGCAACTGGGGTGAATGGGGACGCCATATTATGGCTTATAATAGACAGTTGCAGCAAGCAAATAAAAATAAAGACGGGATTATGTTATCTACGATGCATCGTTCAAAAGGCTTAGAATGGGAGTATGTATTTATCATAAATTGTATTAATGGTACAATCCCCCATACAAATGCAACAGAATTTGAAGATATCGAAGAAGAACGCCGGTTATTTTATGTGGCGATGACACGGGCAAAAGATTCTTTATACCTAACGGCTTATAAAAAGGATGGTGAAGGCGACAAAGAAACAAATGTATCTCCTTTTATAGAAGAATGTAATATCTAATTATCTCATAGAGCAACAAATCCACTCAATTTTCTTGGGTGGATTTTTTCTTACAAAAATTCTTGATTTTTGATATATGATAAGATATATATAAAGAGAGATATTATAAAATATAAGAAAGGGGATATATATATGCGAAAATATTTAGAAAAGCGTGAAAATGGTGCTTATTATATTGCCGAAGGGTATAATGAAAAGCAAATGGTTGCAGCCGGATTTAATAACGTAACAGCCGGTATATCTGCTGGAAGAAAAATGATCCGTGCGATGGGTGATAGTTTTTCTGAGCCTGTATATGGCGTAAAATGGGTAGATGGCTATGCTGTTTATGCTGCATTTGATTTTGGGATTGATAAGCTATCAGCCAGATGGTTAACCCATTTCGTATAGGAACGATATTGGGCTGCATATAGTTCTTTGTCTTGAACTTCAGACATCAACAAGTAAGTATGTATCCAGTTCTTTTTGTCTGCCGCTAGATATTGGCTTAATTGTCCTTCTATTTCATTTAATGCCTTTAATCTTTCTTCACGATTCATTGTATTACTCCTTTTTATATTTGTAAATGTATCATAACAGATAATTTCCTCTTCAAAATTTTATAACCGAAACAATTTAGTTGCTATTTATTATCAATACTTGTAAGTATTGATAAAGGTCATTAGCACACGTTTTTAAGCCATTATTGGATTGTCAAAACCTATTATCAAAAGCAAGTGTCTTTTTGATGGTTTTTCTGGCAGAATTAATATGATATTTTGATAATGGCTATAATATTGCATCTCGGCTGTAAAATTTATGCAATTTACAAAATAGGCAGTTCGACCTCTAAAAGTTTCTAAAATATGTATAATTATGTTGAAATATAAAATAAAATATTGATATTAGTTTATAAGTTAATATTAATAATATAAGTTATATTTTAACATGGATAATATTCCTATATTTAGAAAAAGTAAATTACCAGTATAAAATATAATTATTTTACAAATACATATAATTTTAAAATTCGTTATTCCAATACCATTTTTTCTTTTTTACAGCAAATAGATATGATTAATTAATTTTTATCCATTAATAGAAATATATTACTGCTATTTTCTGGTTTTTATATTTATAAGCTAACATAATAATTAATTATTGTCAATTATAAAAATAATTAATTATTTAAAATATCATATTGATATTTTTATTTTAGTTAATTTTAATAAATAAATAGAGTTAAAATATAGGATAATAGTAAATAGTCAATTTACAGTAAAATAATCTATTTTAAGATATATTTAGAATAAAAAATATATTTACTATGCATATTAGAAATAAATATATATTTTAGATTAAAAGTATAAAAATGACATAAAATTAATATCTTTACTTATCATACAAAAATAAAGAGCAGGAAAATTTTTCTCCTGCTCTTAAAAAAATTATTTGCTATTTTTCTCATTTTCCGAAATTTTCAAGTCTTTTAGTGCTTTTTCATACTCTGGCTGCAACGCATCATATTCTTTTTTGACTTCTGGATTGCGTAATGCTTTGTCTTTGTAAACTTGATAACTACTCATAAGTACACCTCCTAGCATATATTATAGACCATTACAGATATAAAGGAATCCGATTCCATGTTGAAAAAAATAGATTTTGTTATGATTTTCAGTATTTTTTGTTATGATTTAATTAGAAGAAACTACCATATCATAGCAACATACGACTCTCGCATTGTTCGCTGACGGTTAGGACCATGATTAAGCCACAGACTAACTTTGGACAACGCATCCATTCGGGTCATCCCTGACCCACGATAAGCATCATATTTATCTTGCGCAATGCGCCGGCGGACACTATGCCAGCTATGATGTTCTAAGTCTAATTTGTCTTCCGTCCTGCGTAACCATTTATTAAGGCTATTATCCTTCGGGGCAATTAACTTTCCTTGCTTATTTACCATTTTCTGTAGCGCGTCTGTCTGCCATAATCGCCGTAGTTCCGGAGTCCACGGACGCAAACAAATTTTACCATTTTTGCAACGGATAGATAATCCTTCTTCCGTTGCTCTTACACCATAAGCCATGTCACTTACTCGTACGCCTACCTGCATTTCTAACAGGTAACAGGCCGCGGATTTTGATGGATTTTCCATCGCGTATGATGCTATTTTATAATAATCCTCTCTTGGTATCACATCTTTTGCACCCCTATCTTTCGCTGGATCAGACCAGGCCCATACCTGCGGACAACTTAAATCCAAGCCCATGCATTTTCCAATTTTTTTCATCTCATGTCTATAATCATCCAAAGTTTTTTGAGTACAATTTCCAATTACTGCCTTGATATCAAGATACCTTTTTACTGCCTCTGGTGTTAACTGTAACACGCTTTTTACATCAGGGCAAGTCTTACAAAAATCATTGATTCTATCTAAATATTGATTGCGTGACGTGATGCTATATATCTTTTCTGTTGTATCCAAACTGGACTTATGCTGCCGTTTATCAATCCCAAAATCAAATGCAGCAAAGACAGCAGAGCGCATTTTGTGTCGTAACGTTTCGGACATTTTATTTTCCTCCTTTTCAGCTTTAAAGAATCTCCATACACCACGGTTTCTAGCCGTTTCCGTGTCCCCATAGATTTGCCGGGCCAAAGCGTTGTCCCGACAAATCTATGGGGACACTGTGACAGTGATCTGTCGAAAAAATTTAAGGGTTCCGGGGACATCCAGGATACCCTTAATAATCCAAATAATTGATAGTTACAAATACATTTGACAGTTAAATGATTCAGTTCCTCCGCCCTTATCCTGGGCTATATATGGTACCAGTCCTGCCTGTCAAAACAGGGCTGTCGTGCCTTTCTCCGCTTTCTGGAGCAGATACGATTACCTACTCCAAATCGCTATATCTCCGTTTTTTTACTTCCATATTTTACTATAATTTTACAGTTAAATTATGTAATTATCTGTAAATCATAATTTAGGAAATCCGAGAAAAAAACTAAAAAACTCTGTTGCTATAAATTTACAAGTTACGTACTGCATATCTATTTTTAAAGACATCGGCGCAGCAATCCTATGCCTACCTTATTTTCAATGATCCATTCATACATTTCTCATCGGACACAATAAGGAGGTCACCAACTATAACAATAGTTACTTGCTCAGGCGTTGTCCTGCCTTACAGGACAATCATATACTCTATCGCATTTATACCTGAGACTTAGTGCCATTGGCTTCCTCCTTATTTGAATATCTACGCAAATAATGTGTAGGATTTCAAAAATTTTCTTTTTCTACTTAATCTACTCAATCCACTATCTACATCTGCCTACAGACAACTAAGGAGCCAAGCCACATATATCCTCCAAACATCTTTAACTGATCTACAAATATAGAGTGACAGGAATCTGATTCCATCTTACTATGGCGAGCAATACTAAGAAAGAATCCACTTCCATTAAACTATTGCCTGCCAGAGTAAATAACAGCAGCTTAACATCATATCTAAAATATCTAAATACACATATATCAGTGAAAAAAATACACACATATATATGTCACTTTTAAAGCACAGTTATATCTGTGTATTTTTATACACACAACTTGCTTGTATAATTAAGCCTTGTTTTTTTATACTTTACTTAAACAATAAGTAATGATAAAATATTTTATATTATAAATTATAACAATATTTATTAAAATAAAAAATAAGTAAGGGAAACAAATGCACATGAAAGAAACAATAGAAATGGGTACATTAACTAAAAAAGAATTGGAAATGATGAATGTGCTGTGGCAAAGTGAAACTGCTTTAACAGCTTCAGAAATTTTAAAAGCGTCTACAAATAGAACTTGGAAGGACAAATCGCTTCATATACTGATTAATTCACTTTTGAAAAAAAATTTAATAGTAGTTGATGGATTCAAAAAAATGGAGAAAGTATACGCCCGATCTTTTAAACCGGCTATATCTCAGACTAACTACATTTGGACCCATCTAACTTCAGGATTAGATAAGAAAAAAAGAAGAAATCTTATTGAAGAAATAATAAAAAATTTCGATCAGGAAGAACTCTCAGTAGCGAAACAAATTATAGATAAGTGCATAATCCAATAAAAAAGAAAAAAGGTCTAGCTGCTGCCAGACCTTCTTTTACTATATCATTCAATTTAATCTATTATTTTTTCTTAGACTTTTTATTCACTTTTTTCATTTTTTCAGCAATTAATATTTTTTGATATAATTTCATAAGTTCTGCCACGCAATCTTCTTCACTCATTTTTAAACTAAATCCATAAGCAGCCATTACAGCCCTATCATTTGCTATATGAGCTTTTCTCAATTCCAATGGCATAAGAACAGGATCATATAGTTCATCATATGAACAATCTTTATACAATTCTCTGGCTTCTATAATTCCTTTTGCAGTTTTTTCAATTCTATCTTTTTGTTCCGCATTCGGAGATGGCCAAGGAAAATTATTATAAACAATATCACTAGAATATCTATAATCACCTTTCAAACGTCCACAAACAACACGAGTCCATGCCATATGAACATTTGAACAAATAACTCCAAAATGATAATAATTTGCACCTATCGCAAGCATAATACTATCACCAGGAATAGAACCTTTTTCAACATATCCAAATGGTATATATCTTCTTCTCTCTCCAGAAACTCTAGGCATAACAACAAAACTTTCTTCTCTAAAACGACGGTTTTGCCTCATAAGTGCTGGCGTATTTCTTAATTTATAAGCATCTCCTGTAATCTTTTGCCGTTCTCTCCATTCTCTACAAGCATATACACGCTCTTTTATTTTAGGAAGCTTATTTATTTCAGCCGGTGAAGCATCTACTAACCAAATACACCACCTTTGTTTCCTATGCAAAAATTCACGAGCTGTTATAAATGGTCTAATCCATTTTTCTGCAAGAGGTTCTTCTTTTAAAAACTGTTCTTTTTCATCTTGATCTAAAATAAGATATCCATTATCTGTCGGTTGAAAACCTTTTATAACGCGAGGAACATCAAACACAGGTTTATTATTTTTAATAATAAATACATCTTCTGCAGCCATTAAATATCCATTTATATGTTCAACTATATGTGATGTAGAGCCATCAAAAATAATTTTCTCCTTAAATTTTTTACTCTTTGAAAATCCAATAATTACGCAATAAACATGTGCTATAAGAGATGCTTCACTATCCCATATAAAAGTCCTATATGCAAAATCTATATGTACTCCACTCTCAAATAAAGGTTTCCACAAAGGAGTAACTTGCTGCCCTTGACAAATAGAATTAGTTGATACAAAAGCACATCTTATATCTGTATTAGTAATATATTCTGAGGCCAATTTATACCAACAACATACATAATCTAACTCGCCACTTCTATCATCAAATAATTTACTTCTTTCAGCTCTTTGAGAATCCCCTAAACGAGAATTTCCCACAAAAGGAGGATTCCCCATAATATAATTAAGCTCATCTGCAGATATCACATCATTCCAATCAATCCGCAATGCATTACCTTCCGTAATATTCACATAGGTTTTTAAAGGTAAGAAATCACCATCGAGACCATATATAATATTTTTTGTTTCATCCAACATCTGAGACTCAGCTATCCATAAAGCTGTTTTAGCAACTGTAACAGCAAAGTCATTTATTTCAATACCATAAAACTGTTGGATAGACACTTTAATAATATCCGATGCAGCAACACCTAAAACTCCTTGTCCTTCACCATACAATACCCGTAATACTTTGTTTTCCAGTCTTCGTAAAGATAAATAAGTTTCCGTAAGAAAATTACCTGAACCACAGGCTGGATCTAAAAATTTTAAATGAGCTAATTTTTCCTGAAAATCCATAAGTTTTTTTCTTTTAACATTCAAAGTTTTGTAAGTTTGTATCGTCTCAAATTCTCCTTCTAATTCATCCATAAATAACGGATCAATCACCTTATGTATATTTTCAACACTGGTATAATGCATACCACCATGTCGCCTTGTCTCAGGATTTAAAGTAGATTCAAATACCGCACCAAAAATAGTCGGTGAAATATCCTTCCAGTTAAACTCTTCAGAAGCTTTTGTTAATAATAATTCTCGAATTTCTTCTGTAAACTGAGGTATTTCTACACTTTCATCAGCGAATAACCCTCCATTTACATATGGAAACTGAGCCAATTCTTCTTCTAAATAATCCTCACGATCTTCTTCTTCTGTATCCAACACTTTAAACAATTCGATCAATGCTCTCCGGCAGTCTCGTGCTTCATAATGTGCCAGATAGTCATGGAACATATTATGTTTTTCTCCAAAAATACCAGCATCTTCAGCATATAGACAAAATACCAAACGGACACATAAAGCATTTAAACTCTTTAACTTATGCTCTCTTTTTTCTTTTTCCACTTCCGTCTCATTCTTTTTTGCCTCTGGAATCTTATATTGTTCTAAAAAAGCATTGTAAAGCAAACCAACAATATCTCCTGCCTTAATAGATACTTCCATCTCATGAGAAATTTTCTGAACTTCTTTTTTTATTAAAAAATCTAAAAGAGAATACTTTGTCTGAAGTTCTTCTAACATTATTTTGCTTGGCTCTGGCTGCTTCTCATTCATGTCATAAATCCAGATTTCGGAAAAATTACAAGTAACGATCCATCGAGCCCTCTCATCAAATATAAGCTTACTGTTATAACGATCAGCCTGTTCAAAAGGAGTCAAGTCTATATCTCCAGAATTACGAATTTTTTTATCTAAAGGAATATTTAAACTCTTCTGCTCAATAATAACTCTTGTCTCAGGGATATAAACATCAATTCGCTTTGTATTACCATCTACAACCACCTTTTTTTCAAAATCAATACGTTCCGTTACATTTTCTACACCAAATACATTAGATAACAGTTCTATCCAATAAGACCGGCCATCTATTAATAAACTGTCTTGCAGCTTCTCTCTGTTCTGAGCCTGTCATTAAAATTTTCCTCCAATAACTTCAATATCAATCTTTACAAAAATTTTAACATAGGCATACGGAAATGGAAAGAAAAAGACTTAGAATATATCAGTATGTTATAATAAATTATAATAATCAATAGAGGGAGGAAATAATATGCAACGATTATATAAAATCAATCCAACCTGTCCAGGCTGCGGTGAAGAACACCTATATTGGAAAATTGAGCTAACCGATGAGGAACAAGCAATTTTAGACAAACATACAGAGGAACACAAAGGAGAATCGCCTATTGTCTCTTTGATGTCTCCTCCAGGTCTTATAATCAAACGAAAATTAAAATGCGGCTTATGTGGGACAGAATTTGAACCCTACTGTGCAATTTACAAAGAAGATGAGGTTGGTTACACTCATCCAGACATGATCCCAGGCTGTCAAATGGGAGAAAAACCAGTATTTTAACATTTTATTTTTTAATACACAAAAAGTTCTAAACATGATACAATACCAAGGCTACCACCCCTAGACAGGTGCAGGAAGGGGGTGTGTCCAATATGCAGCTGATTACATCGTTTATACTCTCTATCGTGGCAAGTATAGTCGCCTACTATATCTGCAAGTGGTTGGATGGAGATGACAAAAGGTAGCCAGCCAAGGGATTAAGCCACCCTGCCAAAAACGGAATAAAAAAGCCCCCAGAATTGCGGATTCTCTGGGGGCTTTTTGTGATTGCCAATATGCGGCTTAATCACATCGTTTGCCTAAAGGCATTATATCATATGCATTTTTCATTTTCAATATGTCTATTTCCAAAAAAAGAATTCGATTCCTTTTAATTTTAAATAGCAAACTTACTAACTTCTTCTGCAGATAAATCCGTAAGCCTTGTGATACCTCCCCGAACGACTGGCGTCGGACGGGGCTTCCCAACTTTTAGAGCCGGGAGTTCCATTATCTACCGATCCAGCATGAACTTAGTACCTCTCTCCGCAGAAAGAAGAACCACATCCATGTCAACGATAGACAGGTGCGGGGGCATCGCCGCCACGGACAGGAACTTTTGCCTTTTCCGTGACACCAGGTCCTTGACAGACTCTGGATCTTATTAACAGCTCCAATCTATAACTCAGGCTGCCACTGGCAGACCGTTGTTCACAAATTCCCGTAGCGTACTTAAGGTACGCAGCGGTGTGGAAGGAAATCCGGTTACTCCCTTCTTCTGATACTCCCTTAAGAAAAACCTGGCACCGATGTTCTGTGCTGCTGACAGGTCGCAGTTATAGATCTTTCCATTCTGAAATGTACACAGACTGTAGTTATATACTTTCTTTCCATGTTCAAAATGGTAGATGCTGTGCCGGTCTACCATCCCGGAGCCATCAAAGGCGTATTTAGAAGTTCCCCATGCACAGACACGGGAGAGCCTCATTCCCAGACGGTGTGCCTGTAATTCTACTCTTTTTTGCACGTCATTCTTTCTCCATAAGTGGATCCTCTCACGGAACTTCTTCCCCCGGATCTTCCCTTTGGAATCCAGATACTCAAATACGATACAGTCCACACTATATAAGACAGCGACTTCTATCAGTTTTCTAGCTGTTTCGATCGACAGGGCACGGTTTGCATTCCGTATCCACCGGTAGACACAATGGCTTTTCTTCCCTGCCTGCTGGTACATACGCTTCCGGTTGATCCTATGATTAAGACGGTCTTCTTCACATGGAAGGTGGATCACACCTTTTGCATGGACAGTACCGTCTGCTTTCATGACGCACCAGGAGGCTGCGGCATTGATCCCCAGGTCTACAGCAAGGATCCGGTAAGCAAGTTTATCTTCATCCTGCACGAGTTCCCGCATCTCTTTGAATGAAAACCGGATCTGGTATCTTCCTCGGACTTTATCTACCACAGGAGAGAGCATCTTCCTTGTCTTGCACAGATGCATCAGATATCCTGCGTCAGAAGCACTGATCTCGAAATAATACCAGTCCCAGGTCTTTCCGTTATATAGTTTTAATCCAATCTGCCCCTCTGCCAGATTGGACATCTTCCGTTCCTGGTCGTAGAAAGTCAGCTCATATCGTGAAGGAAATCCTATCTTAGGTTCCACTCCCCGTACTGCGGGGGACAGAGCTTCCCAGTTTGCATGGTTGGACCGGTACGACTTTACCATCCCGATCGCATCTGCAATCAGGGCTCTTCTCATATATGCTGGCATGTTTGGAAAGCGGATATCAAACTCTGGATATTTTGGAGCTTCTTTCTTACTCCCATGGAGCAGGATATCAAATGCCCGCCTGCGCTCCTGTGCTTTTACATGATCCCATTCTTTTAAGGCAACATCGACACAGAACCGTAACGCTTCAAGACAGATCTCTGCCGTCTGCTGCATTGATCTGTCATCGACTCTGCGTTTTCTGGAGATGTTCAGTTTCTTTGTTTTCCTGTCTGGCACCGCATCCAGCTGGTGTTTGATCTTTACCGTATAACAGGTATGGATCTCCATCTTTTTCGTATCTTTTGCTGCCATGGATTCTCCTTTCCATATATCTCATTTGACATATTGATTCTCTTTATATTATACTATATAATAGTACCAAACACAAGTACGATTTACAATTATATGGAGGGTATTTTTATGAAAGAGTATATCAGGACAAGACATTCCGTTTACCTGCTCACCTACCACATGGTCTTTGTCACAAAATGGAGAAAACCCGTGATCACAGATGAGATTGGGGATTTTATGGTCTCAACAGCAAAACGCTTATGCGATGGCTACGGGGGAGAACTGATCTCTGGAGAGACGGACAAAGACCACATCCATCTTTTAGTGTCCCTGCCGCCGTCTAAGAACATCACTGATATTGTCCGCAGCTTAAAGACACAGCTTTCCAAAGAAGTTCATGCACACCCGGAATACGACCGGATAGTAAAAAAACAGATCTACGGAAATGCCCCGCTGTGGTCGCCTTCGTATTTTGTGGCAACGACTGGCTCTGTTTCCATGGATGTTGTGAAGCAATATATCGAGGGACAACGCACAGATGAACATAAACGCAAATATGAAAAGCGTTCACTCGATTACTGGAATTCCCGGCTCTAAAAAAAGAGACTCCCGAAAAATTCGGGAGTTTTTCTCTTAGTCTCCGACAGCCATACTCTCGGTTTCCCGAACCCCGAGCGACTTCGTCGGTCTGAGGTTTGCCGTATGGATATTTATCATACGACTCTTTTCCTTTTGCATACCACGCTTAATACCCTCTTCGATTTCCTTCGATAAATCCCCCCTTTTCTAAATTATACTAAAGAATCAGATTCCTTCCTACTATTGCGTATCACAGTTTAATAAATCTTCATTCCAATCCTTACTCTCTGGTAAAATATAATCTAAGTCATTATTTCTTACTCTGCAGGCTTCTCCTGCAGCATCATTATCAACAGCTAATATAATCTTATACCCTGCCGGTTGCCTTTTTAATCTGTCTATTGTCTGCTGATTAGCAACACCCCCTAAGCTAACATATATCGCCTTCTGCGACTCTTTTGCTAACGCATGAAGTTGGTACAAGCTAATTGCATCAATCGCCGCCTCGCAGACATACACACACTCCACAGTACCTTCCCATGGTTTAAACCACCAAAACCGATCGGCTTGTCCCTTATATACCCGATGATAAGGTTTACCATATGTATATGTCCCCCGTGCCTCTGCAAAATCTCGTTCTTTATTCACAAAAATAATATTATTTCTCTCTGCAGACTGATAAATAATTTTTTGCCGTATCAGTAAATTTATAATATCCACTGATATCCCACGAGCTTGCAGATAAGCATATAACTGCTTCCAACGCCCCTCTAATGGCTTCGGAAACTCCACCGGCACAACTATATCCTGTTTCTTTTCTATCCTAACAGCAAGCGGAGAACTTTGTCCAACAAGAGCAAAAACTGCATCATCTAAATCATATCCCATGTATCGCACCAGAAAATCAACCGAATTTCCTGTTTCACCCGAAGCAAAATCCTTATATCCAGCATACCCTTTTTTTACAGATATACTATGATTACACTTAGGTCTTAAACTATTACCATCCTTAATGCAATCAGATAAATGATTACACATCAAATAATCATATAAATTAGCTTTTCTGGCAGACTGCATCTGACTTTTTGTAAAATGCTGCATATAATACCCTCCCTATATAATAATCACGCATCAAAAGGCGTGTTAAAACTCTCCGGCAAACGTACAAAACCATCTGGATCAGCATTTTCCATCGACAACTCACTCACATTTTGCGGCATAACTGGTCTAAACAAGTCAAACTGCGGAAAATACTCAAAATTACAAGTATAACTAGATACACCAAAACGATTTTTCAAACAAACTAGCTCCACACGCCGAGGATTGGCCGCTTTGGCTTCTTTAATTTTTTGCCGTTTTTCATTAATCTTAGCGGCAGAGTTAAAAAGTGCGTCATGCAATACTTCTAACTGCAATCCCCAAACTACATCTGCAGTATATTCAATTCCACCCGACTCTTTAAAACTTTCAAAATCTACCTGTGTTAGATAATTCTGCCTGTTAAATGATGATACTACCATCATAACTAATTTATGCTTTGCTTGCAATTTCTTGAGCCGCGATACATGCATATCCACAAGATCTTTTGCCGTCTTGTTACTGCCCTCCGGCGGCTGTATAACCTGCAAATAATCAATCACAACAACAGGTTTTTGCCGCTTCTCCTTAATAAAAATCTCTACATCGTTTTCAATAGATTCCATCGTTGCACTAAATGTATTTTCCACAACATATACGTTATTTGCGTACTCATTATATATCCGCTCAGCAGCCATAACACGCTCATCCACACGCCCTTTACGTATCTGCAAGGATGTCCTAGCTGTTCTGGCATCCACCTGCGCCATAATTCTCGATAAACTCTTAGTTGTAAGCTCCAGACGTGTCTGCTCTAACGAAAAAAATAATACTGGTCGCCCTGCACAAGCAATCTGATCGGCCATCTGATGAATAAATGTAGTCTTACCAAGAGAGCTAACAGCCCCCAAAACATAAAAGCCAGGATACAGATTGGTTATCAAATCTAAATTACGATAACCAGACTTAATACGTCCACCCTTCACAAAATCCTCTAAATCTGCAGATAAGCCATTCACCATATACTCTCTATTACTTATAAATTTAGACTTTTGCTCCATAAATTAATACCTCCCATATAAAAAATGTCTTACGGAGATGGAAAGAAAAAATTATATATGGATTAAGATTATTTCTTAAACCAAGGATATAAGACTTAAAGAATACGATTCCTTTTGTCTTATAAAACCTATAGATTGGATGGAAATTCTTTTTTTATTTCCATCTCCGTAAAATTTATTTTTTAGTTATATTGATATTATAAAAAAGGGGCATTGCTGAAGCAAATGCCCGCTTTTCCGGTATTAAAATACTAGAGTATTAAAGTATTAGGGATGCTGATAGTGCAAAAAAATGAGTGTTTATAAGGGATTTGAGGTTTGAGTGACCCCACTTCTCCGAAAAATTGACCCCACTTCTCCGAAAAATTGACCCCACTTCTCCGAAAAATTGACCCCATTTCTCCGAAATTTTGATTGATAAATTTTTCGGAAAAGTGGGGATAATTTTTAGCTGTGTGGAAATTCAAAGACTAGCTTGTTGAGGTTAGATGTTGTTGGTATATTTTGGGGATTGTTGGGGTCTGGTAGTATAATGTCTGGATATTTTTTTCGTAAATTAGTTTGAGTTTCTAAAAGTTCCCATGCTTTTTTAAAAGCACGTGTTAAAACACGATTTTTATGTTTTGCAGGGGTGTCGTTATAGGTTTTTTTTAATTGTGGAATACGATTGATTATTGTACTGGCTTTTAAATGTGGAGTATTTTTTCCAGATTGTTCAATCGTAGTTACTACGACCATTACGATTTCTACAGCTCGTTTGTTACGTTCTTTTACGATGCTTGATTTAACGAGATAAGAATGTGATACTTCCAATAAGGGTGTACCATCTTTTTTTAACTGTGGGCTACCTTTTCTGTCTTTTCTGATGCTGACATTATAAATTCTTTTTATCAATCTTGTCATATAAGGACTGGCAAATTGAATTGTGTTGGATTCGGCATCATACCCCATCCAAACTAGCAATGGCACAGCAGTACCTATTCCGTTTGGTCTGTCAGGATCTTTAATAACTCCGTATATTGTTTGGAAAGAAGATGTTTTTTCAATAATCGAAGTAATGTCCTTTTTGCTTAGATTTCTCTTTTTACCTAGTATAGCTGCCAGATCAGGGACATAGACAGTTACAATTTCGTTTACTACTCCTAATTTTTTTGTATTTTGTTCAAAGTCAGAGAGAATGATTGAATAAAACATTCTAAGTAATGGTAAGTCAATTGCTTCTATTGGTACGTCTTTGTCTTTGTTGATTTCTCTCAAGGTTGCCTCAGATGCTGGGAAGCCCTGAAAAAATAGATTTTCACCATCATATTGTAATCCATCGGTTGTTGCCAGAGGCTGAAGATAGGCCCCACCGTTTTGTTGTAGGCTTAAACTGTCTTTGTATTTGTCGTTTGTAATAATAGCAAGATTAGATGGTAAATTATCTGTTGTGTTATCCGCTTTTGATTTAGTTCGATAACTTTTTTTCTTTTTTTCACCATCTGGCTCAGACATTGTAATTTTTCCGAGTATATATTCAGGATATGTATCGGTTGCTTGTTGTGCTCCAATATGTGGGGTTGTATTTAATATGGCTGCATATGTTTCCAAGGAACCAATTTCTTCGCGTGTGAGGTTTTCGTTATTGTTTTTTCGTGTCATGAGATTCACAAAGCCCTTTCTCACGTCCTCTGCGATAAGCACATGGACAGTGTTATTTTGTTTGAAGTAATACCACCAGTGGCCCTCTCCTGTGTCATTATCGCTACGAAGCCAGTAGGGGGGATTAAAATTGGTGAAATCGAGTATTACGTTTATATAGTTAGCAATAGTGGAAGTTGTGCGTGGGTCCTTGACAGGTATTTCCAGTATGTCAGATTCCCCTATTTTTCCTTCGAAATTTTTTCCCATTGTTACCCTTCCTTACTGTAGTATGTTAGATTGTGTATTTTTTTAGAAGAAAATTATCTTGCTTCGGACATTCGTTTAAATTCTTTGTATTTTTCGAGGTTTTGTTCTAAATCACGTTTGATTAAATCGTTGATATATGCGGTTTTATTACCCTTGAAGAAGAGGCTGGCGCCTATTTCCATTTCTTCATATAATTCAACTGGGATTGATAGGGTTATTTTTTTTCTATCTCCTTTAGATGGTCTGCCAGCTTTTTTAGGAGTGGCAGGTGTAGCTATAGGCTTTTCTTGATTTAGTACAGTTGCATTTATTTCTTTTGCAAAATTAATTTTGCTACCTTTTTTGGTTGTTGTTGCCGCCATTTATTAGTCCTCCTTTAATTCGTCTAAAATTTCATCAATTAATTTATTATAGTCTATTGCAGTTGTGCAGGTAGGGGCATAATCATAAATAGATTGTCTCATTGTTTGCGCTTCTTGGCATTTAACACTTTCTCGAATTTTTGTTTTAAAAACTTTCGTTTGCATTGACTTCGCGTAATCTGGCAATAGATTATCTTCAATGTCTTTTGTAAGGTTTTGCCTGCCTTTGTATTTGATAATTAATAATCCAAGTATAGATAAGTCCTCATTATCTTCCTGGTATTCTTTGATGGTTTCATAAAAATCAGTAATGCCTTCTATGCCAAAAGAATCGCAAGTGACAGGTGTAATGATTCGTTGGCAAGCCATTAAGACGTTGCCAAGTAAGATACCAACATGAGCTGGTGTATCGAATAATATATAATCATAGTTGTTATCTACTTCTTTGAGGGCTTTTTTAATATATTTGTACATAGTTGGACTTGGTCTAACCTGTGTGTCTGAGTTTTCCAAACTTTTATCAGAAGCAATAATGTCTCCATAATTTGTATGTTGGACGCAATCAGATGCTTTATATCCGGAAAAAATAATGTCATACAAGGTTGCCACGCCATCTATTTTGGCTCGATAAACTTTGGTTGTGTTACATTGCGGATCAGTATCAACCATCAAAACTTTATATCCTCTGTTTTGTAGGCCAGCTGCTAAAGCTAGAGCTGTTGAACTTTTCCCAATGCCACCTTTTCTATTTGCTATACCTATTTTTATCGCCATAATTTTCCTCTTTTCCTTTTGCTATACCTGTTTTACTACTTAAATATATGATACATCTAAAATACTTATTTGTCAATATTAAATGTAATTTTATCTATATTAAATATATTTTAATATGGATAAAATTACATTTAAGATGTTTTAAATATATTAGGTGTAATATGCGTTTTATATATTTAAGATTTTTAAATTA
>ERZ827469.2106-NODE-2106-length-15843-cov-3.048645_pt1 | contig 15843 bp, 10 predicted proteins | sample MGYA00519917_ERZ827469 | MGnify/ENA primary metagenome ERZ827469 (study PRJEB31778, sample SAMEA3449314) | human gut metagenome | biome: human gut; feature: human-associated habitat; material: faeces | place: United Kingdom | collected 2010/2012 ... | reverse complement strand
TAATAATCACTTCTGTGTTTGATCGCTGTTACGATCTCATTATAGCGATTTCCTAAATCATCTGATTTAACTAACTGAATTATAAATTGACTTAGATGACGTTTGCATCGTGTTTTAATAAATTGTATCTTCTCATCGACTGTAAAGTGGGAGCGTTTTTGCCATAATCCATTCTTTTCGACCACTTGAATTAATGACTCAACTTCCTTGTCAGTCAACTCATTAAGATCTATTTCAAAAGGATCATCAAGCATTATGTCACGCAAAAATAGATGTGCTGTTTCATGGGCAGGAGTCCTTTCTGACAATACTAATGAAATGTGATTATGCTTATAACGTCCAATTTTTTTCAGCAGATTGACTGTATCTGCATAATTTTCAATAATTATAACAGTTGGATCATCTGTTTGATTACAAATGTAATCTAATTCATCAATTGCAGATAGTGCGTCTCTTTCAAGATAAAATACTTTTTTACCTTTCTCTAATAAACATATAGATAATGCTTTCAAAAATAGCGTTTTACCATTTCCTAAATCAGAGAGGACAACTATAAAAGGACATCCTGATTGTATTTTTTGTAGAACTACCTCTAATTTATCTCGGAAAACAAAATAAGGAAATGAATCTGCATTTTTTATTGAATATGCAAGCAAATTTTCATCGACATTTCCTTTGACTAACAAATCAATAAAGCTAATGCGTTTACGTTCAGGCTTTTGATTAGTTATTCGAGGAGTAACAAAATGATGAAATGTATATGGTATATCCACATTTATAATAGGTACATTCTGCAATTCTCTCACGAATCCTTCTGTCCCCAATTTAAGAGGTGTACCTAAATCTTCTAATTGCATCAAATCAATATCATTTTCATCGGGGCCAACGATAAAAAATGTCTTTTCTTTGATATTTTTTGTTCGATCCAATAAATGAATAAGGTCAGTATCAGATTGAAGAGAACAACCTACAAAAAATATTGCATCACATAACAATAAATCATCTTCAAATATCTCCCACCAACCTGTATTTTTGATGTAATCTTTATTATAACTCTTATATGTCAATTTGAAAGAATTATCAATTGTTGCTCTTGATAATTGACTAATTACTCCATTTAAATGAACACAAACTGATGAAGTGCGGTATTGTTCACTCTCGTCGGAAAGAGTGACTGATGACAATAGTTTATTGTTTTCGAGGTAAGCTCGTTCTAAAATTTCATCATAGTTTAGCGTATAACATCGTCGCCAAGGAAAATTTCCGAGTTCTTTTTGAGTCGGAGAAATTTCCTTGATTATAAATTCCCGTTGGAGAAAGGCTATGATTTTATCTTCTCCATACTGTCGAATATACCATTGTGACGCTCGACGTAAATCGTCATCTTGATTTTCTTTAGGAACATCACATTCGTTGTATAGTTCATGTGCAATATATTTTGCAATACGAAATGCAGATTTATCTTGCTTGTAATTTTTTGCACCAAGAGAAAATCCTGCACCTGTAAGTAATAAACATTTACCATATTGAATTTTTTGTATGGCTTCTTCAAATTTCATGGCAATATTAAATTTATGCATAAAAATACATTAATTCAATGTAATATCAAAATTATACTTGCCATTTCCCGCCATCTCGCGCCTCTTCCCGCCAGAAGGGGCGCATTTGGTGTTATGAACTGGAAAAAGGTCTTATCTTTCCGCCGGATTTTCACCATTCAATTTACTCATTTAATTATCTGCATTATGGCAAGAGAACAGGAAAAGCTATCGAAGGACGTGCTGGCCGTCCTCGACAAAAAGACGAACGATCTGCGTCTGGTCAGCGAGATGAACGAGCAGACGGGAGAGTTCAACACCGTGAGCACGGCTCCGGGTGACCGGCGTAGAGCCCTTTCATTCGACAGCCGAACGGTTTTAGGAACCTTTTTCGAGAACCTTCGCAACCAATACGGACGCCCGTCCGACCTGGGCTGAAGTTTCTTTCGGATCGGAATCGAAAAACTCGACCGTATCCTCGATTCCATCATCCAAGTCCGCGAAGGCAAGGATCAGGACGGCTCCCTGGCCAAAGAGGTCTCCGACTACGAACTCAACAACGAGGGGCGTATCGCCAAGTTCGCCGACCGCTATAAGTTCGAGGAACGGGAACTTCCGTGGGATCAGATTCAGGCGTTGGGCCTGAACAAAGAAATCCTGCTGGAGAATCAAAGCATGGGCGACATCCTCAAGGGACGTATCCCCAACAAACTGGTGCCGCTCAAACATAAGATGGACGGCCGCTGGGTCGATCTGGGACTCGGCACGATTTCGCCGATCCGCGACGATGCGGGCAATGTCCAACTCCGTATCTTCACACGTCTGGACGAGCCGCAGTACAAAATATCGCCGTATAAGGAGCTTTTCACAGACAAGGAGATCGAGCGTCTTGAAACCGACGGGCATCTGGGTTCCACCAAGAAAATGAAAGATTTTACCTCGGGCCGCGAGTGCGAGTGTTATGTCAGCGTCCATGAGGCGACGAACCGCCTGACGACGCTTCCGGTCGATGCGCTGACGCTCCCCACCCGAATCTACGGCAAAGAGATCGGCGACGACATCGAGGCGCTGCGCTCCGGCAAGGAGATCTTCGTCGAAGACATCCACCTCAAGGACGGTCGGGTCATCTCGGGCCATGCACGCGTGGACGCCAACCGCGGAGACGTGGTGTTCCGCAACGACAATAATCCGCATCTGCGCATCCACGATACGGTTTTCGGAGTCAAGATAAGTGCAGACATCCAAGCGAAGCTGGCCAACCACGAGGTCGTCTTCATCCCCGGCATGAAAGTCAGCGGCAAGACGATCAGCACCGACCTTCGTTACAGCGACACGGGCCGGCCTCTGTTCGGCAACAACGCCCGCAATTACCGTTCGCGTCTGGGCGAGGAGAACCCGCGTCCGCGCCAGCGCGTCCGCCGGCGTCTTCCGTCGCTTCCCGGCGCACAACCCAAAGGCATGAAAATCGGTTAGCCATTATGAAACGACACGTAGAAGAGAAAGAGTTGCCGTACTTCGCGGCAACTCTTACCGCTTATTTGCGCGAAAGCCATCCCGAACTGCTCCCCGACAAACACTTCATCGCCGAGCGGAGCGACCATGCGGCGCAGACCTATGAACGTGCCGTTCGCAACGGCAACAGCGTCTACGAGGCTCTGGAACTCTCGAACGCCGTTCTGTACCAAGACCTGCGTTTTTCGAAATACGATGCGATCTTCGAGGTCGTGTCAGAATGGTTCCCGGAGGTCGCAGCCCGGCAGCGCACCGCTTTCTGCCTGAAACTGCTTCCCGTCTGCGAAGAGGCATTCGAGATGTACGACCTGACCGACGACTTCGAGAGCAGCCCGTCCTATAAAAATCTTCTATTGGAACTTACCGGACTCATCCAAACTCACATCGAACTGCATGGCATACAATAAAAGGAAACATCTGGAGGCGAACATCGCCGCCCTGCGTATCGCTTTCGCTCCATCGACGGTACTTACCCCGCAGCAGCGAGATGCCCTGGCTGCGTACAGCGGCTTCGGAGCGTTGAAATGCGTCTTACAGCCGGCCGCTGCGGACGACGACCTCGCGCAGTGAAAGACCGACCGGGAACTCTTCCCACAGGTGAGGGAACTGCACGAACTGCTGCGCCATTATGCCGGCAGCGAACAGCGGTATAAAGACTTCGTGCAGAGCATGCGCAATTCTACGCTGACGGCATTCTACACACCGCCGGCCATCGTGCGTACGCTCGCCGAGACGCTCCGGAATGCAGGAGTCGTTCCCCGCAGGCTGCTCGATCCCAGCGCCGGGGCCGGGATTTTCCCTTCGTCGTTCCGGGAGACCGCCGACGGCGAAGTCGAAATCCTCTCTTTCGAGAAAGACCTGCTGACCGGACAAGTGCTCTCTGCACTGGCCCGGGAACGAGAGCAGGTCGTCATCGACGGTTTCCAGACCATCGAAACGGCCTATGACGATTATTTCGACGTAGTAACGTCCAATATTCCCTTCGGTGATACCCGGATTTTCGACGCTGCCTTTCGGAAGAGCGACGACCCGGTTCGAGGACAAGCGCTCAAGGCCGTTCACAACTATTTCTTCATCAAGGGACTGGATACGCTCCGCGAGGGCGGCATTCTGGCGTTCGTCACCTCGGCGGGCGTCATGGACGCTCCCGGCAACGAACCCGTCCGCCGCTATCTGATGGAGCATGCGCGGCTGGTTTCGGCCGTGCGGCTGCCGAACAACCTCTTTACGGAGTATGCCGGCACGGAAGTGGCCAGTGATCTTGTCGTCCTACAGAAACAGAGCGAAAAGCGGAAACTTACCCCCGACGAGCAACGCTTCGTCAATTCGTCCGAGATCGGCAACGGAATTTACCTGAACGACTACCACCGGGATTTCAAGCACGCGATCCATACGACGTTTTCGCATGAAAAAGGTCTCTATGGACAATCCGCTCTCGTACTGCACTACGACGGAGGCCCGGAACGGATCGCAGAGCGGCTGCGCGGAATCCTCGCAAATGATTTCACAGCCCGCCTCGACACCGAACGATATACGCAATATCTTCGTCCGCTCCATATTCCGCAGGCGCAAACCGTGCCGCCGATCGCCCGGAGGCAAAATCGGGTCGCGGCTCCGCAGCCCATGCTGACACCGGAGCAGGCATCCGTTGCACCGACTCCGGAAGTACCGGCTCCGGCCGCATCGCTTTTCGGCAGCGCTGCCGCCGTTCCGATCGCCCGCCGTCCGCTGGGACAGCGGCGGGCCGGGCGCAGAACGGATACGACCGGCATGTCCGATCTCTTCACGCAGGGAAATCTGTTCGCACAACCGGCGGAGGCCGCGGAGGCCACGGATGCCCCGGCAGCAATCGCTGCGCTGGTTTCGGAGAATAAAGATCCGCGGCCCTTTACCGGCACGATGCTTCCGCACTACAAAGAGCGGTCGTTGGTTCTGTTCGAAGGGCAAGTCGGGCGTCTGGGCGGCCTGACACGACAGGGCTGCACGTTCCATCCCGAAGAGCTGGGAACCTTGTCCCGATACCGGGCCGAACGCTATATCCCGTTGCGGGATACCTACCAGCTGCTCTACCGGCTCGAAATGCAGAACGAGATCGAATACAAGGGGCTACGGCGCAAACTCAACGGATGTTACGAGAACTTCACGGCTCTGTTGGGCGATCTGAACAAGAAGGAGAATGTCGCCTTCATCCTGAACGATCCCGGCGGGCGGGAGGTGCTGGGGCTCGAACGCTTCGTCGAAGGCCGAAAACAGCTCTCCGACATCTTCCGACGCCCCGTATCGTTCGATCCTTACGAGCTCAAGCACGTCGATACGGCGGCCGAAGCGCTGGCCGCCTCGCTCAACAAGTTCGGACGGGTGGAGTTTCCCTATATGGAGTCGCTCGCATCGCGTTCCCGGCAAGAGCTGATCGACGAGCTGGGCGATCGCATTTTCTACAATCCGATGGTCAAGGGGTATGAAATCCGCGAACGGCTCGCGGCAGGGAATGTCGTCGCCAAAGCCGAATGGATCGAAGATTACCTCAAAGAGAATCCCGACGACGATGCCTGTCGCCGCACGCTCGCGCTGCTTCGTGAGGCCGCACCCAAACGCATCGAGTTCGAGGAGCTGGATTTCAACCTCGGCGAGCGATGGATACCGACCGATATTTACGAAGGCTTCTGCGAGCATTTCTTTCAGGTGCCCGTATCGGTAAGCTATTCGGCGAAGATGGATGCCTTCGGCATCGAGAACCACGGGTACAGCCCTCTGATCTCCCAGAAATACGTCGTCAAAGGAGACTTCGAGGTCTACGACGGTATGGATCTGCTGCATCATGCCATGCTCAACACGCTGCCCAACATCAACAAGGACGGCGGCAAGGACGAACACGGCAAGACCATCCGGATGCCCGACTTCGAGGCCCGGCAGAAGGCCGACACGCTCATCACCGAAATCCGGCAGGCGTTCGTCGAATGGCTGCATGCGCAGCCCGACGATTTCAAGAAACGGCTGACCGATCTCTACAACCGCAAATTCAATTGTTATGTCCGTCCACGCTACGACGGCAGCCACCAGCAGTTTCCGGGGCTCGACCTGCGGGGGCTGGGCATCGAAGACCTGTATCCCAGCCAAAAGGATGCGATCTGGATGATCAAGCAGAACGGCGGCGGCATCTGCGACCACGAGGTCGGTACGGGCAAGACGCTCATCATGTGCGTCGCAGCGTATGAGATGCACCGTCTGGGACTGGCCCGCAAGCCGATGATCATCGGTATCAAAGCCAACATCCACGAGATCGCCCGAACCTTCCGCACGGCCTATCCCAATGCCCGTCTGCTCTATCCAGGCAAGGAGGATTTCACGCCGGAAAACCGCCTGCGGATCTTCAGCGACATCAAGAACAACAACTGGGACTGCATCATCCTTACGCACGAACAGTTCGGCAAGATACCCCAGTCGGCCGAGGTGCAGCAGCAGATTCTCCGGCAGGAGATGGATGACATAGATGAAAATCTGGCGTCCTACGAAAAGCAGGGCGGACATGTGGACGGCTGGATTCTGCGCGGTCTGGAAAAACGCAAGGAGAATCTGGATGCCAAGCTCCACGAGTTACAGGAGACAATCGACGCGCAAAAGGACGATACGGTGGATTTTCAGCAGATGGGAATAGACCATCTGTTCGTCAATGAATCGCACAACTTCAAGAATCTGATGTTCAACACCCGCCACAGCCGTGTGTCGGGACTGGGAAATACCGACGGCAGTAAGAAAGCCACGAACCTGCTGTACGCCATCCGCACTATTCAGCAACGCACGGGGCGCGATCTCGGCGCGACGTTCCTTTCGGGAACGACCATCGCCAACTCCCTGACGGAGCTGTATCTGTTGTTCAAGTATCTGCGTCCCAAAGAGCTGGAGCGGCAGGACATTCCCTGCTTCGATGCGTGGGCCGCGGTATTCGCGCAGAAAACATCGGAGTTCGAGTTTTCGGTGACCAACGAAGTGATCTCCAAAGAGCGTTTCCGCTATTTCATCAAGGTTCCGGAGCTGGCCATGTTCTACAACGAGATTACCGACTACCGCACGGCCGCAGACGTGGGAATCGACCGTCCCGAGCTGGACGAGGAGTTATGCCAGATACCTATGACCGACGATCAGCAGGCGTTTTTGGACAAGCTGGTGCTCTTCGCCAAGACGGGAGATCCCGAACATATCGGACGCACCGACCTGAGCGACGGGGAGGTCAAAGCCCTGATGCTGTTGGTGACGATGTACTCCAACAAGCTCTCGCTCGACATGCGGCTGATAAGTCCCGCGTATGCGGATTCGCCGGGCAACAAGGCCAGCCGCAGTGCCGCCAACATCGCAGAATACTATCGACGATACGAAGATCAGAAAGGCACGCAGATGGTCTTTTGCGATCTCTCGACCTATAAACCCGGCATTTGGAACGTATATTCGGAGATCAAACGCAAACTGGTCGAAGACCACGGTATTCCGGCGCAGGAGATCCGCTTCGTACAGGAAGCCGTGAGCGACAAGGTGCGGCAGGCGATGTTCGACGCCATGAACGAAGGGAAAATCCGGGTGCTCTTCGGCTCGACGCAGAAACTCGGAACGGGAGTCAATGCCCAGAAACGAATCGTCTGCATGCACCACCTCGACATTCCGTGGCGGCCGATGGATCTGGAACAGCGCAACGGCCGCGGCGCACGGAAAGGCAACATAGTCGCCAAGGAGTATGCCGGCAATAAAGTCAAAGCCTATGTCTATGCCGTTCTGCGCACGCTCGATGCCTACAAATTGAATCTGTTGCACAACAAACAGCAGTTCATCGACCAGCTCAAGCGCAACCGGTTAGGTGCGCGGCGGCTGGACGAGGGGGCCATCAGCGAGGATTCGGGGATGAACTTCGCGGAGTGGATGGCCGTGGTGTCGGGAAATACCGACCTGCTGCAAAAGGCCAAGCTCGAAGGCAGGATCGCGGCGCTGGAGAGCGAGCAGACGATCTTCATGCGTACCCGACATGAGGCGCAGAGCCAACTGCATCGTTACACGGCGGAGATCGGACGACGGGATGCGATGCTCGAACGTCTGAAACGCGACTGGAACTATATCAACGAGGTGGCGCCGCCGGACGCCAAAGGCAAGCGGGCCAATCCCCTGCGGATCGACGGCGTGGAATCCGCGGATATTGTCGCCCATGGCAAGCGCCTCGTGGAGATCGACCGCACGGTAAATACCGGCGACGATTACCAGAAAATCGGCACGCTGTTCGATTTCCGCATTCTCGTCCGCACCGAGCGGATGCAGAAAGACGGGCTGGCGCTTACAGTCAATAAATTCATGGTCGAAGGGTTGGACGGCATCAAGTACACGTTCAACAACGGGCATCTGGCTGCGGAACCGAAAACCGCGGCGACGAACTTTATCCGGGCGCTCGACACGATACCGTCACTAATGGCGACCTACGAGAAAGAGAAAAAGCAATTCACCCGCGACATTCCGACCTTCGAGCAACAGATCGCAGCCGTATGGCCCAAAGAGGAGGAGCTGAAGCGGCTCAAGGCCGAGGCAGAGTCGCTGACTCGGAAGATTCAGCTCGACATCGCACAGAAGCAGCAGGAGATGCAGGCGAAAACAGCAGATAACGGCAGTGAGCCGAAGATCGAAAACGCGGAGGTGGTGGACGAGGTCGTCAGACCGTCGAAGACAGAGCCGCTTTCTGCGGCATCCGGGAGCCAAGAAGAACCGCCGGAAGAACGGGAGCACGTCGTGTCTCCGCCCGAATCGGACTTTATCCGCAATCATATTCTTCTCGTGCGGCCCGCGACGAACGTGAAGGCCAAAGGGCCGAAGTTATAAAAAAACGAGGCTGTCTAAAATTTGTTAGGCAGCCTCGTTGAATTTGAGTGGTTATTCCCGATCAATCGTAATCGCCGTATCCGGCACTGCTTGTTCCATTGTCTGATAGAAAATACGCTTACTCTCCTGCATGTCTTTCAGATTGATGAAATCCAGTACATTGTAATATTGTTTGCCATCCTGATCCTCGACGGGACAGAGTTTTCCGCGACGTTTGTATTTCTCGACGAAATCCGGATCGAGTCGGATGAGCTGGCAGACTTCCTCCTGCGTCATCGAAAGAGAAATACGACGCTCCCGGCAGACATGTTGCAATACGAGGAGCATGTTTGAGGCTTTCATGTGGCTGCGAACGAGCAGAGCGAATTTGCTTCGCTCAATAAGAATCATCTTTTTCATGACTTCTTTACTTTATTAGTTGATGTGGTATTGGGTTCATTCCGGAGGGCTTCGAGAACGCGCGATCTGCTGTAATAGATTTTGCCGCCGTGCTTGACATAAGGGATCGTGCCGTCGCTCCGACGACGGGAGAGGGTACGGTCGGACATCCGGGTAAGCATGCGGACTGCCGGAGTGTCGATCAGGTCATCGGGTAAAGGTCGAGAATTGTTTTGGATGAGTAGTTCGAGACGATTGAATCGCCGCAATACCAGACGTAACAAACGCAGAATCGGATTACCTTTCAATGGCTTCATTACAATGATCGTTGGTTAGACGATGCAATGATAGGAAACATCCCGATAGCAATAATTTAGTTAAAACAGGCAACTAAATAATCAACCCGTTCGTAGCACAAAAAAGCATATCCAAGTTGGATATGCTTAAATAGTACTTAATGTTTTTCTATTCGTTAATTTGCTTATGTATAATATTTTAACTATCTTTGTCGTGAGTTCTTAGATTTATTGTATAAGGGTGCAACAGAATGTAAGACTTCCGTCACCAATTCGTAACCCTTCCTCTTTTCAATAAAAATACCGTCCTGATTTACAGAACGGTATCTCAAAAACAGTCAGCCCCGACGGGGGGAGGTTTTTTGTCGTATCGGGCGATATGACAACAAGTTATGGGGCTCCTGCGCCCTTCCCGGCGGATCGGCACACATACGCGAGGACGGGAAATAGTGAAACAGCGGGCGTTTATGATGAAATTGCCCGGGTTCGTTGAATTTATTTTCATTTGCGGCTGCGCAAACCTACTTTTGTTATGTCACTTTAAACTTTTGCATATCATGGGAATTGAATTAGCCAAACGAGGGGGGGGGAAATACTCCGTCCCTACCATCGAAGTAATCGAGATCACGACTGAAAAGGGATTTGCCACATCACCGGTAGGCGGGAGTGTTCTTCCGATGTCCTATGACGACAGTTACATGGACGAATCCGACGAAGCCTAACACCTCAGCGCCATGAAAAAATCCCTCAAACTCCTCTTCTGTGCAACGGCCCTCGCATCGCTGGCCGGCTGCAACAAGTTCGACGAAGCGGACACCGCCCCGGACTCCGGCAACGGTTCGCTTATTAAAGTCTATGCCAAGGTCGCCGAGAACGACGGCACCCGCGCCAACCTCCATGTCGGCGAAAGTGCCTTCACGGCCGAATGGGAAGCCGGCGACGCCCTGGGCATCCTGCCTGTCAAAACCGGCGGCACGGCACCGGCCACGGCTGCCAAATTCGACTACAACGCCACCTCGGCCGCATTCGAAGGTTCGCTCAACGATTTCGCAGCGGGCGGCGGCAATTACTATGCCTTCTTCCCCCACGCGAAGGTCACCGGCACCACGGCCAACCTCCCGTTCGGGAACCTGCGTACGCAGACGGGCAACGATTTCAACAGCGCCTACGACGCGCTGGTCGCCACCCCCAGGGCCTACACCGCTGACGACGAGGCGGGCAAGGCCGACGGCAAAGACGTCACCTTCACGCTGCACCGCCTTACGTCGATCCTCAATTTCTCCATCGCCACGCCGGCCGACAAGGTGAAATACCTGCTGCTGACCGCCGGCGGGGAAACCCAGAAGCTTTCGGCTTCGAGCCTCGATTTCGGCCTCGAAAACGGGGGTGCCGAGACAGTTGCCAGCCTCAGCACAACCGACCAGTCGAACGTCATCGCACTGCAATACACGCCCGATGGGGCGAGCGCCGACAAGGTCGAAGCCTTCTTCAACGTCCCGGCCGACCTCTACCCCACGCTGACGCTCGACGTAATCGGCTCCGACAACCAGATGGCTACGGTCACGGTCAACCGCACCGAAGCCTTCAAAGCCGGAACGCTCTATACGAAAGCGGTCTCCGACCTGCAGTTCGCCCCCATCGACGCCCCGTCGCTCGTATGGCTGGGGGAAGATATGGATGCAGTACATGATATTACAAAATGCGGAACAGATTATCAGGCAAATATTAAAATTAATGCCCCGGGCGGAATTGCCAATCTTGTAGTTAATGTTTCTTCCGAAATACTCAATTCTCTCAGCATTAGCCAACTCAATCTTTTCACTGATAAAGTACCAGAAAATTTACCCGTATCATACGAAGATGACCTCGGATTAAGTTGCTGCAGCCAAATACAGTATAAAAAATCCATTGATTTCAATATCACACTGCTGATTCCATTAATTGAATCCATTGGAGCTCCTGCCGGCAGCATGCATGTTTTCGAGGTAGTTGTAACAGACCTCGCAGGACAAACTACAACCCAAGAACTGAAATTCCAAATGCCAACAAAAGTCTCGCTCGAAAAAACAGACCTTTGGGCTAACACAGCATCTCTGACTATCAACAACATAGATAAAAATGCGCAATCCGTATCTTTACAATACAGGATTAAAGGTGAAACGGAATGGAATACAGCAGAAGTTGTTTCCAATAGTGACGGGAACTATACCGCTACAATCAAACCGACATGGACATCTGGTGAAAATGAAGCAGGGCTCACAATCTACACTGCAAATAACAAAACAGGCCTCTTTGCAAAAAAACAATATGAATATCAGTTGTTGGTAGACGGTATTGTCCTTGAACAAAATATATTCACTCCTGCAAATAATGAAGGTGATCCTATTTTTTCGGGATTCTCGTCAAGTTCAAGTTGCTTCACAACCTCAAACACATCCTCGACCTCTTGGGGGAGCGGGAATAATACATTTGCTTCGAGTCTTTGCACCTATGACGAAAGTACATCTGCAGCATACATGCAGGCAAAAAATCCAGGCATTGGCTCCATCCAGTTAGCACCGGGAAATTTATTCACAGGAACTTTTAAATTCAACGGAATATTCCAACAAACAGGAACAGTTAGCTTTGGACAGAAATTCACTTACACAGCACGACCTACCGCTCTCAAACTTTACTACAAAGCAGAGATCGGAACTGTAACCGCAGCCGGCACAAGCACTTATATTAATGTCGATGAGCAAGATCAAGCAAGTATTGTCGTATGCATTACCGACTGGAGCAACCGCCATGCAACGACTGCGGGAAAAGGAACCCCTTCCGGTGTATGGAATCCGGCGACCAAAGTGGGACTGAGTGCGGAGGAGAAAATCATCGCCTACGGTGTGGTATATCCGAGTCAAACTGTTAAGGATATGACGGAATTAATCATTCCATTAAATTATTATGACAATTCAAGTGGGGCACCGACTGGAAACTATACTATCGTTATTTCATGTGCAACCAGCCGATATGGAGATTACTTGAATGGATGTGCAGGTAATAGCCTATACGTCAAAGATTTCGAATGGGTATACTAACCCGCCGGAATATCCGGAAGGCCAAAGGCCTTTATCCCCGACCTCCCTGCGATTGCAGGGAGGTTTTTTCTTGCGGGGAGGGACTGCCACGGCAGGCCGTCGCGCAACCGACGGACAAGCGACACAGCCGGCCATCGGGTGCATCGAGTGTTGTGAAAGGCGAAAACGAGATACGGGCATGCTCGCCGGACAGGGTGTTCGTGATGAAAAACCGCACGTTCGTTGAATTTATTTCCAAGATACGCGCCGCATGGCTATTTTTGCACATTGCCAATAAAAAACTCGTACCCATGCGCATAAAATCCCGGACATCCGGCCTCATGCAAACGCCTCGGGAGATTTCACATACCGGTAATCCGACCGGCGGTGCTGGGGCACATTCCGCCGTCCTCCCGGCAGCGCACGAAGCAACCGACAATCCCGACAACATCTTTTACCGAACGATCCGGACTGCTATGAAAAAACAACTTATATATCTATTGGCATCGGCGTGCCTGCTGGCCGCCGGCTGCTCCACGGAAAACAAGACGGACGGACGGACGAGCGGGGTACGGCACCCTGGCCATCAATTGCACGGCCGACACGTCGATCGACACGGCTTCGGCCGAGGCTTCAGGCACGCCCGAAGCGCCCGCAGCCGGGGCTTTCTCGCTCACGGTAACGGGCGAAACGGGCACGCAGAAATGGGATACGCTCACCGAGTTCGAGCAGAGCCAAACCGTCTTCCGGATGGGCGCCTACACCGTCGCGATCGCCCACGGCGACCCCGATGCGGAAGGAGCCGGCAAACCTTACTATTATGCCGAACAAAAGATCGAAGTGCTGCCCCGGCGCACGGTAAATGCAGACCTGACCGCCACGGTGGCCAATTCGCAGGTGGTAATCCGCGCCACGGAGCAGTTCCTCGCCTATTTCCACGACGCCAGGTTCACCGTGACGACGGCCTCGGGCAATGAATTCGCCTTCACGCCCGGCAGCGACCCTGCCGACGAACCGGTGTTCGTCAAGGGCGGCACGCGGCTCACGGTGACCGGCACGGCACGCCGCCAGAGCCCGACGGGCACGGGGGAAGGCCCCGAAGTGACTTTCTCCGCCCAGACGCTCGACGCCACGACGCCGCGCACCTGCCACATCATCACCTACGATGCAAAAAACGCGGGCAGCGCCACGCTGACCATCACACTCGGCGACAGTTACACTGATACCCGGACGCTCGACTGCGAGGTCAACGAGGGAGCCATCGACGATACCGAAAAGAAATAAAAACAGGGAAAGATATGAAAACATTTACCAAATTTCTCACGATGTTAGCGGTTGCGGCACTCTTCGCAACCGGCTGTGTAAACGAAGAGCCCCCGTACAAGGAGGATCCGAACCCCGAGCCCGCCGGGATGACCGGCTATCTGTCGATCGGCAACCTCTCGATGACGGTCGTCTACGACGAAACCGAAATCCGTCCCGACGACACGTCGGATGAGACGCAGGCCGCACGCACCGCATCCGGGACGCGCGCCACGGCTCCCGACGTGGACAGCTTTATCGTGGAGATCCTCGACGCCGACAACGCGCAGGTACTCGAAATGACCTATGCCGAGCTCAAGGAGCAGCTCAAGACGCCGATGGAACTGAAGGTGGGCGTCTACCGCATGGAAGTCCGTTCGGAAGACACGATGCCCGGCGCGGACTGGGAACACCCCGTCTACGGTGCGACGAGCGACTTTACGATCACCAAGGCACAGACGACCTCGCCCGAAGAGGTGGTCCGCACCCTGCAGAACATCAAGGTCTCGGTGGAATATTCGCCCGAGCTGGCCGACATGCTTGCCGACACCAGCAAGGCCACCGTATCGCTGGGCGATACCAGCCTGGATTTCTCCAAAACCGAGACCCCGGCGGCCTATTTCAAACCGCTGGCCCTGGAAAACACCCTGAACTTCGCATTCGACGGCACCTTCGCCGACACCGGTGTCCCCGCTAAATTCAGCAAGCAGATCACCGGGGTCAAGGCCGGGCAGTGGCGCAAGGTTTCGGTCGTAATCGGCTACGCCGACAAGGGCAACATCCTCTTCTCGGTCAAAGTCGACAACAGCATCCTCCAGGACAACAAGTTCGTCGTCGACGGTACGGAAAACCTCGGGGAAGAGCTCCTCGAAGACCCCAACGCCCCGGCGCTCACCTGGCCCGGGCACGACATGACGCAGCCCTTCACGCTGACCGACGCCATGTTCGACGCGGAAGGGAACTGCATCGAACCGTTCGCATTCGACCTCTCCTCGCCCAACGGCATCGAATCGCTGCAAGTGACCGTCGGCTCCACCAACAGCCAGTTCCTGGCGTCGATGTCCGCCATCCAGTTGCCCCAAACATTCGACCTCTGCGCCCTCGACGCATCTTCGGCGGCAGGGATTATCCTCAAGGGCTTCGGCTACCCCGTAGGCAGCGAGCTCAAAGGACAGACGGCCAAGAGTTTCAACATCGCAGGGCAGATCAGGGCGCTCTATGAATTCGACGGTACGCACACCTTCGCCTTCACGATGACCGATGCAAAAGGCGTCTCGTCCGAAGCCGTACTGACGCTCGTAGTCGATAAAAGCTCGGGGCAGACGGGCCCCCGGATCACGTGGCGCGGCTACGACATCGACCAGCAATACGAAGTGCAGAAGGACATGGTGATCGACATCGACATCGAGGCCGACAAAGGCATCAAGTCGTTCTTCGTGACGATCGACTCCGAAACGCTGAGGCCGCTGCTGCCGGAGATCAACCTGCCGGAGAAATTCGACATCTGCGACATCCCCGACGAACTGGTCGAAGTCCTGCACGGCGAATTCGGGTTCCCGATCAACGAGCAGGTAAAGAACCGAACGTCGGTGACCTTCTCGATCACCAAATTCGTCGAGATACTGCTGGAAATCCCGGGCGAGCATAATTTCGTCCTCGACGTGACGGACAACGATAATGTACTGACACACAAGACTGTCAAACTCATCGTCCACTAAAGCCGACCGATAATGAAACGATATATCTCATATTTTGCCGTACTGCTCGCGGTGCTCCTCGGCGCGGCCTGCTCGAAAGACGACTCCGCCGCGGGCAGCGACAATCGCACGGGCGTCATGGCGATGACGGTCTCGACCCGGCAGACAGCCGACACCGGCGAATACGACCCGTTGCAGCACCAGACCGTCTACA
>ERZ827469.2105-NODE-2105-length-15843-cov-3.564479_pt1 | contig 15843 bp, 9 predicted proteins | sample MGYA00519917_ERZ827469 | MGnify/ENA primary metagenome ERZ827469 (study PRJEB31778, sample SAMEA3449314) | human gut metagenome | biome: human gut; feature: human-associated habitat; material: faeces | place: United Kingdom | collected 2010/2012 ... | reverse complement strand
TCCTGAACGGGACCTACCTGCTGCGCGGGGACGGCTGCTTTTCCACCGTGGACCTGCTGCACATCGATCTGACCAGCGGGGAGGCGGAGCTGCTGAAGTGGGGCGCAGCGCCGTCGTACCTGCGCTGCGGGGATACGGTCAAAAAACTGGGGACAGCCTCGCTTCCGCCGGGCGTGGGGGTGGGAGGAGATCACGCGCCGGAGCGGTACCGGCTGTCCCTTCGGGGAGGAGAGATGGTGCAGGCGGGCGATGTGCTGACCGACTACGACAAGCTTATCGACCGCCAGATGGAGCGTGCGGCCGTGAGCGCCGTGGCGGGCTTTGCGGGAGATTCGCCGCGGGAGCTTGCTGCTCTGCTCATCGCAGGCCTTCCGGCAGAGGATGACATGACGGCTGTGGCGGTCGCGCTCGCGCCGCGTGCATCCCGCGATTAAAGGTATCATATTCCGGCAGGATAATCTGTCGAAACAGACGGGCGGGGAAATAATATTTCCCAAGTTCGGTGCGGACGATCCCAAAAATCGATTATTTTCGCGCAGAAACGATCAAATCACACATTTCAGACGAACCCGGCGGGATTTCTGCCGGGTTCGTCTGCTTTTCGTGCGGCCGGTGGTCCTGCCGGTTGACTTCCACCCGCACATGCATTACAATAGAGACTCCCGGCGGGCAACGCCTGCCAATCCGGAATACAGCGAGCAGGGAAATGAAGAGAGAGAAATACGCCGTTTTCACGATCGATGTCGAGGATTTTGCCGACACGGAGTGCGTGGCAAAGTCCGGGCAGCGGGTGAGGCGGCACATGCTGGACGGGCTGGATATCTATATCCGCCTGCTGGAACAATATCAGATCCGCGCGACGATGTTTGCCGTCTGCCGGACGGCTCTGCGCGAGCGGGAACGGGTGCAGCGCTATGTTGACCGGGGCCACCGCCTTGCGCTGCACGGGCTGGAGCATGTGCCGCCGTGCGGCATGGACGACGAGCACTTCCGCCGCGCAACGCTTGCGGGCAAGCAGCAGCTTGAGGCGGCCTTTCACACGCAGGTCAGCGGCTATCGCGCGCCGTGCTTCGGACTGGACGAGGAAAAGCTCGATATTGTGCGGCAGCTCGGCTTCCGCTACGATTCGAGCCGGATGGACTTCCCGGCCGCGCGCCATGTGAAGCATCTGGACATGACGAGCTACCGCGAACTGCGCCCCGGCATCTTCCGCAAGGGCGAGTTTTACGAGTTCAGCCTGTCGTGCCAGCGCCTGTTCGGGCAGAATTACCCGATCTCCGGCGGCGGCTATATGCGCCTGAGCAACTGGAGCTTTGTCCTGCCGCTCCTGCGCAGCTATCTGCGCGAAAATGATTTCTATGTGTTTTATCTGCATCCGTTTGAGCTTTCGCGGCAGCATCAGCCGGAGCTTGCGGGACTGAAGCTCTATGACCAGTATTATCTCCACCGCGGACTGCTGACCTACCGCCGGAAGGTCGAGGCTATCATCAGTCTGCTCCGTACACTCGGTTATCGATTTGTCACGTTCGACGAGCTTGCTGAGCGAATGGAGAACAAATCTGAGCGAAAATGAACTTGAACGGAGGAGCCACCATGATACGCGAGACGGAAAAACGCCTTCTGCCTGGCGCAGCCTGCGCGGTGCTGTTCGTGCACGGCATCCTCGGGTCGCCCGCGCAGTTTGCCCCCTTCCTGCCGCTCGTGCCGGAGGATTGGTCCTTCTGCAATCTGCTTCTGCAGGGGCATGGCGGTGGTGCGCAGGATTTCTCTGCGGCCTCCATGGCGGTCTGGCGGGAGCAGACCCGGCAGGCATTTGCCGAGCTGCGCGCACAGCATGAGACGGTCGTGATCGCGGCGCATTCCATGGGGACACTGTTTGCCGTGCAGGAGGCCGTGCGTTCGCCGGTCGAGGGCCTGTTCCTGCTGAATGTGCCGCTCCATGTGCACGTCCGGCCCCGTGCGCTGCGCAATGCGTGGCTGAACTACGGCGGCACGCCGAGGGACCCGTGGGGGCGGGCGGCGGTTGCGGCCTATGGCGTGGAGCGGGACCGCAATGTGCTGCACTATGCCGGCTGGCCGCCGCGTTTTTTTGAGCTGTTCGGTGAGATCCGCCGGACGCGGCCGCTCGTGCGGCAGCTCGCCGTGCCCTGCCGGGCGTATTTTTCGGAACGGGACGAGCTTGTCTCCGTGCGGAGCGCGCGGGAGTTTGCGGATGTCCCGCAGGCCGTTGTCACAACGCTCCCGCACTCCGGGCACGCCTATTACGAAGCGCAGGAGGACCTGCCGCTGCTGCAGCGCGGCTTCCGCGCCATGCTGCAGCAATGTGAAAAGAAGCGATAATAAATGGCCGGTGCGAATTTTCGCACCGGCCATTGTGATTTTTGGGTTATTCCTCGTCTGCCTTCTTGGCGTCCTCGATGATCTTTGCCTGGTTGATCTGCGGGACTTCCTCGTAGCGGACGAACTTGAGCGTGTAGCTGCCGCGGCCCTGGCTCATGGCGCGCAGGTCGATGGAATAGGTGGTCATTTCGCCGACGGGAACTTCCGCCTCGACGATCTGATAGCCAGGGTTCTCGGGATCGGGGTTCATGCCCATGACGCGGCCGCGGCGCTTGTTGAGGTCGCCGATGACGTCGCCCATGTTGCCGTCAGGGATGAGAACCTTGAGTTCGCCGATCGGCTCGAGCAGGGTCGGGCCGGCAGTGGGCAGGCCTTCCTTGTAGGCGATGCCGGCAGCGGTCTGGAACGCCATATCAGAGGAATCGACGGGATGGTAGGAACCGAAGTACAGCGTGGCCTTCAGGAACACGACCGGATAACCGGCCAGAACGCCCTTGCCGACGCAGTTGCGCAGGCCCTTTTCAACGGACGGGATGAAGTTCTTCGGCACGCAGCCGCCGACCGTCTCATCCGCGAAGATCATCTCTTCAGACTCGGACTGCGGCTCGAAGCGGATATAAACGTCGCCGAACTGGCCGTGACCGCCGGACTGCTTCTTGTGACGGCCGTGAATCTCGACCTTCTTCTTGATCGTCTCGCGGTACGCGATCTTGGCGGGCTTCAGAACAGCCTCAACCTTGTACTTGCTGGAAAGCTTTGCCATAAGGACGGACAGCTGCATATCGCCGACGCCGGCAATGATGAGCTCCTTGGTTTCGGGATCGTTGCCGTAGGTGAAGGACTCGTCTTCTTCCTTCAGCTTGACGAGGCCGTTGGCGATCTTGTCTTCGGTGCCCTTGACCTTGGCGTAGACAGCCATCTTATACATCGGCTCGTCATAGGTCATGCCCTTGATGCGGACAGTCTTGCCCGGCATGCCGAGGGTGTCGCCGGTCTTGACGGAGGCGAGCTTCGTAAAGACGCCGATGTCGCCGCAGCAGACCTTGGAGGTCTTGGTGTTGTCCTTGCCCTTCGGGAAGAACATGTTGCCGAGCTTTTCGGAATCGCCGGTGCGGGCGTTGACGACGGTGAGGGTGTCCTCCATGTCGCCGGAAATGACCTTGAAGTAGGAGTTCTTGCCGTACTGGTCAGCCAGCGTGTTGAACACAAACGCCATCGGGCTGCCGTTCGGGGCGAGCTTGAACTCGGACTCGGTGCCGTCCTCGTCAACCTGCGTCATGGGCTTGCCCTCGAGAGGATTCGGTGCATACTTGACGAGGTTCGCCAGCAGGTTGGTGGTGCCGAGGCCGGTGTAGGCGCAGCCGCAGAAGACCGGGGTCACGCTGCGCTCACGGATGCCGGCCTTGATGCCGGTCTGGAGTTCTTCGGCGGTAAACGGCTCTTCCATGAAGAACTTCTCCATGAGGGCCTCGTCAGTCTCTGCAACCTGCTCGTTGAGCTCGGCCATGTATTCTTCAATCTTATCGTTGGCGTCTGCGGGCAGGGGGATTTCCTTGCCGTTTGCGTCATAGGCTTTTTTCTCAATCAAGTCAACCAGACCGACAGCCGTTTCACCCTGCATAATGGGGAAGGTAAACGGAATGACGGAAGCGCCGAACATCTCGCGCAGGGAATCGAGAACGTTGAAGAAGTTGGCATGCTCTTCATCCAGCTTGGAGACATAGAACATGGCGGGAAGATTGGCCTTGGCAAGATACTTCCAGCCCTTTTCAGTACCGACGCCGATGCCGCTCTTTGCGGTCAGGCAGATGAGGCCCGCGTCAACTACGCGCAGGGACTGCACGATCTGACCGGCAAAGTCAAAATAACCCGGGTTGTCGATCACGTTGAGTTTGCACTTGTTATATTCAACGGGAATGACGGAAGAAGAAATGGAATACTGTCTCTTCTTCTCTTCGTCGTCAAAGTCAGAAACAGTGGTGCCATCGGCACGCTTGCCCAGACGGGTGATCGCCTTGGTGGTGAACAGCATGCTCTCGCAAAGAGCGGATTTGCCGTCGCCGCCATGGCCAAGCAGGCAGATGTTGCGAATGTCATTGGCAGTATAGCCCATAGTAAAAAATACTCCTTTCTCCAGACGGAACGCAAGACGGCGCGCTCCGCCCCTCGGCAGTTCTCATTTCGCCGACTCTTAAATTCCATTATATACGAATCTCCATAGGATTGCAATTAGAATCTTGTCAAATCCCATGAAAATCTGCGATTTTTCATGCGTACCTATGCGCGGCCCGCTAAAAGACCGGCCAGAAGCCCCGGAAGGAGCCACAAAACCGTGTACAGAAACAGGTTCCAGCACGACGCGGCGAGATCTGCGCCGAGGAACGTCAGCACAAACATCAGGCTCACGCCGAGCACGCTTCCCGCGATGGCGACGCAGATGGACAAAATCGCCGTGCCGCGCAGACCACGCGCCGCGACGACGCTTCCTGCGAAGCTTGCGAAGCTGCTGCGGGCCATGAGCGCACCCTGTTTTCCGGCGCGCACGGCACCGGGTTCGGAGAGGGCTGCGCGCTCTTCTACAATGGGGAATTCGATATGCTCGGGCGGGATTTTATAGCGCTGCTTTAAAAATTGCGGCGTGATCATAAAATCGCGCGTGGCCAGCACCGGCACAAGCGCGCCTGCGCGCAGAACGGAGGCAAGTCCTGCCCGAACGGATTCTGCCGGGGCATAATTGAGCGCAAAGACGGCGGCAAGTTCGCCGTTAACGGACAGATAGACCGCCTGCTTGAGCCGCGTTCCCTCCGGGACGCGTACGCGCATCAGCTTCATAAACGCGATCGAGCCCATCAGAACGACATCTCCCCGGATCGTCGCGCCGAGACCGCCGCTTTCATACCGGCGGAAGGTATCGACGGAATAGCGTCTGCCGTTCTGGTCGTGCATCATCTGCTCGAACAGCGGGACAAGACCGCTGCCCGCCGTCTGTACGACGGCGTTGGCATAGCCGATGACCATGGGCGCGGGGCGGCTGCCGTAAAGCTTCATGCCGCCCTGTGTCACATTCTGCGGCGGGAACAGATCTGCATCTTCAATGATCAGGCCGGCCTCGCCGGACAGAATCCGCGCGCCCTGCCAGCCTGCGACGGCTGCGCCGATGCGGTACAGTTTTTTGGCAAACGTAGAAAACGGTTTTGCGTAGGCGATGAGGATGCCGGCGGGGAAACCAGCCAGCAGCATGGCTGTCCACGACCAGAGAAAACTCTTGCCGCCGCGCATCGCGGTCAGGACGGATAACACGAGCGTTACCGCCGTCATAACAGGCGTGTAGAAGCGCATGATGCGGCTGCCTGCGTCCGGCATTTCCAGCTGGACGGCAAACTGCTCGGCGTCGCCCGGAGCGCGGAAGATGCAGTCGTAGCCGTGCCACGCCTTTTCCTCCCGCACGGCGGCGACCGGATCTTCCATATTGCCTGCCGCGCGCAGCGATCTGCGCCGTGCCTCATACAGTAAACTCCGCCCCCACAGGGCGAGCAGCAGCAGAATCGACGCGACCGTGCAGAACGGTGTCCGGCCCTGCAGGACGGCAAAAAATGCGTCAACGATCACGGCGCAGAGCACCACGAACAGCATGCTGGTTTGATCGAACCGCAGGCGCAGCGCCTGCACCACGCCGGACAGGCAGATATCATAGCTTAAAAGTGCCTGCGCAAGCAGAAGTCCCAGCATAATCGCGGAAAACACCTGTGAATAACTGCTGAAATCCCCCACAATGGCGGAGGTCGATAAGACCAGCAGCAAAATCGACGCCAGACAGGTCAGCACGCTCAGCAGCAGGCGCAGCCGCACGCTGGAGGCGGCAGAATAGAACTGATACGCGGCTTCCAGCGAGGGAAAAACGTGCTCAGGCTGCTCGGCGGCGCGCTTTTTCCGGGCCTCTTTTTTTTGAAAGCGTTCAAGCTGCCGGCGGCGTTTTTCGGCCTGCCGTTTTTCGCGGCGCTCGGCACGGGCGCGCTCCCGCGCTTCCTTGGGATCTGCTGCGGCAGGCTCCGGATCCGGTTCACCCTGGTAGGTCCAGACGGTAGGGCGCTCCGGCTCAGGCTCCTTTTGCGTATGGACGGGCGCAAAGCGAATGGTGTCAGCCGCTTCCTCGTCAGACGGTGTCTGCGCATCGGGCGGGCGGTCGGCAGGTGTGGCAAGCCGGACAGTCTCACCCGGCTCGGTCTTCGGTTCCTCACGCTTTGTCCAGCCGCCGAATTCGTTCATAATTTCCTCGAGCGAGTATTCCGGCGCCTCTTGCTCCGCGGGCGTCTTGTTCAGTTGTGCTTCGTCCTCAGGACGCCTGGTTGGTTCCATAGTGTGCTCCATGTTTTGTGAATCTACCATACTCGCTTTGTAGGGGCCGATGTAGGCATCGGTCCCTACAACGAAACAGGAGGGTGTTTGCGGATTTGCTATGAGGGTCCAAAAGCTGCCTGCTGTGCGGGCGGACAGAGTCGTCCGTTCGGAAAGATGGCTTTATCCCCGCTGCCGGACAGCCTCGTACAATAAAATTGCGGCGGCGTTCGACGCGTTGAGGGATGAAATGCGGCCGCGCATGGGAATACTGACTTTAAAGTCGCACGCTTCGGCGACAAGGCGGCTCATGCCGTCGCCCTCGTTGCCGATGACGATAGCGGCCGGGCCCTTGAGATCGGCCTGATAGAGCGCCGTATCGCCGTCTGCCGCCGTGCCGAAGACCCAAACGCCGGCTTTCTGCAGCTCGCGGATGGCACTGACCAGATTGGCCACACGCGCCACCGGCAGATATTCCAGTGCACCAGCCGAGGCCTTGCCCACAACGGCGGTCAGGCCGACGCTGCGGCGCTTCGGAATGATCACGCCGTGCGCACCTGCGCATTCCGCCGTGCGGATGATCGCGCCCAGATTATGCGGGTCGGAAAGTTCGTCGCAGATGACGATCAGCGGGGCCTCGCCCCTGTTTTTCGCGTTTTCGAGGATCTCCTCGACCGTCGCGTAGGCATGCGCCGCGACCATGGCGATCACGCCCTGGTGCGCGCCCGTGGCCGAAAGCTGGTCGAGCTTGCGCCGGTCGGTTTCCACGACGGCGGCTCCTGCTTCCCTTGCCATGGAGGCCAGCCGTGCAAGGGCACGGTCGGTTTCTCCGGCGGCGATGTAAAGCTTGTCGATGGGACGGCCTGCGGCAAGCGCCTCCTGTACGGCGTTGCGGCCCTCCAGCATATTTTCGGCGGCCTCCGCAGGCTCCTGCGCACGGCGGGCAGGCGGGCGGCGGTCGTTCCGGTTCCATTTTTTCTGTTCCATAGTTTCTCCAGCTTCCGATGTCATAATAATTCACAATATAGTATAACAGCTTCTTTCGGAAACCTCAATCCCAATCTCACAATTCACAGAAAATTTACCTGCCCGCCGCAGGTTCTTTCTTGTAAATGGGGAATGGGTGTGATAAGATTTGTAACAGAAAATTCCCTACTAAAATTTCCCACGTTTTCACAGAAAGAAGGTGCGTTTTTTGAATAACGACCCAAAAAACAAAAAGCCGCAGGACAATAAGCCGCAGAACGGCGACGATGGACGGCAGGGGCGCCGGATCGTATTCCTGATGGTCGCGGCGCTGATCGCGACGCTGCTTATCAATTCGCTCTATACGACCATTGCCAACGCGTATCTGTCGGAGATCACCTATAACGAGTTCCAGACGTATCTCGACAAGGATGAGATCGCCGAGCTGGAGTTCCAGTCCGACCGCATGGTCATCCTGACGCGCGACGAGGCCAAAAAGCCGTCGGCGCAGCAGCGGCTGTACTACACTGGCTATATCCCCAACGTCTCAAACGACGAGCTGAAGGCGCGGCTCGACGCGCAGGGCGTGGAATACAACACCGAGATCGTCGAGCAGGCCAGCCCCATCGTGACCTTTGTCGTCACATGGCTGCTGCCGGTCATCATCATGTACGCCCTGTTCAGCCTGCTGATGCGCAGCATGACCAAGCGCATGGGCGGCGGCATCGGCGAGAGCAAGGCCAAGGTCTATATGGAAAAGTCCACCGGCGTCACATTTGCCGACGTCGCCGGTCAGGACGAGGCCAAGGAATCGCTTGTCGAGATCATCGATTTCCTGCATAACCCGCAGAAATACGCCGCCATCGGCGCGAAGCTCCCGAAGGGCGCACTGCTGGTCGGCCCTCCGGGCACCGGCAAGACGCTGCTGGCCAAGGCCGTCGCGGGCGAGGCGAACGTGCCGTTTTTCTCCATCTCCGGCTCTGATTTCGTGGAGATGTTTGTCGGCGTCGGCGCGAGCCGCGTGCGCGATCTGTTCCAGCAGGCAGCGAAGGTCGCTCCGGCCATCATTTTTATTGATGAAATTGACGCCATCGGCCGCACGAGAGATTCCAAATTCGGCGGCAACGACGAGCGCGAGCAGACACTTAACCAGCTGCTGGCCGAGATCGACGGCTTCGATTCAAGCAAGGGCGTCGTGATCCTGGCGGCGACAAACCGGCCTGAGATTCTCGACAAGGCACTGCTGCGTGCGGGCCGCTTTGACCGCCGCATCATCGTTGACCGGCCCAATCTCGCCGGACGTTACCAGACGCTGCGCGTCCACACGAAAAATATCAAGCTGGCCGAGGATGTCGATCTGCACAAGATTGCGCAGGCGACTGCAGGCGCGGTCGGTGCGGATCTGGCAAACCTCGTCAACGAGGCGGCGCTGCGCGCCGTGCGCATGGGGCGCAAGGCTGTCAACCAGCAGGATCTGCTGACGTCCTTTGAACTTGTCATCGCGGGCACGGAGAAGAAGGGTACCGTTCTGACCGACACCGAAAAGCGCATCGTGTCCTATCATGAGGTTGGCCATGCGCTGGTTGCCGCGCTGCAGAAGCATTCGCAGCCTGTCTCCAAGATCACGATTGTCCCGCACACCTCCGGCGCGCTGGGCTATACCATGCAGATGCCGGAAGAAGAGAAATTCCTGTCCAGTAAGGAAGAACTCATCGTCGAACTCCAGACCATGCTGGGCGGCCGCGCTGCAGAACAGGTCGTCTTCGGTATTGCCACGACCGGTGCGTCGAACGACATTGAGCGCGCGACAGAACTGGCCCGTAAGATGGTCACGCAGTACGGCATGAGCGACCGGCTTGGCCTTATGGCGCTGTCCACTGTCTCAAATCCGTACCTCGACGGCAGCACGATGATGAACTGTGCCGATTCCACCTCCTCTGCAGCGGACGAAGAAATCCACAAGCTGCTCATGGACTGCTACGCGGATGCGAAAAACATCCTTGTCGAGCACCGTGCGCTGCTGGATGAGATTGCAATGTACCTGCTGAGCAAGGAGACCATCACGGGCGACGAATTCATGGCCTACGTCAATGCTGACAGCAAAAAACTGACGGACGGCAGTGAGGCAGAGGAAGCGCCCGAGCAGGATGAAGCACCGTCGGAAACCGATTGAACCAATCGCGCCCCTGTTTCCCCGAACAGGGGCGCAGCACGTTTTTCAGAGCGGCCTGTAGGGGCCGATGCCCACATCGGCCCGGCAGGAGGTACCGATTTTATGAGAATCTTCGGCGAATTCGCAACATTTTTCGGGCCGACAGAGCCGCCGGCCCCTACATCAAAGGTTCAATCTTCTCATCCCCTGTAGAGGCGGACGACTCTGTCCGTCCGCGGAATATACTGTTTTTACAGAATTCTTCGGCGAATTCGTAACTTCCCAGCGGGCCGATGTGGGCATCGGCCCCTACAGGGTGCTGCGCAAATTTGCGGCCGCCCATCGGGCGGAGCAGATCTGTCAAGCCCCTACAGGGGTTTACCGAAAGCGCGAGATAGGGATATATTCCGGAGGCTATCATGTTCATCTCTTCCGTTCTTGACACGACTGCCATCGACGAAAAACAGGTGCAGTCGTTTTTCTCGAAGCTGACGCTTGAAAAGCTGCTGTATGCGGCGGTGCTGCTGGTTCTGTGCGCAGTGCTCATCAAGCTGATTCTGAAGGCGGCGGACAAGCTGTTTTCCCATTCCAAGCTGGATCACACTATTTTCGGCTTTCTGCGCACGACAGCCAAGGCAATTTTGATTTTTATTGCAGTCATGCTCGTCGCAGGGACGCTCGGCGTGGATACCAGTTCGCTGCTGGCAATTTTGAGCGTTGCCGGTCTTGCCGTTTCGCTCTCGATGCAGGCCGCGCTGTCCAATGTCGCGGGCGCGCTGATGATTCTGACAGCCAAACCCTTCCGGGCGGGCGATTATGTCCAGATCGGCGACAAGGCTGGAACTGTCCTGACTATCGGCGCGGTATACACAAGCCTGCGCACCTATGACAACCAGATCATCTATTTGCCCAACAGTCAGATCACGGCAGGCAGCATCATCAATGTGACAAGCGAGGCGGTACGCCGTGTTGACGTGAACGTTTCGGCGTCCTATGACGATGCGGTAGATACCGTCCGCGCGGCGCTCTGCGCCGCTGCCGCAGCACACGAAAAGACACTCCGCGACCGGCCTGTCGAGGCACACGTCGTCTCCTATGGCGACAATTCGATCCAGTATGTCCTGCGCTTCTGGGCGCGTACGGAGGACTATTGGGCCTGCTATAACGACGTGCTGGACGGACTTCAGGAAACCTTTTCCTCCGCGGGCATCACGATGTCCTATCCACATATCAATGTTCATATGGAATCATAAAAAAAGGAATATCGGGATATCACATATCATTTTCTATATAAAGTCAGAATTATCGAAAATAATGTCGATAGTTCTGGCTTTTTATATTATCAAAGTTCTGATATAACCGTAAATTTGGATTTCCAAAGAACCCCCGCAGGGGGTTCGCATCGGTTGACTTTCTTCAGGCTGCTTGGTAAAATAGACGCAAGCTATAAGAGGCGTATTCTGCCGCTTTTTGGTTTCAGAGCGCAGGTACGCCTGCTCGGTCTGTCCATACGGGCTGACCGCCGCCCCCTTCCGGTGCTGCGTCCGGTGTACGCAGGCCGGCCCAGAACATATTTTAGGAGGATACATCATCGATGGATTGGGATCGCTTAATCACAGTTGAACAGATGGAAGCAGCGACCAACGAATTGCTTGAAACCGGCAAAAAAGTTGGCGCGGATTCCTGGCAGCAGCGCGTCAAGAATCAGACGCCGCACTGCGGCTTCGGCGAAGCCGGCACCTGCTGCCGCATTTGCTCCATGGGCCCCTGCCGCATTACGCCCAAGGCACCGCGCGGCATTTGCGGCTGCGACGTACACGGCATCGTCGGCCGCAACTACCTGCGCTTCACCGCAGGTGGTGCTGCTACGCACTCCGACCATGGCCGTCAGATCTGCCACACGCTCTATCAGGCAAAGGAAGGCGGCTCTTATCAGGTCAAAGACCCCGAAAAACTGAAGAAAATTGCTGCCGAATGGGGTATCGAGTCCGAGGGCAAGGATATTTATGATCTGGCCCACGAAGTTGCTGAAACCGCCCTTCTCGAGTACGGCAAGCCTTTCGGCGTGCAGCGCTTTTTGAAGCGTGCGCCCGAGCATACCCAGAAGCTGTGGCATGACGCTGGCATCGAGCCGCGTGCCATTGACCGCGAGGTTTCGCAGTCGCTGCATATGACGCATATGGGCTGTTCGTCTCTTCCCGAGGCGCTCATCAAGCAGTCCCTGCGCGCCGGTCTGTCCGACGGCTGGGGCGGCTCCATGGCAGGTACCGAGCTGTCCGACGTTCTGTTCGGCACGCCGCGCCCCCTTGACACCACCGCCAACATCGGCGTCATGGAAAAGGACATGGTCAACATCATCGTCCACGGCCACGATCCGTCTCTTTCCGAGATGATCGTCATGTATTCGCAGGATCCCGAGATGGTCGCGCTGGCCAAGTCCGTCGGCGCAAAGGGCATCAACATCGCGGGCGTCTGCTGCACCGGCAACGAAGTTGCCATGCGGCAGGGCATTCCGATGGCAGGTAACTTCCTGCAGCAGGAAAACGTTGTCCTGACGGGCGCATGCGAAGCCATCGTCGTTGATGTGCAGTGCATCTTCCCGGCTCTTGGCCCGCTTTCCAAGTGCTTCCATACTAAGTTCATCACGACCTCTCCCATTGCCCGCATGCCGGACTCGGATTTCATCGAGTTCCACGAGGACACTGCGGCGGACAACGCCAAGGCGATCATCCGCATGGCGATTGAAAACTTCAAAAACCGCAAGCCCGAGCTTGTCAACATTCCGAACCTCAAGACCAAGGCCCGTGTCGGCTACTCGGTCGAGGCCATTAAGAAAGAACTCGACGGCGTGTGCAACTCCCATGTTGACGCGCTCGGCACGCTGAAGCCGCTGGCCGACGTTGTCAAGGCCGGCGTCCTGCGCGGTGCTGTCGCAATGGTCGGCTGCAACAACCCCAAGGTTCGCCCCGATACTGCGCACATCGAGCTCATGAAGAAGCTTCTCAAGAACGATATCATCGTCATCGTCTCCGGCTGTTCGGCACAGGCTGCGGCCAAGGCCGGCCTCATGGATCTCGACGCTGCTGAATACTGCGGCGAGGGCCTCAAGCGCGTGTGCAAGCTGGTTGGTATTCCGCCGGTTCTGCATATGGGCTCCTGCGTTGATATCTCCCGTATGATGATCCTTGCTTCCGATCTTGCAAAGGATTGGGGCATCAACATTTCTCAGATTCCGCTCTGCGGCTGCGCGCCGGAATGGATGTCTGAAAAGGCAGTTTCCATCGGCAACTACGTCGTGGCGACCGGCATCGACACCTACCTCGGCGTCGATCCGTACTCCAAGGGCTCCAGCGAGATCACCGAGCTTCTGCAGGGTGAGACGCGGGGCTGCAAGGAGTGGGTCGAGGCGCACTTCGTCGTCGACACCAACATTGAGAGCCTCGGCGACAAGATGATCGCCGCAATCGAAGCCAAGCGCACGGCTCTCGGCATCTAAGATCTTCCCGGAGGGTCTTTACCGTTATGAAAGTAGCTATCACCGGCAAGGGCGGCGTCGGCAAGACGACGCTGGCCTCCACGCTCGCACGTCTCTACGCCGACGAAGGGCGCACCGTCCTCGCGGCCGACGTCGACCCGGATGCCAATCTGGGTCTGGCGCTGGGCCTGACGGAGGAAGAGGTCAATTCCATTGTCCCGGTCTCCAAAATGAAGCAGCTTGCCAAGCAGCGCACGGGTGCAAACGACCAGAACAGCTTCTATAAGCTAAACCCGGACGTTTCCGATCTGCCCGATAAGCTTGCCAAGAATATCAACGGCGTCAAGCTTCTCGTTATGGGCACGGTTGATACCGGCGGCTCCGGCTGCGTCTGCCCGGAGCATGTCATGCTCAAGGCGATTCTGACCAATCTCGTTTTCCGCAAGGACGACGTGGTCATCATGGACATGGAGGCAGGGCTTGAACACCTTGGACGCGGCACGGCCAGCATGATGGACCAGTTCATCGTGGTCATCGAGCCGGGCGCGCGGAGTGTACAGACCTATGTGCGCATCAAGGAGCTTGCAAAGGACATCGGCGTGACCAAGGTGCGCGTCGTCGCCAACAAGATCCGCGACGAGTCTGACCGTGAATTTATCAGAAGCCGCATCCCGGCAGACGATCTGCTCGGCTTCATCAGCTACAGTCCCACCGTCATCGACGCGGACCGGAGGGGCCTCTCCCCCTACGACTGCAGCCCCGATGCGCTGGATGAGATCCGTGCGATCAAGGCTGCCATTGACGCCAAAGAATGAATCTGAAAGGAATGAAACCACAATGAAGACATTGTTTAACCGCGTCTTCGACGGCTCTGACGAGATGTTCGCCAAGGCCGAGGAAGAAGTGAACAAGATCGTGGCACAAGTCGGCCGCGACGCCCCTCTGACGCTTCCCTCCACCGCGTATTTCTGCGCCTGCATCTATGCCTATATCGGCAAAAAGGTCACTACGACCGGCGAACTGCAGGATGCTCTGGCCGACGTGAAGGCCATGATGCTCCGCGAGCCGCGCACCAACTCTATCTTCCAGTCCGGCGTCGGCACCGCCATCGCCGCTGAGATGATCGAGGCCTGCAAATATGTCAAGACCCAGACCCCGTATGAGGGCACGAACTATCACGGCCACTTCACCGACGCGGAAGTCCGTGAACTCGGCGTTCCCCTTGTTACCGGCGATATCCCCGGCTTCGTCGTCATGATCGGCCCGGCTCCTTCCACCGAGGAAGCGGTCGAGACCATCAAGGGCTATCAGTCCCGCGGCATTTTCGTCTTCCTGATCGGCGGCATCATCGAGCAGGCTGTGGAAGCCGGTCTTTCTATGGGCTTCCCCGTCCGTGTCGTTCCCGTCGGCGAAGAGATCTGGTCCGTCGGCCATGTCATTTCTCTGGTCGTGCGCGCAGCCATGATCTTCGGCGCCATCCAGCCGGGCGACGTCGAGGGCTTCCACAAGTACACCTTCGACCGCATCAACGCGTTTGTCAACGCTTATAAGCCTGTCAACGACATTACCGTCGCCTGCGGCGCCGGCGCCATCAAGCTGGGCTTCCCGGTCATCACCAACGACCACGACGATATGTGGGCCGTTCCGAAGTCCCTCATCATCTATGATGACACCAAGGACTGGATCGATACCTCCATCGAGGCCCGCGGCATCAAGCTGAAGATCACGAAGATTGACATCCCCGTTTCCTTCTCCTCTGCATTCGAGGGCGAGATCATCCGTAAGGGCGACATGCAGGTCGAGATCGACGGCTCCCGCAAGGACTGCTTCGAGCTTGTCACCACGAAGGACGCCTCCGAGGTCGAAGACCACAAGATCGTGGTCGAAGGCCCCGAAATCGACGAGATCCCGGTCGGCTCCAAGATTTCCATGAGTTACACCGTCGAGGTCGCGGGCAAGAACATGCAGCCCGACTTTGAGCCGGTCTTCGAGCGTAAGATCCACTCCTTCCTCAACTGCGTGGAAGGCCTGATGCACACCGGCCAGCGCGACATGATCCGCGTCCGTATCAGCAAGGCTGATTTCGAGGCCGGTTTCAAGTTCCGCCACATCGGCGAAGTGCTCTACGCCAAGATCAAGTCCGAGTTTGACACGGTCGTTGACAAGTGCCAGGTCCGCATCGTCGTTGGCGACGAGCCGAACGCCGCGCTGCGCAAGCACGCCAACGAGGTCTTCGACAAGCGCGACGAGCGTCTGAAGTCCATGACCGACGAATCCGTGCCCGTCTTCTATTCCTGCATCATGTGCCAGGCGTTCTCTCCGAGCCACGTCTGCATCGTCACCCCGGAGCGTCTGGGCCTCTGTGGCGCCGTTTCGTGGCTGGATGCGAAGGCTACCAACGAACTCGACCCGCAGGGTCCCTGCCAGGTCGTCACCAAGGAGCGCTGCATCGACGAACGCACCGGCCGCTACGAGGACGTTGATGAGGCTGTTGCACAGTACTCCCACGGCGCACTGGAGCACGTCACGCTCTACTCCCTGCTGGAAGACCCGATGACCTCCTGCGGCTGCTTCG